>OBXC01000056.1_pt1 | contig 126224 bp, 118 predicted proteins | sample 1538111 | NCBI WGS metagenome assembly OBXC01 (sample SAMEA2580137, study PRJEB22360) | human gut metagenome | biome: human gut; feature: human-associated habitat; material: faeces | place: Denmark | collected 2008/2010
TATAGAAAAAATCTGATATACTAATCCTGTTCCGGATGAGGAACAATGATATTGAAATGTTTTGAGAAAAAGGCAGGAAAATGCCGCAGCACGGCAGAATGAGAGGAAATATGGTTAAAGCAGTAGTTGGAGCAAACTGGGGAGACGAAGGCAAAGGCAAGATAACGGATATGCTGTCAAAAGAAGCGGATATTGTGATACGTTATCAGGGAGGTGCGAACGCAGGACATACTATCGTGAATGATTACGGTAAATTTGCGCTGCATACGCTGCCGTCCGGCGTATTTTACAGCCATGTCACAAATGTTATCGGAAACGGAGTTGCACTGAATGTGCCCCGTTTATTTGCGGAAGTCAGGGAGCTGACAGAACGCGGTGTGCCTGCACCGCACCTGATGATTTCAGAACGGGCGCAGATGGTGATGCCTTATCACATTCTTCAGGACACTTATGAAGAAGCCCGTCTTGCAGGCAAGTCTTTCGGTTCCACCAAATCCGGCATTGCGCCTTTTTATTCGGATAAATTTGCAAAGATAGGATTTCAGGTGAGCGAGCTTTTTTGTGAGGAGCTTCTTCAGGAAAAGGTCAAACAGGTGTGCGAGATTAAAAACGTGTTGTTTGAGCATCTGTATCATCAGGCTCCTATCGACCCCGAAGAGCTTTTGGATACGCTGCACGAGTACAGGGATATGGTCGCTCCGTATGTAGGAAATGTTTCAGCGTTTCTGGATCAGGCGGTAAAAGAGGGGAAAAATATTTTGCTGGAGGGTCAGCTCGGAACGATGAAAGACCCTGACCACGGTATTTATCCGATGGTTACATCCTCTTCGACGCTGGCGGCATATGGCGCTATCGGCGCGGGAATTCCTCCTTATGAGATTAAAAATATCATCGCAGTGACGAAGGCTTATTCCTCCGCAGTAGGTGCGGGCGCATTTGTTTCGGAAATCTTCGGAGACGAGGCGGATGAGCTGCGCAGACGAGGCGGCGACGGCGGGGAATACGGTGCAACGACAGGACGTCCCAGAAGGATGGGGTGGTATGACTGTGTTGCTTCCCGCTATGGGTGCAGGCTGCAGGGAACGACCGATGTGGCGCTGACCGTTCTGGATGTGCTCGGCTATCTGGACGAGATTCCTGTATGCGTAGGTTATGAAGTTGACGGAGAGGTGACGAAAGAATTTCCCGTGACGTGGAAGCTTGAACAGGCAAAGCCTGTTTACGAGGTATTGCCCGGCTGGAAATGCGATATCCGCGGTATCCGCACATATGAAGAATTGCCGGAAAACTGCCGCAGATATGTGGAATTTATCGAGGAGCAGCTTGGATATCCGGTAACGATGGTTTCCAACGGACCTGGCAGGGACGATATGATATTAAGAGAGAGCAGACTGAAATAAGGCGGCTCTTGTGCAGACAGGAGAAATCCCGTATAATGGGGCTGTAGCTTCATTATACGGGATTTTTTATACAAACAGGAAATATATACTTTTGCCATAGAAGGGGAATGGAAATGGAACGATATGACCTTCCGGTATTATTTACGGAAAACGAGCGGGAAAAATATGTGGACTGGGCGTTGAAAAAGGAAAAGATTCTGTTCCCGACGGCGGTGCTGGCGGCGGTGCTGGACGTGTTCGTGCTGCTGGGAACGGTCTTTTATTTATGGGAGATGAGGACAGAACATGCTTATTTTTTCATGTGGACATCACAGTGGGGAGACATTGTCATGAAGGTTTCCGGCGTTCTGGCACTCGTGCTGACCGGATTGGTCATCAAACCGCTGGACATTATCCTTGACTTTATCTATAAAAAGCCCGAGGAGCCTAAAATGGTCACACTGATACCGTCTGAGGAAGGGATACATTATGCGGTATGCCGACAGAAAACAGAGCTGGACAGCGGAGTGATCGCGTGGTCAGACTGGGACAGGGCAGTGTTTTTGGATAGCAATGAAATCGTACTGAATCATGAAAGATATCGGATAGGTGCGAATACAATAGAAACGATATACCCGGAAAACAAACGGAAACGATGGATGGAACGTCCCGATGAAAAATATAGGAACAGTGCGGATTTAAGAATGACAGACCGGAGCCTGAGGGGCTTTTTGGCATCGCTTGAGGAAAAGAAAAAAGAAGCGGAATGGATGGAAAATAATCTGAAGACAGAATGAATGGAGTGTTATACGCTCCGGGATGGAGATGAAAATGGCGGCAAATCTGGAATATTACAGAGTATTTTACCATGTGGCAAAGTGCGGTTCGGTGACGAAGGCGGCAGCAGAGCTGTCCTTATCCCAGCCGGCGGTGAGCCAGAGTATCCGGCAGCTGGAAAATGTGCTTGGGATGCGTCTGTTTGTAAGGAGCGCGAGGGGACTTACCCTGACGGCGGAGGGAAAGGTTCTGTATTCCTATGCGGAGGCGGGCTGCGGCCAGTTTGAGGCGGGAGAAAGGAATCTTCTTCAAATGAAAAATCTGGAATGCGGGGAAATTACGATAGGAGCATCGGACATGACGCTGCGTTTTTTTCTGTTGCCTTATCTGGAACGTTTTCATGAGCGATATCCGGGCGTGCGTTTTCATATCACAAACGGACCGACTCCGGCAGCAATGAAACTGCTGAAAGAGGGAAGGATAGATTTTGCGGTCGTGTCCGGGCCGCTTTTGACGCAGGATAATATATGTACGGTGCCGGTGCGCGGCATACGGGATATTTTTGTGGCGGGTCCTAAATTTGCGGAATATGCCCGAAAAGAGCAGCCGCTTTCCGTTCTGGAAAAACTGCCGCTTATCACACTGGACAAAGATACGTCTACGCGTGCATATGTGCAGCGCTTTTTAGAGGAACGCAATGTCCATATCCAGCCGGAATTTGAGCTGTCTACGAGCGATATGATCGTGCAGTTTGCTCTGCGTAATCTTGGCGTCGGATGCGTTGTAAAAGATTTTGCAAAAAAGGAACTGGACAGTGGGGAGCTTGTAGAGTTACAATTAAAAGAGCAGTTGCCTGAGAGACAGTTTTTGGTAGCGTCAGGAGCAAAGGGCGGTCAGAGTCTGGCTGCGGCGGAGCTTCTGAAGCTGATGACGGGCAATAGAGAAAAAGAATTGCGGAATACCGGGAAGGGAGAAAAAGAATGATCAGAACTGTTATTTTTGACATTGGGAATGTACTGGCGGGCTTTGACTGGTATTCTTTTTTCAGAAAACAGGGATTTTCAGAGGAAATGTGCGCACGGCTCGGGAGAGCGACGGTGCAGAGCGATGACTGGAAGGAATATGACAGGGGATGTGTCAGCGATGAGCGGATGCTGGAACTGTTCTGTGAAAATGATCCGGAGATTGCGGGAGAGATCCGGCAGGCCCTGGATGATTTCCACGGACTCGTGACACCTTATGATTATGCGATAGAGTGGGTAAAAGAGTTGAAGCAAAAAGGATATCAGGTGCTTGTACTGTCGAATTTTTCGGACAAGGCATTAAAGGAATGCTGGCATGCGCTGGATTTTTTGCCGTATACGGATGGAGGAATTTTGTCCTTTCAGGATAAAGTAATTAAGCCGATGCCGGAGATTTACCGGCTGATCCTGGACCGTTACCGATTAAAGCCTGAAGAGTGTGTTTTCATGGATGATGCAAAACAGAACGTGGAGGGAGCAAAAGCTGCCGGAATTCATGCGTTTGTATTTGAAAACTATGCTCAGGCAAAAAAAGAGCTGGAAAAATCAGGAGTAAGATGAGGCGAGGGCTTTTTTATGGTAAAAAAATATATTACACAGGGGAATATCCTGACGGAGGTGGAAAAGGCGGGGCCGGGCTGCTGGATAAACCTTGTTGCCCCCACGCTGGAGGAATGTGCGGAGATAGCGCAGCAGTACGGCATCGATCTGTCGGACGTGCGTGCGGCGCTGGATGATGAGGAGAGCTCCCGTGTGGATGTGAGCAATGAATATACGTTGATCTTGTTTGACGTTCCTTCGCTGGAATATCGTCATGAAAGGGAGGCATATACGACAATTCCGTTGGGACTGATCCTTGTGGACGATGTGCTTTTGACAGTGTGCGCAGAGCAGACGCCGGTTTTGAAAAATTTTATGGAAAATACGGTAAAGGAATTTTCCACAAAGAAGCAGATGCGCTTCATTTATCAGATTTTTTTGCGTTCCTGTATGCTTTATCAGTCTTATCTGCGGATCGTGGACAGAAAACGGAAGGAGATTGAGGCGCATATCAGTGAGGATACGGAGGAAATGGAGCTGATCGATCTTCACGAGCTGGAATCCAACCTTGTTTATTTCGATACGTCTCTGCGGGCAAATAAGGTGGTGCTGGAACGGCTGATGCGCTACAGCCGTATCAAGAAATATCCGGAAGACCAGGATCTTCTGGAGGATGTGGTCGTGGAAAATCAGCAGGCGATTGAAATGACCCGTATTTACAGGGATATCATTCAGGGTACGAGGGAGCTGTTATCTTCTGTAATGGATAATCGGCTGAATAATGCCATGAAATATCTGGCGTCTATCACGATCGTAATGGCGATACCGACGATCATTTCGGGAATTTACGGAATGAACGTTGCGGAAAAGTGGATGCCTCTGGCAGAAACACCCTACGGGTTCGGGATTATATGTCTGTTGATCTTACTGGGCTGCATTATTGTGATACGAATCCTGAAAAAGAGAAAAATGCTGTAATTGCTAAAAACAGACTGCGGACGGCAGAAGGGGAGGAATAGAATGAAGCAGAAAAAAACACCAAAACAGATTGCGGCTCTTGCAGGCGTTGTGATTCTTGTGGCGATGTATGTGATCACGCTGGTGCTGGCGTTGTCCGGTTTTGAGGGATGGGAAAAGATGTTTTCCGGCTGTGTGGTGTCTACCATCGCAATCCCGATTCTTTTATGGGTATTTATCTGGATTTACGGTAAGACAAAGGGAGGAAAAGAAGAATGATTTTTGAACATATGGACAGGATCGTTTTTGCAGGAGATTCCGTAACGGATATGGAGAGCGCCCAGCCTGTGGGCGAAGGATTGTTTGATAATGTCGGGAAAAGCTATGTGAGAATCGTGGAAAATATGCTGGCAGCGTGGTATCCGGAGAGATATGTGCGTGTGACCAATTCGGGAATTTCTGGCAATACCAGCAGAGATCTTCTGGCTCGGTTTGAACGGGATGTGGTGTCGCTCAAACCGGACTGGGTTTCCATTTGTATCGGTATCAATGATGTGTGGAGACAGTTCGACAGCCCTGCAATTCCTGATGAACAGGTGATGCCGGAGGAATATGAGGCAAATCTGGAAAAGATGATCTGTTCGGTGAAAGACTCTGTAAAGGGAATTTTTATTCTGACGCCTTATTATATGGAGCCAAACCGGGAGGACTGGATGAGAAAGCGAATGGATGAATACGGTGCTGTGTGCAGAAAGCTTTCCGAAAAATACGGATGCAGACTGGTAGATTTACAGCAGGTATTCGATGAGTATTTTCAATATCGTCATTCTTCCTATATTGCATGGGACAGAGTGCATCCGAATCTGATCGGTGCAACTGTGATTGCGCGGGCGTTTCTGGAAAAATGCGGGTTTGATTATGGATATCATGCCGGAAAAGCATGATCGGAACAAAAGCGGACCCGGAGAGAGGATTTAGTAATCCGGAAACGTGAATAGAGAGCAGATTTTTCGCTTGCACAAATCAGGGCGGTGGGATATAATGGCTGTATCAATCCGCCCGGGGCCGACAGAATGAAACGGCTGAGTTTTGGCAGAGATTTTATGCCGGGTGGCTTACTGCCGACGGAAAAATTAAATTGAGGTGAAGAAACATGGCATTATTAAATCAGTGGAGAGATATGGCATATGACCAGAGCGCAGACAAAGGACAGCTGCAGAGATTCTGGGCATCTTATTTTGAAAAAGAGAAAAACATTTATGCAGAGCTGCTGAAAAATCCGGCAGAGACAGTAAAAGGTACTGTTAAAGAGCTGGCTGAGAAGTATGGCGTTGACATCATGACAATGACAGGATTTCTGGACGGCATCAATGACAGTCTGAAGGAAGCAAATCCCATTGAAGAAATGGAAGAGGATACTGTAGTAAATCTTGGCTTCGATACCCCCCTTCTGTATAAGAATATGGTTGCGGCTGAAGCAGACTGGCTTTACAATCTTCCGGAGTGGAATGAGATTTATGATGAAGAGACCAGAAAGCAGCTCTACAAAGAGCAGAAGAGCTCTACAACTGTAGTAAAAGCGGAGAAGGTATATCCGAATGATCCCTGTCCGTGCGGCAGCGGCAAAAAATATAAAAAGTGCTGCGGAAAAAATAAATAAGGCATGTAACAGACCCGGCAGTTTGCATGAAAAATGCAGATGGCCGGGTTTTATTTTATCCGTCAAAAATCAAAATTGATTTAAATCAATTCTTGATTTTGGGGGTACGGGTTCATATAAAATAAAATCGACAATATAAATTTTGTTTGATACAAAGGAAGGAAGACAAAGCGTGAGAGCACATACGTTGAAATATCAAATCGGGCGGAATAAGCGCAGAAAGAAGAGATAAGTATCTTTTCTGAAAAAGAAAACTCTTTACAAATCCGAAAAGTTGGATTAAGATAGGGGCATAATATGAAAATGCGTTGAAGAGAAGAGTAGGCTGGAGGATGTGACAGAGAGCGGCGCCTGCATCGGGAAGATGCTGTGCTGGAAGCGCCGGGACAAAGACCAGACCGAAGACCGGCTCTGAGCGGCCTTAATACGGCACGGTGATTCCGTTATCATCAGAATGAGTGGCTTTGGCATTTTATGTCAGGCAAGCTGGGTGGAACCGCGTGATAAGCGCCCCATGCAAGGATAAGTTACAGTTGTCCGCGCATGGGGCTTTTTTATTCGACAGGAAAGTTGTTTTCTTATCAGGAAAAGAAACATGATTGGGCGCATTTTCGCAAAAGATAAGCATTACCTGAGGGAGTACCTGGGTGTAACGCGAATGTGCTCTCGACGCGGCAGAATGGAGGTTAAAATGAAAGTTACATTAAAAGACGGTTCCGTAAAGGAATACGCACAGGCGATGTCCGTGATAGACATTGCAAAGGACCTGAGCGAAGGTCTGGCAAGAATGGCATGTGCCGGAGAAGTGAACGGGGAGGTCGTTGACCTGCGTACCGTTGTAGAAGAGGATGCATCCGTTAATATTTTGACGGCGAGAGATGCAGAAGGACTTGCGGCGCTGCGCCATACTGCCAGCCATGTGATGGCACAGGCAGTAAAACGTCTTTATCCGACGGCAAAGCTGGCAATTGGTCCTTCTATTGCAGACGGTTTTTATTATGATATGGAGTTTGAGACTCCTCTGACAAGCGACGATTTTGAAAAGATAGAAGCAGAGATGAAAAAAATCGTTAAAGAGGATTTGAAGGTTGAGCGCTTTACAAAGTCCAGAGAAGATGCTATCGCATTTATGAAGGAAAAAAATGAGCCCTATAAAGTAGAGCTGATAGAGGATCTGCCGGAAGGCGAGGAAATCAGCTTTTACAGCCAGGGAGAATTTGTGGATCTGTGCGCAGGCCCTCACCTGATGAGCACAAAGGATGTGGGCAAGGCATTTAAGATAATGAGCCTTGCAGGCGCTTACTGGAGAGGCGACGAGCACAACAAGATGCTGACAAGACTGTATGCGACGGCATTTGCAAAGAAGGACGAGCTGGAAGCTTATATCACCATGATGGAAGAGGCGAAAAAGCGCGACCACAGAAAACTCGGTAAAGAGCTCGGGCTGTTCATGATGAATGAGGCAGGCCCCGGCTTCCCGTTCTTTTTGCCGAAGGGCATGGTCCTGAAAAACACACTGCTGGATTACTGGAGAGAGATTCACAGAAGAGCGGGATATGTTGAGGTTTCCACACCTATTATCTTAAACCGCAAGCTCTGGGAGACTTCCGGACATTGGGATCATTACAAAAATAATATGTATACAACGGTGATAGATGAAGAAGATTATGCGATAAAGCCGATGAACTGTCCGGGTGGCGTTTTAGTCTATGCTTCCGAGCCCCGTTCCTATAGAGATCTTCCGCTTCGTGTGGGCGAGCTGGGGCTTGTGCATCGTCATGAAAAATCCGGTCAGCTCCACGGTCTGATGCGCGTTCGCAGCTTTACACAGGATGACGCTCATATTTTCATGACCCCGGAACAGATAAAGGAAGAGATAAAGGGTGTCGTAGCGCTGATAGATGAGGTATATTCCCTGTTCGGATTCGAGTATCATGTAGAGCTGTCTACAAGACCTGAGGACTCTATGGGCAGCGACGAAGATTGGGAGATGGCAACAGACGCGCTTAAGAGTGCGCTGGATGAGCTGAAGCTTCCCTATGTGGTAAATGAGGGAGACGGCGCATTCTATGGACCGAAGATAGATTTCCATCTTGTAGACTGCATCGGAAGAACCTGGCAGTGCGGTACGATACAGCTCGACTTCCAGCTTCCTCAGCGGTTTGCGCTGGAATACATCGGTGCAGACGGCGAGAAGCATCGTCCGATCATGATCCATCGTGTGGTGTTCGGTTCCATTGAGCGCTTTATCGGTATCCTGATAGAGCACTTTGCGGGCGCATTCCCCGTATGGCTCGCTCCGGTTCAGGTAAAGGTGCTGCCTATTTCTGACAAATATATGGATTATGCACATAGCGTCCAGGAGAAGCTGTTTGATGCGGGCATCCGTTCCGAGGTAGACACACGTTCTGAAAAGATAGGATATAAGATACGCGAGGCTCAGACTTCTAAAATCCCTTACATGCTCGTTGTTGGACAGAAGGAAGAGGAAGAAGGAACGGTCGCAGTCAGGAGCAGGGCTGCGGGAGATGAAGGCGCGAAAAATGTCGACGTATTTGTTGAAGAACTGTTAAAAGAGATCAAAACAAAAGAAAATCGCTTAAAGAGCGCGGAATAACAGTATATCGGAATTTTTTGAATATCGGTTCCGTCATCGGGCAATACTGAAAAAGAAGCCGTACAGACTGCGGCTGTAAGGAGGTATGATGATGACGGAACTGAAATGTTTGGCAAAAACCTGCGCGTATAACGACAGCGAGCTCTGCTGTAAGGGAGATATCATGGTGGGCGGCATGAAGGCATGCAGCTGCGATGATACCTGCTGCGAAAGCTTTCGGGAACAGCGTGAGGGCAGCGTAAGAAACGCGCTGGAGCATCCTGACCGGATGATAAGCATTGATTGTGAGGCGGTAAAATGTGTATACAATACCAACTACAAATGCCATGCGGATCATGTGGATATCAGAGGATGCAGCGCAGGGAGCAGCAAAGATACACTGTGTGCTACGTTTAAGGAGCGCTGAATCCCGTTTCGGGACAGCGGAAGGACTGTTTCAAAAGCAGGGCGTATACCCTGCTTTTTGTATCGTAGCGCGGAATCGTACGTATCAGTTCAGCCTTCCGCCAGTGTTCGGGCTCTGCAGCCAGTGACCGGCCGGAGGACTGAACCGATGCAAATCGTTTCATAAAAATATAGAATTTGTTCTTCCGTATTTGACAGATTTGTATTATAATAGAGATAAGTCTGATTTTTTACATAGACCGGACCTGAGAAGACCGGTGTCAGCTATAGAAGTTTAGATTGTATTAGAAGAGGTACAGCAATGGAAAGAAGAGTAGGAACCATTTCAAGAGGAATCCGCTGCCCTATCATCCGTGAAGGGGATAACCTTGCGGATATCGTGGTAGAGAGCGTTCTGGAAGCGGCGCAGAGCGAGGGGTTTGAGCTGCGTGACAGGGACGTTATTTCTGTGACGGAGTCAATCGTGGCGAGGGCGCAGGGGAATTATGCGTCTGTAGATGCAATCGCAGAGGATGTAAGGACGAAACTGGGCGGAGAGACGATAGGCGTGATATTCCCGATCCTTTCCAGAAACAGATTCGCAATATGTCTGCGCGGCATCGCAAAGGGAGCAAAGAAGGTCGTTCTGATGCTGAGCTATCCCAGCGATGAGGTGGGAAATGAGCTTGTTTCTTTGGATAAGCTGGATGAAGCTGATATCAATCCTTACAGCGACGTACTCACACTGGAGCGTTACAGAGAGTTGTTTGGGGAGAACCGCCATCCTTTTACCGGAGTTGACTATGTGGAATACTACAGCAACCTGATAAAGGAATCCGGTGCGGAGGTAGAGGTTATCTTTGCCAACAATCCGAGAGAGATATTAAAGCATGCGGATAAGGTGCTGACCTGCGATATCCATTCCAGAGAGCGTACGAAGAGGATACTGAAGGCAGCAGGCGCGGAAGTTGTCTGCGGTCTGGATGAGATAATGAACGCTTCTGTAAACGGTAGCGGCTTCAATGAAAAATATGGACTGCTCGGCTCGAACAAATCCACGGAGGATACGGTGAAGCTGTTCCCGAAAGATTGTACAGATCTCGTTCTGGACATTCAGAAGCAGATTCTCGACAAAACAGGAAAGCACGTTGAAGTTATGGTATACGGCGATGGCGCGTTCAAAGATCCTGTGGGCAAGATATGGGAGCTGGCAGACCCCTGTGTGGCGGCGGCGAATACAGAGGGGCTGGAAGGAACACCAAACGAAGTAAAATTAAAATATCTTGCGGACAACGATTTTAAGGAGCTGTCCGGTGAAGCATTGAAAAATGCGATTTCCGAGAGGATTAAGAGCAAGAAGGAAAATCTGGTAGGCGACATGGCTTCTCAGGGAACAACTCCCAGAAGACTGACAGACCTGATAGGTTCTTTATGTGACCTGACGAGCGGATCGGGCGATAAGGGTACTCCGGTCGTTTTGGTACAGGGATATTTTGATAACTTTACCGATTAAAGAAGTGTACGCATAGTTGTGTTTTTTATGCGATAGGAAAGCTCTTTTCTTATCGCATAAAAAATTCACAGCAGGTATTGACAAGCGATACATGCTGTGATAATATATCAAAGTACGCAAGACGTACAGTAAAAGCAAGCAGAGTTCACTCTCACCCTATAGCAATGAGGCTCATAGGTGTTCACATTTTTCTTTTTTTGATGCAGTTTTGCACGGGAAGGGATTTTTGGGAGTGGATGAAGAATGTCCACTTTTTTTATTTCATTCTTATGGAGGGAAAGAGCCATTAGCGAATTATTTATCAATGAACAGATCAGGGACAGAGAAGTCCGTCTGATTGGGGAAAACGGTGAACAGCTCGGCATCATGTCTTCGAGAGAAGCGTTGAAGCTGGCAGAAGAGGCAGGATTGGATTTGGTGAAGATAGCACCTACGGCAAAGCCGCCCGTCTGCAAGATAGTGGATTACGGTAAGTACAGATATGAGCTTGCCCGCAGGGAAAAAGATGCCAAGAAGAAGCAGAAAGTCATCGAGGTCAAGGAGATTCGTATGTCTCCGAACATTGATACCAATGATTTGAACACCAAAGTTTCGGCTGCACGCAAATTTTTGGAGAAGGGCAACCGTGTGAAGATAACCCTTCGTTTCAGAGGTCGTGAGATGGCGCATATGGCGACGAGCAAACATATTTTGGATGATTTTGCTCAGGCGCTTTCCGATATTGCGGTCGTTGAGAAGATGCCTAAGGTTGAAGGCAGGAGCATGATCATGTTTTTAACTGTAAAACGCTGACCTACAGTTAAAATATACGTTTCAGAAAATGAAGCAACAGGAGGAAATCAGATATGCCTAAAATGAAAACAAGCAGAGCTGCTGCAAAACGTTTTAAATTAACGGGAACCGGTAAGCTGAAGAGAGCAAAAGCTTACAAGAGCCATATCTTAACAAAGAAGTCTACCAAGAGAAAGAGAAATCTTCGTAAGGGTACGATGACAGACGCTACCAATGTTAAGAATATGAAGAAGATTTTACCGTATTTATAAGACGTAAGGAGGAATCGGCAAGATGGCAAGAGTAAAAGGCGGCATGAGTGCCAGAAGAAAACATAATAAAGTATTGAAGCTTGCGAAAGGTTACAGAGGTGCCAGAAGCAAACAGTACAGAGTAGCAAAACAGTCCGTTATGAGAGCGCTGACATCTTCCTACGCTGGTCGTAAGGAGAGAAAGCGTCAGATGAGACAGCTGTGGATCGCACGTATCAACGCGGCTGCAAGACTGAACGGCTTATCCTACTCCAAATTCATGTTCGGCTTAAAGCAGGCTGGCGTGGATATGAACAGAAAAATGCTGGCTGAGATGGCAGTAAACGACGCAGCAGGCTTTGCAACACTGGCAGAGCTGGCTAAGTCCAAAATCGCTTAATTTCGCTGGAGATGACGACCCTTCTGAAATGATTTTCAGGAGGGTTTTATCGTAGTAAGAAAAAAATACAGGGGAAGACGGATGCAGGAAAAAAACAAAAAAACGACAGAGCGGGCTGCTAAAAAGCCTGTCGCGCTGTGCAGGCATTTTGGAAAATGCGGCGGCTGCAAATATTTGGACATGTCCTATGAAGAACAGCTTTCGGCAAAGAAAAAGATCGTAAGAGAGCTGATGGAGAAGCACTGTAAGGTAAAACCGATAATTGGGATGGAAAATCCGTGGCACTACCGCCATAAAGTGCAGGCGGTGTTTGGGCTTGACCGTAAAAAGCAGCATATTTCAGGTGTCTATGAGGAAAAGACGCACCGGATACTGCCGGTGGAAAACTGTCTGATAGAGGATGAGAAAGCAGATGCCATCATCAATACCGTGCGCGGGCTTTTAAAATCGTTTAAGATAAAGGTATACGATGAGGATACCGGATACGGGCTGCTGCGCTATGTGCTTGTAAGGAAGGCACGTTATACGGATGAGCTTATGGTCGTCCTGGTGACGGCGTCTCCGGTATTTCCGTCCAAAAGGAATTTTGTGGACGCGCTCAGAAAGGTGCATCCCGAGATAACGACAGTCGTACAAAATATCAACGACCGGACGGACAGCATGGTGCTGGGAAGCCGTTTTCAGGTGCTTTACGGAAAAGGCTATATCGTGGACAGGCTGTGCGGCTGCAGCTTTAAGATTTCTCCCGGTTCTTTTTATCAGGTAAACCCCGAGCAGGCGCAGAAGCTTTATGATAAGGCGATAGAGCTGGCGGAGCTGACGGGAAAGGAAACGGTCGTGGACGCTTACTGCGGGACGGGAACGATAGGTATCATCGCCGCTGCCAAAGCCGGAAAGGTGATAGGCGTGGAGCTGAATGCGGACGCGGTACGCGACGCAGTCGGCAACGCAAAGGCGAACGGTGTGAAAAACATCCGCTTTTATAAGGATGATGCGGGAAGGTTCCTGCAGGGCTGCGCGGCGGACGGCATCGGTGTGGACGTGCTTTTGATGGACCCTCCCAGAGCCGGCAGCAGCGAGGAATTTTTGAATGCGGCGGCATCGATCAGACCAAAAAAAATTATTTATGTATCCTGTAATCCCGTAACGCTGGAGCGGGATACGGCAATATTGGAGAAAAACGGATACCGGGCAAAGGAAGTGTGGCCGGTCGATATGTTCCCCTGGTCCGGCGCGGTTGAAGCGGTGTGTTCTTTTGTTTCGATAAGAAACAAGTGAGGATAATGCGATGAAAATACTGGTAACGGGATTCGACCCTTTCGGAGGTGAAGCGGTCAATCCGGCGTATGAGGCGGTGAAGCTTCTTCCGGATAACATCGCCGGAGCTGAGATCGTAAAACTGGAGATACCGACAGAATTTAAGAGGAGCATGGAGTTTTTGGAAGAAGCGATAAGCAGGGAAATGCCGGATGCGGTGATAAACGTGGGACAGGCGGGAGGCCGGGCAGAGATAACGCCTGAGCGGGTCGCCATCAATCTTGCAGATGCTCGGATTCCTGATAATGCGGGAAATCAGCCTGAGGATGAGGCACTTATTGCGGATGGCCCGGCGGCTTATTTCACTACCCTTCCTCTGAAGAAAATGGTAAAAAGTGTACAGGACAGGGGGATTCCTTGTCGGATTTCATATTCGGCCGGAACCTATGTATGCAACAGCGTTATGTATCGGGTGCTGCATCTGGCAGAGGTTTCCGGGATGGGATTTTGTGCGGGCTTTATCCATGTGCCCTATGCGACGCAGCAGACGGTGACAAAGCCTGCCGGAACGCCGGGAATGGCTCTGCCGGATATTGCGCGGGGGCTGGAAGCTGCGGTGGAAGCAGTAGTGAAAAATATAAGGTGAAACGGGGAGGGCAGCGACAAAGGTTCAAAAAAGACGTAAGTTTGTGCATCTTTTTCCTTTACTTTTACTTTGAATATGTTCTATAATATTTTATATAAAGGTAAAAGAAATGCGCATATGAGGCACACCATGCCGGGCGCGGGACGTTTCAGGAGGGTGACACAATGGAATTACGACTTTCTTCAAAAAAAGGGGCAACGATACAGCAGGATATGATCGGGCTGTTTTTCGAGGATATCAACTATGCGGCAGATGGCGGGTTGTATGCGGAAATGCTGGAAAACAGGGCGTTTGAATTTGTAGACTGCTATGGTACGGTGGGGGATTATTATACGAAGCCTGCTCCGGGATATGGATGGGAAGCGGCAGACGGCGGGCTGGCGGAATATGTGAGCGGCAGTCCGGTGAGCCGTGTCAATCCGCACTATCTGCGCTTTACGGCGAAACAAACAGGGCAGGGATTTGCCAATAAAGCTTACGATGGAGTCTATCTGGAGGAGGGAAAGTCGTATCGGGTGAGCTTTTATGCACGGGCGGCACAGTATCCGACAGGTGATTTTTCGGTATCGGTGGAAAAGGACGGAAAAGTCTTTGCAAAGACGGAGGTTTCCTGCGTCCATACACCGGAAAAAAGCTGGCAGAAGTGGATAAGATATGAAGCAGAGCTGACGGCGGCAGAGACGGTCAGGGGCGCAAAATTTGTGCTGCGTCTGACTGCACCGGGAACGGCAGAATTTGATTTTATATCCATGATGCCAAAGGATGCAGTAGCAGGAGTGTTCCGCAAAGATTTGTTTGAGTTGTTAAAAGGGCTTCATCCGGGATTTTTGCGTTTTCCGGGAGGATGTATCATCGAGGGAAATACACTGGAAAACCGTTATCGCTGGAAGAAGAGCGTCGGGCCTGCAGAAGAGCGGCGCAGCAATTTCAACCGCTGGGCAGTACATGAGACAAATGAGGAAAATGGCTGGCATACACAGTATTCCCATTATAATCAAACGTTGGGGATAGGCTATTATGAATATTTCCTTTTGTGTGAACTGATAGGGGCAAAGCCGCTGCCGGTATTGAACGTAGGGCTTGCATGCCAGTATCAGTCCTATGAGCTGGTAGAGATGGACGAGCCGGAATTTCAGGAGTTTGTGCAGGATGCCCTTGATCTGATAGAATTTGCAAACGGACCGGCGGACAGCCGCTGGGGAAGCGTGCGCGCACGGATGGGACATCCGGAACCCTTTGGAATGACGATGGTGGGCATCGGGAACGAGCAGTGGCAGACGGATAAAATAGACTTTTTTGCGCGGTACCGGGCGTTTGAAGAAGCGATACATGCAAAATACCCCGATATGAAGCTGATAGGCTCGGCGGGACCGGATATCACATCAGAGCGTTACGAGCTGGCATGGGATTTTTATAAGAAAGAAGTTCCCGCAAAAGAAAATTTCTGTTATGCGGTAGATGAGCACTACTATGTGAAACCGGAGTGGTTTTATGAGCATACGGATTTTTATGACGGATATCCGAGAGATGTGAAAGTATTTTCCGGCGAGTACGCAGCTCATCCTGTCAACGGAATGAACCGACCGGATGCCAATACGCTGGGCGGAGCACTGGCTGAGGCTGCATTTTTAACAGGAGTGGAGAGAAATGCGGATGTGGTCGTCCTTGCTTCCTATGCGCCGCTGTTTGCCAGAGTGGGATATGCACAGTGGTCTCCGGATATGATATGGTTTGACGAGACAAAGGCATATGGGACTCCCAGCTATTATGTGCAGAAGCTTTACGGGGAAAATCTCGGAACGGTGACGCTTTGCATGGACGGACAGGAAAAAGAGCTTCGCAGAGAAAATATTTTTGTAAATGTTTCTTACGATGAAAAGGCAGGCGAAATTATCGTCAAGGCGGTCAACCATAACCATGAAGCAAAGCTTCTGATGCTTTCGGCGCAGGGCTGGAATGTGACCGGGCCGATGTGCTGTCAGATACTTTCCGGTCAGGAATCAGATTATAACTGCATCGAAGCTCCTGATAAGATAGGCGTTGAGGCAAAGCAGGGCAGATTTGAAGAGGGTCTTATGCTGGAGCCCGACAGCTTTACGGTAGTCCGCATCCCGGTAGAAGAGAAGGTGTGATGGAATATTATAAAATGCGGGCGGACGTGCTGCCGAAGATACGTTTCGTGGATGAAACGGTCATTTGTCCGCCCTATGTACATAAGCGCAGAAAACCCGGGGAATATATCATTTATGTGGTAAAAAGCGGGGAGATGTTTCTGGAAGAGGACGGCGTTTCCTACACGCTGAGGGAAGGAGATGTGTGCGTGCTGGATAAAGACCGGACGCATGCAGGGACGAAAGCATCCACCTGCGGTTATTATTATATTCATTTTCAGTGCAGCAGCATCGAACTTGTGCAGGAGAAAGAAAGCGGAGCGGTCACGGCGCAGCTGGAGCAGCACAGGCAAAGGTCGCTAAAGAGCAAATGCTTTGAGTATGAGGAATGTGAAGAAGTACCGTTGTGGCTTCCGAAATATTTTCATGTGGACGATGTGAAGGTGTGGGCTCAGACGGACAGTCTGTTAAAACAGGCAGTAGAATCCAACTATCACCAGCTGGAGGGATTTAAGGTGCTGTGCGCCTGTCGGGTACAGGAGGCGCTCATTTTACTGTCCAGATGCTTTCTGACACGGGAGAGGGAAAAGTATCCCCGACGTATGCCGGCATATTATCCGACCGTGCAGAAGCTTCAGGAGTTTTTGAACCGGGAATATGCTTCGGAAATTACGGGAGAGCGTCTGGAAAAGGAATTTGGAGGAAGCTTTGATTATATGAACCGTGTGTTTAAAAAGGTCACGGGGCAGACGATATTTTCTTATCTGACAGACGTGCGTATCAGCAGAGCGAAGGTGCTCATCCTGCATACGCCCATGCGGATGAGGGAGATCTGCGAGCGGGTAGGATATCCGGACGTCTACTATTTCAGCCGTGTGTTTAAAAAGACCGCCGGGATGTCGCCCGCCGCATTTGCAAGGGCGGCTCAGGTGAATGAAAAAGTCGCTATCGGATAAATACGGACGAAATTTTCCATTGTTTTTTTACCCTGTTTTTTTATCATGGAGATATGAGCTATGATAGAAAAACGGGGTAATTTTTTTATGAATACGATCAGAAAAACATTGAATGAAAACTGGAGATTTCATCTGGGGGACTGCGAGCCGGCATGGTACAAGGGCTTTGACGATGCGAGCTGGCAGGAGGTGAGCCTGCCGCACGACTGGTCGGTAACGCTCCCTTTTGAAAAGGGAAATTCCAGCGGGACGGGGTATGTATCCGGTGGTATCGGCTGGTATCGGATGCGCTTTTTGCTGCCGGAGGAATTCCGGGGAAAGAGCGTGCGTCTGGTATTTGACGGCGTTTATAAAAACAGTCAGGTGTGGTGCAACAGCTATTATCTGGGGAAGCGTCCTAACGGTTATGTGAGCTTTTCCTATGATATCACGCCCTTTGTCTGCTTTGGAGATCAGGATAATGAGGTGAGCGTGAAGGTAACGCATACAGATTTGGCGGATTCCCGCTGGTTTACGGGCAGCGGTATCACGAGAAGCGTGCATGTGGATATCGCAGAGCCGGTGCATCCGGCGCAGGACAGTATCTTTTTTGAAGCGGAGGAAGCGAATGAAAACCGGGCGAGGCTTAAGGTGACACAGGAGCTTGTGAATGGTTTTGAAACAGATAAAAGGGTAGATGTCCGTACTGTGCTGGTGGATATGGAAGGAAGAACCGTATGGGAAACAGCAGGGAGCGTGGAGGTGCGGAGTGCACACGGCATGGAGGTTTTGGAAACACAAAGGGGCATCGTGCCGTCAGAATATCCGGGAGCAAAGCTCGTATTGGAAAAAGAGCTGGACAGACCGCATCTGTGGTCGGATGAAGACCCGTATCTGTATAAGCTGCGGACTGAATATAGCGTGGATGGGGAAGATTTTTACCGGGTGAGCGAGATTCCTGTGGGGATAAGGAGCTTTAGGTTCGATGCGGACAGGGGCTTTTTCTTAAATGAAAAGCCGATGAAGCTGAAAGGAGTGTGCGTTCATCACGACGGAGGATGTCTGGGAGCGGCGATGACAAAAGAGGTATGGAGGCGCAGGCTTTTGACGCTTCGGGAATGCGGCTGCAATGCGATAAGGTGCAGTCATAATCCCCATATGCCGGAGCTGTATGAGCTTTGTGATGAGCTGGGATTTTTAATGATGGATGAAGCCTTTGATGAGTGGGAAAACCCGAAAAACAAGTGGTCTACCGGGCATAATGTATATCCGCCCAGACATCAGGGCTATTTTGAGGATTTTCCCCAATGGCATGAGGTGGATTTAAAGGCGATGGTACGCAGAGACAGGAATCATCCGTCTGTTATCATGTGGAGCATCGGCAATGAGATAGACTACCCTAATGACCCGTACTGCCATCCGATGTTTGAAACGATGACAGGGAATAATGATGCCGACAAGCCGGCCGCAGAGCGCACCTATGACATGAATAAGCCGAATGCACAGCGACTGTCTGTGCTGGCTGCCCGTCTTGCCAAAATGGTACGGCAGGAAGATAAAAGCCGTCCTGTTACGTTGGCAGCGGCATTTCCCGAGCTTTCTTCCAGAATAGGTTTTCTGGATGCGCTGGATGTGGCGGGATATAATTATAAAGAACATCTGTATGAGGAGGATCATAAGAGATTTCCGGGGCTTCCGTTTTTGGGAAGTGAAAACGGCCACAGCTATGACGCGTGGAGGGCGGTGCGGGATAACGATTACATCAGCGGACAGTTTTTGTGGACGGGTATCGATTATCTGGGCGAGGCTCACGGATGGCCGATACGGGGCTCTCAGGCAGGTCTTTTGACATGTGCCGGCGACAGGAAGGCAGAGTTTTACAAACGTTGTTCCTTCTGGAAGGACGAACCTGTGCTGCATATTTCTTCCAGACCCGGGACGATAGAAGAATACCGGAGCGGAAAGCGGTGGATTCCGTTTGCGGAAAGCTGGAATTATGCAGCAGGCGAGCCTGTTATCGTCCGGTGCGCGTCCAATGCCTTTGAGGTTGTTTTGTACCGGAACGGGAAAGAAATCGGACGGCAGCAGGGCTGTAATGAGGAAGGAACGTTTGATTTTGATACCGTATTTGAGTCAGGAAAGCTGATGGCGGAGGCATATGATGAGAACGGAGTTCTGGTGCAGACGGCGGAGCTGTCTACAGCAGGCAGAGCAGTACGGCTCGAATGCGGTCTGTGGGAGGATGACGGAGAAAAGGACAGGAGTCAGACGGCAGGATATCTGTATCAGATTTCGATGGAATTAAAGGATGATGAGAACGTTCGCGCATCTTCGGATGACCGCCGTATAGAGATACAGGTATCCGGAGCCGGGGAGCTTGCCGGACTGGAAAACGGCAATTTGTCGGATGTAACGCCATACAAAATTCCGTTCCGGAGTACCTGGCAGGGGCAGCTGACTGCTTATGTACGGCGCAGAAGAGCCGGGAAGATTCATATCCTGGTAAGGACGGAGCTGGCGGGAGGCGTTTATGAGGATGAGATTACGGTGGATTGATCCGGAAGTGATGTCAGTGGATACCCGCGAGGGAAGGCTGACGCTGGGGGCTCTGTTTGTGCCGCTGTTTATCGAACAGCTTTTGATGAATCTGATGGGAACCGTGAACACGCTCGTGTTGGGAAGGTATTCTGACGAAGCGGTGGCAGCGGTCGGAGCGGCGAATCAGGTGGTCACGCTGGTATTTACATTTTATGCGGTGATAAGCGGAGGTACGTCCATTGTGATCAGCCATCGGCTGGGTGCGGGAAAGCGGAAGGAGGCGTCGGATGCGGCGTTTACTTCCCTGCTCTTTTCCGGAGCGCTCAGCTTCGTATGCGGTATCGTGCTGGCAGCGTTTGCACAGCCTGTCATGGCGATGTTGAACCTGCAGGGGGAAGTATTGTTCATGGCGGTGAGATATTTTCGCATCGTCATCGGTTTTTCTTTTATGCAGGGAATTATTTCGGCGGCGTCTGCGATACTCAGGAGCTACGGAAGACCAAAGCTTGCGGTCGGGGCATCTATTTTGATGAATGCGGTCAATGCTCTTTTGAATTATCTGGTCGTATTTCATCCCGGCCGGATGCCGGTCGGCGGCGCGGAAGGGATAGGCGTTGCAAATGTGATGGCCCATGCCGCAGCGATGGTGATGATACTGATCTGTCTTGCAGCGGCAAAGATGGAGCTGGATTTTGGAAAGAAAAATATAAAAGCGCTGTGCTGTCTTCCGGCAATATTAAAGGTCGGTGTTCCCGGCGGCATCAGCAGCCTGTCCTATTCGCTTTCGCAGGTCGTTTCCACTTCAATACTGGGAGTTTTGGGGACGACGGCGCTTTCCGCAAAGGTATATATTTCTTCTGTCGTTTTTTATGTGTATGTTGTCGGAATGTCGCTCGGGCTGTCCACAGCTATCCTCACGGGATGGATGACAGGGGCAAAGGAGTACGACAAGGCATACCGGCTGAACCAGCAGGTATTGAGGCTGGCGGTGTCATTGAATATCGTGCTTTCCGTTTTGCTGCTCCTGTTTCACAGACCGATACTGGGACTGTTTACCCGGAATCAGGAAATCATCAAAATGGCAGGTTCTGTTTTGTTCATCGATATTTTTGTGGAGATTGGCAGAGCGTTCAACCATGTGGAGGACAATTCGCTGAGAGGTGCAGGGGATGTGATGTTCCCGATGGTGGTATCTATCATATCCTGCTGGCTGATAAGCATCCTGTTTTCCTATATCCTGGGAATCGGACTGGGACTCGGGCTTGCAGGATGCTGGGTTGCATTCATGTTAGACGAGCTATTTAGGGGATTTAGCTTCTGGAAGCGGTTTCGGACAAAAAAATGGATGGAAAAGAAGGTATAAACGGGATGCCGGGAAAAGAATGTTACTGTTCGCCGGCAGGCTGGTGAACACTAATAAAGAGCTTCTTCGGAGGCTCTTTTTTGGTGGGATGAATTGTAAATACAGTCGGGATGATGTATACTGTTTGGAGCACTCATCTCAGATAGAATAAACAATCCCCTCGTCAAAGGGGCACAGGGAGAAACAAATGAAGATCGTATTGCAGAATCTTACCAAAAAATTTCCGGACCGGAATAAAAAGGCACAGGGAGGGGTCACCGCAGTCAGTGATTTTTCCTATGAGATACCGGATGGAAAGCTTGTGAGTCTGCTCGGGCCGTCCGGCTGCGGCAAGAGTACGACATTGAACCTGATATGCGGGTTGGAAAAACCGGACGGAGGAAAAGTATTGTTCGGGGAACAGGATGTGACAGGACTGCCTCCCGAAAAGCGGGGAGTGGGAATGGTATTTCAGAACTATGCGCTTTATCCGCACCTGACAGTCCGTAAAAATATACTTTTTCCAATGGAGAATCTCAAAGGAAAGGACAGACTCTCCAAAGAGGAGATGAACCGGCGCGCAGACGAGGCGGCAAAGCTCGTACAGATAACGGAGCTTATGGATCGAAAGCCCGGAGAGCTTTCAGGCGGGCAGCAGCAGCGCGTGGCGATCGCCCGGGCGCTTGTAAAGACCCCGAACGTTCTTTTACTGGATGAGCCCCTGTCAAATCTGGATGCGAGGCTGAGGCTCCAGACGAGGGAAGAGATACGCAGGATTCAGCGGGAAACGAAGCTGACGACGGTATTCGTGACGCACGACCAGGACGAAGCACTGAGCATTTCGGATATGATAGTGGTCATGAAGGACGGCGTTTTGCAGCAGACAGGAAAACCGCAGGAGGTGTATGACAGCCCTGCGAACCTTTTTGTGGCGAAGTTTCTGGGAACACCGCCAATCAATCTTTTTGCGGGAAAGGTATGCGGCGGAAAGCTCATGATAGGCGATGGAGCGGTGCTGGACGTTTCCGGAGCAGAGGACAGGGAAGTGACAGTCGGTATCCGGCCGGAAGGATTTATCCTGAAGGAGAATGGCGCATTAAAATGCGGGCTTAGCGGTATCGAGGTACTGGGACGGGATATCAGCGTTGTCTGTTCCCATCCGGCGTGCAGCGAGTCCGTTATCCGGGCAATCATCGATTCGGACAATCTGGTGGATACGCGCAGCCAGACAGTGTGTTTTGAGCTGAAGCCCGAAAAGGTATTTTTATTCGATACAGAGACCGGAGAGCGTATTTTTGCCGCATGCGGGCATAAAGAGGCAGGATGTGCTGCAGAACGGAGATTGTGATGAAAAAAGGAAACTGGAAAGTGATTCTCTATCTTCTTCCGGCGCTTCTGTTTCTGGGAGCTTTTCTGGTATATCCGCTGATAGATGTGTTTATTTATTCAATGGAAGAGGGATATAATTTTGCGTCCCAGACGTATTTTGGCACGGGAACCTATAATTACTCTTATGTGCTGCATGATCCGTACTTTTTGCAGGCTGTAAAAAATACCTTTTTGCTTGTCATCATTACAGTTCCTGTTTCGACGGGACTGGCGCTTTTGATATCGTTGGGGCTTTCCTCCATCAAAAAGCTTCAGGAGCTGTTCCAGACAGTTTATTTTCTGCCGTATGTGACAAATACGCTGGCGGTCGGGCTTGTCTTTATGATATTGTTCCAGAAAACGGAATACACGGACGGCCTTGTAAACCTGATGTTACAGTGGTTCGGTGCAGGACCGGTGGATTTTATCGACGGTCCGTACTGGGCAAAGATGTTTGTGCTCTGTTTTTATACGGTTTGGGTGGTGCTTCCGTTTAAGATACTGATATTGACGAGCGCTCTGGCATCGGTGAACAGGGACTATTATAAGGCTGCAAAGGTTGACGGCACATCGGGATGGCGCATATTTTGGCGGATAACGCTGCCGATGATATCTCCCATGCTGTTTTATCTGGTCATCACGGGATTTATCGGAGCGTTTAAAGCCTATAGCGATGCCGTGGCATTGTTTGGGACAGATCTGAATGCGGCAGGTATGAATACAATAGTAGGTTATGTCTATGACATGCTCTACGGGGACAGCGGCGGATTCCCGTCCTATGCGTCAGCGGCGGCGGTTATTTTGTTTGTCATCGTTCTGACGATTACCTGCATCAATCTGCTCGTAAGCAAAAAAAATGTTCATTATTGAGAGGGGCGCTATGGAAAAGCAAACGGATTTTGCAAAAATAGAAAAAAACGCGAGGAGACGGCGACAGGCGGGAAAAGTCCTGACTTATACAGGACTGACGATATGGGCGCTGATCGTGCTGTTCCCGTTTTACTGGATGGGGCTGACATCTGTAAAAAGCTACGGGAGCTATAATGCGGAGCGCGTTCCGGGATTTTTTACGCTGTCTCCTACGCTTGAAAACTATGTGTCGGCATTTACTGCGGTGCCTTTGGGAAGATATCTGCTCAATACGCTCCTGTTTACGGTTATCACCACGGCTGTGATGGTAGTCGTGAGCACGCTGGCGGCGTATGCCTTCGCCCGTCTGGAATGGAAGGGGAAAAATCTGGTTTTTACGCTCTTTTTGTCCATGATGATGATTCCTGCGGAGCTTGTGGTGATCACCAACTTTGCAACGATAACGAGCTGGGATATGAGGAACAGTTTTGCCGGTCTGATATTGCCGTCGGTAACATCGGTTTTTTATATCTATCTGTTAAAAGAAAATTTTGAGCAGGTTCCGGACGAACTGTATCGGGCAGCCAAAGTAGACGGTACTTCTGACCTGAAATATCTCTGGAAGGTAATGATACCGGTCTGTCGTCCGACGCTTGTGACGATCACGATATTAAAAATGATAGAGTGCTGGAATTCCTATGTGTGGCCGAGGCTCATCACGGATGACCCGCTTTATTATCTTGTGTCGAACGGTATTCAGGAAATCCGGGAAAACGGCTTCGGCCGGGAGAATATCCCGGCAATGATGGCTGCAGTCGTGGTTATCTCCCTTCCGCTTATCGTGCTGTTTTTAGTATTTCGTAAAAAGATAATGGCGGGGGTATCCCGGGGAGGCATCAAAGGATGAAGCGTTTGCAGAAAATAAAATATCCTGTAAGGCTGACGGTCTGTCTTCTGGCATTTTGCCTGTTGCTGACGGGGTGTCACGGTTCCAGGGAGACAACGGGATTTTCAGTACCGGAGCAGTTTGATGAAGAGAAGCAGTATGAGCTGACATTCTGGGCAAAAAATGATACGAACAAGCGTCAGACAGATATTTATAAGCAGGCAATCGCGGATTTTCAGGAGATTTATCCGAATATCACCGTAAATCTGCGCCTGTACACCAATTACGGTAAAATATATAATGATGTCATCACGAATATTTCGACGCAGACGACGCCGAATATCTGTATTACTTATCCGGACCATATCGCTACCTATATGACCGGGAGCAACGTGGTCGTACCGCTGGATGAGCTTTTGGAACATGAGAAATATGGTCTGGGCGGAAGTATGGTTGCTTTCGATGCTCCGCTGAAAGAAGAGATAGTCCCGAAGTTTCTGGAGGAATGTTCCATCGAAGGGCATTATTATGCCGTTCCCTATATGCGTTCCACGGAAGCCTGTTATATCAATAAAACATATGTGGAAAAGCTGGGATATGAGGTGCCGGATATGTTGACCTGGGACTTTATATGGGAGGTATCCGAAGCTGCCGCGAAAAAAAATGAGGACGGGATTTATGCGCTGAACGGGCAGGAGGTTTTGATACCGTTTATCTACAAATCCACGGACAATATGATGATACAGATGCTCAGACAAAGAGGAGCGGGTTATTCGTCCCCGAACGGGAATGTGGAGATTTTTAACGATATAACAAAGGAAATTCTTTACACGGTGTCGGATCATGTGAAATCGGGAGCCTTTTCCACGTTCAAGATATCCAGCTATCCGGCAAATTTCATGAATGCGGGGCAGTGCGTGTTCGCAGTGGATTCCACGGCGGGAGCCACATGGATGGGGACTGATGCACCGCTTTCGGATATCAGTGAAGAAGCGCTTGTGGAGTTTGAAACGGTAGTGCGCCCGATACCGCAATTTGATACGCAGCATCCTCAGATGATATCGCAGGGACCGTCTGTCTGCATTTTTAATAAAGAAGACCCTCAGGAGGTGCTGGCTTCCTGGCTGTTTGTGCAGTATCTTTTGTCTGATGAGGTGCAGGTTGCTTATGCGGAGACCGAAGGGTATGTGCCTGTGACGAAAAAGGCGCAGGAATCCGCAGAGTATCAGGATTATTTAAACCGTGAAGGAGAGGACAACGAGAACTATTATGACGTAAAGATAAAAGCCTCAAAGCTTCTTTTGGAGCATGCGGACGATACGTTTATTACCCCGGTGTTTAACGGCTCGGCATCCCTGCGCGATGCGGCGGGACAGCTGATAGAGAGCACGGCAAAATCGACGCGGAGAAAGGAAAAAGTGGACGAAGCCTATATGGAAAAGCTGTTTGCGGACGTTTCTTCCCTGAATCATCTGGATGAATACGGGACGGACGCTTCTAAAAAGGCTGATCTTGGTCCTCTTCCTGCCGGTGCAAAAGTGCTCCTTTTCGGGATTGGGGCCGCGTGGGCGGGTATTTTTGCGGCATTTATCGTAAAAGGTGTGAAAAAAAGAAAAAGAAACCATTGATTATCTGAATTTTTACGCTATAATGGAGATTGCTGTAAAACATTGTATCCATTACAAAGGAGAGAAATTATGAAAAAGATGTTGGCACTGGTTCTGACCCTTTCCATGACAGCAGCAATGGTTGGCTGCGGCGCGGCTGCAGAACCTGCAGAGACGACGGTAGTTGAGAGCAGCGCGGCAGAGAGTGTTGCTGCAGAGGAGAGTACCGAGGCGGCAGAGAGCACTGATGCAGAGGAGAGCACAGCAGCAGAGACAGAAACTGCAGGCACAGAAGCTGCTGCGGGTGAAGTGATGAGCTATGAGGAGTACATGGCTGCAGAGCTGGACACTCAGGTTGTTGTAGAGACTTATGTTCAGGCAAAACAGTCCTGGTGGGAGGATAAGGCAACCCTTTACACCCAGGACAAGGATGGCGCATACTTTGTTTATGACATGGCATGTTCTGAAGAGGATTATGAGAAGCTTGTTCCCGGTACAAAGATACGCGTGACCGGTTATAAGGGTGAGTGGTCCGGTGAAGTGGAAATTATGGATGGAAGCTTTGAGTTTGTAGAGGGCGGCGACCAGTATATCGCAGAGGCTGTAGATGTGACAGAGCTGCTCGGTACGGAGGAACTGATCGCACATCAGAACGAGTACGTTTCCTTTACCGGTCTGACGGTGGAAGCCTCCAAGGATGCAGACGGCAAAGAAGCTGTATATCTGTATAACTGGGATGGCTCCGGTGCAGACGGCGATGACCTTTACTTTAATGTTTCCTCAAACGGACAGACCTATACATTCCTTGTGGAGTCCTATCTGTGTGACGGCTCCAGCGAGGTATATCAGGCTGTGAAGAACTTAAAAGTAGGCGATACCATCGATGCTGAAGGGTTCCTGTACTGGTATGAGGGCGTAAATCCCCATATCACAGCCGTAACCGTAAAATAAACAGAAGCACAACGCGCGCTTTCCGAAAGGGAAAGCGCGTTTTTGTTTCTGAAATTACAGCGGCTCAGCTCTCAGGCAGTGTCTGTACCATGCAGTCTTTGCAGGTCGGAGGGGGAAAACATTGCGTGAAATCATTAATGTTTTCTGTAGCATCTTGACTTTGTGAAATTTTCCACTTAAAATACAGATTTAGTAATTCTAAGATATCAGGGTCAAAAGTCATGAAACACGAAACAATCCATAGATATCGCAGTTGGGGGCTTTTGCCCCCAACATCATTCTAAAAAGAGTGCCATAGTGTAGGGGCATGTAAAACACAAAGGATAGATAGATGTACTGTGAGTGTGAGTATGCGGACGGACAGATACCGCTGCTGTTTATTATAAATCCGGCAGCCCATTCGGGAAAGGGAATCCGGGTGTGGAAGGAAGCGGAGCGGGTTTTAAAGGAAAGAGGAATTCCCTATGAAGCCCATTTTTCAGAAAAAAAAGGAGAGGTCAAGATTCTTGCACATCATCTTACCGCCCTTTCGGAAGAAGAGGAGCGGTTTTTGATCGTGGTAGGAGGGGACGGTACCCTGAATGAAGCGCTTCAGGGGATACAGGATTTTGAGAGGATAAGGCTTGGTTATCTTCCGGCGGGTTCCAGCAACGACCTGGCGCGGGATCTGCAGATTTCAGGAACAACAAAGCAGCAGTTGCTCTGGCTTCTGGACCATGGCAGAGAGCGCAGGGTAGATCTTGGATGCCTGCATTGGACGGAAGGCGAGGAGCATAAAAAGCGTTATTTTGCAGTGAGCTGCGGAATAGGATATGATGCGGCGGTCTGTCAGGAGGCTTTGGACTCTCCTATCAAGGACAGCTTAAACTGCATCGGGCTCGGTAAGCTGTCCTATCTCGGAATCGGCTTAAAGCAGATGCTTACACTGCGTTATCAAAAGGCATCGGTCAGGCTGGACGGCGTTGAGGTAGTGCATGCTTCGCGGCTGTTGTTCGCGGCATCGATGATCAGAAGATACGAAGGCGGCGGCTTTTGTTTTTGTCCGCAGGCAAATGATCAGGACGGGCGGCTCGACCTGTGTCTGGTAAACGGTGTTCCCAGATGGAAATTTCCGGTGATAATTCCGTTTGCCCTGAAAGGAAAGCATTATCGTTTTAAAGGTGTGACTCCATATCGGGCGGAGTGTATCGATATTCATTTGACGTCGCCGGCATGGGTGCAGACGGATGGAGAAATTCCGGGGAAGCTGTCGCGTATCACGGTGACGGCGGAGAAGCAGAAACTGCGTCTCATGTGCTGAGCGCGATAAGTGGGAGGAGTGAGTGGATGAGAAGATTTTATGAAAAATATAAGCACGGAGTTCCGTTTCTGGTCTTTGGAGCGATATATCTTTTATGGTTTTACCTGCTGGAGCACAGAGGCTCTGTAGATTATATGGTCGTTCATATGAACATTGACGATTATATCCCGTTTTGCGAAGTGTTTGTCGTTCCGTATCTGCTCTGGTTTTTGTATGTGCCGGCGGTCGTACTGTATCTGTTTTTTAAGGATAAGGACGGATACTGTAATTGTACGGTATTTTTATGTACCGGAATGACCGTTTTTCTGATATTATCTACGTTTATCCCGAATATTCAGAACCTGCGGCTGCATACGATGCCGAGAGATAATATTTTTACACGGATGATATCGGTACTGTGGCAGACGGATACATCGACAAATCTGTTCCCGAGCATTCATGTATATAACTCGCTCGGAGCTCATTTTGCGGTGATGGCAAATGAGAAGCTGGCATCCAAAAAGTGGCTCCGCTACGGTTCGCTCGCGCTGTGTATCTCGATTATCCTCTCCACGGTGCTTATCAAGCAGCATTCTATGTTCGATGTGCTGACGGCATTTATCCTGGCAGCAGTTATGTATGCGGCTGTTTACAGCTATAATGTGGTATCGGTATACCGGTATCAGCTTGCAAAGCGGGCACGCAGACGGGCGTGACGACTGTATAAAAACTTCTTGCGTATTTTGCGGGGCTATGCTAGAATATCTCCCATCAGCGCACACATGTGTGCGATATAAATACAAAGAGGTAAGACAGGATGGCAGAGGCAAATAAATATTTTGTGGTGACAAAGAAGGCTGTTCCGGAAGTGCTTTTGAAGGTGGTAGAAGCAAAGCGGCTGCTTGAATCCGGCAGGATGCCGACGATACAGGATGCGGTCGATGCAGTAGGTATCAGCAGGAGTTCTTTTTACAAGTATAAAGATGATATTTTTCCGTTTCATGACAGTACGCAGGGAAAGACATTGACGCTCTCTTTACAGATAGAGGATGAGCCGGGGCTGCTTTCCGACGTGCTGCGGGTCATTGGACAGTTTGGCGCCAATATCCTGACGATACATCAGAGTATCCCGATAAACGGGGTGGCAGCGCTGAGCGTGAGCGTGCAGGTACTTCAGAATACGAAGGATATTTCTCAGATGATAGATGCGATGGAGAAACGGTCAGGAGTTTATAGCGTAAAGATACTGGCAAAAGAATAAGACAGGAAATAGGACAGGAGAAAACAGACAATGAGAAAAGTAGTGAAATTCGGCGGCAGTTCCCTTGCCAGCGCCAGTCAGTTTGAAAAAGTAGGCGCGATAGTGCGTGCGGAGAGTTCCAGAAGATATGTGGTGCCGAGTGCACCGGGAAAGCGGCACAGCAAGGATACAAAGGTAACGGATATGCTCTACGGCTGTTATGCGCTGGCTGAAGAGGATAAGGATTTTCAGCATGAGCTGGAGCTGATAAGGGAGCGCTATGAAGAAATCATTGAAGGGCTGTCTCTGACCTTGTCGCTGGATCAGGAATTTTCCGTGATAGAGAAAAATTTTAAGGCGCATGCGGGAAAAGATTATGCGGCGTCGAGGGGCGAATATCTGAACGCTATCGTGATGGCGGCATATCTGGGCTTTGCATTCATAGACGCGGCGGAGGTCGTATTTTTTAAAGAAGACGGCGAGTTTGATGCTCAGCGTACGAATGAGGTTTTGGGAGAGCGGATCAAAAATATGGAAAATGTGGTGATACCGGGCTTTTACGGGGCAAATCCCGACGGTTCTATCCGTACCTTTTCCAGAGGAGGATCCGATATCACGGGCTCCATTGTCGCAAAGGCGGTACATGCGGACGTATATGAGAACTGGACGGATGTTTCGGGCTTTTTGATAGCAGACCCGAGGATCATCCCGAATCCGGAAAAAATCGAGACGATCACTTACCGCGAGCTGCGCGAGCTGTCTTATATGGGAGCATCCGTACTTCATGAAGAATCGATCTTCCCGGTAAGGAGCGAAGGAATACCGATAAACATCCGTAATACGAACGAGCCGGACAACAGCGGCACCTGGATAGTGGAGAGTACATGCCAGAAACCGAAATTTGTGATAACGGGTATCGCGGGTAAGAGAGGCTTTTGCTCGGTCAATATCGAAAAGGATATGATGAATTCGGAGATAGGCTTTGGAAGAAAGGTGCTTCAGGCATTTGAGGACAACGGGATTTCCTTTGAACATGTGCCTTCAGGCATTGATACAATAACGGTATTCGTCCATCAGGATGAATTTATGGATAAGGAACAAAACGTGGTATCTGCTTTGCACAGGATAGCGGATCCCGATATGGTAGATATCGAAGGAGACCTTGCGCTGATAGCAGTCGTAGGACGCGGCATGAAGTCTACAAGGGGCACGGCAGGACGTATCTTTGCGGCGCTTGCCCATGCGAATATCAATGTCCGCATGATAGATCAGGGCTCGAGCGAGTTAAATATCATTATCGGCGTTCGGGACGAGGATTTCGATGCGGCGATACGGGCGATATACAACATGTTCGTGCTCGTTCAGCTGTAAAGCCGGGGCAGTTTTATAAGGCAGGACAGATATTTTTGGCAGGAAGATTTTTGTAATGAAGATTTTCCTGCTTTTTTTGAGGAAAGCGCAACTTTTTTTATAACGGGCGCGTCTGTATATCCGGCGGGACAAAAAGGGAAGACGGCAGCCTGGTTTTCCGGCAGTTTAAAGAAATATTAAGTATTCCGTCGGGAAAAAATATGATATACTGATACGTGTTGGTTTTTCAGCAGGAAAAGGTTCATGGAGGAAGGGACAATGGCGGAGACGAGGAAGCCTGTCATACAGGTAAAGGACCTGTATAAAGTCTACCGGGTCGGGGATACGCGCGTGCGCGCGCTGAACGGAGTGGACTTTAACATATATAAGGGCGAGTTTTGTGCGATAGTAGGCACGTCCGGCTCCGGCAAATCAACGCTGCTCAATATGCTGGCAGGGCTGGAGAAGCCGACGAAGGGCGAGGTCATTATCGCAGGCGAACATATGGAAAACAAGACGGAAAATCAGCTCGTCAAGTTCAGACGGGAGCATATCGGTTTTATTTTCCAGTCATTTAACCTGATGGCGACGATGACAGCGGTTGAGAATGTGGCGCTGCCGCTGACGTTTCAGGGCGTCGGGAAGGAAGAACGGATGAAGAAGGCATCAGATCTTCTGGATCTGGTAAAGCTTTCCAAGTACAAAACGCACAGGCCGACACAGATGTCAGGCGGGCAGCAGCAGCGGGTAGGCGTGGCCAGAGCATTGGTTGTAGACCCGGAGATTATTTTTGCGGACGAGCCGACAGGTAATCTGGATTCCAATACTTCGAGGGAAGTGATGGAGCTGATGCAGCAGGTAGTCCGGGAGAAAAAGCAGACGCTTGTGATGGTAACACATGATGATCATCTGGCGGGTTTTGCAGACCGGATATTCCATATCATAGACGGGAAAATAGTCAAGATAGAAGAAAATACGCACCGGGACAAAAGCACAGATACTGCCGGTGGAAAAAGGGATGAGGTAGGAAGCGATGAGTAGACTGGGAAAGAAACTGTTGGTATTCGGAATGGCCGCATTGATGTCCGGGGCGGCGTTTTATACGCCGATGACCGTATATGCGGATGTGAGCGGAAACGAGGTGGAATATATCGATGACGATATGCGCTGGGAAGCGTCCGCCGAGCTGAAAAATTATAAAGAGAGCCTGATAAAAAGGGAAAATCCCGAGCAGTACATTATCGATGAGCTGGATGACATTATGTACAGCGGCCTGTATTATATCGCAAATTCCGAAAAGATGACGGAAAGCGAGATGTGGGATTATGTCGGGAAGGTAAAAGGGGAGATGGATACTGCCATCGGTAAGAGCGGTGAAGTGACGACAACCTCGGAATTTTTAACGGTGGCAAATAACTGGACGACGCCGACAGTTTCTTACGGACAGAGTGTGAATATCGTCCTTCCTCTTATCAATATGGGCGAAGAGTGGCTGACAGATCTGCTCGTTGAGCCGGTGATCTCCAACGATGTCAAGGATTGGCCGTTTAAACCCGACAGCACCGGATATACGCAGAATTTCAATGAAATTCCGGGCTGTGCGACAAAGCTTTATGATGAGGCGGTATTTAACCGCAGGGAGCTGACATGGACATTTACGGCGAGAGAAGATGTCCTGACAGGCTATTATCCCTTAAAGTTCAAGGTGTGGTACAGCAAGGAGGGCATCCGCTGCAAGGAGCCTGTGGAAATTATTGTATATGTATACTGTCAGGGCAAGCCGGGAAGCGGCAGGATAGGGATGAGCGAAGAAACGAACGTTTCCCAGCCGAGGATAATCGTGACCGGTTTTGAAACGGAACCGGCTGAAATCTACGCCGGAGATATCTTTACTTTGACTGTGCATGTGAAAAATACATCGCCGGATACGGCTGTCAATAATGTATTATTCGATCTGCAGGCGGTAGAGGGTGGAACGGAGACGAGCACGGGACAGATAACGAACAGCTATGCTTCCTTCCTTCCCACATCCGGTTCCAGTTCCATTTATGTGGAACGGATGCCGGCGGGCAGCAGCCAGGACTTAAAGATAGAAATGCAGGCAAAAGCAGACCTGTCTCAGAAGCCATATGTGGTGACGGTAAAGATGAAATACGACACGGACTTAAAAGCGGATCTGACAGATGAAGCAAAGGTTTCAATTCCGGTAAAACAGGAATCCAAATATGGTTCCAGTACGCCTGAGATAAACCCGTCCTCCATCATGGTCGGCGAGCAGTCCAACGTAATGTTCCAGATTTATAATACAGGAAAGACGACGCTGTACAATGTTCAGGTAAAATTCGAGGCAGACAGCGTGGAAGGCGGAGATACCTTTATCGGAAACCTCGAGCCGGGAGCGACCGGAAATGTTGACGCGATGGTGACAGGTGTTGCGGCGACCATGGATGACGGAACGGTTAAAGCGGTCATCACCTATGAGGATGATGCCGGAAACCAGACAAGAAACGAGCTGGACGTTAACATCATGGTATCAGATATGCCGATGGACGGTGGCATGGATATGGAACCGATGATGCCTGAGGAGCCGGAAAAAGAAGGCCCCGGAGCGTGGATGATAGTCGGTATTATTGCGGGCGTTCTCGTTGTGGCAGGCGCAGCTACGGCGGTGTTCATGAAGCTCAGAAAAAAGAAAAAAGCGGCAAAGCTTCTCGCGGAAGATTTGATGGATCTGGATCAAAAGGACGAATAATATGAGAATTTTTGATTTGCTGCGGATGAGTTCCAGCAGCCTGTGGAAAAGAAAAGTCCGCACGGTCCTGACGGTGCTTGGCGTTGTGATAGGAACCGCCTCTATTGTTGTGATGGTTTCGCTCGGTCTGGGATTAAACCGTGCGACGATGGAGCAGATAGAGCAAAACGGGGGTCTGACAACGATAGAAGTGCGGGAAGGGCGCGGTGGTGACGACGCCATGATGATGGGGGGCGGGATGGCTGTGTTTACCTCGCCGTCCTCATCTTCATCGTCTAAGGATAAGGTTATGCGTCTGGATGACGCGGCGGTGGAGCTTCTTTCCAATATAGAACATGTGGAAAGAGTTTTGCCGGAGCTGCAGATCAATATTGTGGCAAAATATGGTCAGTATGTACACGACTATATGACGATCCGCGGTCTGACTGCGGAAGGGATAGAAGCGCTGAATATTGAGGTGGGGGAAGGTCATCTTCCTCTGGACAGCAGGGAATTGGAGTTTTTTTACGGAAATAAGGCGGCAGCGGATTTTTATAACCCTAAGACTTATGAGTATCCTTATTATGAAAACCGGGAGATGCCCGTGGATTTTATGAAAGATTCTGTGTTTTTTATTTTTGACCAGAATGCATATTATGCGACGCAGCATCAGTCTGATGGCGTGGGCGGGCAGGGGGATAATGGCGGAAATAATGTCAAGCCCCCGAAAAAATACCTGATAAAAACCGCCGGGGTGGAAAAGGTGACATCAGATGATGAGTGGAAGGCGACTAACTATAATGTGTATTGTAATCTGGATGCTCTGGTTACATCCTTGAAGAGGATGTTCCGGAACAAACCGATTCCGGGGCAGCCTACGACTTCCGGCGGCAAGCCGTATAAGGATATTTATTACAGTGTACTGAATGTAAATGTAGATGATATCGACAATGTACTGGAGGTTCAGGAACAGATAAAGGCGCTGGGATATGAGGTATACAGCAATATCGAGTGGGTGGAATCCACGCAGAAGCAGTATGCGAATATTCAGGCGATGCTGGGAGGTATCGGTGCGGTTTCCCTTCTGGTTGCGGCCATCGGTATCACGAATACGATGATGATGTCCATCTATGAACGGACGAAGGAGATAGGCGTCATGAAGGTGTTGGGATGCGACATGAGAAATATCCAGGGGATGTTTCTCATAGAAGCGGCATATATCGGATTTATCGGAGGCGTGGTCGGTCTGCTGTTGAGCTATGGAATTTCGGCTGTCATAAACAAGATAGTAGCGGCGAGCGGCAATATGTCCGAGTTGTCTTATATTCCGCCGTGGCTTGCAGGGGCGGCAATCGTGTTTGCGGTTGTGATAGGTATGGTAGCAGGCTTTTTCCCGTCCAGAAGGGCGATGAAGTTAAGTCCTCTGGCTGCGATACGGAATGAATAGTTTCCTGAACGATGGTATAAAAAATGCGCTGTGTCTTTTGGATGCAGCGTATTTTTGTGTATATATGCACGGGGCACGGGTGCGTGCCAGGGCGCAGACATTTTTGGTGTTTTAAAAGTTCTCTTGAATAAAAATCAGACAATTTATAGAATTTAGACATAATTATCATTTGAAATAATTATATAAAACAAAAAAACAGATAAAATAAATAAAATGAAAAAAATATCAGAAAATATATTGACAAATAAGGATATGGAATATATAATGAAGTTACAAACAAGGAAGATAAAAGAAAAACAATAAAAAAGAAAAGGAGGTAATTCCACCGAAAGCATAATCTTATATCCCCTTTCAAAGTTAAAGATGCAGTGAAATGACAGGAAATTTCCATTTATATTTGAAAGAGTCGCATCGAGTATCGAAAGCATCAGAGACAGAAGAAGGGTACAAGCAAAAGTTCATAGGGAGTCTTTAAAGAGAACTGACAGTTCGATTACTTTAAAGAGCAGGATGCAGATGGTATATGTATTGAGTACACAGAAAGGCTTAGGAGTACAACAAAAGACTCAGTAGTACAAACCGATAAGATGTTTTTTGACGACAGGGAAACACGATGGAACGGACAAGCCGTTGGGGGATGTTGAAAGGGACGTATTACAGAAGTCAGTAACAAGTCAGGGAGATTGGAAAGATACAGAAAAACGGAGGTTAGACCATTGGACATTGAAGTTTAGGAGCGGGTATTGATCAAAAAGATGATTGATACCCGCTTCCGTTTGTGTTAGTCTATAATAGAAAAAGGATAACAGCAGCACAAAGGGGTTTCTACGGAATGTCAGAATCAAAGAGAGAGAACAGACGAAAGAGAAGAAAACGGAATCAGATTATTTCTTATACAGTAATGGTAATAGTGGTGGTGGCAGTCATCGTTGGCTGTACGGCAGGCGTCCGTGCGGCAGCAGGAGCGATGGCAGGCGCGAAGGAAGCAAAGCAGGCAGAAAGAGAAGCGGCAATAGAAGCCTCTAAGGCAGCGGAATCAGCAGAGGCAGAATCGGCTGTGGCTGCTCTTTTTGAAGAAGAGAGCGCGGAAGAAACTGTGACGGAATATACAAGCGAAGATGCATTAAATGATATGATAGAGGATACGATAGCGGGAATGACGCTGGAGCAGAAGGCGGCAGGTCTCTTTTTTATAACACCCGAGCAGCTGACAGGAGTAGGGCAGGCAGTTCAGGCGGGGGAAGGTACGAAGGAGGCGTTGGCAAAATATCCGGTTGGCGGGCTGATATATTTTTCCCAGAATATCCAGTCAGAAGAGCAGGTGAAAGAAATGCTTTCCAATACGGTTTCTTACAGTATTTATCCTCTGTTTTTAGGAGTTGATGAGGAAGGCGGTAAGGTATCGCGGGTTTCAGAGTCGCTGAAACTTGAAAATGTCGGACCGATGGCAGATATCGGCGCAGAAGGGGATGCACAGGCGGCGCGGGACGCCTACACAAAAGTCGGGACATATCTTTTGGAATATGGATTTAATGTGGATTTTGCGCCGGTGGCAGATGTGTTGACCAACGCAGATAATACGGCAATCGGAGACAGGGCGTTTTCTTCGGATGCAGAGACTGTCGGCAGGATGGTGGCGGCTTCGATAGAAGGGCTGCAGCAGACGGGAGTGAGCGCCTGCATCAAGCATTTTCCGGGACATGGAGACACGGCTGCTGATTCGCATACCGGGGCAGCGCAGACGGACCGGACCAGAGAAGAGATGGAAGCGGAGGAGTTTGTACCGTTCCGGTCGGGCATTGGGGCAGGGACAGATATGGTTATGGTAGGACATATCAGCGCTCCTGAATTGACCGGAGGAGACAATCTGCCGTCGAGCCTGTCGGAAAGTGTTATCACAGGAATATTACGAGGCGAGTTGGGGTATGACGGAATCATTATCACAGACGCATTGAATATGGGGGCTATAACCGAATATTATGAGCCGGATGTTGCAGCAATAATGACTCTGAAGGCGGGAGCGGATATGGTATTGATGCCGGAAGATTTTGTTCAGGCATATGAGGGAGTTCTGGCTGCTCTGCAGGATGGTACGATCAGTCAGGAACGTGTGGATGATTCTCTCAGAAGGATTTATCGGATAAAATTAAGAGGCAGGGTTTCCTGAACGGATGCGCTGACGGTATATTTGAGTGTTTTGTCATTAAGGAAGGAGGCAGACAGAATGAAGATGGTATGTTTGGATCTGGAAGGGGTTCTTGTTCCAGAAATCTGGATAGCGTTTGCAAAAGAGAGCGGGATTCCTGAGTTGGAAAGGACAACGAGAGATGAACCGGATTATGAAAAACTCATGCGTTGGAGACTTTCTGTTTTAAAAGAGCATGGCCTTGGGATCCGTCAGATTCAGGAGACGATAGAGAGGATAGAACCGCTGACGGGGGCACGGGAATTTCTGGATGCATTAAGGGGGCTTACACAGGTGGTCATCATCAGCGATACCTTTGAGGAATTTGCGCGGCCTCTTATGAGGAAGCTGGGGTTTCCGACGATTTTATGCAACAGCCTTAAAGTGGCGCAGGATGGTGAGATAGTTGATTTTAAAATGCGCGTGGAGCACTCAAAACTGACTACGGTAAAGGCATTGCAATCTATCGGATACGAGACGGTGGCGGCAGGGGACAGCTATAACGACCTGGAAATGATACTTGCCGGAAAAGATGGATTTCTGTTCAGAAGTACGGAAAAGATAAGAAAAGACTATCCGCAGATACCCGCATTTGAGACATATGAGGAGTTGCTGGATGCGTTCAAAAAGGCTGTAAACGGTTGATATTGTAAAAAATCTCTAAAAACACAGCCGTCCGGTTGACAGGGCAGAACACTAGTGTTATATTTGAAATAGAACAAAGAAACAAAAGAAACCGGAGAATGAGCCGGTGAACGACATCCCCGGAGCATTCCGGGGATGTTTTCAGATAGCGTGCCCTGCAGAGCATATTCTGACTGCAGGAAGGAACGGAAGGTGAAAAAATGGCTGTGAAAAGAGATTATTATGAGATTTTGGGAATTTCAAGGGATGCAGATGACGCGACTGTCAAAAAAGCGTACAGGAAGCTCGCAAAAAAGTATCATCCGGATTCCAATAAGGACAATGCAGAAGCGGAGCAGAGGTTTAAAGAGGTTACGGAGGCGTATGGCGTTTTGAGCGACCCTGAAAAAAAGAAGCTTTATGACCGTTTTGGTCATGCGGCGTTTGATCAAAGCTCAGGACGGGCCCAGGAACGTGAATCGGGATGGACATCGGACGGACGCAGAGGAGGATTTCAGGAGTTTCATTTTGAAGACGGCGATATGGGGGATTTGTTTGAAGATCTGTTCGGAAATATGTTCCGGGGCAATTCTGCAAAAGGTGATTCCGGGAGAGGCGGATTTGGAGCCGGCGGCAGGGCCTTTTCGGAAAAGGGAGAGAATCTGCATGCAGAGGTGGAAATCAGCTTTGAAGAAGCGGCATTCGGATGTGAAAAGAGTCTTTCGCTGCGGGACAGCAGCGGCAGGACTTCCTCTATACAGGTGCATATTCCGGCAGGGATAGAAGAGGGAAAGAGTATCCGGTTAAAAGGAAAAGGAATGCCCGGAGGCAAAGGCAGAGAGCCGGGAGATCTGTTTTTAAAGGTGGCTGTCGGCAAGAAGCAGGGATTTGAAAGAAAGGGAATGGATCTATACACATCCGTATCGGTTCCTTTTGTGACAGCGGTTCTTGGCGGAGAGGCAGAGATCACAACGCTGAGCGGCAAAGTCATGTGCCGTATCGCACCGGGCACACAGTCTGGCAGCCGTATCAGGTTGAAGGGCAAGGGCGTTGTTTCGATGAAACAGCCGGGCACATACGGAGATATGTATGTGACAGTGCAGATTCAGATTCCGAAGGAGCTGACGCCACAGGCAAAGCAGAAGCTGAAGGAATTTGATGCGGCATGTAGAGGAGGCAGCCGGGGTGCGGCCTGAGCAGATTGTCTGGAAAGGCAGGATATAAAGGAAAGGCGTTTTATGGGAAATATCATCAGCTATCTGAATGAGTATGGAGATAAAAGCTTCTCGGAAGTCCCTTTCGGAGAGGCGGATGCACTTTTGCTGGCGCAGTTATCCTATTTGAAATTTGACGGCATCGTGCCTGCGATTGCTCAACGAGAGAGAGGGGTAACGCTTCACGAGATCAATGAAAAGATGGATCCGGACGTGGTCTTTGCAGATAAGTGGTATGAAAAGGAGAACAGGCAGCTGTGGGAAACGCTGCTTGGAAGCTGCAGATACGAAAAAATGCTTTGTAATAATTATCGGGCGCGGACGCAGGAAGAGGAGGAGCTTCAGTTTGGGGCAGTCACGTTTTTCCCTGAGGGCTGTGCTCCGGTCATCGCATTCAGAGGGACGGATGATTCGGTGATAGGCTGGAAAGAAGATTTTAATATGGCATTTACCCGTCCTCTGCCGTCTCAGCGGATGAGTGCGGTATATCTGAATCAGGCAGCCTGCAGGATAGACGGTCCATTTTTGATATGCGGACATTCTAAAGGCGGAAATCTGGCTGTTTTTGCTTCTATGTGGGCAGATGGCGGGGTGAGGCGGAGGATACGGGAAATTTACAGCCTGGATGGACCGGGGTTTTTACCGGAGCTTCTTTCCGAGGAGGGTTACCGTGAGGTGAGGGGGAGGCTGCATCGGATACTGCCGACATCGTCTGTAGTCGGAATGCTTTTGCAGAATGAAGAACGATATGAGGTTGTGAAAAGCTCCGCGTATGGGATGATGCAGCATAACGCTTATACATGGCAGATAGAAGACGGAAAACTGGTTCGGGAAACGGATATCGAGGAAAAGCAGAAGCGTATGGACAAGGTGTTGAACGAATGGATATTTGCGCTGTCGGAGGAAGAACGGGAGCTGTTTGTGGACACTTTTTTCGGGATTATCGGAAAGACAGGTGCAACGACTGTTTTTGAATTTGCCCAGAATTGGAAAAATAATCTTAAAATCTGCCTTCGGGAACTGCGCGGCATAGAACCAGATACAAGGAAACGGATGCGGCAGATTTTGAAGCTGCTGTTCGAGATATACGGAAGTGTGATGGGAAAACAGGAGAAAAAGCAGACGTGAGAGAGGGAAAGGTCGTATTTCATATAGATGTAAACAGTGCGTTTTTGAGTTGGAGTGCCATTGAAAGGCTGAAAAATGGGACGGACAGTACAGATTTGCGGACGATTCCGTCGGCGGTGGGCGGCGATGAGGAAACCCGGCACGGCGTTGTGCTGGCAAAAAGTACTCCTGCCAAAAAATACGGGATCACAACGGGCGAACCGTTGATGTCGGCAAAGCGGAAATGTCCGGGACTGGTAGTGGTAAGGCCGGATTTTCATGCATATGTGGAGCAGTCCGGCCGTTTGCGCGCACTTTTGGGAAAATACACGGACAAGGTAGTTCCTTACAGTATTGATGAGGCATGGGCAGAGTTTGAAGGGTTCGGGGAGATGTATGCGGCGCCGGAGGTATTTGCAAACCGCTTGCGGGAAGAGATAAAGGATACGTTGGGATTTACGGTAAATATCGGGGTGTCTTGCAATCGTTTGCTTGCGAAGATGGCGGGTGATTTCAAAAAGCCCGATATGGTCCATACGCTCTTTCCGGAAGAGATTCCGGAAAAGCTCTGGCCGCTTCCGGTCTCCAGCCTGCTGTTTGCGGGAAGAGCGGCGACACAGCGGTTAAAGGGGCTGGGGATTTATACGATAGGGGATTTGGCGCATGCGGATAAGGGGATGCTGTCTGCTCATATGAAAAAGCATGGGCTGGCGCTCTATGAGTATGCATGGGGGCGGGAAAGCGCCGGGATGTTCGATATGGAGGCAGAAAATAAAGGATGCGGCAACAGCGTGACGACGGCGGAGGATGTGACCGATATGGCATATGCGAGGCAGATACTGCTTTCTTTGTGCGAGACGGTGGGGATCCGGCTGCGGACAGACCATAAAAAGGCGGGCGGCGTGTCGGTCGGGATGCGGACGAGCAGTTTTGAAAACAGCAGCAGGCAGATACGGCTGGATTCTTCGACCGATGTGACGGAGGAGATTTTTGAAACAGCCTGTCAGCTTTTAAAGAAGATGTGGGACGGCAGAAAGCCGATACGGCTTTTACAGGTGACGGCAACGAGGCTGACGGAGGCAGAATACCGGCAGTACAGCCTGTTTGATACAGTGGATTATGAGAAGCTGGAAAGGGCGAATCAGGCGATAGACAGTATTCGTGCCAGATTTGGAGAAAATGCGGTGATGCGCGCGAGTTTTTTAAAGAGCGGTGTAGAACCGACCAGCGGCGGACTGAATAAAGAGAAGCGACGCGAGAAGGAGCGGGGGGAAAAGGAAAGAGGGCAGAGCAATGAAAAAAACCACTGAAGCAGGAACTTCAGTGGTTTTTTATAAAAAAATAATGCAGGAAAAGAGACTTGAACTCTCATGGTATTGCTACCATACGGACCTGAACCGTACGCGTCTGCCAATTCCGCCATTCCTGCATTTATCTTGGGCTTTCTGAGCTCTTGTGAACTCTTTTGTGCCGCTGACAAGTGATATAATATCACAGCTGCATAATGATTGCAAGCTTTTTTTTTGATTTTTTTTAAAAAAAATTATCTGAAAAAAATTTCAAAAAAATTTAAAATAATGGTTGACTTTTGAGATTCAAAATGATAATATACTACTTGCAGCGGCGAGCCGCATGCGGAAGTGTCGGAACTGGCAGACGAGCAAGACTAAGGATCTTGTGGCAGCAATGCCGTGTGGGTTCAAGTCCCATCTTCCGCAGGAGAGAAGGACCTCAGGACTTTGTTATCAATGTCCTGAGGTTTTTTGTTTACGCCGAGGACTATTCGCCGTTTGTGCGGCAGAAAGAGGAAAAGATGGAAAAAATAGCAAGCTTTACGGTGGACCATATTAAACTGCAGCCCGGAATCTATGTTTCCCGAAAGGACCATATAGGAACTGAGACTGTTACTACCTTTGATTTAAGGATGACGAGTCCGAATGAAGAACCGGTGATGAATACAGCGGAAGTTCATACGATCGAACATCTGGGTGCGACATTTTTGAGAAACCATCCTGTATATAAGGAACGGGTGCTTTATTTTGGACCGATGGGCTGCCGCACAGGATTTTATCTTCTTCTTTCGGGAGACTGTTCTTCTGAACAGATTGTTCCGCTTATTACGGAGTTGTTTGAATTTATCAGAGATTTTGAAGGAGAAGTTCCGGGGGCTGCAGCGAAGGACTGCGGAAATTATCTGGATATGAATCTGACAATGGCAAAGTTTTTAGCAAAAAAATATGTGGAACAGGTACTTTACGGTATTCAGGAGGACAGGCTGGTCTATCCGGAGTAAATCAAAACCTATATTAATATGGAGAGTGGACAGATGACAAAAATCGGTATTATCGGAGCGATGGAGCTAGAGGTAGAACAGTTAAAGGCGGCGATGTATGCGGATCATGTGGTGAATATTGCGGGAATGGAGTTTCATGAGGGAGCATTGAATGGCGCTGACGTCGTTGTCGTGCGTTCCGGCGTCGGCAAGGTAAGCGCAGCGATGTGCACTCAGATACTGGCAGACCATTTTCATGTGACGCATGTGATAAATACAGGAGTGGCAGGTTCTTTGAACGCGGCTCTGGATATCGGAGATATCCTTATTTCTACAGATGCGCTCCATCATGACGTGGATGCGACGGTATTCGGATATCGTCCCGGAGAGGTTCCGCAGCTTGGTATATGGAATTTTGAGGCGGATAAGAGGCTGGCAGAGCTGGCGGAGCAGTCCTGCCGTAAAGTAAACCCCGGGCTGGGCGTACATCAGGGGCGTGTGCTGAGCGGTGACCAGTTTATCTCTTCCGATGATGTGAAGAAAAATCTGATAGACAGATTTGCCGGTGACTGCGTTGAAATGGAAGGCGCTGCGATAGCACAGGCGGCACGGCTGAACAATATTCCTTTTGTAGTGATAAGGGCGATATCCGACAAGGCGGATAATTCCGCAGAGATGGATTATCCTGCTTTTGAACGGGAAGCCGCAAAGCATTCTGCCCGTCTTGTAGAGGATATGGTAAGGAATGTGTGATTGTCCGATGCTGTGCGGCCTGCTGACTGCAGGCTGTGCAGAGCCGGATGCTGCCGGAAGGATGGACAGTTGGTAACTGTTTATGTCGGTTTTAAATGCCTGTTGCTTTCGGTACGAAAACGTGATTGCCGGGGGTGAGAGGGGCCTTTTGTGCGGTGAATTTTTCGGTGTGCCAACGAATAGCAGCAATGGTTGTTAAGATATTTAAAAAAAATAAAAAAAGTACTTGCAATGTTTTTAAAGCTGTGATATTATATCACTTGTCGGCGGCACAAAAGAGTTCACAAGAGCTCAGAAAGCCAAAGATAAATGCAGGAATGGCGGAATTGGCAGACGCGTACGGTTCAGGTCCGTATGGTAGCAATACCATGAGAGTTCAAGTCTCTTTTCCTGCACGATAGAAATGGCGTTCCGGTGTACCGGGGCGCTTTTTTGTTTCATAGGAAAGTGTGTCCTATGAAATAAAAAATGTTCCGCAGGATTGCACTGCGGCGAAAAGGAAAATGTCGCTTGCGCGATAGATATTGCCTGACGGCAGCGTTTGAGTGTGACGCAAATGTACGCGCATCTTTTTATAAGAAATGACAGGGAGGAATAAAAATGGCAGAAGTAAGCGCAAGAGAGCAGATAATATTTGATCTGGCATCTATGGAATGGGAGCTGTTTCAGCTTGTACATAATACAGGAGGCAGGGCATCCTGCCAGGACGACCCGGATACCTTTTTTAAAATGAGGATGAGCCAGTGGATGGTATATTCGGACGGCGTATTGAAAAGCTGCATGGAGGATTTTCAGGAGGCGGCAGCACAGGGCAGAAACCTGATATTTGAAAAATACGGACGTATGATGGAGACGACCCATCCGGAGGAGTACGAGCGGGTCAGACAGTATTTTCCGGAGATTTCTGAACAGCATCGGGAGAATGTGGAAAAAATTACAGCCATCCATCTGGAATGGGACAAAAAGACCGCAGAAGCGTATCCGTATCTGAGAAAGAACGGACGTCTGGCGACCACAAGGGAAGACAGTGCGGACGGGATTTCCATGGAAAGCTATCTGAGAGGAGAACTGCAGTGCTTTTCAGAGAAAACGGTGGAGCTGATATTGAAGGAAACAGAGGAAGCGGTGAAGGACGGTGTCAATCTGCAGGAGCGGATGATAGAGAACGAAGTCCGTTTTTACGGATATGAGTCTCTGGAACGCGCAGAAGAGGCGCACCGCAGCCGGGAGGGGGAAGAAGCGTAATGAAGCTTTATCTTATCAGACATGGTGAGACGGATTGGAATGTTCAGGGGAGGATGCAGGGACAGACGGATATCGAATTAAATCAAAACGGTATCGATCTGGCAAAAGTGACTGCAAGGGGGATGGCTGATATTCCCTTCGATCTGTGCATCACAAGCCCGTTAAAGCGGGCGCGTCAGACGGCTGATATTGTTCTGGAGGGAAAAGATATCCCTGTCATAGAGGATGAGAGGATAGCGGAGCTGAGTTTTGGAAGCTGGGAAGGTCTGGGATGCCGGAAGGAAAATTATGAGGTGCCGGTTTCGATAGAGCGGTTCCGGCAGTTTTATACCGATCCGCTGAATTTTGAACCGGCGGAGGACGGGGAGACGATAGCAGCGCTGTGTGAGCGGACGGCGCAGTTCTGGCAGGAACTCATCGGAAAGAAGGAGTATCAGGACAAAACGATACTTATCGCAACGCATGGCTGTGCAGTGCGGGCGATACTCCGGAATGTATACGAGGATAAGACGGATTACTGGCATGGACGTGTTCCGGCAAATTGTGCGGTCAATATCGTCGAGGTGAGCGATGGGAAAGCGGTACTGAAGGAAGAAGATAAGATTTATTATGATCCGGCTGCCGCAGTGGACTATTTTACAAGAGTCTGAAAGAATAAGAACCCCCTTTCGGAGAGGCAGATAAGCTCTGAAAGGGGGTTCGTTGGATGTTTTTAGAAATGAAGCCTTCTGCGGACGGCGTTTCTCAGGCGCGCCCGGGAAAGGATTGTGACGAGGGCGATGACAATGACTGCGCTGATGGAAAGGACGACCGCCGACCATGTGAGGCGGAAGGGCAGGGCAAGGTAGCGTTCGATGAGAAGTTCGATGCTTGCACAGATGAGTGCGGCTTCTACAAAGAAATACAATCCGGTCATCAAAAACGCAGAGGAGACCTTTCGCATGAGGAAGGTAAAAATGAGCGCGGCAACCGTACACAGAGCTGTGATGGGCAGCGCCAATCGGAAAAACCATTCCTGCTGCGGGGTGTTGAGACTTATCATGAATTCATACAGTGCGATGGCAAGGCCGTCACAGAGGATGGAGCCGTAAAGCGGCATCCTTGTATAGATAACGGCAGGGACTGCAAGAACCCAGACGACGACGCAGGCGCCGATGACATAGAGCGACCACAGGGACTCCCGGAATACAAGGAGGTTTAAAAGGCCGCATACAACGCCGGCAGCTATCAGGGAAGTAGATAAAAGGATAGCCAGGTCTTTGCGGCGGACGACCTCGACCTGCCCCTTTTCATGAGGAAAAGGCGGGACAGGCTGCTGGATGGCAGCCAGATCATTTGGGTTAACGACAGGTGTGTTGCATAGCGGACAGCGTTTCAGAGAGGGGTCGAGCTTGACCCCGCAGTTGACACAATAAGACATAGGATACCTCCTGACTAAAAATCTCGGTTGCTTTCAATCGTAACGGCAATGCCGTCCTCCACGAGCTTTTGGAAAAAACGCCGTTCCACATCGGCTTCAATGATACAGCTTGCAAAATTAACCGTCAGCGTATCGCCGAAGCTTGCAATGGCGCAGTTGGTGCGTTGAGAATAGGGAATTCCCATATAAATATCAAAGCGCTCCAGATAAGGTTTCATGGCGTCCGGGACATAGACGGAGCCCAGGTTTGTAAGGCCGGCAGAAGAGTTTTTGTCCTGAACGCGGGTATAGAACAGGCGCACGACAAAGTCCTTGATAAAAAGCGGGACGATACGGATGAACGGGTTGCGTTTGGTGGCTGCGTTCGTTGTGATGTCCCCTTTTAAAAATTTTTCATTGATATAGTAGCGCATGTAATTATGGACGTGCGCTACGATTTCTTCAAAGGTGAATTCGCCGAGCCGGGGATCGATGGAGGGATATACCATCGTGATGAAATTACGCAGCGTTTTGGACGGGAAAAAACGCCGGAGGTTTACGGGCATGGCGATGCGGACAGGGCGCAGCTTGAGATGGAAATCGTGTTCCTGCTTTTGAAGAAGGGAATATAAGAGCACGGCGTTTAAATATTCCGTCACAGTGGCGTTATAGCCTTTTGCGACCTGCATGACCTCTTTTACGGACATGATACCGTCAATGACATTGAGCGTATAAAAAGGCTCTTTTGTGCCGCGCACCCGGTAGGTCTTTTCGGCGGGACGCGCAGGGCGCACCTGTGCGTTCGCATAGCGCATATAAGCATCCTCAAATTCTTCGGGGTCGGGCTCGGCGTCCACATCGAGCACAAAGCCGTCGTTGGGGATAGGGTGTCCGAGGAGCCGTAGATAAACGGCTGTCACGGTCTGGAGAAGGAACATTCCGCCGGTTCCGTCGCCGAGGCTGTGATGGGCTTCCAGTGCGATGCGCCGTCCGTACCAGTAAAAACGGACAAGATAACGGTTGTTGCTTTTAAAGGGCATCGGCATGCAGAAATTGCGGATATCCTTCTGGACGATAGGACCGGGATTGGTATTCGGTTCCAGATAACGCCAGAATAACCCTTTATGCATGGCGGAGCGGTAGGTGGGAAAACGCTTCATTGCGATATCCACTGCCTGCTGGAGGATGTCAGGCTGTACGTCCTCTTTTAAAAGAAGCGAAAGACGGTAGACCGATGAAAAATCCCTGCGCTGCAGCGTCGGATAGACGATGGCGGAAAGATCCAGCCTGTACCAGGTCTTTGCCTGTGATTTTGATTGTTTTGACATAAGCATTTCCTTTCTTCCTGTAGTATACACCCGGAACGGTAAGGATACAAGTACGGGCTGGATTGTTGAAGTTTACGGAAACTTGTGTTACCCTCAGTAGACAAGGGTAGACTTTTGTACTTACAAAGGAGGTTGTCATATGACAGTCAGTGAGAAGCAGAATCAGAATATGATGAATCTGATACGGAAGGTACACGGGCTGGTGGAGCATCCGGACCTGACAAAGCACAGGCAGTCGCAGGACCGGATAGGAGCGCTGCTGGGGACGGAAAAAGGGGTGGAGTATACGCCGGTGACGGTTGAGGATATGAGCTGTGAGTGGGTAAGGGTCACACGTGCCCATATGAAAAAATATGTTATCCTGTACTGTCATGGCGGAGGTTATTCAACGGGAAGCACGGTATATGCGCGTACATTGACAAAAAAACTTGCTGAGTCTACATCGATGGATGTGTTTGCGTTCAACTACAGGCTGGCGCCCGAGCATCCGTATCCTGCGGCGACGGATGATGCGCTGAAGGCGTGGAACTATCTGATGTATCTGGGTTACGGAGCGCGCGATGTGATCGTGGCGGGAGACAGTGCGGGCGGGAATCTGGCGCTTTCTCTGACGCTGCGCTTAAAGGAGCAGGAACGTCTTCTGCCGCGCGGGCTCGTGCTTTTATCTCCATGGACAGATCTGACAAAATCGGGTAAAAGCTATGAATCCAGAAAAGAGGTCGATCCGGTTTTGGACCATGAGTATCTCGACAGAATGATAGAAAATTATGCGGGGGGACAGGCACTTTCCAATCCGCTCATTTCGCCGTTGTTTGGAAACTTTAAGGGATTTCCGCCGACCTATATTCAGGTGGGGGATAATGAGATACTTCTTTCGGATGCGACGCTCCTGCATAAAAAGCTGCTGAAAGAAAATGTTTCGGCGCATCTGGATATCTATAAAGGGATGTGGCATGTGTTCCAGATGTCCCCGATCAAAATATCTTATGACGCCATGGATAAAAATGCGGAATTTATTTTCGATATTTGCCGTTAGAAAAAAGGAAACGGGAGGTTTTTACAGAATATTTAGCTAAGAAATGTTTTTTTATCTGCTGCACACAGGAGGAATGAATGAATATTCGCGAAAATCTGGAAAAGTGGGAAGAAGAGCATTTAAGTCCGTATGCGGCGCTGAGCAGCTGTTCAATCGGGAGGATGAGGCAAGAAGAACAGTGTGATATCCGGCCGGTCTTTCAGCGTGACAGGGACCGTATCATCCACAGCAAATCTTTCCGGAGGCTCAAGGATAAAACGCAGGTATTTCTTTCGCCTCAGGGAGACCATTATCGGACACGCCTGACACATACGCTGGAGGTATCACAGAACGCACGCACGATAGCAAAGGCGCTTTCTTTGAACGAAGAGCTTGCCGAGGCGATAGCTCTGGGGCATGACCTGGGACATACGCCCTTCGGACATGCGGGAGAAAGGGCGCTCGACAGGGTGTGCCCGTACGGATTTGACCACTCTGAACAGAGTGTGCGGACGGTGGATATTCTGGAAAAGGGCGGACAGGGTCTGAATCTGACGTTTGAAGTCAGGGACGGGATACGCAATCATCAGACAAAAGGGCATCCGATGACACTGGAGGGCTGCATCGTAAGGCTTTCCGATAAGATTGCCTATATCCACCATGATATGGACGATGCCATACGGGCAGGGATGCTGACAGAGGAAGATGTTCCGGGTGATATCCGTGAGGTGCTTGGCACAACAACGGGAGCCAGGCTGAACCGTTTTATCCATGATATCGTTTCCAACAGCATGGGAAAAGACTTTGTCGCAATGTCGGAGCCGGTGGCGGAGGCGATGCAGGCGCTGAGGCGTTTTATGTTTGAAAGGGTTTACTTAAATCCGCAGGCAAAGGGAGAAGAGAGCAAGGCGGAGGTTCTTGTCGAGACGCTGTATGATTATTATCTGCATCATCTGGAGCTTTTGCCCAAAGACCTGCAGATACTGATGGAGAGCGGAGAATCCCGGGAGCGGATCGTGTGCGATTATGTGGGTGCGATGACAGACCGCTTTGCCATTGCCAGATACGAAGAGATATTTGTGCCGCGGACATGGCTTTATTGAGCGGAGGAATGGGAGAGAACATGTATTATCCGGAAGAGCTGATAGAGGAGATAAGGACGAAGAACGATATCGTAGAGGTGATCTCCGGCTATGTACGGCTGCAAAAAAAAGGAAGCAATTATTTCGGACTGTGTCCGTTCCATAACGAGAAATCGCCGTCATTTTCCGTTTCGCCCGCAAAACAGATGTATTACTGTTTTGGCTGCGGGGCGGGCGGCAATGTGATAACTTTTTTGATGGAATATGAAAATGCGACCTTTCCGGAGGCGGTTAAAATGCTGGCGCAGCGCGCGGGCGTGGACCTGCCGGAAATGGAGTATTCACAGGAGGCAAGAAAAGCAGACAGCCGCAGGGCGCGGCTTCTGGAGGTGAATAAGGAGGCTGCAAAGTATTTTTACTATCAGCTTAGGAACCGTCAGGGTGAGGTTGGAATGCGGTATCTCAGGGAACGGAAGCTTTCGGATGAAACGATGAACCATTTCGGCCTCGGATATGCCAACAAATACAGTGATGACCTGATAGGATACCTGAAGTCAAAAGGGTACGATGAGTCGCTCATACGCGACGCGGGGCTGTGCAATGTGGATGAAAAGCATGGCATGTATGATAAGTTCTGGAACCGTGTGATGTTCCCGATACAGGATATCAATCATCGCGTCATAGGCTTCGGCGGCAGAGTGATGGGGGACGGCAAGCCCAAATACCTGAATTCACCGGAAACGGAGATATTCGATAAGAGCCGTAATCTGTACGGGCTGAATTTTGCGCGGACAAGCCGTAAGGGTAATATTATTTTGTGCGAGGGCTATATGGATGTGATCGCCATGCATCAGGCAGGCTTTACGCAGGCGGTGGCATCTCTGGGAACGGCGTTCACAGTTGGGCAGGCGATGCTGCTAAAGCGCTATGCACAGGAGGTGCTGTTATCCTATGACAGTGACGGCGCAGGGACGAATGCGGCACTCCGGGCGATAGGCATCTTAAAAGAAGCGGGGATGACGGGGCGCGTTATCAGCCTTGAGCCGTATAAGGACCCGGATGAATTTATGAAGGCGCTGGGAGCAGAGGAATTTCAGAAGCGGCTGGACCATGCGGAGAACAGTTTTTTCTTTGAACTGCGCCAGATACAGAAGGGCTTTGATCTGTCAGACCCGGAGCAGAAGACGAATTTCCACAGGGAGATAGCCAAAAAGCTCTGCACTTTTTCGGAAGAGGTGGAGCGGGAGAATTATATCGAAGCGGCGGCGCAGAAATATAATATCGGCTTTGAGAATCTGCGGAGGCTCGTCGGCACATACGCGGCGCAGACGGGGCTGGCAAGACCGCTGGAACGGCCAAAATCAGGCATTCAGAAAAAAAATACGGCTGAGGAAGGCATCAAAAACAGCCAGAAGCTTTTGCTGACATGGCTCGTGGAGCAGCCGAAGCTGTTTTCACAGATAAAAAAATACATTTCACCGGGCGATTTTACGGAAGGCTTGTATGAAAAGGTGGCGTCTAAGCTGTTTGCGGAGCTGGAAAACGGAAGGCTCGATCCGGCGGGCATCATCAGCATGTTCGAGGAGGAAGAGGAGCAGCGCGAGGCAGCGTCATTATTCCATACAAAGCTTGCACGTCTGGAAAATATTCAAGAGCAGGAAAAGGCTATCCACGATATCGTTTATGCGGTAAAGCGCAACAGCTACGACAGGGACAGCTCTCAGCTCGGAACAGACGTGGAGGCGTTAAAGAGAGTGATTGAAGGCAAGAAGCTTTTGGAAGAGCTTGGGAAAACGCATATATCTTTGCAATAGAGTGAACAATACAACACAGACACAGGAAGGATGGCAGACATGATGGATGAAAATGTAAGGGCAAAAATGGAGGAGAAGGTAAGAGGCCTTCTTGCCATGGCAAAAAAGAAGAAGAATGTGCTCGAATATCAGGAGATAAGCGATTATCTTGCGGAGCTTCATCTGGAGGACGAGCAGCTTGATGACGTTTTGGAGGCTTTAGAGAAAAGCGGAGTGGATGTTTTAAGGATTACGGAAGAAGACGATATTCCGGATGAAGAGCTGCTTTTGGCGGATGAAGAAGATGTAGATATGGAAAATCTGGATCTGAGCATTCCCGATGGAATCAGCATCGAAGATCCTGTCCGCATGTATTTAAAAGAAATCGGTAAGGTTCCGCTTTTATCTGCGGAAGAAGAGATAGAACTGGCAAAGCGCATGGAAAACGGCGATGAAGAGGCAAAAAAACGTCTGGCAGAGGCAAACCTGCGTCTCGTTGTCAGCATTGCAAAGCGTTATGTGGGACGCGGGATGCTGTTCCTTGATCTGATACAGGAAGGAAATCTGGGTCTGATAAAGGCAGTGGAAAAATTTGATTACCGCAAAGGCTATAAGTTTTCCACTTATGCCACATGGTGGATAAGACAGGCGATTACAAGAGCCATTGCAGACCAGGCGAGAACGATACGTATTCCGGTACACATGGTTGAAACGATCAATAAACTGATACGTGTGAGCCGTCAGCTGCTGCAGGAGTTAGGCCGTGAACCTACTCCCGAAGAAATCTCGGAAGAGATGAATATGCCGGTCGACAGGGTGCGGGAGATTTTAAAAATATCCCAGGAGCCGGTTTCTCTGGAAACGCCTATCGGCGAAGAGGAGGACAGCCATCTGGGCGACTTTATTCAGGATGACAACGTGCCTGTGCCTGCGGATGCAGCGGCATTTACGCTTCTGAAAGAGCAGCTCGTAGAGGTGTTGAGCACTTTGACGGACAGAGAACAGAAGGTGCTGCGCCTGCGTTTCGGACTGGATGACGGACGCGCGCGTACGCTGGAGGAAGTCGGCAAGGAATTCAACGTGACAAGAGAGCGTATCCGTCAGATAGAGGCAAAAGCGCTGCGCAAGCTGCGTCATCCGAGCCGCAGCCGTAAGCTGAAGGATTACCTGGATTAACAGTTCAGCCATAGCGGCCTGGACTGACAGGTTTAGAGACAAAGAATGCCGAAAGGATACCGGGCTGTCTGCGGGCAGCCCGGCAGCAGAAAGATATGGAATTATCAAACAGAATGAAAGCCGTAGCGGAGCTTGTTCCCTGCGGCCATACGGCGGCAGATGTCGGCTGTGACCACGGATTTGTATCCATTTATCTGGCGCAGCACGATATCTGCCCCCGTGTTTTTGCAGGGGATGTCAGAAAGGGACCGTTGGACCGGGCAAAAGAGCATATCCGGGAAAGCGGGCTTTCAGACCGTATTACGGCGGTGCTCTCCGATGGACTGAAAAATATTCCGGTTGCCGGAAAAGAGGAACATGGGGAGATTTGCGGCGCGGACGGTTTTATTGCAGCGGGGATGGGCGGAAAGCTCATCGTGCAGATTCTGACGGACGTACCGGAAAAGACCGAAGCTCTTAAATGGTGCGTGCTTTCGCCGCAGTCGGAGATATGGCTTGTCCGTCAAAAGCTGACAGAGCTGGGATTTTTGATACTCCGGGAGAATATGGTGCTGGAGGATGGAAAATATTATCCGATGATGCTCGCAGTCCGGGAGGCTGAGGCAGAATGGAGCAGTGAGGCGGCGGATGTGCGTAAGAAAAATAGCGTGCTTTTTGAGCGGATGTCAGCGGCCGGATTTACAGAAGAAGAGCGGGAGCGGGCGGCAGACTGGCTGGGCGCCAGGCTGATAGAGGAAGGAAATGCCGTACTGATTTCTTTTCTGGGGCATATAATGTCAACAGATGAGCTTTTGCTTGCCGGAATGCCGGAGACGGCAGCTTCGGGTAAAGAAGACGGACTCGTAGAGGATACGGTCCGGGAGGCGAAGCAGGAACGGATCGCACTAAGGCGCAGAGAAATAGAGCGGCGCATGGAGCTTTCCGGAAAGGTTCTGGGATTTTTTGGGAAAGAGTAGGGCTGGCAGACAGGAGGGTGAACAGATGAAGGTGACACTGAACGGGGAGAGTGTGGAATGCAGTAAGGAATGTACATACAGGGAGCTGGCGGAGCGGGTTCAGGGATCATACGCCCACAGAATCGTGCTGGCGATTGCGGACAATAAGATAAGAGAACTGTTCTGGACGGTAAAGGACGGAGCAGATATTACCTTTTTGACGGTGCAGGACAGAATAGGGCATGATACTTATATGAGGAGCGCGGTCATGCTTTTGATGAAGGCGGCTGCGGACGTGGCGGGAGCTCCGGAAAAGGGCAAGCTGAAGGTGGAATTTTCTATCGGAAAAGGGCTTTATTGTTCCCCGAAAGGCGGGCTGGAGATAGATGAAGCATTTGTACTCCGGGTAAAGCAGCGGATGAGGGAGCTTGTAAAAGAACAGCTGCGTTTTGTAAAACAGGCGTATCCGACGGATGATGCGATACAGCTGTTTGCTGAGCAGGGGATGAGCGATAAGGTCCAGCTTTTTAAATATCGCAGGGGCTCGTATATCAATGTATACTGTCTGGACGGCTATTATGATTATTACTATGGCTATATGGTGCCGGATACGGGGTATCTGGAATGCTTCGATGTAGTGCGCTACCGGGAGGGGCTCATGCTCATGCTGCCGGATGCGGCAGACCCGGCGGAGACGCCGGAGCCGGAGGAGCGCGCCAAGCTTTTTGAAACGCTGTATCAGTCCAGCCGCTGGGGAGACCGGATAGGGATAGATACGGTGGGAGATTTAAACGACAAAATCTGCGAAGGGGACTTAGCGGAGCTGATTCTTGTGCAGGAGGCGCTGCAGGAGAGCAGGATAGGGAAGATAGCGGAGGAGATAGCAGCCCGTCCGCATGTGAAATTCGTGATGATCGCAGGGCCGTCTTCCTCCGGTAAAACGACATTCTCCCATCGGCTTTCGATACAGTTAAAAACATTTGGATTAAATCCCCATCCGATTGCAGTGGATAATTATTTCATCGACAGGGACCGGACGCCGAAGGATGCGGACGGGAAATATAATTTTGAAAGTCTGGATGCCATTGATGTAAAGCGGTTCAACGAGGATATGTGCGAGCTGCTGGCGGGGAAACGGGTGGAGATGCCGACCTACAATTTTAAAACCGGGAAGCGGGAGTACAACGGGAATTCCCTGCAGCTCGGGAAAGAGGATATCCTTGTGATAGAGGGCATTCACGGACTCAATGACGCGATGTCGTATGCTCTGCCCAATGAAAGCAAATACAAAATATACATCAGCGCGCTGACGAGCCTGAATGTGGATGAGCACAACCGCATCCGCACAACGGACGGCAGGCTGCTGAGAAGGCTCGTCCGGGATGCGCGGACGAGAGGAACATCGGCGAAACAGACCATCAGTCAGTGGCCGTCGGTGCGCCGGGGAGAAGAGGAAAATATTTTCCCGTATCAGGAGTGCGCGGACGCGATGTTCAATTCAGTCCTTATTTATGAGCTGAGCGTTTTAAAAACATATGCGGAACCGCTTCTTTACAGCATCGGAAAAGAGGAACCGGAATATTTTGAAGCAAAGAGACTTTTAAAATTCCTTGATTATTTTCTGGGAGTCAGCAGCGAGGACCTGCCGAAAAATTCTATCGTGCGGGAATTCGTCGGAGGCAGCTGCTTCCGGGTCTGAAAGCGGACAGGCTGTTTTGCAATGTGAAAAACTTCAGAAAAAACTTGTCAGACAGACAGTTTACTGGTAGAATGTCAGATGGTAAGTAAGATAAATGGTCGCGGCTGTCAGTCCGTTTGGACGCCCGAAAGGGGACAGGTGAGGAAAGTCCGGGCTTCACAGGGCAGGATGCCGGATAACGTCCGGTGGAGGTGACTCCAAGGATAGTGCAACAGAAATATACCGCCGGCTTTACGCCGGTAAGGGTGGAAGGGCAGCTTAAGAGACTACCGCCCGCATGGTAACATGCGGGGCATATGTAAACCCCATCCGAAGCAAGACCGAATAGAAAGCGACAGGTTTGCCCGACCTGCTTTCAGGTGGGTCGCTTGAGCCTGCCGGCAACGGCAGGACTAGATAGATGACCATTCACGACATAACCCGGCTTATCGTTTTGCTTACCGTCAAAACCGCCGCGCAGAAGCTTTTTCTGCGCGGCGGTTTTGTGATAGGAGGGAAAAAGATGCTTTACAAAACAGACGTTATCTGCAACAATTTATGTAACAGTTCGGGATGGCGGGAAAACAGATCCCAAAACAGGCGTTAAGCAAAGAAAAAGGGGAGGAAGATGGAATGATTGCGATAGTGTGTCTGGATGACGAAAACGGGATGCTTTTTAACGGAAGGCGGCAGAGCCGCGACCGGGTCGTGACGGAGCGTATCGCCCTGCTGGCGGCGGGAAAAAAGCTTTGGATGAACGAATACAGCGCAGGGCTGTTTGCGGGGATGAAGCCGGAGATACAGGTGCAGGAGGATTTTCTGGCTGCGGCGGGAGAAAAGGAGCTGTGCTTTGTGGAAGACCAAAGCTTAAAGCAGTTTGAAGAGAAGCTTGAGAAGGTCATCGTATTTCGGTGGAATCGGAAGTATCCGGCGGATTTTTGGCTGGACGTGGAGCTGGGACAGTGGCGGCTTGCAGAAACTCTGGAGTTTCCCGGCAATTCTCATGAAAATATCACGCAGGAAGTTTATGTAAGATAATATCAAAATAAAACGACATCTCAGGAGAGGACAACATGTTTTTTAGAGGAACGAAAAAATCTGAAAAGAGAAGGATGCTGCTTGGAATCATCTTAGCAGCGGTTTTGATGGGGGGATGCACAGGGCTGCAGGAGACAGTACCGCAGGAAGACGAGAAAAATTCCGGATATGAACAGGAGCTGCAAAATACAGGAGAGGACATCGTACTGCCGGATGGTACGGAGATCGAGGGTTACAGCGGCGCTCCTTATGCAGCAATAGGCGATAATGTACCGGATTTTTTGCCGGAGGATATGACGCAACAGTCTTTTGAACACTACAGTAAGCTGGACGGTCTGGGAAGATGCGGCACTGCCTATGCAAATGTAGGAGAGGATATCATGCCCAAAGAGGAGCGGGGCAACATTGGCCAGGTGAAACCGTCGGGATGGCAGACGGTGAAATATGACATTGTAGACGGCAAATATCTGTATAACCGCTGCCATCTGATAGGGTATCAGCTTACCGGGGAAAATGCCAACGTCGAAAACCTGATAACAGGAACCCGTTATCTCAATGTGGAAGGGATGCTGCCGTTTGAAAATATGGTAGCGGACTATGTAAAAGAAACACACGCGCATGTACTTTACCGGGTGACGCCTGTATTTGAAGAAAATGAACTGGTGGCCCGGGGGGTACGCATGGAAGGATGGTCTGTGGAGGACCAGGGCGAAGGGATATGTTTTGATGTATTTGCCTACAATGTACAGCCCGGTATTGAAATCGACTATGCAACCGGGGAAAGCACACTTTCGGCGGTCGGAAAATGGGAAGAGGAAGGGCAGACAGAGAAGCTGGAAATCCGCGGCAATAAAAAGTCAAAGATATATCACTGCCCCGGACAGGCGGATTATGACACGATGGAGGATTCTCCGAATCTGGTGCTGTTTTATTCGGAAAAAGAGGCGCAGGAGGCTGGATACCGGAAGGCAAAGAGATAAGCTGTTGCTGCATTTTTAAAAGATGCAGAAAGTTTTTAGAGTGAGGGGAGAACATGATGTATCGGATTTTAATAGTAGACGATGAAAAAATAGAGCGCACCGGCATTCGTTTTCTGCTGGGGCAGATGAACCGGGACTTTGAAATTTTTGAGGCGGTCAACGGAAAGGATGCGCTGGAATGGCTGGAGCAAAACCGGGTGGATATTTTGCTGACAGATATCAAAATGCCTTTTATGAATGGAATAGAGCTGTTGGAGCAGGTCTCCGTAAAATATCCTGAAATAAAAAAGCTGATTTTTTCCGGATACGGAGAATTTGAATACGCACGTCAGGCAATGCGATTTGGTGTGGAGGAGTATATTTTAAAACCGGTAGATCCTGCAGAATTTAAGAATGTAATGCAAAAAATCGTGGACGGACTGGACAGTGAGAAAAAAGAGGAGAACCGGAAAGCGGCAGAGGTCAGTTTTTTTAAAGAATATGTGCTGAATGCGATTGTAAACGGCGCAGGGATAGAGGAAGTAGAGCGACGTGCCAGGGATTGTTATGATCTGGACTTTCTGAATGGTTATAAGCGTCTGATGCTTCTGGAAACGGATACGGATTTTTTTGCAGGAAGGCAGGAAATACTGACGGAGCAGATTGGGGAAAAGCTGGGGATGTCTTTTGACTATCTGAATTTAAATCCACAGCAGAGCCTCTTGTTTTTTACAGAAGAAAAAGGCGACTGGAAAAAAAATGCGCGGCTGGTCAACGAGATACTGGAAGGGGAACTGGAAAACGGGCAGAAAAGCTATGTGGCGGTGTCTTCCGGTTTAAAGGACGGGACTCAGCTGGGCGAACGCTGTCAGGAGCTGGAGCTTTTGATGGAAAATCGGTTTTATGACCTGGAATGCAGGGAATATATGGCGGAAAATGAAGCGGAACGGGCGGAGGACGTGCGTCTGGACGACGATACGCTGATGAAGCAGATGAAGCAGGATATCCGCACGAAGGATATCCTCAGCCTGAAGGAGCACTGCGGGCGCCTGTTCCAAAACTGCAGTCAGAATGTGGGTTTTTCGCAGATATATGTAAAATTTATGTTCTCAAGCCTGCTGAAATTTTTGTGTGAAGCGATACCGGAAAAAACGGAGAAGGAGCTGAATGTCGAAATAGAACTTTTGTATCATACGCAGAGTCTGGAAGGCATTCGGAATATCATGGAAAAAAATATCGGGCTCCTGGAGCGGCAGGCAGCTCAGAATGCGCCGGGAGGGCACAGGGAAGTGGAAGCCGTCAAGCGTTATATTTACGGGCATTATGGGGAAGAGCTGAGCATCGAAATGCTGGCAGAGCAGGTATACATGGCGCCCAGCTATCTGAGCACGGTGTTTAAAAAGGAAACAGGACAGAACCTGAGTAAGTTCATTAAGGCATGCCGTATGGAAAAGGCAAGAGAGATGCTGGAGAGTACCCACGAAAAAATCGTTGGTATCAGCGAAAAGGTGGGCTATCCGAATGTGTCTTATTTTTGCCAGAGTTTTCGGGAATATTTTGGGGTAAGCCCGCAGAAATACAGGGATATGGGAGATACGACAGAAGAAAATGAGGAAGATAAGACATTGGCTTAACAGTATCAAGCTGCGGCATAAGCTGGCGTTGTTTTATGTATGCTTCTGCTTCCTTCCTGTTATGATACTGTTTTTATTCAGTTTCATACAGATGCGCGGCATCATCGAAGACAAGGAAAATATCAATCTGGAATCTTATCTGTATCAGTCGGTGGCGGCAATGGACGGAAAACTGAAAGTATACGGGAATCTTTCGGACTATATCGCGTTCGATAAAGGGCTGCTGGAGGTTTTTTCCAAACGGTATGATAGCCCTTACGAGCAGTATGAGCAGGTGACGCAGAAGGTAGACCCGGTCATCCAGTCGTTAAAGTATTTTCATGATGATATCGAGCGCATCACTATTTATACGGATAACGGGATGATAAAGCATGATACGACGATAGCGCCTGTGTCGGAGATAGCGGATGAGGGATGGTATCAGGAGGCGCAGCTTGCGTCGGGGCTCCTCTGGCATGTGGATCGGGGAGAGCAGAAGATTTTTTGCGCGCATCGTATGCCTACGGCAGCCAAAGACCAGCGGCCCGCAGTTTTGTGCATAGAGGTGGATTACGGGGAGTTGTTTGCCTCGTATGAGCAGACACTGAACTCTGAATACGGTATTTTTATTACGGATAAGATAGGGAAGGTATTATATGAGGGAAGCCGCTTTTCGGAAGAAAACAGCAGTTACGTTCTGTCTTATCAGCAATTTATCGCGCAGCAGGGAAAAGGAGAGGAATCTCCGTATAAGATAATTTCTCAGGCTTCTGAGGTAACAGGATGGAAGATATGGCTTTATCAGCCGGACGATGTAGCGGGAGGAGCGATGAGACCGGTCAGCGTGATGGTCATTTTGACGGCGGTGCTCTGTCTTGCGGGAGCGGCAGCTGCAAACTATGTGATATCCCATCTGGTAAGCAGCCGTGTGGAAAGGCTGACAAGGCATATGCTTTCCGTGGAACAGGGAAATCTGGAAGTGGAGCAGGAGAAGCTGACGGAGGCGGCGGAGAGTCAGGATGAGGATGAGATAGGGATTTTGTACCGGAGCTTCGCAAAGATGCTGCAGAGAATAAGAACACTGATACAGGAAGTGTACGTTGGAAGGATAAATCAGAAGGAAGCGGAAATGAGGGCGCTGCAGGCGCAGATAAACCCGCATTTTTTGTATAATACCCTCTCTTTGATAAACTGGAAGGCGATCGCGGCAGGAGAAGAGGATATCAGCAAAATGACGCTCGCCATGTCCGTATTTTACCGGACGGCTTTAAACCGCGGAAGAAATACTCTGCGTGTAGAGGATGAGTTGAAAAACACGAGGGCGTATCTGGAGATACAGAGCATGATGCACGACGGCGGCTTTGATTATGTGATAGACGCGCAGGAGGATATCCTGGAATGCCAGTCACTCAACCTGATACTGCAGCCTCTTGTGGAAAATGCCATCATGCACGGGATAGAAACGAAAACGGACGGCAGGGGGCGGATAGATATCATTGGCAGGCTGAAAGACGGCTGCGTATTTTTTACAGTCCGGGATAACGGCGTAGGAATGGAAGAGGAAGTGGCGCGCAGGATACTGACGATGGAGTCGAAGGGCTACGGAGTACGAAACGTAAATGAACGGATATGCCTGTTTTACGGGGAGGAGTATGCGTTAAGGGTAAGCTCGGCGCCGGGAGAGGGAACAGAGATACTGGTACATTTTCCGGCGGAATGTCAAAAAAAGGAGACGGGATACCGGGATTCTCAAAAAAACGATATCAATCATAAATAGTTGATATTTACCGGAAACCTTTTAAAAACTATAATAAGTGCATAAAGAAAAGCACAAAAGCACAAAAACATGGTGCATAGTGAATAGGAGGAAACGGTATGAAAATGAAAAAAGTTACAGCGATGATGCTTTCGGCTGCAATGTGTGCAACAGCACTTGCAGGCTGCGGCGCAAAGGACAACGCTCCGGCAGAAAATCCGGCTCCGGCAGAGAGTGCAGCCCCTGCGGAAAGTGCAGCTCCGGCAGAGAGTGCGGCTCCGGTCGAGACAAAGGACGTGACCTTAAAGGTTTGGGGACCTCAGGAGGATCAGAATCCGGTAGACGGCTATGACAAGGGTATCCTGGCTGCGATGTGTGACAGCTTTAACGAGGCTCATCCCGAGTGGAACATCACCTTTGAATACGGCGTATGCGGCGAGGACGTTGCAAAGGACGAGGTGACAAAGGACGTTGACGCGGCTGCAGACGTTTATATGTACGCAAACGACCAGCTGCCGATTCTTGTTGAATCCGGTGCTATCGCAGAGCTGGGCGGCAAAAATCTGGATGCGGTAAAAGCAGCGAACTCCGAATCCATGATAAACACAGTAACATATGAAGGCGGCGTATACGGCGTTCCTTATGCATACAACGGCTGGTTTATGTATTATGACAGCAGCAAATTCACAGCTGACGAAGTAAAGAACCTGGATACCATGATGGAGAAAGACCTTGGCGAAGGCGTTATCAACGTTTGCTTCCCTCTGGGCAATAGCTGGTACATCCCCGCATTCTACTATGGCGTAGGCGGCACGATGTTCGGCGCTGACGGCACAGACGGTTCTTCCCCTTGTGATTTCAACGATGAAAAGGGTCTTGCAGTTACCGATTATCTGATCGACCTGGCAGCGAACCCTAAATTTACCAATCAGGCGAACGAAGAGGCTGGTAAAGCAATCTCTCTGTTTAGCGAAGGCAAACTGGGTGCATTCTTCTCCGGTTCCTGGGACCGCGGCGCTATCGAAGAAGCTCTGGGCGAGAACTTTGCATGTGCTCAGCTTCCCGCTTTCAAAGCCGGCGAGTATGAAGGCACGATGAAGTCTTACGCAGGCTCCAAGGCTATCGGCGTAAATCCGACCTGTGAGAACATGGATGTAGCTGTTGCACTGGCTGTATATCTTGGCAGCGCAGAGTGCCAGAAGACCCGTTACGAGGTAAGAGGCGTTGTTCCGCTGGATTCTACCGGTATTGACGATGTGATGCTGAATGCTATCACCGACACTGTAAACAATACTTCCGTAGCACAGCCTCTGGTTTCCGAGATGAACGGCTGGTGGATGCCTGCAGAAGCTTTCGGCAAGGCGATCGTTGCAGGTGAAGTGACACATGACAATGCACAGGAGAAGCTGGATACCTTCATTGGCAATGTAAACGCAGGCGGCACACTGGAGTAAACAGTCATCAGGCAGGACAGCGGACAGGGGATATAGAAACTGTCCGTATGCAAACAAAAGCTCCACCCGTTTTTACAGGTGGGGCTTTTGCTGGATAAAGGGACTGGAAGTGAGGTCATCCGGAAGACCGGATGCTGTAGGTGAGGGAAAGGAAAGAAACCATGGCAGGCTTTGGAAAAAAGAAAAAAGCCCGGGAATTTCCGGATGTGATTCCGGTTTTCGAGGCGATAAGAAAAGGTGATATCTATACGAAGCTGACCTGTTTGTTTATGGGCGCGGGGAATCTTGCCCGTAAGCAGATACCGCAGGGGCTTTTGTTTCTTGCAGGGGAGATCGCGTACATCTGTTTTATGCTCTTTTACGGGATAAATGCGATGTACGATTTTATCACGCTTGGAACGGAGACACAGGCAAAGGTATTTAATGAAGCGACTCAGGTATACGAATATACGGCAGGGGATAATTCGCAGCTCTGCCTGCTTTATGGCGTTGTGACGATATTCGTGACCATAGGCTTCGTGCTCCTGTGGAGAGCGGCAGTCCGCTCCTCCTATATCGCCCAGAAGGCGGTAGCGGCAGGGAAAAAGCCGATGACGTTCGGAGCGGTATTGAAGAGCTTAAAGGACAACCGGATGTATCATGTCTTTTTGTTCTTCCCGTTTATGGGACTTATCCTGTTTACGGTAATGCCGCTGGTATTTATGATACTGATGGCATTTACGAGCTATGACCGGGACCATCTTCCTCCGGGCAGCCTGTTTGAATGGGTCGGATTTGAGAATTTTGCAAGAGTGCTGAATGCCGGAGGTTCTCTGGGACAGACGTTCTGGAGCGTTCTGGGATGGACGATTATCTGGGCTGTTTTTGCGACGTTTTTAAATTATATCCTGGGTATCATCCTGGCGCTGCTTATCAACAGAGAGGGGACAAAGCTGAAAGGCTTCTGGCGTTTTATCTTCGTGCTGACGATCGCGGTTCCTCAGTTTGTTTCTCTTCTGGTCGTTAATACAATGATGCAGGAGCATGGCGTTGTCAATCTGCTGCTCAAGGAATTATTCGGCGTAGGGCCGCTGCCGTTTTTGACGAACGCCACATGGGCGAGGGTTACGGTCATCGTCATCAATCTCTGGGTGGGTATTCCGTATACTCTTATTGCGGTCACGGGTATTTTGAAAAATATCCCGGCAGAGCTGTATGAGGCTGCCAAGGTGGACGGTGCAAATGCGGTCGTAACATTTTTCAAGATTACAATGCCTTACATGATGTTTGTGATGACGCCTCAGCTCATCGTGACATTTACGCAGAACATCAACAACTTCAACGTAATATTCCTGCTGACGAACGGACAGCCCGCATGTGATACTTATTACAGGGGAACGGCAGGAAAAACCGATCTGCTGGTAACATGGCTGTATAAACTGACGATTGACCATAAGGATTATAATCTGGGCGCGGTGATAGGTATCCTGACCTTTATCCTGATGGCAACGCTGTCGCTGATGACCTACAGAAAGACCGGATCATATAAGAACGAGGAGGGCTTCTCATGAGTACAACAAAACAGCATTCAGCCGGCATGAAGAAAAAAGTCGTCAACGTGCTCGTCCATGTATTTCTGGCTGTCCTTTCCGTAATCTGGATCTTCCCGATATTCTGGGTGGTACTTCTTTCTTTCAGAGAGCAAAAGGGACAGTACATCACATCGTTCTGGCCGGAAAAGTTTACAACGGCAAACTATGTGAAGCTGTTTACGGACACGGCGCTGTTCAATTTCCCGAGATGGTTTGCAAACACGCTGCTCGTAGCGGTCTGCTCCTGTATTTTGACGACGTTTTTTGTCCTGGCGATATCCTACTGCCTGTCCAGACTGCGGTTTAAGATTCGTAAGCCGTATATGAACGTGGCAATGATACTCGGAATGTTCCCCGGATTTATGGCGATGATTGCCGTGTATTACATTTTGAAGGGCTTCGGACTCACGCAGGGACCGATGATATATCTGGCTCTGATAATGGTATATTCCGGCGGAGCAGGATTGAATTTTTATATTTCAAAGGGATTTTTCGATACGATACCGAAGGCGCTGGATGAGGCGGCTATCGTGGACGGTGCGACGAAATGGGACATTTTTTCCAAAATCATCATGCCGCTGTCCAGGCCTATTGTTGTTTGTACGATCTTACAGGCATTTATGGCGCCCTGGCTGGACTTCATTTTTGCAAAGGTCATTGCGGGAGCAGACCCCCGTTACTATACGGTGGCGATAGGTCTGTACACGATGCTGACAAAAGAAAATATCATGAACTGGTATGCGCCGTTTGCGGCAGGCGCAGTATGCGTTTCGATTCCGATCGCGATACTGTTTGTATATCTGCAGAAATATTATGCAGACGGGCTTTCCGGAGCGGTAAAAGGCTGACTAAAAAGGGTGAGGGCATAAAAAGCTGCCGTCACCCTTTTCAATCCGGTAAGCCTGCCGGCAAAGCGCGGCGGCTTATCGGATAATTTTAAAACAGGAATGTCCGTATCAATGGAAGAACTCATGTCTCAGATACAGACTGCTCCAGCCGTTTCACATAGGCAAGGACGGAGCGGACATCCGCGCGTTTGTCATACAGGCCGTTTGCGAGCCCTTTGCCCTTTCGTTCCTGAATCTGGCTCTCTTCCTCGGGACGAAGCTCCAGAGGTAAATCTTTATCGGCGATAAGGAACAGATATTCCTTGTCATTGGAAAAGTCTCCGCATTCGGTGTGGATGCGGACGGAGAAGCTTCCCGTGATCGTTTCGGGCAGATCGAGTGTCAGGGATTCAAAGGAAATGACCTGGTCCTGGCAGATGCTGCCGCAAAAGTCGAGCCGGGCAGAACCGCAGGGGAACAGGGAGCATCCTGCCTCGTCCGTTACGGTGCAGGTCACGCTATATTGGCAGTCCGGCAGGTCGGAAAGCAGGGACAGAGAAGCTTCAAAACGCTCTCCGGGCGCGTAAAACAGGGAATCATACCGAAGGCTGGCAAGAACGGGAGCATAGGCCTCCCGCATCGCATACCACGCCAGCTTTTTGCCGCCGTAATAGTCGATGATGTTGGAGCATTGGATATTGGGCCAGGGCTCGTTGAACTGCCATGTCATTTCTCCTACGTTCTTCCATTGTCTGCGGCGGTTGGATTCCAGAGAATACCGCAGGGATTCTGCCTGAATATATTGACTGACGCGGATATAATCCTCCAGAGAAAGATTTCTTAAATCGCCGAAAAGGAGAAGCTCGCGGGTGCTGTAGCTATCCCAGCCTCCGCTGTGATGCGCCCAGACGCGATTTTCGCGGGTAGTGCACAGCTGGCGGTCTTCGGGGAGAATAAAGCGTTGGATGGCAGACAGATTGGTCATGCCGCCGCAGCCGAATTCTCCGTGCAGGATACTGTCGGAGCTGTTATAGAGGGCGTAATGATCCCGGACGCCGGCATATCCCCAGGGGCCGTGTACATCATGGTTTTTGCCGGGGGCAGAAGGATCCAGCAGGGCGTTGGGACCGGAGGCAGATGCGGGAAGCATCTGGATATCGGGACAAAGGGCGTCTGCCAGCTTCTTTAAGCGCGCCAGCGTGGAATCTTCGAAGCTGGCGGGATGACCTTCGTGGTCTTCTCTGCCAAGATAGCGGATATCGGTCAGTTCATTGCCGCCGCACAGGAACGTAAGACAGAGGTGGTTGCGCTTGATGGGAAGCTGGGAGGTCAGGGCACGTTCCAGCAGCGCAATGAAATGCGGGTCGCGGCTGGGAACATCATCGCAGCCGGAGCTGGACATGGTAAATTCCTGCATGACAAGGATGCCCATTTCGTCGCAAAGCTCATAAAATGCCTCGCTTTCGATATTGCCGCCGCCCCAGATACGGAAAAAGTTGATATTCGCATCTTTCGCGGCACCGAGCTGGGAATGCAGCTTCTGACGGGTGACCGCTCCGGTCATACAGTCAAAGGGAACGATATTTGTTCCTTTTAAATAGATACGTCTTCCGTTTATGCATACACCATAGGCAAGGGCATCCTCACGTCCGTCCGCATGAAAGTAGGAAAGTGTGCGGAAGCCGGTATTCCAGCTTTTTTCGTCGCTCAGGATTCCGTTTTCCAAAAGGCGCGCCTGCAGGCGGTACAGAGGCTGATCTCCGTATCCGTTGGGCCACCACAGAAGAGGATCTTTGACCTGGATGGAGAAATGATATTCAGAAAGACCATCGGAAAGAGAAAGAGCGATAGTGGGCGTTTCCGGAATCGGGTGTCCGGAAGGGTCGGACAGAGACAGGGAAAGCTCTGCGCAGCCGGTGCGGTATGACGTAACGGAAAGGTCGATTTCCAGAGTCCACTGTTCTTCATGCCGGACAGGGCGGATATAGGCGCCCGATATGGATGCAAGCGGGTATGCAATCAGAGTGACCTGATCGTAGAGTCCGAGACTGACAAGGCGGGCGGCAAAATCCCATTTATAGTTGAAGCGGGATTTCAGATAGTGTGTTTTGGAGGTATAGCCCGGCTGCGGCGCACAGAACGGGGCGTGCTCCAATACACAGACAAGGATGTTTTTACCGGGACGGGCGGCCTCATTGATACAGGCGGAAAAAGGGATGAACATCCCTTCGTGTTCACCGAGCAGTTGCCCGTTCAAATAGATTTTGGCAGCATAGTCGATGCCGTGGAAAGTCAGCTCAAGATGCTCCCCGAGGTCATCCTCTGTGAGCGAGAAGGACGTGCGGTACAGCCACCAGCGGTTTGCAACCCATTCGCAGGCGAGACTGTTGACGCCAAAATAGGGGTCGTCTATCAGACCTGCGCGGAAGAGATCCTGATAGACACAGCCGGGAACACTGGCATCGATCCAGTCGGTCAGACCGGGATACATTTCTCCATCGGACATCCATTTGGAAAAATCAGGCTGCCATGGAAGCGTGCCCATCAGCTTCCAGCCGTCAAAGGTGATATTTTTCATGGCAGAGCTCCTTTCTTTTTTACATATTTCTATATAGATGGTAGCATGGAATGCGGGAAAAAGAAAGAAGGACGGTTGAAAAATAAGGTGGGATATCTTATGCTGTAAGGAGGACTCGAGTATATGAACAGGAAAAAAAGATGGATACAGGCTGCAGTCTGCCTGCTTTTGACAGCGGGGCTTTTTGCGGGCAGTCTGACAACGGATAAAGGACAGGGCAAACCGATAGACGACGCATACCGGTGCTGGTATGAGATTTTCCCGGGAAGCTTTTACGACGGCAACGGCGATGGAAAAGGCGACCTGGAGGGGATACGTCAAAAGCTGGACTATGTGGAAGAGCTGGGCTTTAACGGGATATGGCTGACGCCGGTCATGGCTTCTGGGAGCTACCACAGATATGATGTGACAGATTATGAACAGATAGATGCAGAGCTCGGAACGATGGCAGATTTTGAAAGGCTGGTAAAAGAATGTCATGAGCGGGGGATACGCCTGATACTGGACCTGCCGTTTAATCATACGTCCAGCGAGCATCCGTGGTTTAAAGAAAGCTGTGCATATCTGGAATCGCTGCAGCCGGGAGAAGCACCGGATGCGTCGGTCTGTCCCTATGTGGAATATTATCATTTTGAGCGGAACCGGGAAGGGATAGCATCCTGGTATCCGGTAGGAGATTCGGGCTGGTATTATGAGGGCGTTTTCTGGAGCGGCATGCCGGACCTCGCGCTGGAAACAGAGGCAGTCTTAAAAGAAGTGGAGGCTGTTTTTGATTTCTGGCTGGAAAAAGGGGTGGATGGATTCCGCCTGGACGCGGCAAAAGAGTATTTTACGGGAGAAGCGCAGAAAAATATAGAGCTGCTCGGACGGTTTACGGAGCATGTAAAAAAAGCGGCTCCCGATGGATATCTCGTGGCGGAGGTCTGGGAGGGACAGTCGGTACTGCAGGAGTACTATAAAAGCGGGATAGACAGCCTGTTTCATTTTCCGGCGGCGCAGCAGGACGGAGCCATCGTAAAAACCGCGAAGGGAATGGTAGAGCCGGGAGAATTTTTTTCCTGGATACAGAGGCATCAGGAGCAGGATCGTATTTCCAATCCGGATTATATCGACGCTCCCTTTATCAGCAATCATGATACGACGAGAGTGAGCGCCCAGTGCGTCAACGACGAGAGGACGATGAAGCTGGCGGCAGGGCTTTTGATGATGATGCCGGGTTCCCCTTTTGTGTACTATGGGGAAGAACTGGGAATGAAAAGTATGGGGACAAAGGATGAAAACAAGAGGCTGCCCATGTATTGGTCGGATTCTGATGGAAAAGGGATGACCGCCGCGCCAGAAGGAGCGGATGAGGTCGGGCACATATTTCCTCCGGCAGATGTACAGGAGAAGGATGAGAATTCAATCTATCATTATTATAAAGAGGCGATCGCAGTCAGGAACCGTCACCCGGAGATAGCAAGGGGGACGGCAGAGCCTTTGGGGCAGGACTTCCCGGAGCACACCGGCGCGATGAAAATGACATGGGAAGACAGAAGCTGCATTATCGTATGCAATAACGGAAAAAATGCGGCGCATATAGATTTGAGAAAATGTCTCGGGGAAGGGGAATACCGGATGACGGATATGCTGATGACAGGAGAACAAAAAGCCGGGCTTACAGACGGGATACTTGCGCTTCCGGAAGCGGGTATCGCAGTTTTGGAGAAAGGATGAGGCGGGAATGAGAAAAAAAGCGAGCCGGGCGGCAGCTTTTTTAGCGGCGGCAGTTTTGGCGGCGGGAGGTATCGGCTGCGGGAGTGTGCAGGAGAACAGCGCCGGTCTGGAACAGGGAACTTCAGACCGGGCGGCGGAATGGGAAGAGGCGGCTTCCACGCCTTATGGGAAATACCCGGAGCTTGTGACATATACACTGGGTAAGATGATAGGGGACAATAATTCCAACATGCCCGAAGGGGACACTTACGAAGACAATGTGTATACCCGCTATTTAAAGGAAACTCTGAATATTCAGAATGAGGACATTTTTGAAGAAAAAGAGGAGCAGTATACGACAAATGTGCAGATGGCGATTGCGGCAAGGCAGCTGCCGGACGTTATGGTAGTAGAGGACCGGGAGACGCTGCAGCAGCTTGCGGAAAGCGGAATGATAGCGGATCTGGGAGATGCGTATGAAAACTGTGCGAGCAAGGGACTCAAGGAGATGTATGCGAGCTATGAGGTATCGGCGCTCCAAAACGCAGTAGTTGACGGTAAGCTGATGGCTTTGCCGGAGCCTTGCTTTGTGGACGGTCCGCTCCTTTTATGGCTCAGGCAGGACTGGATGGAGAAGCTGGGGCTTTCCGAACCGGAAACGATACAGGATGTGGTGGATATCGTGCGGGCTTTTGTAGAAAATGACCCGGGGCAAAACGGAGAAGGCAGTACGGTCGGGCTCGTGTGCCATTCGGACCTTACAGGGGAAAACGGCTACAACTATGAATTTCAGCTGGACCCTCTGTTTTCCGCGTTCGATGCTTTTCCGAAGCAGTGGATACGAACGGATAGCGGCAGTGCGGCATACGGGTCCGTTCAGCCTGAGGCAAAGAAGGCACTGGGCTTTTTGAGGGAGCTTTATGCGGAAGGAATCCTGGACCGGAACTTTATGCTGCGCGGAATGAGAAATATCGCGGAGCTGGTGGCGGAAGGAAAATGCGGTTCCTTTTTCGGACCGTGGTGGGCGCCCAATAATCCTCTGATGGAAGCGAAAGAAAAAAATCCAAATGCGGTATGGGAACCGTATCTGATAGGAAGAAAGGATGGAAAAATCCGATATTACGACCAGGAGGCGAGCTATAAATATGTGGTGGTGAGCGCTGATTTTGAACATCCTGAGCTTGTGTTCAAGATGGCGAGCGTGATGTTTGATAAGATGCGGTATGAGGATCTGACAAACGACGGTCTGGAGGAATATTTTCAAGTAAATGTAGATGCCACAGCGAGACCTGTTTCCATCAATATCGATTATAGCGATGCTCTTTATCGCTGCTATGAACAGATAAACGCCGCCTTGAACGGGGAGATTTCTCCGGATGAACTTCAGATTCTGGAGCATTCTTACTATACGAAATGCAAGGAGTATCTGGAATATCCTGAAACGGCAGGCGTAGAGGAATGGGCGGCGTATCAATCCCGTATCCGGGCGTGCGCGCTTGTGAGCGGCAGCAGGCTTGAGGTGATAAGCCCTGTTTTTTCGGGAGAAACGGATCTGATGCGGGAGAAGCGGGCAGAGCTTCTGGCATTGGAGAAAAAGGCTTATCTGGAAATCATTTCCGGGGAGCAGGAGCTGGAGTATTTTGACCGTTTTGTGGAAGAATGGATGGAAAAGGGCGGAAAAGAGATTACAGCGGAAGTGATGGAGCAAATGAAAAGTGCTTGATTTTGCCGGGGGTTTGTGCAAGAATAGAGAGCATGGAAAGATTTATGGACAAGAAGAATGGATGGAGGATATTTAGCGGATGAGAGGAATCGATACTCCCGTCAGACAGATGAGACGGCATATTTTTAAGGAAATCGCGCAGCTGGCGTATCATTCGGATAATCTGAATGATGATGTTGAAGCGCTGCCGTATAAGATAGTGAACCCGGAGACCCCTATTTACCGGGAAAGCATTTACCGGGAACGGGAGATAGTGCGGGAACAGATACGTCTGGCGATGGGGCTTTCGCTGCGTCCGGAGGACCAGCCGGTACATGTGACGCAGGGGCTGGAAGAGAGTAATATCGATGAGAAATATTACGAGCCTCCGATGATACAGGTAATCCCGTCCGCATGTAATGCATGCCCGGAGAACGATTATATCGTGACAGACCTGTGCAAGGGCTGTGTGGCACATCCGTGTCAGGTCGTATGCCCGAAGGATGCGATCAGCACGGTGAACGGCAAGTCGGTCATTGATAAAGAGAAGTGTATCCGTTGCGGTAAGTGTAAATCTGTCTGCCCGTATGATGCGATCAGTCATCAGCTTCGTCCATGTGCGGCAGCCTGCGGCGTGGGCGCCATCGGAAGCGATGCCTCAGGCAGGGCAACAATCGATACGGAGAAATGCGTGACCTGCGGTCAGTGTATGGTGAGCTGTCCCTTTGGCGCGATAGCGGACAAATCGCAGATTTTCCAGCTTATCCGGGCAATCCAGTCCGGCAGGAAGATAATCGCGCAGGTGGCGCCTGCTTTTGTGGGGCAGTTCGGACCTGCTGCAACGCCGGGCAAGATAAAGACGGCGCTTAAGATGCTGGGATTTTCAGAGGTATATGAGACGGCGATCGGCGCGGACATGGGAGCGATGGCAGAAGCGGAGCACTATGTAAAGGAAGTGGCGACCGGTGAGCTGCCGTTCCTTCTGACCTCCTGCTGTCCGTCCTGGTCGGTTCTTGCAAAGAAATTTTTCCCGGAAACCATTGATAATATTTCCAATGCGCTGACGCCGATGGTGGCGACTGCACGGGAGATAAAAAAACAGCATCCCGACGCTTCGGTGGTATTTATCGGGCCGTGTGTGTCCAAGAAGCTGGAGGCTTCCCGCCGCTCTGTGCGGTCTGATGTGGATTTTGTCATCACCTTTGAAGAGCTGGAAGGGATGTTTGAAGCAAAGGGCATCGACCCTGCGGCAGTGGAATCGGAAACGCCTGTGGAGGACGCTACCTCGGCAGGGCGCGGTTATGCTGCATCCGGCGGCGTTGCAAAGGCTATCGAGAACTGTATTCAGGAATATTATCCGGAAACAGAGGTGCATATCGAGCATGTGGAGAGCCTTGCGGACTGCAGAAAGATTTTGATGCTTGCAAAGATGGGCAAGAAGAACGGATGCCTGATAGAGGGAATGGCATGTCCCGGCGGCTGTATCGCAGGCGCGGGCACGAATATCCCGATACCGCAGGCACAGAAGGCATTAAACAGCTTTGTGGCATCGGCAGAGAAAAAGCTGCCCGACAGACAGGACGGCTGACAGGGCAAATCCGCCGCGTATTTTACCGGGCGGCGATAGATTTACAATAGATATTTACAATGGAAAAGGAGAGCGGTCTTTTTATGGACAGCTTTTCCGTATGGAGGAAGAGAAAGTGACAAAAATAAGAACCCGTTTTGCGCCCAGCCCTACCGGACGCATGCATGTAGGCAATCTGCGTACGGCGCTGTATGCTTTTCTGGTGGCAAAGCATGAAAATGGAGATTTTATCCTGCGTATTGAGGATACGGATCAGGAGCGTTATGTGGAAGGCGCTGTAGATATTATTTACCGCACCCTTGAAAAGACAGGCCTTGTTCATGACGAAGGCCCGGATAAGGACGGCGGCGTAGGTCCCTATGTACAGAGCGAACGGCAGGAGAACGGCATTTATCTGGAGTATGCCAAAAAGCTGATAGAAAAAGGCGAGGCATATTACTGTTTCTGTGACAAGGAGCGTCTTGCAACCTTAAATCGCGTCGTTGCGGGCAAAGAGATAAACGTATACGACAAGCACTGCCTGCATCTGTCCAAAGAAGAGGTGGAGGCAAAGCTTGCGGCGGGCGTTCCGTATGTTATCCGTCAGAACAATCCTACAGAAGGCACAACCACATTCCATGATGAGATTTATGGTGACATTACGGTAGACAATGCAGAACTTGATGATATGATACTGATCAAGTCTGACGGCTATCCGACCTATAACTTTGCAAATGTTGTGGACGATCATCTGATGGGGATTACCCATGTGGTACGTGGTAACGAGTATCTGTCCTCTTCTCCGAAATACAATCGTCTTTACGATGCGTTCGGATGGGACGTTCCGGTATATATCCACTGCCCTCTGATCACAGATGAAGAGCATCACAAGCTGTCCAAGCGCTGTGGTCATTCTTCTTATGAAGACCTGATAGAGCAGGGATTTCTGACAGAGGCGGTAGTGAATTTTGTCGCGCTGCTCGGCTGGAGCCCGGAGGGAGAAAGCGAGATTTTTTCTCTGGAAGAGCTGATAAAGGAATTCGACTACAGAAGAATGTCCAAATCCCCCGCGGTATTTGACTATACAAAATTAAAATGGATGAACGGTGAATATATCAAGGCGATGGATTTTGACCGTTTCTTTGAAATGGCAAAGCCTCATCTTGAAAAAGTTCTCACAAAGGGGCAGGATCTGAAAAAGATTGCGGAAATGGTAAAGACCCGTATCGAGGTATTCCCCGATATCGAAGAGATGGTGGATTTCTTCGAGACGCTTCCTGAGTACGACCCGGCGATGTACGTCCACAAAAAGATGAAGACTACAAAGGAGAGCGCTCTGGAAGTATTAAAGGAGCTTCTTCCCTTGCTGGAAGAGCAGGAGGATTACAGCAATGACGCGCTGTATCAGCTCCTGTTATCCTATGTGGAGAAAAAAGGCTACAAAAACGGCTATGCGCTCTGGCCGGTACGTACGGCAGTGTCCGGTAAGCAGATGACGCCTGCCGGCGCAACGGAGATTATGGAAATCATCGGCAAAGAGGAATCTTTGAGCCGTATCCGCAAAGGTATCGAACTGCTGGAGGCATGATTTGCAGGCAAACGAAGAGCAGAAAAAAGCAATAGAATGGAATACGGGACCGGCGCTCATACTCGCCGGTCCCGGCTCCGGAAAAACTTTCACGACGGTTGAAAGGGTAAAATATCTGATAGAGGTCCATCACGCGGACCCTTCTCACATTCTTGTTATTACATTTACAAAAGCGGCTGCCCGGCAGATGCGGGAGCGCTTTTTGAAAAGGATGGGCGGAAAGCCCTGTCCGGTCAGTTTCGGCACATTTCACGCCATATTTTTACACATTTTAAAAATTTCCCGCGGTTATCGTTCAGGGAGTATCCTGCGGGAAAAGGAAAAAAGAGAATACCTTCGCACAGTCCTTTCGGGTATGAAAGGGGATTTTCCGATGGAAAAGGAGTGGGAGGACGGACTCCTTGCACAGATTGGTTATATTAAAAACCTGGGGAAGATGCCGGAGGAGTTTTTGGACTGCGGGATAACGAAGGAGCAGTTTGCCCGGATATTTATGGGATTTCAGCAGCTTCTGCGGGAAGCAGGGAGACTGGATTTAGACGATATCGCAGCGGCAGTCTGCCATTTGTTCCGCACTGACATAGAGGAGCTTGCCCGGTGGCAGAAGCAGTTTCGTTATATTCTGGTGGACGAGTTTCAGGATGTGAATTCTGCGCAGTATGAGGCGGTGCGTCTGCTGGCGGGAGCATCCCGGAATCTGTTTGTGGTGGGAGATGATGATCAGGCAATATATGGATTCCGGGGATCTGACCCGTCGGTCATGCGGCGGTTCACGCAGGATTTTCCGGAGGCTGTACGGATTGAGCTGTCCATCAATTATCGGAGCCAAAAGGGGATTGTGGAGTGCGCAGGGAGGCTTGTGGAGGCAAATAAAGAACGGTTTCCAAAAAAAATCCGGGCAGCAAATGACGAAGGAGAGAAAACATCTTTGAGTTTATACGGAAAGCGGGGAACAGCCGGAGGAAACGTGTGCGGCCGCATGGCTGCAGTGAAAAAAACAGCGGCTTTGGTTTTAAAGGAGGAGGAAGGTCCGGACGGAATCTGGAAAAGCCTTGCGGAGGATCAGAGCGTCCGGGCAGGGAGCTTTCCAAATAAAAAGGAGGAGGCAAAGGAGCTGATACGTCTGATCGGGGAGACGCAGGCGAAAAATAAATCGGATACGATTGCAGCGATCTTTCGGACAAACAGTGATGCTGTGTGGCTGGCAGCAGCACTGGAACAGGCAAAAATCCCGTTTGTGATGCGGGAGCAGGCAAAAAATCCTTACGATCATCCGGTGTGCAGGGATCTGCTTGCCTATCTGCGCTTTGCAAAGGTCGACCGCAGCAGGGGGCAGTTTCTGCAGATCATGAACCATCCCGGACGCTATCTGGCACGGCAGCGAATACCTGAAGGACAGGTGGATTTTACAGCGTTAAAGGAAGCATATCGGGATAAGCCGTATATGCAGGAAATCCTTGCGCGGATGCAGACAGATATTATGAGAATCGGGCGGATGGATTTGTACGCTGCGGTAAATTATGTGCGAAAGGGAATTGGCTACGATAGCTGGCTTTGCCGGGAAAAAAGCGGGAAAACACTGGAAGAGGCAAAAGCAGCGGCTGACTTTTTGCAGGAGAGCGTGCGGGAATTTCGGAATATGGAACAGCTGGAGGAACATCTGGAGGCATATGGGAGGGCGCTGGAGGAAGGCTCCCAAAAGGAAGATGCAGGGCACGGGACAGAAGGCTTGCAGAAATGCGAAAAGAGGCCGGTGGAACTGATTACGATGCACGGCTCGAAGGGGCTTGAATATGACGTTGTATTTTTGCCCGGCTGCTGTGAAGGGACGGTCCCTCATAAAAAGAGCGCATCAGGCAAAGAACTGGAAGAGGAACGGCGGATGTTTTATGTAGGAATGACGCGGGCGAAAAAGAAACTGTTTCTGACATGGGAAAAGGGAACGAAAGAATCGCCGGGATTTGCGTCAAGATTTCTGTATGAGTGCGGGTATAAAGACTGAATTGCTGTGCGACATAAATATGAATGAAATGGGAAGAGAAGTTTTGGGTAAAAGGACAAGAAGGTGGTTTAAAATATATTCTTTTTAATAGTAAAAAATAGGTAAAAAAATAAAAAAAATATAAAAAAATGCCAAAAAATTGATTTATATCAATGAAATTGTCGAAATAAGGTGTATAATAGACGGCGAAAAGAAGTTGGAAAAGGGTGTTATGAGTAAACGAACTATAATTTATTATTTTAGTAAAGAGCACAAAATACAAGATGAAAAAACATTGGGAAGGTTGTCTGATATCGCCTTTATCAAAAAGGTAAATCATCGGGATATTCTGTTAAAGCAAGGGGAAATTCAGGAATGTTTATTGTTCCAGATCAAGGGAATTATAGGCGGTTACCATGTGGATGAGAAGGGAAAATGCCATATGGAATTATTCAGCGGCCAATACAAACTGCCGATTTCGGTTACCTGTCGTCCAAAAGATACTTCTTCGCTTACGCTTGAGGCTCTGACAAAGGGGGAAGTGATTGTTGTACCGAAAGATGCCTTTTGGGAGCTTGCGCTGGAGAGTGAAGAGATGATGAAGCTTAATATCAGCATGCTTTTGAACGCTTTGAATCTTCAGACGGAGCTGAGGAGAGCGCTGATTCATTATGATATAAAGAAAAGATATGAGTGGTTCCTCAAGGAATATTCGGAAATCAATGGAAAAATAAGCGATCGTTATATCGCGTCATTTTTGAATATGACACCGGAATCCTTAAGCCGTGTAAAAAAGGAGCTGCAAGGAGAGAAAGAGTCAAATATCAAATCGGGAGAAACAAATGAAAAAGAAACAGGATAAAGCGGTATACGATAGAATCGCCGTTGGAGAGCGTCTGCGCACCCGAAGGGAAATGCTTGGCTGGTCACGGGCAAAGGTGGCAGAGCAGATTGGGATTGTTGATAAATATTATGCCGATATTGAAAGGGGAACCTGCGGCATGAGCATCGAAACGCTGATCGGTCTGTCAAGGCTATATGGTATGAATATGGACGATCTGATTTATGGTCAGAAAGAAAGCGGGGACATTTTACAGGAAGAGACCTTACTGAGAGGAATGGAAGGGCTGTCGGAACAGGCTCAGTCATACTGCTTAAAAATGCTTGGACTCTTTATGGAAGGGATGAAGGAAGCGGAAAATATGTCTATGACAAATAATGAAAAATAAATGGAGCAAAGTGGAATGAGTTGTTATATTGATATTCATTGTCATATTCTTCCGGGAATTGATGATGGAGCGCACAGCCTGGAAGAAAGTATTGCCATGGCAAAAAAGGCTGTGGAGGATGGCGTGAGAGCGGTGATCGCGACGCCTCATCAGAAGCCGGACAGAAGGTGTGAGGGAAGCGAGAGCGTGCAGAAACGGACAGAGCAGCTTCAAAAGGTGCTGGACGGACTTCAGGTTCCCTTAAAATTGTATCCGGGAGGGGAAGTTCTTTACAGTCATGATATGGTCCGCTTTCTGGATGAAAAAAAAGCAGGCGTCCTTGCAAATTCCCGATATGTGCTGACGGAATTTCTTCCGGATCAGGACTGGGGATATATTTACAACGGACTTTATGACCTGCTCGGAGCAGGATACCGGCCTGTGATTGCCCATATGGAACGGTATGCCAATGTAGTCTGTGATTTAAACCGTGTGGAGCAGCTTCGGGAATCAGGATGTCTGGTTCAGATAAACGGCGGCAGCCTGACTGGCTTTGGCGGTAGTCTGATCAAACGGACGGCGAGAAAGCTGATAAGGGAGGAGCTTGCTGATCTTGTAGCAACAGACGCTCACCATGCGAACGGAGGCAGAAAGTATGCGATGGGCGAATGCGCAGAGTGGCTGAAAAGAAAATGCAGACAGGAATATGCGGAAAAGCTTCTATATCGGAATGCAGAACAAATTTTAAGGGATGAGGAAATCATCAGATAAAACAAAAAACAGAGGAGACTACAGATGATGGAAAATCGCAGTCAAATGAAAAATGATGAAATGGAGATCGATCTGGTAGAGGTCGCACTGGTTCTGATCCGGAAAATACCGCTGATGATCGCGGTGGGACTGTGTACGGCCATACTTGCTTTTTTGTACAGTAAATTTATCGTGACGCCGACCTATCAGTCAACGACAAAAATATATGTTTTGAATAAACAGGACAACGTAAATCTGACAAGCAGCGACCTTCAGATGGGGCTGCAGCTGACAAAGGATTATCCGGAGCTGATCAAAAGCCGCTTTGTACTGGAAGCGGTGATCAATGAACTGAGCCTGCCCTTTACCTATGAAGGATTAAATGGCATGGTAAGCGTTTCAGCACCGGCGGATACCCGTGTGATATCGATTACGGTGACAGATGCCGATCCGGTCCGGGCGATGGATATCGCGAATGAGGTGAGGGAAACGGCGGCAGTGCACATTGGAAACGTGATGGAAACAGAGGCGGTCAATGTAGTGGAAACGGCAAATCTGCCTACTTACAAATCCAGCCCGTCAATCGGAAAAAATACGGTAATGGGCGGTATGGCCGGTGTCCTGATCGTGGCAGCTGTGACGATAATCCTCTATCTGACAAACGATACGGTCAAAACGGCGGAAGATGTGGAGCGCTATCTGGGATTGTCAACGCTGGCAGTGATTCCGATGAATGAGGGAAGCGGTAAAAAGCGCAGAAAGAAAAATGGAAGGAAGCGGTAAAATGCAGAATGTGATCATCCGAACAACGGAACAACTGGATTTCAGAGCAAAAGAGGCATATAAAACGTTGCGTACGAACTTAAGCTTTGCGGGAAAAGATATTAAAGTCATTTCGTTGACAAGCTGCACACCCAGCGAAGGAAAGAGCAGCGTATCTTTTCAGTTATGTATGTCCCTCGCAGAAAGCGGAAAAAAGACAATCCTTGTGGATGCGGATATGAGAAAGTCTGTTCTGCGGGGCAGATACAAGGCTAGTCGTGAAAAATATGGACTATCCCATTATCTGAGCGGACAGGCGGAGTTTGACGACGTATGCTGCCGGACGAATATTGAAAATCTGGATATTATTTTTGCAGGACCGGTGCCGCCCAATCCCAGCGAGCTGCTTACCGGAGAACGCTACGAGACACTGATTGAGTTATTGCGCTGGAAATACGACTATGTGATCGTGGACACACCTCCGCTGGGCAGCGTGGTAGACGGAGCCGTGGCGTCAGCATACTGCGACGGAGCGGTGATCGTGATCGAGAGCGGGGCGGTAAGCCATAAGTTTGTAAAGAGCATAAAGGAGCAGTTAGACAGGGTAGGATGCCGGGTGCTGGGCTGTGTGCTTAATAAAGTAGACTTAAAAAAGAGCGGTTATTATAAGAAATATTATGGAAATTACAGTAGATATGGTTATTACGGAAATCCGGAAAACGGTGAAGGTGAAATTCCGCTTTCGCCAGTCCGCAAGGAGCAGACAGAAAAAGCAGAAACGACCGGAGAAGTAAAAAGGTCTGATACGGCAGAAATAGAAGAGGATTGTAAATTGCAGGAAAAAGCAGCGGAGGAAAATGGATGAAGATGAAAGCACTGACAATCGGATTTTTTGCTGTGGATGCAGTGCTGATCGGAATCGGGGCATTCCTGTATATGAATCAGGATAAAACAGCTCCGATGATCACACTTCCGGAGAAGGCAATCGTTTATGAGAACGGAATGGCGGAGGAAAAGCTGCTGGAAGGCATAACCGCATACGATGCGGAAGACGGAGATGTGACGGACAGTCTTCTGGTAGAAAAGGTATCGGAAGCTGCGGATGGAAGGGTGATCGTGACCTATGCGGCGGTAGATTCAGCAAATCATGTAACGCAGAAATCGAGGATTCTGGAAGTAAAGACATCAGGGGAAAGCCGGAAGGAATAGGCAGGACAGAAGAGACGGACAGGGCATAAGGAACAGGAAAGATTGATAAAAGATGCAGTGGGGAAGATAGGATGAGAGCAGTAAAGACGGATGAAAAAAGACGGATTCTGATTTATGCACACTACTATGTGCCTGATGTGGCATCCACCGGACAGATTTTAAGGGAGCTGGCAGAAGGGTTAAAGGATTTATTTGAAATAACGGTAATCTGCGTCGTGCCCTCTTATGGCGGAAAGGTAGAACCGGAATATAAGACAAAACTGTTTTACAGGGAAGAAATTAATGGAATCAAGGTATTGCGTATCAGGGTGCCTGAATTTTCAAAGGGAAATAAGATCAGCCGAATCAAAAATATTGTAGCTTATTTTTTCGGTGCGATGGTGGCAACTTTTAAAGTCGGGAAAATGGATTATGTCTATTCAATTTCACAGCCTCCAGTGCTGGGTGGCCTGCTCGGCGTATGGGGAAAGTGGATGAAGCGGGCAAAATATATCTACAACATTCAGGACTTTAACCCGGAACAGACGATTGCAGTCGGATATGTGAACAAAAAGCTGATCTTAAATCTGATGATGTTTTTGGACAAGCTATCCTGCCGGTGTGCGGATAAGGTGATCGTGGTCGGAAGAGATATGGCAGATACGCTGAAGGCGCGTTTTCATTATAAAAATGTTCCCGTACATACCTTTATCAATAACTGGATCGACGAAAAAGAAATTTATCCGCTGCCGCAGGATCATGAAAAGGTCGCGGAATTTAAGAAAAAATACGGTCTGGAAAATAAGTTTGTGATCATGTATTCCGGAAACATCGGACTTTATTATGATTTAAAGCACCTGATCAAAGTGATCAAGCGTTTCCGTAAGGGAATGACGATGGACGGAAAAAGAGAAAACGGTGTGAAAACGCCTGACGGCAGGGAAGTAGTGTTTGCCTTTGTGGGCGGCGGAAGCGTTTTGCAGGATCTGATTGCATATAAAGAAAAGCATCACATTGAAAATGTTGTATTTATCCCGTATCAGGATAAGGAGGATCTGATCTACAGCCTGAACGCAGGCGACGTACATTGGTGCGTCAATGCAAAAGGGATTAAAGGAGTTTCTGTCCCGAGCAAATGCTACGGCATAATGGCGGCAGGCAAGCCAATCATCGGTGTGTTGGAAGAGGGCTCGGAAGCAAGGCTTCTGATTGAAGAAACCGGATGCGGATATTGCTGCGAGCCGGGGGATTACAAGCATGTGGAACGCCATATCCACTGGTTTATCAGCCATGCGGGAAGTTCAGAGATGGAGCAGATGGGGAAAAACGGAAGAAAATATCTGGAAGAACATCTGACGAAGGACGTTTCTGTAAGGAGATATGGAAAAGAGATTTTGGCACTGGAGGGGGAAAAGAAACGGAAAAAGGCTGCGCGCGGAGAGTGGGACGGTTGTACGGTTGAAGTGGAGTGCCAAAGGGGGAGAGAAGATAAGTTGAATGTCGGGGGACAGGAGATTTGTGGGGAAGATGTGGGAGAAGAGAAGGCTGCGGGGTGAGCAGTGAGCGGTTTTGTGGCGATGAGGAGATTGAGAGAAGGAGTGAAGCGGGATGAAGGATTATGAGATTGCGGTTGCTGGCACAGGTTATGTCAGATTGTAGATTCGACATTGTTGGCACAGAATCATAAAGTGATAGTGGTGGACATTTTACATGAAAAGGTAGAAGTGATTAATAACAGGAAATTTCCGATTCAGGATGAATATATTGAAAAATATCTAACGGAAAAAGAATTGGATTTAACGGCGATGCTTGATGTAAAATTAGCTTATGAAGAGGTGGATTTTGTTGTGATTGTAGCGCCGACGAACTATGACAGTAAAACGCAGCACTTTGATACTTCTGCGGTTGAAGCAGTGATTCAGTTGGTTATGGAATACAACCCGAATGCGGTCATGGTTATCAAATCCACGATACCTGTGGGATATACGGTGAGCGTAAGAGAAAAGTTCAATAGTGAGAATATTATTTTCAGTCCGGAATTCCTGCGTGAATCGAAAGCACTTTATGACAATGTCTACCCTGCAAAATTAGTGGCGTAAAATGACAGGAAAAATCATGTCCACAGTCATGGAAAACCACCAAACCAAGACAAAAATTAGCATTTTGGATAGACATATAGCGATGTCTGATAACATCATTTTAACACGAAATGCAGTGGGTGATTAGAAATTCGCACCTATTTTAACACGAAATGAGTCAGTCAGACGCGGGGTGGAAAAGGTGATTTAGCTTGTTATTTTGCACTTTGGATAGAGAGGTGTAGCGAGAGATAAAGATAGTTATGGCTGAAAATGTAGTGAAATCAAGGGTTTTGCGGTAGATGGGTACGGAGAAGCGGGTGAATAACTGTGCTGTGGTTTGTATCCAAATCGCTTTATTGTTGAGAATAAAAAGGCAGAATGTACTTGGGTCTGCCCAATATGGTTTGGTTGGGGATTTTGAGTAGAAAAGGCTTTCGGTGTGGATTTGTAAAGAACTTATGCCGGGAGATTTTATATAACTCCGGTATTGCCGGAAATGAAATACAGGAGGCATTTTGATGGCCGACAAGAAAAACTATTGATTTATGCGCACTGCTATGTGCCTGATACAGCATCCACAGGTAGATTCTCCGGGAACTGGCCGAGGGAATGCTGGATACATTTGATATTACAGTAATCTGTGTAGTGCCGAGTTATCTCGGTACGATTGAGGATAAATACAAGACAAAAAGATATTACGAGGAAAACATCAACGGCGTAAAGGTTCTGCGAATTCGTGTTCCGGAGTTCAGCAAGACAAACAAGCTGAGCCGCATTAAAAACATCCTCGGATATTTCTTTGGTGCGATGGCCGCCACTTTCAAGGTTGGCAAACAGAATTATGTATTCTCCATCTCCCAGCCGCCTATCCTCGGAGGACTGATTGGCGTGTGGGGTAAGTGGATGAAGCATGCCAAGTATATATATAACATTCAGGATTTCAACCCGGAATAAGTGCTTGCCGTTGGTTATAGTAAAAATAAAATCGTAACGGATTTAATGATGTGGTTTGACAAGTTCAGTTGCAAGAGAAGTGATCTTGTCATCACGGTTGGCCGGGATTTGATTGACACACTGAATGGACGGTTCAAAGGTAAAAAATCGAAATCTGTACTGATTAATAACTGGATTGATGAGAAGGAAATCTATCCTTTAGAAGCTGGAAATGAAAAGGTTGAGGCTTTTAAGAAACAGTATGGCTTGGATGGTAAGTTCATCATCATGTACAGCGGAAACATCGGTCTGTACTATGATCTTGAAAATCTGCTGAAGGTTATTGAAAAGTTCAAGCCGGGTACTAAGACTGCTGATGGAAGGGAAGTTGTATTCGCATTCGTTGGTGCAGGTTCTGTCTTGGACAAACTGGTTATGTATAAAGAAAGCAACAATATGGACAATGTGGTATTCATTCCATATCAGGATAAAGAAGACTTGATTTATAGCCTGAATGCCGGAGATGTCCACTGGTGTGTGAATGCAAAGGGTATCAAAGGCGTGAGCTGTCCGAGTAAGTATTATGGACTCGCTGCTGCTGGGAAACCGATAATCGGCGTACTGGAAGAAGGCTCTGAGGTACGGTGTTTGATCGAAGATACTAAGGGTTGATCTTTGTTGTAATCCCGGTGATTATGAGCAGATTGAAAAGAACATCCAGTGGTTTATTGATGATGTTGGCAACGGTGAAGTAGCTTCGATGGGGCAGCGAGGACATGATTATTTGATTGAGAATCTGACCAGAGAAAAAAGTGTTAAGAAATACGCAGAAGAAATTCTGGGATGCTGATAGATATGGAGGATGAACGGTATGAACAGTAACTGGTTCAAAATACTAATGAAAGCTACAAAAGTTGAATATGGAAAGAATCTATTGCTGAAAGGCGTACCGGTCATCTTTAATAAAGGTGGAGCTAAATTAAAAATCGGTGATGGTGTTACTGTAAAAAGTAGTTTTCTTAGTAATTTGGTTGGACTTTACAGTAGAACAATCATTGTGACAAGAGCGCCTGGAGCAGAAATTGTTATTGGTGATAATGTAGGCATATCTGGAGCAACCATTTATGCACGAAAAGGAATCTATATTGGAGATAATACATGCATTGGTGGTAACTGTAAAATACTTGATAACGACTTCCATCCTATTGATGCGGAAGATAGGTTGAAGCTTTTGCAGGATGTCCACGGTGGAGATAGTGATTTGGTGCCAAGTCGAGAGATAAATATTGGCAAGAATTGTTTTATCGGCTGCAATACCATCATCTTAAAAGGGACTGTTCTTGGTGACGGTTGTGTTGTCGGTGCCGGTGCTGTGGTTAGTGGTAAGTTTGAAAATAACTGTGTGATTGCTGGAAATCCAGCAAAAGTGATTAGGAGGCTGTAAGAGTATGGGTGAAGCAACAACAAATACAGCATTAAAAGCTGAATCTGATTTCAAATTCGGAGATAATGCGTTTGACATCATCAGGTTAGTTTCAGCCTTGTTTATCGTGTTAGGGCATACTGCTACACATTTGGAGATTCAGTATCCGTACATCATTCAGCAGATATTGAATTTTGGGCGAGGATTGCCATGCCTTTTCGTTACAAGTGGTTTTTTGATATCTGCTTCTTTCGATAGGAGCCAGTCGAAAATATCCTATTTGAAAAAGAGAGCGTTAAGACTCTATCCCGGTTTGTTTGGCGCATTTGCTGTATCCTTTCTGTGTGTAATTTTAATCGGGGGGGGATACGCACATTTATCTTATAGTGTAAAAGATATTATTGCTTGGATTGTTTCACAGGTAACTGTGTTCCAGTTTTATACACCAACAAGTATTGCAGCATATGGTGTTGGAAATCCAAACGGAGCGTTATGGACAATTTCGTTGGAAATCCAGATGTATATTTTGATTATGCTAATTCTTCCACGAATGAAAAGGATGAAAGCAAAGTCACTTTTTGGCATACTGGTTGTAGCACTTGCCGAAAATGCATTATTTCCATTGACAAAGAGCTTTTTGCCAGAAATCGTTTATAAACTGATTAATGTTACATTCATTCCGTATGAGTACTATTTTCTGATTGGAATGGTTGTTTACATAAAAAAAGAAACGATAGTTCCGTTGCTAACTAAGGTATTCTGGCCAATGTTGCTTTGCTACGGTGTAATTTGGTGGATAACCTCACAGGTCGTTTCTTTCCCCGTCGGTCACTATACCAATATTCTGGTGGGACCGTTTCTGTGTCTCTTGACTTTAAGTGGGGCATATAAATTTGGAAAAATTCGATTAAAGCACGATTTGTCCTACAGTATCTACTTATATCACATGATAGTAATCAATGTGCTTGTAATGTTTGGATGGAGAGGGCGGCTGCTTGGGGTCCTTGTTGTAGGGGTTGCAACTTTACTCCTTTCCGTTCTTTCGTGCAGATTGATTGAAGAACCATTTTTGAAGAAAAAAATAACTCAGCGTTCTTAAAACGCAAGTAAGGTGAATAATATGAAGATTATGTTAATTACACAATTGCCGCCTCCAAGTGGTGGAATTGCTACATGGAGTAAGAAATATGTTAGATATTGTGAAGAAAACAACATCAGTTATGCAGTAGTGAATAATGCTATGATAGGTAATCGTGGCAGTGATTTCCACGCGAAGAAAAGTTTGTGTGCAGAATTAAAGAGAGCATATAACGTTATTAAAGATATACGAAAGACGAAGAGTACATTTCATCCAGATGTAGTTCATTTTAATATAACATGTTCTCCGGCAGGCATAATCAGAGATTATTTATATATCTGCATTGTAGGAAGAAAGATACCTGTTTTGTTGCATTGCAGATGTACTGTACAGGATCAGTTAAATGGCAGTAAAATTGGAATACATTTTTTCAAAAAGACTGTTGCTAGGGCGAATAAAGTTTTGGTTCTCAACGAAGCCTCTGCAATTTACACCAAAGAGATTACGGGAAAAACACCAGTAAAAGTTGCAAATTTCATTGATGCAGAGTACATCCGAAAGGATGAAAAGGTTATCAACGAGAAAATAGAACGAGTTGTATACATCGGTCATGTTCAGGAAGCGAAAGGTTGCAATGAAATTTTGACAGCAGCGAAGAGTTTTCCGAATGTTCAGTTTCGCTTAGTTGGGCAGGTTGATGATGGATTTAATAAAGAAACAGCATCAGAAAATGTAATATTCTTGGGTAACCAACCTCCAGAAAATGTGAAGCAGGAGCTAGATGAGGCGGATGTATTCTTGTTTCCTTCTTATACAGAGGGATTTGCTAATTCAGTTGCTGAAGCAATGGCAAGAGGTTTGCCTATTATAGCGAGTGATGTTGGTGCTAACAAGGACATAATTGAAAATAATGGTGGTATCATCATTCCTGCAAAGAATGATACCGCAATTATTGAAGCAATCAAAAGGATTGAGAATCCCGAATTGCGAAAGCAAATGTCGAAATGGAATCTGAAAAAGGTTGCTGATAAATATATTATTCAAAAGGTAATGGATGAGTTGTTCACTCTATATTCGGATTCAATGTGATTCATGCACACAAATTAGGATAATACAATGATCTTTCGGAATCTTAAGTGATCATGCCAGTAAAACTTTGGCATTGAACTTTGGAAAGTAAATATTATTCTTGGACGTAAAAATGAACGCAAGAAATAAACATAACTGTCGCTATGTTTCAAAAAATGAGATATAATAATCTACAGGATTAAGAGACATCCAAAATCATTTTTTCAGGGTTGATTCAGATGGCGAATCCCATGCATCCAGATGCTGTAACATCAGGATGTGATAGAGGCGGCAGTACCACATCTTAGTTGAGCGGTGTCTGCCGTCTTCTAATTTAAAGTCTAGTTTCTCGCGTTTGTTAGAACGCTCAAGCAGAAGTTCTTGCATTGTATTCCGGCTTCCATTCATTACTGATCCCTGGCGGATTGTTGAATAATCTTGGATTATCTTTCATAACCAAATGAACTGTGCATCCGTATTTGGCATTTGAGCAAGGGTTTTCACATGTACAGGAAATACAGCCACCGGCGTGACTGATCTTAGGACATTTGAATTTCATTCTGCCTTTAGCAACTTCAATACCATCACGACGCATACGACATCCAGAGGGGCAAACACGGACTCCATCTTTATCAATTGTAAAGTCATTTTTATAAACAGGGGGTCTTCCGCCTTTTCCATTAAAGTCGATAAATGGTGTGATATTCTCACGTTTGAAGTATTGATAATAAGGCATGGCATCATGTGCAGAATCCAAAAGTACTTTAGAAACAGTGTAATCAGGAAGAAAAGATTTCATCCTGAAAAAAGCGTGCAGGAATCCATGTGAATCATGTTTCGAAGCACAGCAAAAATGAGGATATACCGGTAAGTCACTTTGGGAATCAACAAGCATGTACAGATCATAGCTATGATAATAACAGTCGCGGGAAGAATCCCAGCCGATATCACAATCCGGTTGGGAAAAGTAGCGGTCACACTTGCAGTCAGTAATGCCATTCTCTTTGCATTTACAGATACGCTTTTTTCGTTCCCGGTGGGAAGTTACAACAAGAGTTCCATCACCAGCTAAAGCCAGAGCATCCGAATGAATAAGTCCTGTGGATGCAGAAACATCAAGGAACTCTTTCTGATAGATTGCAAAGAGAGAAGAATAAGGCTGTTCGTCCAGTTCAAAGTCAGTATTTTCTAAAACAGGAAGAAGATTGGCAACAGTAACTTTTTCGACAGAATCAGCTTTCGTGCCTTTTGTTTTAGGCTTCTTAACCTTGGTTTTAAGAGGATGGATATGTGGTGACATATGGTCATCATCAGAATTCCACAAGCGGTTTATAAAATCATAAAAAGTGCCAACCCCGGGAGTATTATCCGGTTCAAATCCACTGAGAATGGCATAAAGGGGATTGATTTTAAGCTGAGCAGCCATTCTGTTATCGAGGTAACTTTAAAGTCAATGGAAAGAAGATAAGAACGCTGCATAGAGGAAGGAGTTCTTGGTGCAGGCCCGAATTTAGAATATTTATCAGCCATAAAAGTATCGGTAAAAGATAAATCGAGATTCCAGAAACGCTCGATAATATTCCATGTAGAGCGGGCAAGGGCATCAGGAACAGGATAATATTTACGAAGATTAGTAACAACAAAATGTTGGTAGTCAGCATGACTGCCACAATTAACAGGTAACATAAAAATCGCCCTCCAGTCGATAAAATAAAATATATTCAATCGGCTTCGCCGCAAATTTTGAGCGATTTGTCAAGTGTTTTTGGCAAAAAAAGTGGGGGATTTTAATAAAAAAGGAATCTAAAAGCCTTGTATTTACTGGCTTAGAGATTCCGAGAGATTATTACAAAATATTGGAGGAAAGAAAAATGTCACTGTATGAAAAAATCAAAAATAATGAGGAAGCACTTTCTCTCGTAGGTCTTGGCTATGTCGGTATGCCGATAGCTATCGAGTTTGCAAAACGTGGTGTCAAGGTAATCGGTTTTGACTTAAATGCTGCAAAGATTGAAACTTACAAATCTGGTATTGATCCGACCAATGAAGTCGGTGATGATGTCATCAAGGCGACCAAAGTCGAGTTTACTGCAGATGAAACAAAACTGCGCGAAGCTAAATTCCACATCGTAGCGGTTCCGACTCCGGTAAACAATGACCATACTCCTGACTTAACTCCTGTTGAGGGAGCAAGCGAAATCCTCGGCAGAAACCTTACCAAAGGATCTGTTGTTGTTTTTGAGTCGACAGTTTATCCTGGCGTTACCGAGGATGTATGTATCCCTATTCTGGAACGTGAATCCGGTTTGAAATGCGGAGAGGACTTCAAAATTGGCTATTCTCCGGAACGTATTAACCCGGGTGATAAAGTTCATCGCTTAAATACTATCACTAAGATCGTATCCGGCATGGATGCAGAGACTCTTGATACTGTTGCCAAGGTGTATGAGATTGTTGTAGATGCTGGTGTACATAGAGCAGAATCCATTAAGGTTGCAGAAGCAGCAAAGGTAATCGAAAATAGCCAGCGTGACATCAACATCGCATTTATGAACGAGTTATCGATTATCTTTAATAAGCTGGGCATTGATACGAAAGCTGTTTTGGAAGCCGCCGGAACCAAGTGGAACTTCCTTAAGTTCTATCCGGGACTGGTTGGCGGACACTGCATTGGTGTTGACCCGTATTACCTGACTTATAAAGCGGAAGAAGTGGGATACCACAGTCAGATTATTCTTTCCGGCAGAAGAATCAATGACGACATGGGCAAATATGTTGCAGAAAATGTTGTAAAAAATTTGATTAAGGCAGATAAAGCAGTAAGAAATGCCAAAGTAGGTATTCTGGGCTTTACTTTCAAAGAGAACTGCCCGGATACCCGTAACACCAAAATCATCGACATTGTCAATGAACTGCGTGAATATGGCATTGACCCGTTGATTGCGGATCCGACTGCAGATGCAGCAGAAGCCAAACGTCTGTATGGTGTTGAATTTTGTGGAATGGAAGATATTAAGGACTGTGATGCTGTTATACTTGCTGTAGCACATGACGAGTTTGCCAAACTGGCTATGTCTCAGATTGATGAAATGTTTAAGAATGGTGAAAAGAAAGTCCTGGCTGATATCAAGGGACTCCTGAGTCGTAAAGAATACGAAGCTGCCGGATACAGCTACTGGAGACTGTAATATTAAGCTCAAAACGTTCTTTTTACAAGGGCGTTTCTGGGATATATGTGTATATATGATTCACAGCAGATATATTTGTCTTGAAAGGAAACCGGAAAATGGGATATAAAAATTTAGTTTTTGATAAGGAAGCCGTGTTTTTAGTAACGGGTGGAGCTGGATTTATTGGTTCTAACATCTGTGAAGCCATTTTGAATATGGGTTACAAAGTGAAGTGCTTGGATAATCTGTCTACAGGCAAACAAGAAAATGTAGATATGTTCATTGATAATCCGAACTATACCTTTATCAAAGGGGATATCAAGGATTTAGACACCTGCATGAAAGCCTGTGAAGGCGTAGATTATGTTCTCAATCAAGCTGCTTGGGGCAGTGTGCCACGCTCCATCGAAATGCCGTTGTTCTATTGCAGAAACAACATTGAGGGTACGCTCAATATGCTGGAAGCAGCACGTCAGAATGGTGTGAAGAAGTTTGTATATGCATCCAGCTCTTCTGTTTATGGAGATGAGCCTAATCTACCGAAAACAGAGGGGAGAGAAGGAAATCTGCTTTCTCCTTATGCGCTGACTAAACGTTGTGACGAAGAATGGGCAAAACTGTACACCAAGTTATACGGTCTTGATACCTATGGAATGCGTTATTTTAACGTGTTTGGGCGTCGGCAGGATCCAAATGGTGCATATGCAGCAGTAATTCCGAAATTCTTGAAACAGCTCCTCCATGACGAGCAGCCGACCATCAATGGTGACGGCAAGCAGTCGAGAGACTTCACCTATATTGAGAATGTCATCGAAGCAAACCTCAAGGCGTGTAAGGCTGGCCATGAAGCAGCAGGACAGGCGTACAATATTGCGTACGGTGGACGTGAATTTTTGATTGACATCTATTATGGGTTGACTGCAGCACTTGGCAAGGATATTGAACCGCATTTTGGACCGGATAGAGCTGGTGATATTAAGCATTCTAATGCAGACATCAGCAAGGCAAAACGCTTGCTTGGCTACGATCCGGATTACAGCTTTAAAGATGGCATTCAGCTTGCAATTGAATGGTATAAAGAAAACTTATAAGGAAATTTTTGATCGTAATAATCTCTCGGAATCCTGAGTGATTATTATCGGCAACTGCCGAAATGTGTACTTTGAAAAGTAAATATGATTTGGAACAGAAAAAAGAACACAGAAAATAGACATAACTGTCGCTATACCTGAAAAAATGGTGTATAATAATCAAAGGATTATGCCGCATTTAAAATCAACTTTTCCAGGGGGGATTCAAAGGGCAGATCCCAGGCATCCAAATGCTGAAGCATGAGGATGTGATACAGGCGGCAGTACCACATCTTAGTTGAGCGGTGTCTGCTGCTTTCTAATTGAAAGCCTATTTTCTCACGTTTATTCGAACGTTCGGCCGAAGTTCTGGCATTGTATTCCAGTTTCCATTCTTCACTGTCACGAGGCGGAAAATTAATCAGTCTTGGATTATCCTTCATCGCAAGATGAACGGTTCTCCCATATTTGGAGTCTGAGCAGGGAGTACTGCAGGAACAGCCATGTTTGCGGCTGGCAAGCGGGCAGCGGAACTTTAACCTTGCCTTGGACGGTTCAGAACCATCATGGTTCATTTTCCGACCTGCCTTGCAGACGGGAACGCCATCTTTTCCAATGGTGAAATCATCCTTATATTTCATACTGATCCCACGCTTTTCATTTAAGTCAATAAAGGGCTGAATACCATTTTCGCGGCAATAGCGATAATACGGCATGGCATCATGAGCAGAATCCAAAAGCCATTTTCTGACGTGAAAATCAGGGAGAAAAGATTTGAAACGAAAATAAGTTTCCAAAAATCCATGTGAATCATGTTTCGATGCCGGGTTCAATAAAGGAAATATGGGAAGGTCACTTTCCGAGTTTGCAGCAACCAGCATATATAAGTCATAGCCATGATAAAAACAGTCTCTGGAAGAGTCATAACCGATGTCGCAGTCCGGCTGGGAAAAGTAACGGTCACAGTCGCAGGAGGAGATGTTGTTTTCGGAACACTCACAGATACGGTGTTTTCGTTCACGAGCAGATGTCACAACAGGCATCCCATCACCGGCAATGGAAAGACTGGATGTATCAATCAATCCTTTAGCTATGGAAACTGATAAAAATTCATGGTTATAAATCTTGAAAAGAGAAGCGTACGGCTGTTCATCAATGGAAAAAGAAGAAGATTCCAGGGAATGAAGAAGTTGTTCAACCGTGATTTTTTCAATGGATTCTGCCTTTTCTCCTTTCTGTTTTGGTTTTCTGACTTTCTTCTTTTTTACAGGATGTATATGGGGAGAAAGATGATCGGACTCAGAATCCCAAAGCCTGTCAAGGAAGTCATAGAAGGTTCCGACGCCGGGAGTATCACCAAACTGGAAACCACTGAGGATTGCATAGAGTGGATTTATCTTCAATTGAGCAGCCCAGTCAGTAAGGGAATGAACTTTAAAATTAATAGAGAGAAGATAAGAACGCTGCATACAGGAAGGAGTCCTTGGTCTTGGGCCAAAGACAGAGTATTTGCTGCGGAGCAGCTCATCCGTATAAGAAAGATCAAGATTCCAGAAACGTTCGATGATGTCCCATGTTGATTTAGCAAAAACAGTGGGATCCGGATAATATTTACGAAGATTTTCAAGTACAAAAGTTTGATAGGCGGTATGACCGCCGGAATTAACAGGTAACATAAAAATCGCCCTCCAGTCGATGAAAATAAAATATATTCAATCGGCTTCGCCGCAAATTTTGAGCGATTTGTCAAGTCTTTTTTGACAAAAAAGTGGGGGGTTTTGATAAAAAAGGAATCTAAAAGCCTTGATTTTACTGGGCTGAAGATTCCGAGAGATTATCGTATTAAACGGAGGAAAAAATGAAAAGAATATTCCTGTGTGCCGAACGATTTTTCCCCCGTGGAGATGCGGGAGCGAACCGTGTACTGTATATTGCAAAGGCAATGCAAGAAAAAGGTTGGGAGCCAATTGTGATTTCCATAGGAAGTACATCGGTAGAATATTATTCCAAAGAGGAGCAGAAATACGTCTATGATGGCATTGAATTTAGAAACATTGAATGTAAGACAAATGGAGTTCCGCAGAAAATAGAGCGTATGCTTTTCAATGGCAGTAAGACCATTCAGATTTTGAAAAAATATCAGCTTACAAAGAATGACAAAGTTTTGATATATTCCAGCACTGCACCTTACACACAAGCAGTCTTGAATTACGCAAAGAAAGTAGGTGCTTCCGTTGCACTGGATATTGTGGAATGGCATCAGTCTTTCCAATTCCAATACGGAGCTGCGGATATTCGGTATTTGTCATTTAAAAAGTGTTTTGATCAGCTGACAATAAAAGCTAAAAATGTGGTAGCAATCAGTTCGTTTTTAGCACAGCACTTTACCCAAAAAGGCTGTAATGTATTAACATTCCCAATATACATCGAAGCAAAGTCTGATTATGTTTACAAACCGGAAAACTCGGTTTTGAATTTCATTTATCCGGGTAATCCGTATCGAAAAGATTCATTGGAAAATATGCTGGAAGGTATAGCGGCACTTTCATCCGAGGAACAATCTCAGATCAGATTACATCTTACAGGTGTCAAGCGCAATATGCTTGAAAAGGCGGTTCCGGGAAAAGAATCTCTGCTGGACACGGATTGTGTCAAGATTCATGGATTCATGGAGTACCAGAAATTGATGGAACTCTATGAGTCTGTGGATTTTGCACTAATTGCAAGACCGGACAACACTGTTACAAAAGCCAATTTCCCCTCTAAAGTGCCGGAGCTTATGAATCGGGGAATCCCTGTGCTAATCAATGACATTGGGGATATTTCTAAATATGTACACGATGGAGAAGATGCAATCTTAATTGAATCCGCAACACCAGAAGCGGTTACGGATGCATTACGGAAGTGCCTGAAAATGAGTGTACAACAGCGCAAGGAAATGCACGACAAAGCATTTTTCAATGCTAAGAATAATTTTGATTACCATAAGAGTGCAAAAATGTTAGATTGTTATTTTTCTACACTGCAGTAGATTAGGGAGCGGCGAATGATTTATAAAATAATTGAAAAACTAAAGTGGTTTATCTGGACTCCAATCAATAGACTCTATTTTACGCTTAAAGGGGTACATTATGGTAAAAAATTTCGAAGTAATGGTCGTATTCTTATAAGGAAAAATGGTGGAGATATTACCTTTGGTGATGATGTTCGAATTAATTCAGGGCTTTCATATAATCCAATTGGGTGTGGATATCGTACCTCAATACAAGTTTTAGGTGGTAAGTTGCGAATTGGAAACCATGTGGGAATGTCAAATGTATCTATCACCTGTACCGATGAGATAATAATTGGGGACTGGACAGATATGGGTGATGGTGTAAAGGTGTTTGATACTGACTTCCACAGTATGGTACCTAGTATAAGGCATTCTACGAAAGATTTTGAAAACTCTAAGAAAAAGGGAATCAGCATAGGAAAAAATGTGTTTGTAGGGGCAAATGCAATGATTTTAAAAGGAAGTTGTTTGGATGATGAGTGCTGTATAGGTGCAGGAGCGATAGTAACCAAAAATATTGGTGAAAAAGAAACATGGGTTGGCAATCCAGCAAGAAAAATTGTTAAAATGTGAAAACGTATCCGAGAAAAAGAGGTGGTCTCATGAAAGTTTTAATTGTTAATACAATACTGATGGGAGATAAAAGCGCTACTGGTACTACAATGAAAAATATGTTATATAAAATGCCCGATGTTGAATTTAGACAGTATTGTATCGATTATCGGATTAAAGATCATGCTCAGCTAGTTGATACAATCTTCATGGATATTAAAGATGCATACATTGATAAAGTAATAGCGAAGTTGAAAAAAAAGAAAAATTCTGTTGACAATCATCCCAAAGCTGTTATATCTCAAGCCCAAAATGCAAGTGGTTTTGGTGAATTCTTGCACGGTATGGTTGATTGTTGGCCTGCACATATTTCAAAAGAAAATTGGAAGTATATAAGAGAGTTTGCCCCAGATTTGATTTATACCATGGGTGGGGGAATTCGTGTGATGAACCAAGCAATAAAAATTGCTCGAAGACTTCGTCGGCCGATTGTTTTTCATTGCATGGATGATTGGCGTTCCACAATGTACACAGGGTCTGCATTGTCCAGACCGTTTAACAAGGTTCTCAACCATCAATTGAAAAAAATCCATAAGTATTGCAAATATAATTTGGGAATCGGAAAAAAGATGGCGGAGTATTATACATCGGAATATGGTGTACCATATAGTTATGCCAGCAATTGTGTATTTGAGTTTAATGATATTCCATATCAATCTAATAACGATGACTGTATAAGAATTATTTTCTCTGGTGGATTGCACTTTCACAGAGGTGAAACTTTGCTTGAAGTAGCTGCCTTGATTGAACAGTTGAATCTTGAAGGTATGGCATTTGAACTGGAAGTCTTTGCTCCACCGAAGCAAGTTCAGGTATATCAAGAGCGCTTCCAAAAATTTGAACATACAAAGCTTTTTCCTTATGTTCCTCAAGAAGAACAGGCAGTAAATTTGAAGAGAGCAGATATTCTCCTCCATGTGGAATCCTTTGAGAATACAGACATTGAATACATGAAATATTCTTTTAGTACAAAGCTCGTGGAATACTTTGCTGTGGGACGAGCTGTCATTGGACTTGGTTCGAAAGAATTGGCAAGTATTGAATACATTGCAGAACGAGAGTGTGGTTGGACAGCCGATACAATTGCGTCGTTATCTAAGGTGCTGAAAACTGTTTATCAAAAGGCAGATATGAGAGAACAGTATTCAAGAAATGCATTAAATGTTGCAAAAGGTAATCATTCACAAAAGGCTATTCAGGATAGAATATATCAGTTGTTCTGTGATGTTGTAAAGTAAAACATGATTAACAATGGAAAGGTAACAGAAGAATGAAAATTGTTATTCGAAAAAATATCAGTTGCTATATCGGGGCATTTCTTCTAATTGCCTTTGTTTATGTCAACTCTGGCAGTGTATATATGGCGGTTTATGCGTCGGAATTACAACAAATTAATTTGATTTTAGCAACAATTTTTTTTGTGTTGGATTTTCGAAAAAATAGACTATGCGTACGAAAGAGAACAGTGGAAATTTTCATGTTTCTTCTTATTATTGTGTCTATTGTGGATATGGTGATATGGGGGGAAATATATCTGTGGGGACTTTATTTATCAAATGTAGCAGTTTTTTATATATGTTATCAAATTATTAAAAAAGTGGATTATCAGATCTTTATTAAATGCTTTGTTACATTTATGACGATATTAGCTGCAATATCTCTGATTTGTTGGAGTAATACAGAGCTTTTTATGAACAGTTTTCCGGGATTTTATATTGAAAGTACAGGTATGCGTTACAAGACATGCATTTTTTATTGTATGAATATAGATGTGCCTAATAGAAATGGCGGTATTTTTTGGGAACCGGGAATGTATCAAGGGTTTCTAAATTTTGCGCTTTTGTTACTAGCTCTGAAACCAAAGCCAAAGATAAAGGATAGTATTTCTGCTGTAATCCTTGTCTTAACAATATTGTCTACATACTCAACTACAGGATATGCTGTTATGTTTTGTATTGGCATTTTGTGTATGTATAAATTGATATATTCGCATAATAAGGTCTTTGCATATATAGTGACAATTCTTGCGCTGATTATAGTTTTTGGACTTGGATTTAATGATACAATTATGTCCGCTATATATAGTGTTTTACCGAATTCTGTTACTCAAAAGATAGAAACACAAAATATATCATATACCACACGAGTTTATTCCATATATAGTGACTTGGTTTTGTCAATTCGATATCCCTTGGGAGTGGGTAGGGCACAGGCTAATAATCTTATTCAAACTTTGGTGAATGCAATGGGATTGAAGGTTAACGCCAGAACTAGTTCAATTACTACTGCATATGTATTTTATGGTATCGGTATGGGAATTTACTATACGGTTTTGTGGATTAGAGGCTGTTTACGGTTTTCAGAAAAAAGTATAGGTTATTTTATTTGTATCATAGCAATTATGGCAATGATCTTAAACTCAGAACCGATGTTCTATCATGTGTTCTTCACATGTGTGTTGTTTTATTGGAATACTAGGAAAGCAGAATTTTATCTGGAGGAATCAGTGAATGAAAGTCATTTGGTTATGTAATTTCCCTTTGCCGGAGATTGCGAAGAAGTTGGATATGAAAGAAACTGTTAATGAAGGGTGGATACAGGGCCTCAGTAATGGGATGAAATTAAGAGATGATGTGGAAATTATTTATTTATTTCCTCAAACAAAAGAGAAAAAGACGTTGAATGGGAACTTGAACGGAATCAGATATTATGGTTTTTATAGAAAATTCTCCAATCCAAGTCAGTATGATGCAGACCTTGTTAATGTTTTTGTTGATATTCTGAATGAGGTTAAGCCGAATGTTATTCATATTATGGGGACAGAATTTGCACATTCCTATGCAATGGCAGAGGCATCTGAAAAGTGTGATGTGCTTCAAAAAACAGTTGTTTCAATACAAGGAATGCCTTCAGTTTATGCACAGCATTATTTAAGTGGTATTCCAGAAAAAATATGTAATCGGCGTAGAATAAAAGATATAGTATATCATAGTAGCTTAACACGGCAAAAAAAAGTTATGCTTGAGAGAGGCTTTAATGAAGAAAGAGTACTAAAAAAGGTGCCGAATGTTTTCGGAAGGACTGAATGGGATAAAGCATGTACTTGTTTTATTAATCCAGAAAGATTTTATTATCATGGTGGTGAAATTCTAAGAAATGATTTTTATACGGGCGAATGGGATATACGAAATATCGAAAAACATTCTGTATTTATTTCACAGGCAACATATCCGATAAAAGGATTTCATTATGCACTGGATGCATTTGGAATCTTAAAGAGAAAATATGATGATCTGAAAATATATGTCAGTGGGAGAAACATTTTCGGTGGTCCGGTTTGGAAGATGTCATCGTATGAAAAATACGTTAACGATCTTATTGATAAGTTAAATCTTAGAAACAACATTGTTTTTACTGGTCCATTGAAAGCAAATGAAATGAAAACTCAATATTTGACAAGTCATGTTTTTGTCTCACCTTCAACGATAGAAAATTCTCCTAATTCAGTTGGTGAAGCGATGATATTAGGTGTACCTACGATATCTTCTGATGTTGGAGGAGTGAAAGATATGCTTGCACACGGGGAAGAAGGATTTGTTTATCCAATGGACGAGCCTTATATGCTTGCTTATTATATTGATCGAGTATTTTCTAACGACAGTATTTCTTTAAAATTAAGTGAGTGTGCAAGGAATCACGCATTAAAAACACATGATTCCAAAACAATTGTTAACGAAATGATGGAAAACTATTATATGATTATGAAGAATAAAACTCGTGAAAGTGATGCTAAAATATGAAAATTGATTTGAGTGAAAAAAATATTAACAAAAATATTGTGTTAAGTGCTGCGTATAAACCTATTTCGATGCTTTTGAGTTATATTTATGTTCCAGTTGCGTTATCTTTTCTTGGGGAAGAAAAGTATGGTGTATGGGCAACAATACTTAGCGTGCTGTCATGGATTTCTTTATTTGACGTTGGCATTGGTAATGGGCTGAGAAATAAATTGGCGGAATGCTTTACAAATAATGATGATGAACATTCTGTGAAAAAATATGTTTCGAGCGCATATATTATGCTTGCGATTATTGTTTTTAGTGCAATGGCACTTTTTATAGTTGTGTTTTCATTTATTAATTGGAATGTTTTTTTTAAGGTTGGAAAGGATTTTGAAGACAATCTTCGCCTTGTTATGATATTGAGCACTGTATTTATGTGCATTAGTTTTGTATTATCTATATGTAAGAGTATTTATAGAGCGATGCAAAGCAATCATATTGTGAACCTTATGGGAGTTTTACAGCAAGCGTTGATGCTGCTCAGTATCCTTGTCCTCTCCAAGATGACTTCAAATAATCTTGTTTATGTTGCAATTATTTATGGTGCGTCGGATTTGATTGTCGAATTGATTTTTACTTTTCAGCTTTTTCGAACCAATAGATGTTTTGTACCGAATCTTAAATATTTCAGCAAAAAAGAAGCGAAAGCAACTACAAATTTAGGAATTCTCTTTTTTATTGTCCAAATTGCAACTATGGTTCTTTATACCACAGATAATATAATTATCACGCAGGTTGTAGGATCATCGGAGGTAACATCCTACACGACTGCAAACAAGCTGTTTTCAATGATTACTGCTGTATTTTCAATTGTTGTTGCCCCATATTGGTCTGCAATTACAGCATATAAGTCGCAAAAAGATTGGAGAGCAATTAATACTGGAAAGAAAAAAATGTTAACATTATGGGGAATGGCAACATTTGGGTGTATTTTGTTGATAATAGTATTCAAGCCAATTGTTAGAATATGGCTTGGGAGAACATTGCACTTTCAAGAAGGTTTAGTTCCTTTGATGGCAGTCTATGCCATAATTTATATGTGGAACACAGTGTATGCACAAATCGGAAATGGGTTAGAGATGATGAAAGTATCCGTGATAAATGCTATTCTTCAAGGTGTGATAAACATTCCTTTGTCATTGGTATTCGCAGTTTCTTTCCATATGGGGACTGTGGGAGTATTACTTGGAACAGTATTGTCAATGTCTATTTCTGCCATTGTGATGCCTATATATATAAAAAAATTTCTCAATAATGTTGTTCAGAAATAAATATGGGAACACATTGTGCAATTAGATGGAAAATGGAATAAAAGATATATAAGGCAATGCCATTAAGCTAGGTGTTCGAGGTTTTGTTCGAATTTGCATTGAAACATGTGCAAGAGGATGTTTTAGTGCTTGGAAATACAGATTCAGAAAAAAGGGCATGCTGATAAGACAGATGCTGTTCATCTGTCAAAAATGACAATCTTCAGTGGTAGAGCCTAAGGCTATCGATATCCGAAATGAATTGCACTGATTCCACGGAGGGGCCGGTCAAATTGTCGGAATTTTTCTTTTACAGCATGGACGTATTTCAACATCAACCTAATGATATCAATAGGTTTATCGGAGTCCCTGCGAATAAAGAACTTTCTTGCTGTTTTCAGAGCAGAAGAAATGTCGATTTCGTAAAGATATTTGTTATCATTCTTTCGTTCTTTTTTCTTGTTTTCTTCAGCTGCTTTCGTTAGCAATGAAGATTCCGAAATTATAGAGTGTCAGATTTGCATAAATTTCCTGTTTTAGGAATTCGGTTTTTTTACTGTGGAAGTACAAAAGCCCATTTGCATGCTTAAGATAACGAAAAGAAATTTCGATCCCCCATATGCCGATATTTTAGAAATGCCGACTTTTGACTTTCTGAAATATTAGATTTATAGGACTTTATAAATATATCGGCATTTCTTACTATAGAGATGTAACCAGTTATCACTAATAATCTCTCGGAATCCTGAGTGATTATTATCGGTAACTGCCGAAATGTGTACTTTGAAAAGTAAATATGATTCGGAACAGAAAAAAGAACACAGAAAATAGACATAACTGTCGCTATGCCTGAAATCTTAAAAAGCTCAGGGAAGAACTGTGTGAGAATCTCCCTGCTCCAGTTGATGTATCTGAAATGCCGGTCGCTTTTAAAAAGCTGGAGGTAATGTCTCCGCTGTCTGATACAAAAGCAACTGTGATCATCCGGTTGCCTAATGTAAACGCTCCATAGCAAGTACCTTTTGCAATCAACTTTCATCTGCAATAATAGTCTCACACTATACACAGTCAAAAAAGTTTAGCACTTAACTTTTTTGACCAGCGTCAGGAGGTCAGACTATGAACACTCAAACCAGTTTAGTTGCAGAACAGATCAGGCTACAGCAGTGGGCCGACCAGATCAGGGACTGCCAGAATCGTCCCTCTGATATGAAAGTCGATGCCTGGTGTCGGGAACACGGCATAACAAAGGCGAATTATTACTATCGCCTGCGCCGGGTCCGGGAGGCCTGTCTGGAACTTTATGATCCGTCCCCTTCCTTCGTGGAACTCACAGCACCTGCGGAAAGTATACCGGCTAAAGCCTCCCAGACACATCCCTCTGTGGCTGCAGCATTTCATACAGAAAGCGGAGTCACTATAGATCTCTATAATGACGCTTCACCGGAATTCCTCCGTAACCTGATAGGAGCAGCCAGCCATGCTTAATGATGCTTCCGGGTTCCAGAAAATATATCTTGCCACCGGCTACACGGATCTACGCAGAGGCATGGAAGGACTGGCAAACATCATTCGCTTCCGTTTTCATCTGGATCCCTATGACAGAAATACGCTGTTTCTGTTCTGTGGCAAACGAACAGACCGTATCAAGGGACTCCTGTGGGAGGGAGATGGATTCCTGTTATTATACAAACGGCTGGACAACGGTGCTTTTAACTGGCCGCGAAACAACGAAGAAGCACTGTCAATCACTCCGGATCAGTACGCAATGCTCATGCAGGGACTGGAGATCGTTGCCAGACACCCTATAGAGCAGACAGCGGATCCAAAGAAGCTCTTTTAGGCTTTGTGCATTTCGCAGAAATTTTTAGTGGACAGTTTTATCTCTCGGGGCTCACTGTCCGCTGTTTATCCACAACGGTTCTGCCTGCCGCCCATACGGCCGGGAAGGCAGGGCAATTGTGGACAACAGTACTGAAAATCTGAAAGGAAACAGTGATTTTTCAGGTTTTCAGTACTGTTATCCACCGTCATAATGACGAAAGGAAAACAGCCGCCGACTGGCGGAAATGTATCATATCTGCTATAATGGACCCAGTAAGAAAAGGAGCTCCACTATGGCAGTCAGATACACAGAAGAACAACTGAATACTGTTGACAAGTCCCTGCTGATCCAGATGTTTCTGAACCAGCAGGAGCAGCTTCAGGCCCTGGCCGCCGAGGTCACTTCCCTCAATGAAAAGATGCAGCTCATGATGGAGCAGATGGTACTGGCAAACAGAAACCGTTTTGGACGTCTTCCGAAAAGATGACGGATGCCAGCCAGATCAGCTTCATGGAAGTGGATGGAACAATCGTCTTCTTCAATGAGTCTGAGGCCGTCTGTGACCTGGATGCCCCGGAACCGGAACATCTGGAGGAGGCTGTTCCCCGTCCGGTAAAGAAAAAAGGCAAAAAAGAACAGGATATGTCAGGCCTTCCCATAGAACGGATCGACCATTACATGACAGAGGAAGAACTCACTGCAGAGTTTGGCAAAAACGGCTGGAAACAGCTTCCGGATGCCATATCCCGCAGATACCGTTTCGTTCCGGCCAAAGTAGAGGTGGAAGAACATCACATCGGTGTCTATGCCGACAAAAAGGATGGACACATGGTAAAAGCAAAACATCCAAGAGGGCTGCTCCATGGCAGTACCGTTTCCCCGACACTTGCGGCAGCCATTATAAACGGCAAATATGTCAATGCCATTCCGCTGTACCGCCTGGAACAGGAATTCAAACGCTATGGGCTGGCCATCACCAGACAGAACATGGCAAACTGGATGATCCGTCTCGGAGAGGAATACCTTTCCGTTCTCTATGACTATCTCCACCGGAAACTGTATGATTATCATGTCATCCAGGCCGATGAGACACCGGTGCTCGTAAACCGTGACGGCCGTCCGGCAGGATCCAAAAGTTATATGTGGGTCTACCGTTCCGGATATATGTATCCGGACAAACAGATCGTCCTGTATGAGTATCAGCGTACCAGAAACGCTTCCCATCCCCGGGAATTTCTGAAGGATTTTTCCGGGATCTGTATTACGGATGGCTATCAGGTCTATCACACTCTGGAAAAGGAGAAGGAAGACCTGACGATCGCAGGCTGCTGGGTGCACGGACGCCGGAAGTTCGAGGAAGCCCTTGCCACCATACCAGCCGAAGGGAAAAAGGAATCCGTTGCATATCTGATCATGAAACAGATCCAGGCGATCTACCGGGAAGAGGGCAAACTGAAAGATCTCTCTTCAGAAGAAAGGCTTGCGCAGCGTCAGGTGGTCATCCGGCCACTGGTAGATGCTTTGTTTGCGTACCTGAAACAGAAGAAAGAACAAATCGTGGTAAAAGGTAAGCTGGAAGCTGCCTTTACCTACTTTCTGAATCAGGAGAAATATCTCCGGGTATTTCTGGATGATGGAGATGTTCCGATGGATAATAATGCGTCGGAGCGTGCCATCCGTGGCTTCTGCATCGGCAAGAAGAACTGGGAAGTCATTGATACCATAAACGGAGTCAAGACATCTGCTGTGATCTACAGTATCGCAGAGACCGCAAAGGCCAATAACCTGAAGCCCTACGAATACTTTGAACATTTGCTGACCGTGATCCCGGAACACATGGAAGACACAGACCGCAGCTTTTTGGAAGAACTGCTCCCCTGGTCTCCGGCGCTTCCGGAAAACATTCGAAAATAAAATTTACGACAGGCCGCGAAAGCGGCTTAAGATTGTCAAGGTACTTGCTATGGTGCGTTTACACCATAAAGACGTTTGTGGCGTACTACTTCATGCATGTCCTTGTCCATTACAATCACGTTCGATGATGTAATCTTTAGATTAACACAGGACTCGCAGAAAGCCGGTGAAGCGGAATAACGATGCTTTCCGGCATCAAGTGTAAACTTACCATACTTATCCGTAGTAGCAGTTGTGTACAGCGCAGTATCAAAGGGAACCGACGGTAAAGGCAACAGTCTTGCTTTGTCCTCCTGAAATAATTCACTGATAAAGCGATTGCTGTCATCATCATAATGCTCGCGCTGCATATCCAATTCACAGCGGTCCAGCAGATATTTGTTTTCATCCGCTAAGGAATCGAAACGCGGTACCGGTACAAGCTCATTGCGACGCAGATAACCGACTTTATTTTCCACGTTTCCTTTTTCCCATCCAGACTCTGGATTCATAAATACGGCTTTAATGCGGTAATGCTCACAGAATCTTTGAAATCGTTCTGTTACGTTACGCCCGCCGCCTTTGATGACCTTGGTAACAATGGTTCTGGTATTGTCAAACCAGATTTCTGTCGGCACTCCGCCGATATGTTCAAACATGGCAACCAGCCCTTCCAGAAGGCACTCCATGTTTTCGCCGTAATTAAGCTGCAGGAATCCCCCGTTACTGAAGGGAAAGCTGAGAACGAGATATTTTGCTTCATGATGAAGTTTTCCATTCTCGTAAAAATCGGCAAATCCGAAGTCCGCCTGTGCTTCTCCCGGATGATGTACCAGAGGAATATAGCCCTCCGTCTTTTTCAAGCGAAGTTCCTCTTTCTTTTCTGCGACATATAGTGCAACGAGACGATAGCTGCAGTTGAAGCCTTCGGCTTCATCCCGTAATCTTCGATATATCCTTTTTGCGGTGTGGCGTTGCTTTCTCGGTGCGAGTTTGTCGGCTTCAAGCCATTCGTCAATAAACAGCTTGAATGGGTCGAGCTTGGATTCATGCTCTTCCTTGGATACTGGTGTGGGTGATGGGGTATTGAAATCCTCCATATCCACGTATTTTCGAACTGTACGCCAGTCACAGTTCATAATGATTGCAATTTCTTTCAGATTTTTATCTTGCTCATAGTAGAGCTCTCTGATACGATGAATCTGATCCATTGTAGTCATACTCCTTTCCTCCTTGTCTTTATTTGTTTGTCACAACAAAAACAAGGGTAATGGTTTTTATGTATGTCTGCAATGGATTTTTGTAAATCCGACTTAGGAGCCGCCAACTGGTGCTACCTGTTCCTGGGATTTTACAGGGCTTTGCAATCACCTACAAAATGTAGTTGCAACCACCTACATTTTTGGTTTGCAACTAACTACATTTATATTTTACAATAAACATGTGGAACAACAGACCTACCGAAGTTGTATGGGGCTTCTGAAGCTTGCTGAGAAATACTCAGATGCATTGCTTGAAGCAGCCTGTAAAAAGGCATTATCCTATACATCTTCGCCCAGTTACAAGAGTATTAAAAACATCCTTGTAACCGGTTCTGTAAAGCCGGAATCAGAAACTACTGAATCCACGACCACACATAAAGCACACGGCATCACAAGAGGTGCCGATTACTATCGGAGGTAAACACATATGACAAATCAGAGTACAATTGATAAATTAATTGAAATGCGCCTTACCACTATGGCAGATGCATTCCGCAACCAGCTGGCTGATCCTAAATTTAGAGAAGTACCATTTGAGGATCGCTTTGGTATGCTGGTAGACATTGAATACAGCAATCGGAAAAACAACCGTCTGAAACGGCTAATCCATAATGCTGGATTCGACCAGTCGGAAGCAAATATCATAGATATCAATTACACTTCCGGGCGCAAGCTTAACAAGGATCTCATTAACCGACTTGCAACTTGCGAATATATATCTGAACACCGAAATCTTTTTATCACCGGTGCTACAGGCTGTGGTAAAACATACATGGCCTGTGCCTTTGGCATGGAGGCTTGTAAGCAGTATTTCAATACCAAGTATGTCCGACTCCCTGATCTGCTTATTGATCTGGAGACAGCACGGACAGATGGTAACTACAAAAAAGTCATGGCGAAGTATGCCAATCCAGTTGTTCTGATCCTGGATGAGTGGCTTCTATTGAAACCAACGAATTCGGAACAAAGGGACATCTTCGAACTACTTCATAGGAGACGTAAGAAATCTTCAACGATTTTCTGTTCCCAGTATGCATTCGAGGAATGGTATGAGCAGCTCGGCGGTGGTGACAGTCCTCTGGCAGATGCAATCATTGACCGTATTGCTCACGACAGTTATCGAATAAATATCACAAGCATTGATACTGAACATGATAGATCAATGCGTGAGGTATATGGTTTGGATAAAGAACTACGCGAGTAAACTCGCATAATTACATAGGTGATTTCCACTTCCGGACATCTGATTCCCAAATTTCCGGAAGTGCGATTTCATCGCACAAGAATATTCAGAGTTATTTAAAGAATTATGCATTTCTATCGATTTTTTACTTAAATTGTCTTAAAAATGGGCTTATACTTTAAGCGAAGCGAAAGGAAGAACACTTATGAAAACCCTACAATCCCTATTCCTATCCCAGGCCTACCAGGACTGCTGGGATGATTACACCCGTTCCCTAAAACTAAAAAACTTCCCCCGCTGGGATTATGTGATCTTAACCGCCTCCAACGACCAGCAGGCGGAAGGCTTCCGCCGCCAGCTGGAAGCCCGCAAGGACTTCCTCCCTGCCGGGACAACTTTTGTGGCAATCCCCGACCGAAACGGGGAACGGGTCGGCTCCGGCGGCGCGACGCTGGAGGTTTTAAAATACTTATATGAGCAGGAAGGCTCCTTTGACGGACTTCGGGTGCTGGTCATCCATTCCGGCGGCGACAGCAAGCGCGTTCCCCAGTATTCAGCGCTGGGAAAGCTCTTTTCACCGGTGCCTCATCAGCTGCCGGACGGGCGCAGCTCCACGCTCTTTGACGAGTTCATGATCAGCATGAGCTCCGTCCCTTCCCGTATCCGGGAGGGAATGGTGCTCCTGTCCGGGGACGTGCTGCTGCTGTTCAACCCGCTCCAGATCGACTACAACAATGTGGGCGCGGCTGCCCTTTCCTTTAAAGAGCATGTGGAGACGGGCAAAAATCATGGCGTCTATGTGAACGGCGAAAACGGCAACGTGAAATGCTGTCTCCAGAAAAAGCCGGTGGAAGAGCTGCGTGCGGCGGGTGCAGTCAATGATGCGGACTGTGTGGATATCGATACCGGTGCGCTGGTGTTCAGTACAAAGATGATGGAGTCCTTATATTCCCTGATACGGACGGAAGCGGACTATGACAGATATGTGAACGGGACGGTACGCCTGTCTTTGTATGCGGATTTCCTGTATCCGCTGGCGGAGGCTTCCACGCTGGGAGGCTTTTTATGCGGAGAAACCGGAAGGGACATGCTGTCCGGAGCTGATGGAGGCCAGGGAGCGGGTATGGGAGGTGCTGCGTCCCTACCGGATGAAGCTTCTGCGCCTTGCTCCTGCTAAATTCATCCATTTCGGCACGACCGGGGAAATACTGGAGCTGATGGGCGGAGGGGTGGAAAGTTACCGTGACCTTGGCTGGAGCCCCCGTGTGGGGAGCAGTATCCCCGGAGAGACTGCCGGATACAACAGCGTGCTCAGCAGCCGTGCTTCTATCGGGGAGGGCTGTTATCTGGAGGTTTCTTATGTACACGGTGCGGCAAAGGTGGGAAAATGCTGTGTCCTGTCCTTTGTGGATATCCATGACGAGACCATCCCGGATGGAGTTGTCCTGCACGGATTAAAGCAGCGGGACGGGAAGTTTGTGGTGCGGATATTTGGCGTAGGGGATAACCCGAAAGAGAACCGGCTGTTTGGTCAGGATTTGGAGGAGATATCCGGAAAGCTGGGCGCAGAACTCTGGGAAGGGGAAGATCATAGCCTGTGGTCGGCGGCGCTCTATCCGGAAAAGGATAGCATAAAAGAAGCGGTGGCCGCAGCGCTGAATCTCTATGGGCTGTTACACGGGGATGGCGATTTGGACACATGGAAAAAGGCAGAACGGAAGTCTCTCTGCTCCGGCTTTCACGCGGCCGACCCGGATGCGATCATCGCGTGGGACCGGCGCATGGCGGACCTTGTGGCGATGGACGGAATCGCCAAAGCCATCCGGAACCGGATACCGGCACAGCAGCTGCCCAAAAGGAAAGGGCTCACAAAGATCCAGAAGCAGTGGCTGGAAAAGCGGCTCGCCCGGGCGGATTTCAGTGAAAAGCTGCGGCTCTACTACTATCTGGGCGTGATACTCGAGGATGAAAATGAAGTCCAGAAATGTTTTTCTGCAATCCAGTCGGAGGTGCTGGATTCCACAATCCGGAATCTGGTCTACAACGAGAATGCAAGGATCATAAAGGAACGTCATACCGTAAAGCTGCCGCTGCGGGTCAACTGGGGCGGCGGATGGAGTGATACTCCTCCATACTGCAATGAAAACGGCGGTACAGTCTTAAACATGGCGATCCTCTTAAACGGGGAGAAACCGGTGGAGGTAACGCTGGAACGAACGGATGAACGGAAGGTGGTCTTTGACAGTCGGGACATGGACGTACACGGGGAGTTTACAGAGATTGAAGAACTGCAGCAGACCGGTGACCCTTTTGACCCCTTTGCATTGCAGAAGGCCTGTCTGCTCGCCTGTGGGATCATCCCGAAGGAGGGACACAGTCTGGAAGAGGTGCTGGAGCATCTGGGCGGCGGGTTCATCATGCATTCAGAGGTCACAGATGTGCCAAAAGGTTCCGGTCTTGGAACGTCCTCTATTCTTTCGGCGGCCTGCGTGAAGGCGGTTTTTGAGTTCATGGGCATCCCTTATACGGAAGAGGACCTGTATTCCCATGTGCTCGCCATGGAGCAGATTATGTCCACAGGCGGTGGCTGGCAGGATCAGGTGGGTGGTCTGACGCCGGGATTAAAATATATTACCTCCATGTCCGGCATTGACCAGAAACTGAAGGTATGCCACGTGGATATTCCTGACCGGGCAAAAAAAGAGCTGGAAGAACGGTTCTGTCTGATCTATACTGGACAGAGAAGGCTGGCGAGGAACCTCCTGAGGGATGTGATCGGCCGGTATGTGGGCAACGAGCCGGAGAGTCTTTTTGCGCTGGAGGAGATACGCAAGGTAGCGGCGCTGATGCGCTTTGAGCTGGAACGGGGTAATGTGGACGGCTTTGCGAAGCTTTTGGATTATCACTGGGAGCTGAGCAAAAAGGTGGACGCCGGGAGCAGCAATACGCTGATCGAGCAGATTTTCGGCAGCGTGGAAGAGTTTATTGACGGCAGACTTGTCTGCGGAGCAGGCGGCGGAGGGTTTTTACAGGTGATCCTGAAAAAGGGCGTGACCAAAAATCAGGTGGCGGAGCGCTTGCACGGGGTTTTCATGGACAGCACGGTGGACGTGGCAGCCTGCAGCCTTGTGTGGGAATGACAGAAAAAATGTAGATTGGGGGAAACGGAGATGTTAAAAGGAATTTCGCCTTTGCTCAGCCCGGAGCTGTTAAAGGCGTTGTGTGAAATGGGACACGGGGATGAGATTATTTTGGCGGATGCAAACTTTCCGTCGGTGACGGCAGGGAGGCCGGTAATCCGGGCGGACGGGATAGGGGCGGCAGAGTTACTAAAGGCTATCCTGCCGCTGTTCCCGCTGGACACTTATGAAGAAGACCGTTTTATTCTTATGGAAGTGGTACCGGGTGATCCGGAGCCTGCGATTTGGGAAGAGTATGCGGAAATCTTAAAGGAGCTGGAGCCGGATACGGAGATAAAGTTTCTGGAGCGTTTTGCTTACTATGAGCGCGCAAAACAGGCGTACTGCGTCGTCGCGACGGGCGAGAAGGCGCCGTATGGGAATATCATTTTGAAAAAGGGCGTTATATAGCCCTTTTTTGCGTTCAGTTTTAATAGAATTTTTACTTGTCCTCCTGCCCTCCCTGTGCTAAGCTGTATATGAGCATAAATTTCACAAAGAATCCGGGCATTCAAGCCATTTCTTTTTTACAGCGGACGGCGGCAATCTTTGCAGCGCGCTGGATCTACATTCTTTTCGGAACTCTATGCTTAATACTCAATCACAAACAACAGGCAGGAAGAACGAAGAGAAAGGGACGGGTGCGCCATAGGCGGCACTGTGCTTTACGATACCTTTGTCTATGGAAGGAGTTTCCTGCCGCCACAAAGACAGGAAAGATTGTTGCTGACAGGATGCGGCAGCTGCGGCTTGCTGACAGATAGCAGCATCTGGAATACAGGGAGGAACAGGGAACGGGACAGGCTGACACAGTAACCAAAGCATACATGCGCGGAAACGCCGTGTTTGCGGATGCATTCAATTACCTGCTCTATGATGGAAGGGCAGTCATTGACCCGCACAATTTAAAGGAGATTGATCCGACAGAGATCGCGTTGCCGTTTGGAGCGTGGGACGGGAAAGAAAACAGGAAGCAGAAGGAGGAAGCGGTACAGAAATACCGTGACCTGTTAAAAAATGCCGTGGTCATGGAGGATGGAAAGACGGCGTACGTGCTGCTGGGAATCGAGAACCAGACCGATATCCACTACGCGATGCCAGTAAAGAATGCGATTTACGACGCCCTGCAGTATGGTAGACAGGTCTCGGAGATAGCGGCAAGGCACCGGGCAGAACGGAAACATCAAAACTTGGAAAAGAAGGTATCGGACGGAGAATACCTGTCCGGATTTTACAAGGAAGATCGACTTGTCCCGGTGATCACGCTCGTGATCCACTTCGGGGCGGAGGAATGGGACGGTCCGATGACACTGCATGAGATGATGGAAATAGGGAATCCGGAGCTTTTAAAATATGTTCAGGACTACCGGATACATTTGATAGACCCGTTCAGCTTGACAGATGAGGAATTGGGAAAATTTTCAACGAGCCTCCGGGAAGTGCTCGGATACATTAAATACTCCGGAGATAAGAAACAACTTCATTCTTTTACAGATAATAATCCGAGAATGACGATGGAGGCAGATGCTGTGCGTGTGATCCGTACAGTGACGAACACGCCGGTTGAGATTCAGAAAGAAGCGGAGGAAGTGAATATGTGTAAGGCAATCGAAGAGATGATGGAAGACAGCCGACAAGAAGGAGAGGCTTCCGGTGCACTGCGGAAGGCAAAAGAAACTGCCTGTGCTTTGGCAGCGATGGGACTTCCGACAGAACAGATTGCGTCAGCGGTCAGTATAGATCTGGAAGTCGTGAAAGAATGGATTTTGAATTGAGAATTGGTGTATTAGCTTGCGGACAAGCAGCAACGTTGCGGCACAGGGAGGGCGAAAGGACGGGAAAGGCTGACACAGTAACCAAAGCTTACATGCGCGGAAACGCCGTGTTTGCGGATGCGTTCAATTACCTGCTCTATGATGGAAGGGCAGTCATTGACCCGCACAATTTAAAGGAGATTGATCCGACAGAGATCGCGTTGCCGTTTGGAGCGTGGGACGGGAAAGAAAACAGGAAGCAGAAGGAGGAAGCGGTACAGAAATACCGTGACCTGTTAAAAAATGCCGTGGTCATGGAGGATGGAAAGACGGCGTACGTGCTGCTGGGAATCGAGAACCAGACCGATATCCACTACGCGATGCCAGTAAAGAATGCGATTTACGACGCCCTGCAGTATGGTAGACAGGTCTCGGAGATAGCGGCAAGGCACCGGGCAGAACGGAAACATCAAAACTTGGAAAAGAAGGTATCGGACGGAGAATACCTGTCCGGATTTTACAAGGAAGATCGACTTGTCCCGGTGATCACGCTCGTGATCCACTTCGGGGCGGAGGAATGGGACGGTCCGATGACACTGCATGAGATGATGGAAATAGGGAATCCGGAGCTTTTAAAATATGTTCAGGACTACCGGATACATTTGATAGACCCGTTCAGCTTGACAGATGAGGAATTGGGAAAATTTTCAACAAGTCTCAGAGAGGTGTTGGGATATATTAAATATTCCACAAATGGAAAACAAATATTGTATTTTGCTGAGAATAACCCAAGAATGATGATGGATGCAGATGCGGCGCGCGTAATCCGGACAATCACGAATACGCCGGTAGAAATCCCGGAAAAAGAGGAGAGAGTGGATATGTGTAAAGGAATCGAAGAGCTTATGGAAGACAGCAGACAAGAGGGACGACAAGAAGGACGACAGGAAGGGCGAAAAGAAGGGGAGGCTTCCGGCGCACTGCGGAAGGCAAAAGAAACTGCCTGTGCGCTGGCGGGTATGGGACTTCCGAAAGAACAGATAGCGTCAGCGGTCGGTATAAATCTGGAAGTTGTGAAAGAATGGATTTTGAGCTGAGGGGTGATTGGCTTGCGGACAAGCAGCAACGTTGCGGCACAGGGAGGGCGAAAGGACGGGAAAGAAGGTATCAGACGGAGAATACCTGACCGGATTTTACAAGGAAGACCGACTTATCCCGGTGATCACGCTCGTGATCCACTTCGGAGTTTTCTTTTTTCAGTTTTCATGTTCTCTTTTTTCTCCTTTTCCGTTCTGGAATCGTACCAGACGCTGTTGCTTTTCCATAGGATATCTTATTTTTTTGAGAGTTCTGTGACGTGGTTACGGTATGACCCCAAGCGATAAGGTTGACAATCTTCCTGTTTTGGCGCACAATATAAAAACAGCAAAAGAAACGGAGGATTTTACAATGACAAAAATAGATATTGTGTCCGGCTTTCTGGGCGCAGGCAAGACGACGCTGATAAAGAAGCTTTTAAAAGAAGCACTGGCAGACAGTCAGGTCGTACTGATTGAGAATGAATTTGGTGAGATTGGTATTGACGGAGGTTTTCTGAAGGATTCCGGCATTGAGATAAAAGAGATGAACTCAGGCTGTATCTGTTGTTCTCTTGTGGGAGATTTCGGCACTTCTTTAAGAGAAGTATTGGATACCTATCATCCGGAGCGGATTCTGATCGAGCCTTCAGGGGTCGGTAAGCTGTCTGATGTCATGAAGGCGGTACAGGATGCGGGACTTGGTGCAGAGGTGGAGTTAAACAGTGCGGTAGCCGTTGTGGATGCCTCCAAGTGCAAAATGTACATCCGTAATTTTGGCGAATTTTTTATTAACCAGATAGAGCATGCAGGAACGATCATTTTGAGCCGTACAGATGTGGCTCCTGCGGAAAAGGTAAAGCTGGCAGTTGAGCTTATCCGTGAGCACAATCCGAAAGCGACGATCATCACGACACCGCTGGAGCAGCTGGACGGCAAAGAGGTGCTTGAGACGATAGAGGGTGCGACAGATTTGGAAGCCGAGCTTATGGAGCAGGTAAAGGCGATGCAGGAAGAGCATCACCACCATCATCATGACCATGGCGAGGACTGCACCTGCGGCTGCCATGATCATGAGCATGGAGAGCATCATCACGAGCACGAGGAACACCATCACGATCATGAAGGAGATCATCACGACCATGATGAGGACTGTACCTGCGGTTGTCACGACCACGAAGAGCACCATCATGACCATGAAGGACATCATCACGACCATGACGAAAACTGCACCTGCGGCTGCCACGACCACGACGGGCATCACCACCATCATCATGCGGACGAGGTATTTACGAGCTGGGGCTTTGAGACTCCCGCGGTATATTCCAAAGAAGAGGTGGAAGGCTTTTTAAAGGAGCTGGAGAATGATGAAAAATACGGCATCGTGCTGCGTGCAAAGGGGATGGTTCCGGCGGCAGACGGAAGCTGGATTTATTTTGATTATGTTCCGGAAGAGAGCAATGTCCGGGAGGGCAGGGCTGATGTGACAGGGAAGATCTGCGTAATTGGTTCCAAATTAAACGAAAACGCTCTGGAAGAGCTGTTAAAGAAATAAGGAGGGCGTATGAAGCCGGTTTATATTATCAACGGATTTCTGGGAAGCGGGAAAACGGAATTCATCAATTTTACACTGGATCAGCCCTACTTTCAATGTTCGGGGAAGACGTTGCTGCTTTTGTGCGAGGAAGGAGAAGAGGAATATGATGCTTCCGTGCTGAAGCGCAGCAGGACCGTTGTAGAGGTATTTGAGGAAGAAGCGGATTTTACGCCGGAGAAGATGGTTGAGCTGGAGAAAAAATATCGTCCTGAGCGGATAATCATCGAATATAACGGCATGTGGAAATTCCGCGATCTTCGTCTTCCGTGGCATTGGAGGGTGGAGCAGCAGATTACGACGATAGATGCGTCTACCTTCCCGATGTATTTTAATAATATGAAATCCATGGTTTCGGATATGCTGAGAAAGTCCGAGATGATAATTTTCAACCGCTGTGACGGGATTGAGGATTTGAACAGCTATAAGCGCAATGTAAAGGCGCTGAATCAGGCAGCGGATATCATTTTTGAGGATAAAGACGGCGAAATCGATGAGATTATGGAAGAGGATCTTCCGTATGACTTAAAGGCGGACAAAATCGTGCTGGACGACGAGAGTTATGGCATTTGGTATCTGGACAGTCTGGATCATCTGGACAGATATGTGGACAAAACGATAGAGTTTGTGGCGATGGTAATGAAGCCGGAAGGATTCCCGAAAGGATATTTTGTGCCGGGACGTATGGCGATGACATGCTGTGCGGATGATATGACGTTCCTTGGTTTTGCCTGTGTATATGATGGGATAGACATCTATCAGGAACGCGACTGGGTAAAGGTGACAGCAGTTGTGAAAAAAGAATATTTTGCCGATTATGAGGGAGAAGGTCCTGTGCTCCATGCTCTTTCGGTGACAAAGACGAAGCAGCCGAAGGAACCCGTTATCAGCTTTGTCTGACCGGAGGATGCAGGGATGGCGGAAACGGATAAGGAGCTGCAGCTTTTGGAAAAGCGATTTGCAGAGCTGGCAAACCGCTCCTGGCAGCAGAATATTTTTACATTTACAGGATTTTTGTCTCTGGCAGAGCAGGATGCGCTTCTGCGGGCTGCAAGGCAGGCAAGGGTAAAGGTGAGCCTTGAAGGAGGAGCGCCCTATGCAGAGCGGCAGATGGGACGTCTTGGCGACCCGGAGGAGATGGGGTATGAAGAGCCTTTTCCGGTCGCGTGTCTGAAAATCGAGCCGCTGGCAGAAAAATTTGCGGAAAATTTCAGTCACCGGGATTTTATGGGTGCGATTTTAAATCTTGGTATTGAGCGCAGTACCGTCGGAGATATCTGGGTGGACGGAAAGAAGGCATTTGTATTTTGTACAGATGCGATAGCTCCTTTTCTGCAGGAAAATCTGGAGCAGGTGCGCCATACAAAGGTGCGCTGTATCCGTTTGGAAGCGGCGGAAGGACTGCCGGAACGTAAATTCGCATATCATGAGGAAAATGTGGCAAGTTTGCGTGGCGACGGGATTGTCGGAGCTGTCTGGAAGCTTTCCCGAAGCCAGAGCCAGACGTTGTTTTCCCAGAAAAAAGTATTTGTAAACGGGCTTTTAACGGAAAACGGGAGCCGCCAGTTAAAGGACGGGGATACGGTTTCTGTGAGAGGCTTTGGAAAGTTTATTTTCCGGGGGGAAAAGCACACGACGAGAAAAGGAAAACTCGTGGTGGGAGTCGATGTTTTTGTGTGATGCATCAGGAGGATTTATGCTTGGATATACATGGATTCAGTGGGCGTTTTTCTTTTTCTTTTACAGCTTTTTCGGATGGTGTTTTGAGTCGGCGTATGTATCTTTGAAACAGAAACGGCTGGTCAACAGAGGCTTTATTCACGGTCCCTTTCTGCCGCTTTACGGGAGCGGAGGCGTGATGATGCTTGTGGTTTCAAGCCCTTTCCGCGATAACCTGCTGCTGACTTATGTGGCAGGGTGTATCGGTGCGACGGCGTTGGAGTATGTAACCGGAGTGGCAATGGAAGCGCTGTTTAAGGTGCGCTACTGGGACTATTCCAACCAGCCTTTTAACTTTCAGGGACAGATATGCCTCGGTTCCACGCTTGCGTGGGGCGGTCTGACGATTTTGATGACGCGGTTTGTACATAAGCCGGTGGAGGCGTTTGCGTTCTGGCTGCCGGATCAGGTTCTGACGGCGATCACGGTGTTGATAGGGATTTATTTTGTCGCTGATTTTGCATTGTCCTTCCGTGCGGCGCTGGATCTGAAGGATGTCCTTGCTAAAATGGATCAGGCAAAACATGAGCTTGAAAAAATGCAGAAGCGTCTGGATGTTATCATTGCCGTAACGGAGGAAAATCTGGAAAACCGCAGAGAAGAACTCGACCGGAAACGGGAGAAGCTGGAGCAGCGCAGGGAAGCGCTTGCAGAAGGGCTCGAGAAGCGGTTTGAGCATGCGCGGGAGCTTTTGTCTGCCGGGCGTCTGACCGAAAGGAGAGAAGAGCTGTTCGACCTGCGATCCAGATTCAGGATGTATCAGGAGCATCTGGAAATGAAGCATTTTGTGGGGGATTTCTGGAAGCGTTCCATGATTTCAGGAAACCCCGGAATGGTATCAAAGAAGTTTGCCGAAGCTTTGGAAGAACTGAAAAAATCCACTGCCGATTATAAAAAGAAAGGGAACGGGGAAGAATAGGAGAGGGCTGCTGTCTGTATAGACGGCAGCCCTTTGCGGTTCGGCAGGAACGGAACGGTGACAGAAAGAATATAAATGACAATAGAAAAAGATTTGCGGGCCGCCATGGGCGGCAGAAAAGGAGAATGATGGATATAAATTTATTCTGGGGGCTGATGCTCCCTCTGGCTGGTACGGCGGCAGGCTCTGCCTGCGTTTTTTTTCTGAAGGATAAGATAGATATGCTTGTGCAGAAGGGCCTGCTCGGTTTTGCGTCGGGCGTCATGGTGGCGGCGTCGGTGTGGTCTCTTTTGATACCGGCGATGGAAATGGCAGAGGAAATGGGACGTTTTGCGTTCGTGCCGGCTGCGGCGGGTATTGCTTTAGGTTTTGGTTTTTTACTTTTAATGGACAGGATAGTCCCGCATCTGCATATGGATGCGGAAAAGTCGGAGGGGCTGAAAGCTCCGTTAAAAAAAACGACAATGCTCGTCCTTGCCGTAACGCTGCATAATATTCCGGAAGGGATGGCGGTGGGCGTCGTTTTTGCGGGCGCGCTGGCAGGAAATGCGGGAATTACGATGACAGGGGCGTTTGCGCTGGCGGCGGGCATCGCGATACAGAATTTTCCGGAAGGCGCTATCATTTCGATGCCTTTAAGGAGCGAAGGGCATATGAGCCGCAAAAAGGCATTTTTGTGCGGAGTATCATCGGGAGTCGTGGAACCTGCGGCAGCCTTTGCAACGATATTGCTCGCGGGGCTGATAGAGCCCCTTTTGCCTTATATGCTGGCGTTTGCGGCGGGCGCGATGCTTTATGTAGTCGTGGAAGAGCTTATTCCGGAGGCGTCGGCAGGCGAACATTCCAACATCGGGACCATCGGTTTTGCGGCGGGCTTTGTGCTGATGATGGCGCTGGATGTGGCGTTGGGGTAAACACTTTCAGAAAAATGGTACTTGACATTGCAAGGTACTAAATATATGATAGTAGTATCCTCAATGGATATGAGAGGAGAGGAGACCATGAACGCACAGTTTAAAAAAGGAGTTCTGGAGCTGATCGTTCTGGAATCGGTGCGGCAGAGGGATATGTACGGTTATGAACTCGTGGAAGAGGTGTCTAAGGTTGTGGATGTGAATGAGGGCACAATCTACCCGTTGTTAAAACGGATGACGAACGAGCGGTATTTTGAAACCTATCTGCGTGAATCGACGGAAGGACCGCCAAGAAAATATTACCATATCACGGCGGCGGGAATTTTGTACCGGGACGGTCTGGAAGAGGAGTGGAATGAATTCAGCCATAAGGTAAGTTCCTTTTTGGAGGAACAGAAAAGAGGAAGAAAATGAGCAAAGAGGAATTTCTGCGTATTTTGCGGGAGAAGCTTTCCATTCTGGATGAAAAAGAGATGGAAGATATTTTGAATGAGTACGAACAGCATATCGATATGAAGACGGCGGGGGCGATGACGGAAGAGGAAGCGATAGCAGATTTTGGGAATCTCGATGATCTTGCGGCGGATATTCTGGAAGCCTATCATGTGCGTTCGGATTATGCGAAGGAGAGTGCATCGTCCGGCGCCGGAACGTGGGAACGTTTAAAGGGAAGACTGGATGGAACTGCGGCAAAGATAAAGGATGGAGCCCGCCGGTTTATGGACTGGTGCAGGTCAGGATGGGAATCTTTCGGGGCTTTTTGGCAGCGGCTGTTTGCAAAATATTCCGGCAGGGAAAAGACAGATGGAAAAACCGGAGAGGCGCGGGAGCATATCGTTAGGATGTCTGAGAACAGTGCCGGAGCAGAAACGGAGGGACGAAAGATGCCGCGGCATACTGCAGAACGATATATAACGGAACCGGACGCAAAGAGAGGATTTTGGAGAAGCTTGTGGAACGGTTTAAAAAGAGGAACCTGCAGTTTTATGAACGGCTGCTGGAATCTGATACTGTTTTGCTTAAAAGCCGGAATATGGTGTGTGAAATGGATGTGGAACATCGGTTGGATAGCGGCTGGGGCAATGATGGGGATAGGCGCGGCATTCTGCCTGTTTTTCATGGGAGCGCTTCTGGTACTCTGGTCGCAGGGGTATCCTGTGGCAGGCATGACGATTGGAATGGCGGGGATATGTCTGTGTGCGGTAAGCATGACAGGGCTACCGTTTACTTTTTTGGTCGGTTTGAAGAAAAAGGAGTGTAAAAGACAGGAAGAAACGGTGGTCGTATCAGTAGCAGAAGAGGAGGGGAATCATGCGTAAATCACAAATCGTACTGCTGATCATGCTGGCGGCGGGAGCGATGCTCACCGGGGTCGGGGCAGGAGCGGCTTTTGAGGAATATTCATCTATGAAATATGAGGGAACGGTCCTGATCGGAGAAGAGTATTGGAAAACGGATACGATTATATGTGAACGGGAGGCAGGAGAGACCGTACCGCTTTGGATAAATACAGATCGATACCCGGAGTCATGGAATGTTGAGCTGATAGAAGATGAAAGTGTTGCGCGGGAGGAAGTGGCGGTCGATATTACATATAATGAAGGGGTATATGTGCCGCATGCGGCGCTGGAGCCTGTGATGGAACTGATCGGAGAAGAGCCGGAAGACATTGGGGAAACAGAGTATGTTGAAAAGATGGAAACCGGAACCGGAACACAGCAGCCGGAAAAAACGGCTGACCGTCTGGAAATATGGATTTCTTATAAAGGCAGCGAGTTCAATATCCTGATGGAGAACAAGGATCGGATGCTGGCGATGCTGAAGGAAGGAAAGATAGCATCCTTTGAGATGGCAACGGTAAAGGATGTGAAGATACGTGTTAATCCGGATGTGATGGAATATGTGGAGTCAGAGTAAACAGCTGACGATGCAATCAGATAGGACAAGAAAAAAAGAGGACGGACGCCCTGAATGGACGCCGATCCTCTTTTTGCTTATACAGAGTCATATTTCCATTTCCCACGAATAATACAGCTTGGGGTAGTCGTTTAAATGGTGTTCCAGCTCGAAATCATATCGAACCGTGCCACTTGCGGTGTAGGGAAGGGGAGAGGCACTCTGATCTTCTTTGCGTACAAAGAGCGGGCTTACTTTGATCCCTTCCTTTGCCATCGCTTCTGCAAAAAGCTGATAATAGGCATTTCCTTCTTTTGTAAGAGAAAAGCGGACTTCATAGCGGTAGCCGAAGAGAAGGCGTTTGCTCTGGGCAAGGATTTCTTTTTCGAGAATAGTGTCACAGGACAGAAAAGGATAAAAGGATGCCAGCGACTGGGTGCCGTGGCGGTAATCGCCTTCGTGCCAGAGGCGGCTCCCCTCAAGGATATGTTTTTCGCCCTGTGTGCGGTATCGGCCTGTTTTTGCCGCCTGACGGATTTCTTCCTTTAAAAAGCCAAGCTCCTCGCGGATGAATTCCTGCAGGCGGTCGGCGTGGGGGAGCTGAGCGCTTTGAGCAGGTGATTCAGGGTTTTCATTTTGAATTTCACTTTTGATCTCATCGATAAAAGACATCAGCGTCAGCCTCCTTTCCGATCAAAGATTGCGTTTGTCAAACTTCTCTTCGCAGTATTTACAACGGTAAACTTCCTTTTCGGGATCGGCAAGAACGAAGATGTGAGGAAGCTCCTGCTCGATGGAAGTGATGCAGCGGGGGTTTTTGCAGAGGATGACATTTTTTATCTCGCTGGGAAGATGGAGTTCTTTCTTCTCTATGATATTGCCGTCCTCGATGACGTTGACGGTGATGTTGTGGTCGATAAAGCCGAGTACGTCCAGATCCATTTTTTCAACATCGCCCTCTACTTTTAAAATATCCTTTTTCCCCATTTTATTGCTGCGGGCATTTTTGATGATAGCCACGGTGCAGTCAAGCTTATCGAGTTGCAGGTGGTCGTAAATGGACATCGCCATGCCTGCCTGGATATGGTCGAGCACGAAGCCGTTTTCAATTTTTCCTACGTTTAACATGGGAATCCTCCTTTTAATCTACATGAATATCCAAAAGCGTCAGGATAAGAGCCATCCTTACATATACAGCATACTGCGCCTGCTTGAAATAAACGGCTCTGGGATCGTCATCCACATCCACGGAGATTTCATTGACTCTGGGAAGGGGATGGAGTACGAGCATGTCTGCGGGGGCAAGCTCCATTTTCTTTTTCGTGAGGATGTAAAAATCCTTCAGGCGGACATAATCCTCTTCGTTGAAGAAGCGTTCCTTCTGTACGCGGGTCATGTAGAGCACGTCGAGCTCGGGAAGAGTATCCTCGAGTCGGATGACTTCTTCATAAGGAATATTTTTTTCACGCAGCATCTCTGTGATATAATCGGGTACGCGCAGTTCATCGGGAGAGATGAAGATGAAGCGCAGGCCGGTATAGCGGGAGAGGGCGTTTACAAGGGAGTGTACGGTACGGCCGAATTTCAAGTCACCGCAAAGACCGATGGTAAGGTCATTTAAGCGTCCCTTTAAGGAACGTATCGTGAGCAGATCGGCATATGTCTGGGTGGGATGCTGATGACCGCCGTCGCCTGCATTGATGACCGGAATGCCGGACTTTGACGCGGCAACGATGGGAGCGCCCTCCTTGGGGTGTCTCATGGCACAGATATCAGCATAGCAGGAGATGACGCGTATGGTATCGGAAACGCTCTCACCTTTGGATGCGGAGGAGTTGGAGGCATCGGCAAAGCCTAAAACGTTGCCGCCCAGATTCATCATCGCGGCTTCAAAGCTCAGGCGCGTGCGCGTGCTGGGCTCATAAAAGCAGGTGGCGAGCTTTTTGCCGTCGCAGGCGTGCGCGTATTTTGCAGGGTAGCGTTCAATGTCGTTTGCCAGATCAAAGAGCTGGTCCAGTTCTTCCACGGTAAAATCCAGTGGATTCATCAGGTGTCTCATGAATGAAAATCCTCCTTTGCGTGTTTTCACAGTCATTTTTAGCCAAACAAAATCGAAGAGAAATATTTCCCTTCGATCAAACAGTAAAGCGCCGGCGTACATCGGAAGACGGACGGCGGCAGTCCATATGGAAAAATGTCTGCGGTCTTGAAAAAGTGGTCTGATGATTCATATCGATATCATAAAAAGGAAAGGCTGCGGAATTACGGATATCGTTTATTAGGTTAAAAATATGAACATAAGCTGCCATACGCCCTTCCTCCTGTAAGTATTCCGCATATGCTTGCCATAGTATAGCATAGGGCAAAAATGAATGCAAGGAAGAATTGAAAAAAGTGTCGGGATGATTTATAATAGGGACACAGTTTGACAAAGTGCCGTCTTGAAGTGAGCGGCCCGGGCTGTGAGTACAAAGCGCTGCGTTGACAGTGGGAGGAGGATGTATGGGATTTCAGGAAAGGAAACGGTGGGTCTTTCTGGGACTGCCCCTCACGTTTACGGTTTATACGGTCAAAGAGGATCTTATCACGGTAAACGAAGGTTTTTTAAACAGAAAAGAAAATGACTGCTATATGTATAAGGTACAGGATGTAGAGCTTCAGTGCTCTGTGTGGGAGAGAATGTTCGGAATCGGTACGGTAAAGTGTTTTACAGGCGATACCTCAAATCCGGAGCTGTATCTTCATCATATAAGGAATTCCAAAGCGGTCAAGGATTTTATACTGGAGGCTTCGGAAAAGGCGCGGATAAAGCGCAGGACGTTAAATATGCTTGATATCGGAACGGGGGATATGACAGATGCTTCGCCGGAAGACTAAAGAGCGCGCGATGGAGCTGGATATGACGAAAGGAAATCCGGTCTCTCTTATCGTGAAATTTATTATCCCCATTATTCTGGGCAATATTTTTCAGCAGTTTTATAATGTAGTCGATACTGTGATAGTAGGTCAGGTCGTGGGCGTAAAGGCGCTGGCGGCTGTCGGAGCAACGGGTACCATTTCATTTCTCATTCTGGGCTTTATGCAGGGGCTGACAACGGGATTTACGGTGTTGACTTCTCAGCGTTTCGGAGCGGGCGATACGGAAGGACTTAAAAAAAGCGTCGGCAGCGGTTATGTCCTGTCAATCATTATAACGGTGCTGATGACGGCGCTGAGTGTAGCAGGAATGAACTGGCTCCTGCATCTGATGCAGACGCCGGAGGATATTTATGGAATGTCCTATACTTATATCATTATTATTTGCTGGGGGATGGGATTCAATATTCTTTATAATCTGCTCTCCAGTATGCTGCGCGCGGTAGGAAACAGTAAAGTGCCGCTGTATTTTCTGATTTTGGCGGCACTCTTAAATGTAGTGCTGGATCTGCTTTTTGTCATTGTGTTCCGTATGGGTGTGGCGGGAGCCGCCCTGGCGACGATCGTGGCGCAGGGAGTGAGCGGGCTGCTGTGTCTGATTTATATTTTGAAAAAAGTACCTCTTTTATGCGTTGAAAGACGTCACCTGCAGCTGGAAAAATGGTGTGTGAAAAATCAGCTTTCCATAGGAATACCGATGGCATTGCAGTTTTCCATTACAGCCATCGGGACGATCATGGTGCAGACGGCATTAAATATGCTGGGTTCTGTCATCGTGGCGTCTTATACAGTGGCATGCAAGGTGGAGCAGTTTGTGACGCAGGTACACGCGGCAATGGGCATGACGATGGCGACATACAGCGCTCAGAACCGGGGAATCGGAGATATTGAGCGTATCAGGAAAGGGACAAAAGCTGCATTCTGGATGTCAACAGCTTATTCTGTCATTATTTATGCGGTGCTTATGCCGGCTCTTCCGTGGGTGGTACGGCTCTTTTTGGCAGGCGACATCACGGAGGTTCTTCCTTATGTGCGGACGTATATTTTAATTTGCGGCGTATTCTTTACAACATTGGGGATGATATTTATTTACCGCAATGTTATGCAGGGCTGCGGTTTTGGTTTCCTTCCGATGATGGGAGGCGTTGTAGAGCTTGTAAGCCGCGCGGTTGCAGCGCTTGTTGCGGCGAAGATGCTGAGTTATACCGGAGTGTGCTTTGCGAATGCGAGCGCATGGTGTCTTGCCGGCATTTTTTTATGGATCGCCTATCGGGTTGTATTAAAACAGATGGAAAAGGAGAGTGGAAGATATGGAGAAGAAAAATCTTGATTGGGAAAATCTCGGCTTTGGATATATGACTACAGACTATCGTTATGTAGCGGATTATAAAGACGGGGAATGGAAAAAAGGGACGCTGACCGCCGATCCGACGGTTCAGATAAATGAATGTGCGGGGATTTTACAGTATTGTCAGGAAGTATTTGAAGGACTTAAGGCATATACGACAGAGGATGGGCATATTGTGACGTTTCGCCCGGACTTAAATGCGCGCAGGATGGAGGACAGCGCAAAACGGCTGGAGATGCCGCCGTTTCCGGAAGAACGCTTTTTAGAGGCGCTGGATGAGGTGGTAAAGGCAAATGCCGCATGGGTTCCGCCTTACGGGAGCGGGGCAACGCTTTATGTGCGTCCGTATATGTTCGCAAGTTCCCCGGTCATTGGTGTAAAACCTGCTGAGGAATATCAGTTTCGTATTCTGGTAACACCGGTAGGACCTTATTTCAAGGGCGGCATCCGTCCGCTCACGATCTGCGTCAGCGATTTTGACCGCGCTGCACCGCGGGGGACGGGCCACATCAAGGCGGGCTTGAATTATGCGATGAGCCTTCATGCTTATGTGACGGCCCATACGGCCGGATATGATGAGAATATGTTTTTAGATCCGGCGACACGGAGTTATGTGGAGGAGACCGGCGGAGCGAATTTCCTGTTTGTGACAAAGGACGGGAAAATCGTTATCCCTAAATCCGACAGCATCCTTCCGTCGATTACCCGCCGTTCAATAGCGGAAGTTGCAAAAAATATGCTTGGAATGAGCGTTGAGGAACGTCCGGTGAAGCTTTCTGAGCTGGAGGATTTTGCAGAGTGCGGCGTCTGCGGCACAGCAGCAGTGATCTGTCCGGTCGGAAAGGTCGTAGACCACGGCAGGGAGATCTGCTTTGCAGACAGCAAAGATACGATAGGGCCTGTGACCAGAAAGCTTTACGATACCCTGACGGGCATCCAGATGGGACGCATCGAGGCTCCCGAAGGCTGGATACGGCGGATATTATAAAGAAGAGGTAGTGCGGATTGGCGGCAGTAAGTGATGGATGCAGTTTGCCGGCAATGGTTTTTATAGGCGTATCTCATGTTTTTAGGTCTTGCATTCTGGGGCAAAATAGGAGAAGATTAGAGCAGAGAAAACCGGAAATACCGGATGACGAAAAGGGAGAAGCATATGAAGAAAAAGACAGTACACATCATTTCTCATTCACATTGGGACAGAGAATGGTATTTGCCTCTTGAGCGGCATAAAATGAAGCTTCTGGATCTGATCGATGCAAACATGGAGCTGTTTGCGAATGATCCGGAATTCAAGAGCTTTCATCTGGACGGACAGACGATCGTTCTGGACGACTATCTGGAGGTGCGTCCCGAGAAGAGAGAAGAGCTAGAGAAGTATATCCGGGAGGGACGTTTCCGTGTAGGACCGTTTTATATCCTGCAGGATGAGTTTCTGACGAGCGGAGAGGCGAATGTCCGCAATATCCAGACAGGTATGCGTGATGCGAAAAAGTACGGCAACCTGACAAAGGTGGGATATTTCCCGGATGCATTCGGTAATGCGGGACAGATGCCGCAGCTGTTAAAGCAGGCGGGGATGAAAGCGGTCGCATTCGGACGCGGTGTAAAGCCTGTGGGCTTTAACAATGAGTTAAAAGAGGGCGGCGAATATGAATCTGCTTATTCTGAGATGCAGTGGGAGTCCCCGGACGGCTCGAAGCTTCTGGGCATCCTGTTTGCCAACTGGTACTGCAACGGTATGGAGATACCGGTAGAAGAAGAGGCTGCGAAGGAATACTGGGACAGCCGTCTGGAAAGCGCAGGAATGTTTGCTTCCACAGACGAACTGTTGTTTATGAACGGCTGTGACCACCAGCCTGTTCAGAAGGATCTTTCTGCTGCACTCGAGACGGCAAGAAAACTTTATCCGGATATTGAATTCGTACATTCCAATTTCGAGGACTATGTAAACTGTGTAGAAGAGGCAGTCGGAGACAAGCTTTCCACAGTAAAAGGCGAGCTGACCAGTCAGGAGACAGACGGTTGGTACACGCTTGTGAACACCTGCTCTTCTCATGTTGTATTAAAGCGTCAGAACCGGGAGAACGAAGTGGCGCTTGAGCGCGTTGCCGAGCCTCTGGCGGCATTCGCTGCAGAATGCGGAAAAGAATATCCCCATGACCGTCTGAATTATGCATGGAAGATTTTGATGCAGAACCATCCTCATGACAGTATCTGCGGCTGCAGCGTCGATCAGGTCAATAAAGAGATCGAAGTGCGCTTTGACAGAAGCACTGAAGTGGCACATACGATTTCGGAAGAGGCCTCTGCATATCTGGCAGAGCGTATCGACACATCTGCTTTTGAAAAATATGGCGAAAACGCTGTTCCTTTTGTGGTGTTTAATACAACAGGCGACGTTCGTACAGGCACTGTCACCTCTATACTGGATGCGAAGCGGGACTATAATAAATGGCTTTGGGACGGACACCGCGACATGAACGCATGGGAAATGCCGGAATATTGCGTAGTGGATGCACAGGGCAATGTCCTGGAGGCTTCCGTAAAGGATGCTGGCGTAAAGTTTGGCTATGACCTTCCGGATGATAAATTCCGTCAGCCTTATATGGCGAGACAGGTGGAGGTATCCTTCTTTGCTGAGAACGTGCCTGCTCTGGGCTATGCAGCATATGCACTCGTTCCTGCAGATGCGGTATCCGGAAAGGATGCAGGATGCGGTATCGCAAAGGATGAGACACATCTGGAAAACAAATATCTGTCCGTTTCTGTCAATGAAGACGGTACAGTCAATGTTCTGGACAAACAGACCGGAAAAGATTATAAGGATCTTGCATATTTTGAGGATACGCTTGATGCGGGCAATGAATACATTTATTTCTGTCCCAAGACGAGTCCTGCAATATTGACAAAGGGAAGCAAGGCTTCCGTGAAACTGCTTGAAAATAACAGCTTTGAGGCTGCGGTGGAGATTACCCATGTCCTGAACATTCCGGTTTCCGCAGATGAAAAGTTAAAACAGGAGCAGGAGAGTCTTGTTGGATTTTATAACCGTACCTGCGGACGCAGCAGTGAAACCGTAGATATCGTACTCAGAACAATCGTGACGCTGGAGAAAGACAGCCGCACGCTTAAATTCAGGACAGAGTTTGACAATAAGGCGAAGGACCACAGACTCCGTGTAGTAATACCGACAGGGATTTCCTGTACACATCACTATGCCGACAGCGTGTTTGAAGTTGTGAAACGCCCCAACGAGCATAGCAAGCTTTGGGTAAATCCGAGCAAGTGTGAGCATCAGCAGTGCTTTACCGGCGTAAACGATGAAAAGGGAGGCGTGCTCGTATCCAATATCGGCCTGTATGAATACGAAATCCTGCCGGAAGCAGACAACGCGATAGCAGTGACTGTTCTGCGCAGCACGGGCGAGATGGGAGACTGGGGCGTATTCCCGACAGAGCTGTCCCAGCAGCTTCGCCATATCACCGCAGAATATGCGCTGACCTTCTTTGAAGGAGATCTGGTGGATTCCAACAGCTTCCGTGAGGCTTATCAGTATCAGGTTCCGGCAACAGTGGTGCAGACGAAGGTGCATGCAGGCGTTCTGCCGGCTGAGAAGACATGGCTGACATGGGAAGGCGAGCGGATGATGTTCTCCAACTTTAAGGAGAAGGGCGAAGGAACTGACCGGATGGCACGTTTTGTAAACTGCTCCGGTAAAGAGACCGTTCTCCGCATCAAAAAGGATGATTCCTTTAAGATGTTGTATTTCTCCAATATTCTGGAGGAAGAGGTGCGTGAGGTAGGTATCAGTGCAGACGGCTGGTATGAGATTCCTGTAAGAGGATTTGAAGTTGTGACGATTGGCATGAGATAAAAATCTGAGCGCATCAGTATCATGTTATAGGTATTTTTCCGGCGGGGACGGCTGAGATGTTTTCCCCGCCGGATTTCAGTATATCGGGCAGGAACATGTTTTGATGGGGAAAGTTGTGACCTGCCTGGAAGTAGGAAGGGTATAATCAGGAAGGGTATAATAATGAAAATGATTTTTGCATCGGATTCCTTTAAAGGCAGTATTTCCGGCAGGGAGGCGGGAGAACTGCTGAAAAAGGCGGCGAACGAGGTCTTTGGGGAGACAGAGACAATTATTTTAACGGCGGCGGACGGAGGAGAAGGAACAGTTGACGCGCTTTTGGAAACGTGCGGGGAAGAGCGTATCTTGGCTGGGGTACATGATGCGAGGATGCGCCCTGTACAGGCTTATTACGGCAGGATAGATGAAAAGCAGGCGGGGGTTGTAAAATAAGTCAATC
>OBXC01000081.1_pt1 | contig 107826 bp, 83 predicted proteins | sample 1538111 | NCBI WGS metagenome assembly OBXC01 (sample SAMEA2580137, study PRJEB22360) | human gut metagenome | biome: human gut; feature: human-associated habitat; material: faeces | place: Denmark | collected 2008/2010
TTGCCGGGCTCGTTCCGTCGGCGGGGCTTTCAGCCAGACCTGCTCATGCCGCAGGAGGCACTCTTCGCCAGAGAGGCGCATTCCATGCAGGCTGCTATGCGCAGGGCACTCTTACGCAGAGGGCGTTCTGGCAATGCTGCTTTTTCTAAAATCGAAAGCAATGTTGCCGGAAATCTATACCGGATGTGCAGAAAGGAGGAATCCAGATATGGCGATTTTTCATTACACAATCAAAATAGTCGGACGAAGTAAAGGGAAATCTGTTATCTCCGCTTCCGCATATCTCAATGGGGATGTGATGAAAAACGAGGAAACCGGGAGAATCAGTTATTACACTTCTAAAAAAGAAGTGGTCTACACCAGTCTGATGATGTGTGAAAACGCACCTCCTGAATGGCAGATAGTACCAGAAGAAAATATAAAACGCTTTCAAAAATCTGTCCGATACAAAAGATCAGAAGATAAAGAAGCTGCTTTAGAAAAATTTAAAATCACATTTCAGAAACAAAGGTTATGGAATGAGGTATTGAAGATTGAAAAAAATGCAGATGCCCAACTTGGCAGGTCATTTGAATTTGCCCTCCCCAAAGAATGGAGCAGACAGGAACAAATTCAATATACAACCGACTATATCCAAAAAACTTTTGTAGATAGAGGAATGTGCGCTGATTGGAGTATCCACGACAAAGGGGATGGCAACCCCCATGTCCATCTGCTTCTAACTATGCGTCCTTTTAACCCGGATCATTCTTGGGGAAAGAAAGAAGTCAAGGATTGGGATTTTGTCAGAGATAAAAACGGAAATATCGTGATTGATGAATCCCATCCGAACTGGTGGCAGGATAAGAAAAACCCTGACCGTCATGGAATCCGTATCCCTGTATTAGACGAAAACGGAATTCAGAAGATTGGAGCAAGAAACCGCCTGCAATGGAAACGGGTGCTGACCGATGCTACTGGATGGAACAATCCAAAAAATTGTGAACTGTGGCGGAGTGAATGGGCAAAGGTATGTAATGAACATCTGCCTTTGCATAATCAAGTTGATCATCGTTCTTATGAAAAGCAGGGAAAACTCCAGATTCCTACCATCCATGAAGGAGCTGACGCAAGAAAGATTGAACAAAAGTTTTTTGCCGGGCAGGAAATAAAAGGCTCGTGGAAAGTAGCGGAAAATCAAATCATAAAACAACAAAACACGTTATTGCAAAAGATACTGGACACCTTTGGGAAAGTATCGGGTGCATTATCATTATGGAAGGAGCGATTAAATGACATTAGAAGAAAGCCGGGAAATTATACCCTTAATGGAATCCATGATTGGGCAAATCGAAGAACAGCAGACCTTAATGGCAGAAATGATTCTGGAAATGCAGAACCGGGACACCCAACTCTCTCTTATGCAGGAACAGAATCAGAAATTGCAAAAATTAAACAGCGAGTTATCCGAGCTGCTCAACATTTTGCCAAATACCGAGGAACTGCTTTCCAAGATGGAAGAACAGAAAACGAAGATAGAACTTTTGGAAAACGAAAATCAGCAATGGCAGAAATTGGCACAGAAGCTGAACAGCGAAAACAGTTTATTACTGAAACAGAACACCGAATTGCTGAACTGGAACAGCAGATAGAGAAAGGACGTGATATAGATGAACGAATCCAGAGAATCAAAGAACGCCGAACAGTTGGAAGAACTTCTGCTCTTGACCGAGGAGATACAAGAAGAACTAGAACAGAAAGAACAGCTTATCGTGGAACTGAAGACGCAGCTCAGCGAATCTCTGACCTTGAACGAGAAATTAAACAAAGAGAACAGAGCCGGGAATATTCAAGCATTAAAGAACGACTTGAAGCTGGCAGACAGAGCATTGCGGATCGAGAAAGAGAAGTTGCGAAGCGCAAACGTCATGATAGAGGAATGTCAAGATAAAATATGCTATTTAACACAGGAACGGGATTATGCCCGGACACATCAGAAAATCGTAGAAATACCGGTAGAAAAGCCGGTACTCTATGAAAAATGTGAAGCCTGTAACCGGACAGCCTATCAGAATGCAAAAGCAAAATACGAAACACAAAAAGAGCGACTTGCAGGACAGTATAAAGCAAAAACGGTAATGTTCCAAACAACCTTGTTCCTTCTTGCATGGTATTCGTTGACAACCACTCTTTTTCAGGCAGTACAGTCAGATATGTTCCTTGTCGATTGTAAATCATTCTTCAATGATTTAGCATCATTCATACAAACCTTTGTCGGATGGACGATTGATGCCGGGCATTCTGCGGCACAGATTAGTACAAAAATTCCAAATGCTTTTATAGCCGGAATGGTATATTGGTTATTGCTAATATTGATTGTAGGAATATGTATGGCAGGAACAGGGATGCTGGCGATACTGATAGAAATAAAGGTTATAGAATTATATAAGAAAAACTGTTGGGATGTTATTACTCTACTAATGATACTGACAAGTGTTGCTATTGTCATTTATTTTGGAGAATCAATCAAAAAAGTACTGTCAGTAAATCTTCTATTGCTTTTCGTACTTTCGCAGGGCGCATATGTTGGAATTAGATGTTATCTTAAAGTTTGGTTAGAAAAAAGACCATATTAGTATTTTCAACTTACTGTATAGACAGTAAAATTACTCCATACCAGCCTAGTGAAAATTTACTGTATGAAAAGAAGTATTACAGAGAAAAAAGGCTGTAAAAACAGGAACAGCCAGCCCGAAAGAATTTACGGACTGGCTGTATCAGCAGAGTAATGTAATTGTGGAGCTGACCGAGATATGAAAAGCTTTCTATCATCAATTTCGCATTATTGCAATAACAGATTGCTTCTTCCATGAATGAATAAGCAATATTGTCATCAAACTTTCAAGCATAAACATAGCAACAGCAAAAAGAGTAAAAGCAACAACCGGAAATACAAATCCCGTAGACATGCCTGCATTTTTCAAAAATATACCGATTGCATATCCGCCGGGGATTCCAACAACAGCAGTTATAAGCAATGCAATCAAAGTAGTAAAAAGACCTTCCATCATAAATGCTTGCTTCAACTGCTTATTTGTCATACCAATAGATTTTAGTGTGCCCATTTCCTGTTTCTGTGATAAAAGATTTGTCACAGTAAGATTGATTTGATTGATGACCGCAAATATCCACAAGATGGCTGCAATCGCATAAGCTAATGTAAAACCTGCACGATTGTCTGATTGGTGTTCTACAATAAAATCTTGAAGGGTTTGTAAGCGAACATCCCTATTGTCAGAAACGAGTAATTTGAGTTCTTGCTCGATTATCTCCTGATATTCAGCTTCTGCTTGTATTTCGATTGCGTATGTACAGTCATAACCTGCAAGTTCTTTGAGCATATTTTCCGGCATTCTGAAAATATAGCCACCCATTCCATCATTGCTGGAAGTGATTGCACCAATTTTGAATGCTTTTGTTATTGTTTTACCACTATGATTTTTGAAATTAAAGGTCACAGTATCCCCAATTTGAGGTTTCCAATGGTAAACATCATAAATACGTTCGGGATCACTTACAACTAATTCTGTATCATCAGTAATATTTCCAGACAAAACCGCTGCATTTAGCGACGCCAAATCCTTTTCATTATAGCCGAGCATCAAGGTGCTATCTGAAATATCATTGTCTGTTGAGAAATCAACTGGTACGGTAGCATAAGTAAATATATTGCTAACTCCCTCTATATCTCCAACACGCTTTACATAATCAGAAAAATATTCTTTCTGCAAGAGAGCATCCAAATTTTCACTTTCGTTTTCTAAATCAATGCTGATTTTGAAATCTCCGTACTTCATATCCCAATAACGAGCCATACTCTCGGCATTAAAAGAACTCTGATAACTTGCTGCAAGGAAAAATATAACTCCGCACAGTCCCAATGATAAAATGGTCAATAGAGATTTTTTTCTGTTTCTGGAAAAGCTGATTTTCGCTAAATATACAGGCGTAATACGATGTCTTTTGTGAGTGCGGTAATTTACAATTCCCACTGGATTTTTCAGGGCGGAAATTGGAGAAGTATTCGCTGCAATTTTTGCTGGTTTACGAACACTAATATAAACAAGCAGTATTCCAAAAAGGCATGCGCCACATAGAGAAACAATAAATGCAAATACTGACCAGCCTTTTGATTGCAGACAATAGCTGATGATCGTTCCCATGATACTACCAATTAAAATCCCCGGAACTGCAAGCATATAACCCTGTTTAAGAACTATTTTATAAATTTGCTTTTTACTTGCCCCTATTGTCCGAAGCTGTCCGAACTCAGCAACTTTTTGTCCAACCGAAATATAGAAAATGCTGTAAATTACAAGTGCGGCAGCTAAAAACAAAATGGCAGCAACTACACCATATACCGCATAATTACTGAAGGACAAAGTTGTATTTACATAATCATAGTAACTGCTGACTGTCCAATTATTCAGTCCAGTCTCCTCTGAAATTTGAGATAATATTTCTGTTGCTTCGTCTTTTGTAAGGGTATCTGCATTTTCAAGCCAAACATATCCATTAAGCAGGTTATTTCCACGTAATTCCCGGCATTTTTCAAGTGAAACAAAAACAGGATAAGCGGTAGAAGTTTTATCATGATAAATACCAACAATAGTATAATTCTTCAAAGTACCATCCAGATTCAACTGAACTATGGCGTTGATTTCCGGAGACTTATTTTCACTGGCAAAAAAGGCATCTGTAACAGCAATTTCACTTGCTTTCTCTGGATATTTTCCGTCAAAGGCAGGAATCAAACTAAGCATGTCATCATCATAATAAATCAGAGACAGTTCTTTAGAATTTTCTTTCACTGTTTTGATATTACAGGAAAGTCCTACACTTTTTACTTCTTCGTTTGCTAACAACTTTTCTTTACTGTCCTGCGTAATGTCAAAGAAAATCCCTTGATGTAATCCTTCGATTTCTTTCTGATTTTGATAAATGATATTTTGCACTGTGAGCAACGACATCATTATCATAGCAACGGCTACAATAATTGCCGAAAGGCAAAATAAGTTTTTCTTCTTATCAAAACGCACACTTTTTCGTGCTAATTTTTTAATTACTGCACTGGTATCATTTTCAAAAGGATAATTCATAATTCCCACCTCCTTTAGCCAACAATTTTACCATCTTCAATCCGTACAATGCGGTCTGCGAGTTGAGCGATCTCGTTGTTGTGAGTAATCATTACAATGGTCTGATTAAATTCTCCGCTGGTATGCTTCAAAAGCCCTAACACATCTGCACTGGTCTTGCTATCAAGATTTCCGGTCGGTTCATCAGCAAGGATAATCGCAGGCTTCGTAATTAAAGCTCGTGCAATCGCTACACGTTGCTGTTGACCGCCTGAAAGATTGTTCGGCATATTTTCCAGTTTATCTTCTAAAGCCAACATATACACAACTTCGTCCATAAATTTCTGGTCTACTGTATCGCCATCCAGTTCCACAGGCAGGACGATATTTTCATATACATTCAAAATCGGAACCAGATTATAATTTTGGAAGATAAATCCGATGTTACGACGGCGGAAAATTGTCAATTCATCATCATTCTTTTTTGCGAGTTCTTCTCCCCGTACAATCACGCTGCCGGAAGTGGGGGTATCAAGTCCTCCCATCATGTGAAGCAATGTAGACTTACCGCTGCCGGAAGTTCCAACTACGGCAACAAATTCTCCCTGTTCCACAGTAAAATTTACACCATTAAGGGCACGAGTAATATTTGGTTCTGTGCCGTAATACTTCTTTAAGTCGATTGTTTGTAAAATGCTCATATTCAAATGCTCCTTTCAAGGCTTTCTATCTGTTGATAAAGCCATTGTAAACCACAAATGTTACACAAATGTCCGAGATAGAAAAAATTTTTATCGAAAATCAGAGTGAAATGTTACAACGCTCGGACATTTCAAAAAAAGTGGTTATATCTTACCTTACAGGAAGCATAATAGAAAATTCTGAGCCTTGCCTCAGCTCTGAAACAACCTTGATATAGCCCCCTTGCCTTGTTACAATCTCACGAGCCAAATACAAACCTATTCCCACACCCTGTTGATCGTGTACTTCTTCCTCACGATAGAAGCGCCGGAAGATGGCAGCCTGATTGCTTTCTGAAATGCCCTTGCCGGTGTCGGTCACTTTGACCTCTACGTACATTTCCCACTGAACCACTGATACAGAAATCTTTCCACCTGACGGAGTGTATTTTACTGCATTGTCCAGCAGATTGAAAAGGGCTTCGCTTGTCCACTTGCTGTCATGGGAGATTATCAAATTTTCCGGGCAATCCACGGATACAGCAATTTCTTTTTTCTCTGCGGCATATACAATACTGCTCATGGCTTGTGCAAGCGTATGGAATAAGCTGCTGTCTTTCTTTTCTAATCGTATTGCTCCGGTTTCCAACCGGGACGTTTTAACCAGTGCTTGGAACAGAAAATCCAGTTTATCAGTCTGACTACGTATGCCTTGTAAAAAGTCCATCCGTTCTTCTTCTGAAACAGGCTTTGTTAAAAGTGTGTCCGTTACCATTTGCAAATTGCTGACAGGCGTTTTAACTTGATGTGAAATATCAGAAATCAGCATTTGAAGCTCCTGTCGTTCCATGTCTACCTTGTGCCGGTTTTTCTGCATAATCTCATACAACCGAATTAAGCGGTGGTTGATACGGGCAAAAAGAGTTTCACTATCATTTGACTTTTGTAATTCCTCGTTTCCATCAATCATGTTGTCCAGCGTCCGGCACAAATTAGAAGTAAAATGAGAAAGGCGTTTTCCAAAAATCAGCACCAATAGCCAAATCCAGAAAAACGCACAGAGTGTCAATGTTCCACCCACTATAAAAATTCGTATATCCTGCATTATACCGCCGAAAATACCGGTAATTACCAGCATAGAGAAAACCATGCCAGCACTAACCAGTCTACAAATTTTCTTAGCAGAAAGGTTATTCAGATTCATTTCTTTTCGCCTCCTGTCCATTGATACCCCATACCATAAACCGTTTTGATATATGTGTCGCCATCCGCTTCAATCTTACTGCGAATACGGCTGATAGAAGTAGTAAGGGTATGTTCATCTACATATTTTTCATCAACATCCCACAGTTTTTCTAAAAATTGTTGGCGAGTAAGTACCTGCTTCGGATTTTTAAGAAATAGGTTCAACATTTTATATTCCATCGCAGAAAGTGCTAATGGTTTCCCGTTCAAACTTGCAAATTGTTCCGAAAAATCCAGAAACAAGCTACCATCCTCGTAAATATCCTTAGCTGGTTTGTGATGCTCCAACATAGCGAACATGGCTTTGATTTTTCGCTGCAAAGCACTAATCGAAAAAGGTTTCGTGATATAATCCACTGCACCAGCTTCATATCCCCGTATCTGATTGCTTTCCTGATCGTTGGCAGTTAGAAATATAACTACTGTATCAGGATGCTCTGGCTTGATAAGACGGCATAGGTCATAACCATTTCCGTCTGGTAAATTTATATCCAGCAATACCAAATCAAAAATGTTTGTTTTTAATGATTCAGCGGCTGTCCTTGCATTCAGAACAGAAGTTATTGTGTAACCGTCCAATTCCAAATTATAAGTAAGCGTTTTATTCAAAAGATTATCATCTTCGACAATTAAAATATGCTTCATATTATCACTTCCTTTTCTTTTTGCAGATAGTATAACAGGCAAATGTCCGAGAATTGTTACAAGGACAAATATATTTTTCATTTTACAGCTTTTTTCTGTGTACTGCAATTTTATAAAAGAAAGGACAGCAGTGTCAAATTGCTGTCCTTTCTTTTATCATAGCTGGTAGTGTATAAGCGTGGGTTCATCATATCGGGTGTGGTATCTTTAACTACAGGAAACTCCCTACAACACTATCTCACTTCTTGCTTAATAAAGTTCTAATGAATCTTCTGTATCCACCCACATCTGTAAATTGCCATCAAGATATAATCTTGCATATTCCAAAGGCTCATCCACAGCCAATGAAGTAAGCGCACATTCTGATCCGTATGTGGTTTTTAGATTTTTTTCAGCTTTCCAGCAATCAATGCGAAGCATATATCCGGCACTTGTGTAAACATCAATACTATCGTGATTTATGTTGTATTCTGCATAAATTGTTCTCATCGTATCTTATCTCCATTTTCTTTTGATAATCAGTTACAGAGTTAAATATCGAAAACATTTCAATCAGTTCACCATGTCGTTATTGTTATATGTTATATTGTGTTATGAAATTTTCTTTCCCTTAATTTTTCCCATATTAAGGTTCATGAAAAGCAATGGGAAAATGTAACACAAGGGAAAGAGTAAGGGAAAGTTCACTTGCTACAAACTTAGTATTTTCAAGGGTTTGCGAAGAATTTGATAATCAAATATAACAGTTATTAAATTTCCTAAAATATGTGAAATATCAACTGGGAGTTGACTATCAACTGATAATCAAAAATATCATTCCTAAAATTGCAAATCCTTCACAGATCGCAATTATCTAAAATCTGTCGAGCTCTTCGTATAGAAAAACAGTAATTTCATTCTTTCGAAATTTTTAATTCTACGTCTCCGTTACTCAGCAATTCTACAACCTCACGCTCTGGCATATTCATTTTTCCCAGTCTTACCTCTTGTTTATCATCGTTCACGGAATCCTTGTTAGAACTACCACATGCAACCAGACAGGCTGTGAGGATAATTTCCAGAATAACTGATAAATATTTCTTCATATGGCTACACCTAGTTCTTTATTATTTCTTTTCATCAAGCAAAATAACACCTTGTGCCGGATTTTTATCAATTGCACCAACTATCTCATGTGGAACATATGGCTCTTCAAGATATGCAAGGTCTTCGGCAGTTAATTTAATGTCAAATGCTCCGGCTGAATCATCCAGATACTGCGTTTTGGTTGCCCCAATAATAGGCGATAGAATTCCCTTTGCCCACTGCCATGCAATGGCTATCTGGGACATTTTGCAGTTATACTTTTCGGCAAGCTCCGCTACACGTTTAACTATCTGCATGTCTTCCGCTTCAGTCTTATCATATTTTCCCATGGCAACCCTATCCGTGGTTCCACGAAGAGACTCTGATTTCCACTGTGGTCTTGCCAGATGTCCGGCTGCAAGAGGGCTATACGGCATTAACGAAACTTTCATTTGCTTACAAATTGGTAGCAATTCTCTCTCATCCTCTCTGTAAAGCAAATTATAATGATTCTCCATCGCAGAAAATGGTGTCCATCCATTGTCTCTTGCGGCTAACTGCATATTATAAAACTGATATCCATACATGGCAGATGCACCAAGTGCCCTGACCTTTCCTGCTTTTACCAGATCGTGCAGTGCCTCCATAGTTTCTTCAATTGGTGTATCATAGTCAAATCTATGGATGATATATAAATCAAGATAGTCGGTTCCAAGACGTGACAGAGTTCCATCTATTTCCCTCATGATTGCCTGTCTTGATAAACGACCTTCATTAAAATATACCTTGGATGCAATCACAACCTGATTTCTCGCTACATTTTTCTTCAATGCTTTACCTAAATATTCCTCACTTGTTCCTGCTGAATATCCATTTGCTGTATCAAAAAAATTATATCCCAAATCAAGTGCATGCTTGATAACATTCTCACTTTCAGCTTCATCCAACGTCCAGTCATGCATGGTTCCAGCTTTCCCAAAACTCATGCAGCCCACACATAATTTTGACACTTCTATATCTGTATTTCCGAGTTTACCGTATTCCATAGTGCTCTCCTTATCTTAATCCAGCGTACTCTTTCTCCGATACCGCCTCACACCACTCATTGGAACAATCCACTCCCGGCACCTCAATTGCCAGATGGGAAAACCATTCATCCGGAGCGGCCCCATGCCAGTGCTTTACATCTACCGGAATGTTAATACAGTCACCCGGTTTCATTTCTACCGCATCCCTGCCTTCTTCCTGATAAAACCCTCGGCCGGCTACACATACTAAGATCTGCCCGCCACCGCTTTTTGCATGATGAATATGCCAATTATTCCTGCATCCGGGTTCAAATGTCACGTTGAAAATGCCAACCTGAGAAGTGGAAATCGGTGCAAGAAAACTTCTGCCAGAAAAATACTGTGCAAAGCCATCATTTGGTGCACCAATTGGAAATACCATCTCTTTTGCATGCGCCCGCATTGCTTCCTCTTCGTATGGTAAATCTCCTTCACCTGCCTCCCACACTTCCTTTGCAAGATTGAAAACAGCCCATGCTTTTGGCCATCCTGCATAAAATGCGACATGTGTGATTACTGCGGCAATCTCTTTTTGTGTTACACCATGATTTTTTGCATTTTGAAGATGATATTTTAAAGAAGAATCTGTAATTCCGGAAGCCATCAGAGCAACCACTGTGATGATACTTCTTGTTTTTACGTCGATGTCCTGGTTATTCCAGTTTTCGCCGAAAAGTACATCATCGTTAAAATGTGCAAATTCCGGTGCGAATTCACCAAGTGTATTTCTTCCTGCTGTCTGTACTATTTTTCCCATTTTCTGTATACCTCCATAGCACTGTTATTTATAAAGATTTTACCCACTCACTGATTTCCTGTTTTGTTCCACGGTTTAACAGGTTGCCTTCTGTGATAACCGCATCCGGTGCAGATGGCTGTAATTCCTTTACAGTATTACCGAATCCACTTCCACCGGATGTTGCAAAGAGCACAATCTTTTTGCCACTGAAATCATAGGCTTCCAAAAATGTATTGACAATTGTCGGAGCTACATACCACCAGATTGGGAATCCCAGAAGGATCTCATCATAAGAACTCATATCCATCTTTTTCTTCATAATCTCCGGCCTGTATTTCTTATCACTCATTTCCACACTGCTGCGGGATTTTTTATTCATCCAGTCAAGATCAGCCTTTGTATATGGAACTTTTGGCTCAATCTCAAATAAATCCGCTTTTGCTTCCTCTGCAATCATTTCTGCTACTTTTTTTGTTGTCCCGCTTGCACTGAAAAATGCGACTAAATTTTTACTCATAATAAAAATCCCCTTTCTTTGCGAATTTTTCGTATAAAAATAGATGTATAAGATTTGAATTTCTCTTATACATCTATTTTATACCTGATATTTTTATTATGTCTAATGCTTATATTGAATTCCATTCTATGCCTGAAAAGCATTTATTTCTTCTATCATTTTACTGACCGCCAGAGAATATGGAATGTTTCGTCTCCAGGCAATCACAGTACTTGTTGTGATTTCAGGAGAAATTCTTCGCTGTACAAGAATATCCTCCCGCCAATACTTTGCAGCACCTTCGATGGATACCGGATAGCCCAGTCCATTTGCTGCCATAACTCCGGCATTCGTTCCAAGATTACTTGTAAAAGCAATCTGCAGTTTCGAAAAGTCTTTTCCAAACCAATTGGCAAGTTCACTTTGAACATTTACTCTTTCCGGCAGGATCAATGGTTTTCCAATAAGATCTTCTTTTCTTATAAACTCTTTTTCTGCCAGCGGATCATCCGGCCGCATTCCAACACACCAGTGATCGCAATCTGTGATCCGGATATAATCCAGCCCTTCGGTGTCCACCGGCTCCATGAATAATGCAATATCTACAAGTCCTTTGTTCATCATCTCATACACTGCATCTGCTGTTGCAGTATGCAATACAATCTGAACCAGCGGGTATTTTTCTTTATATGTTTTACATATCTCCGCCAATGTCTCCACCGCTGCAAATTCACCGCATCCAATGGTTATATTTCCCTCTACAACATCTTCTTTTCCTTTCAGTTCCTCAAGTGTTTTTTCCTCAAGATTAAGGATCTCCAGGGCACGCCTTTTTAATAAAATCCCCTCTTCAGTAAGCGAAATTTTCTTCCCGCTTCGAATAAATAATGTTACTCCAAGCTCCTCTTCAAATGCCGCCATTTGTCTGGATAGCGTTGGCTGGGTAATATGCAATTGTTCTGCTGCTTTTGTAAAGCTCTGTTCTTTTGCCACCGTCAGAAAATAGCGCAATAGTCTTAATTCCATATTTTTTTATTCCCACAACTTCCGATTTCTATTTTTGTTTCCATAGCATAGTGTACTCTTTTTCACCAGTATCTTCATCCAAACCTTCACATTGAATAATAAACCCTTCTCTTTGGTAAAAAGAAATTGCTCTGGCATTCTTCTGATATACATTTAATCGTAAGCTGACTTTTTTATCCTTAATATAATCCAATAAAAGCTTACCTATGCCACATGACTGCATTTCATCAGAGACAAAAATACCTTCGATATATTCATCATTTAGTCCTACAAATCCTTGTATCATTTTATCTGCTTCAAACACATAAACTTCGGATTGTGACAGCATTTCTTTCACTAATTCATAATTACTTTTCCAGTATTGATTGGAAATAAAATAATGTGCTTTCAGATTTGTCTTTAACCATATGTCAGCAACTCTATCGATATCTCCGTTCAGCAACTTTCTAATCATAACAAATATTCTCCACAACTACATCCTTTATGCTTTTCTCTTTTATCCATTCTATCACAAGCTCACCATTAATCATCAATTTTTGGATATTTTTTCTTTTCCCCTACTGCAAAACAGCATCTGAGCGTTTCGTTATATAGAGTGGTACAAATACAGAGCAAAACTAAAATGTTAGCCGGAAATTGATCATTTTGAATGGAATTTTGTGTCACGAACGTGATTAGAAAAAAACAAAAGCGTTCGTTGTCGGCTAATCCAGCTAACATTTTCGAACGCTTTGAAGCACGTCCATAAGAGGATTTGAACCTCCGACCCCTCGCTTAGGAGGCGAGTGCTCTATCCAGCTGAGCTATATGGACATATATAGTTGTGAAACATTTCGAACACTTCCAAAAGTTTCACAACCATTATTTTACTATATTTATTTTGAAATTACAAGAATTAATTCTAAATTTGAAAACTTAATAGTGCAGCTGACCCTGCAGCCAGATTGTTCCTTTGAAGCGGCGTCCAACTGCCGGTTCACCGAGAAGATCTTTGCTGTTGATGCAGATATCAAACTGTATATCATTGCTCTCTATAGTCATCTGGCAGATTTCTTCACCTGTCAGGATATTCTTAAATTTCATGATATCCAGAATCTCACCAAGAACATTATACTGATCACATTCAATTCCATAAGGCATGAAATAAGAGTCCACGATCGTGAGAACATCATCTGTAACAATTCTCTGGGAAATCATGGAGTAAGTATCCATATCCTCCATTGTAAGGCTCTCCATAGCTTCCTCATCACCATTACGCGCTGCTGCGATCAGATTAGTCCTGTTTTTGGAAAGTTCTCTCTCCACCTTTACCGCTTCCTTATCCTTCTGCAGCGGAAACAGGATCTTTCCCTCAGAAGCCAGACCGGAAACCGTCACCGGACGGTCCCCCGGGTCTTTCAGGCCTTTGTATTTCTCCTGCATATATTCTGCCAGATTCTGCAGATAAAAGATCATAGTCACGCCAATACGCAAATCATCACATGCTCCTGCATAAGATTCCTTATCTGTATGACGTTCAACAGTCACTTTTTCCCTGGATGTGATTCCTGTTCCCCTGAAAAATGGGAAATAATATTCCACGTGAAACTCACCGTTCTCATCGTACTGACCACAAACGCTGATTCCACAGTCACAGCCATAATTCTTGGAAAACTGTACAAATACGCCTTCCGGATGATTTTCCACGCAAACCTTTTCATCGTAGCTTGCGATCACATCACGAATGATCTCTTTTATTTCACTTCTTCTGGTAATCTGTGAAAAACCAACGGTCTTTAAATAACTGTGCACAAGAACACCTCCCTGAAAAAGCCTGCGTTTCTCTTACGCGCGTGTCTTTTTCTCAATCTTTGTCATACCGCCCATATATGGCTGCAGAGCTTTTGGAATGTTTACAGATCCATCTGCATTCAGGTTATTCTCCAGGAAAGCAATGAGCATTCTCGGAGGTGCTACTACTGTATTGTTTAATGTATGAGCAAGATATTTCTTGCCATCTTTGCCGTTTACACGGATTTTCAAACGACGTGCCTGTGCATCTCCAAGGTTGGAGCAGCTTCCTACCTCAAAGTATTTCTTCTGACGTGGAGACCATGCTTCAACATCGAGGGATTTTACCTTAAGATCAGCAAGGTCACCGGAGCAGCACTCAAGCGTACGAACCGGAATATCAAGAGAACGGAACAGATCTACTGTATTCTGCCACAGCTTGTCGAACCACATCTTACTCTCCTCTGGCTTGCAAACAACGATCATCTCCTGTTTCTCGAACTGATGGATACGGTAAACACCTCTCTCCTCAAGTCCATGAGCACCTTTCTCTTTACGGAAGCACGGAGAATAGCTTGTAAGTGTCTTCGGAAGCTCTTCCTCCGGAATAATCTGGTCAATGAATTTACCGATCATGGAATGCTCACTTGTTCCGATCAGGTAAAGATCCTCACCTTCGATCTTGTACATCATAGCATCCATCTCCGCAAAGCTCATAACGCCTGTAACAACGTTGCTTCTGATCATGAAAGGCGGTACGCAGTAAGTAAATCCCCGGTTGATCATGAAATCTCTTGCATAGGAAATTACTGCGGAATGAAGGCGTGCGATATCACCCATCAGATAATAGAATCCGTTACCGGCAACACGTCTTGCGCTGTCAAGATCGATTCCATCAAAATTCTCCATGATATCTGTATGATACGGAACCTCAAAATCCGGAACAACCGGCTCACCAAATTTCTCAATCTCTACGTTCTGGCTGTCGTCTTTACCGATTGGTACAGAAGGATCGATGATGTTCGGGATCACCATCATATCTTTCAGAAGCTCTTCCTCAACCTCTTTCTCTCTCTGAGAAAGTTCCTCAATACGAGTTCCGGATGCAGCAACCTGTTTTTTAACCTCTTCTGCCTCTTCTCTTTTTCCCTGGCCCATAAGAGCACCGATCTGTTTGGAGATCTTGTTTCTCTCAGCACGGAGAGCCTCAACCTCCTGCTTGATCTCTCTGTTTTCTTTATCAAGTTCGAGAACCTTGTCAACCAGCTCCAGTTTGCTGTCCTGGAACTTATTGCGGATATTCTGCTTTACAACCTCCGGATTCTCTCTCACAAACTTAATGTCTAACATGATATTCCTCCTGTATTAAAAATATTCTTACTCTTTGCAGTTTTTTATTCCTTCTCAATCTCACCAAGTCCAAAGTTTACTGCTTTTCTCAAAGCTTCCACTTCTTCCTGACTAAGTACAACATAGGACTCACCTTTTACGATCTCCTTTAAATAAAGGAAACAGTTATCGCGGCTGTGAACCGCATTCAAGATCAGACCCGTATTGTTTTTATCAAGAAGCGCCAGTGCAAAGCTGAGTTTTCCACCTACATCATCAAATGCATCATACTTTTCAACGCCATATTTGCTGAACATTACATTCATATTTTTTTTGATAAAGCTGATGTCATGATCATGATCTTCCTTTGCTTCATACAGCCGGTCGATCTGTGCAAATTTTCTTACAAAAACTTTTTCCAGTGACTGTGCATCTCCGCCTCTCATAAACATCTTGTACTTCCGTTCCAAACGGCTGAGACGCATATTGCTACTCACCACATTGATCAGAAGAATGATGGTAAGGATCAGCAAAACAATGATCACAATCCCGGAATCAATTCCCATGCTTTCAAAAATCCCGCTCATTCTGCCTCCTATCTGATAGATTCGAACAGATCAATGATCCTCTCCAGTTCATCTCTGGAATAATATTCAATTTCAATTTTACCTTTGTTGTTTTTCTTTCGCTGAATGGATACCTTTGTTCCCATGATACCTTTCATTTTTTCTTCCAGGCTCTCATAAATGGCATCTTCTGCTGTGTTTCTCTCTGTTTTTACTTTTTTCGCAGGAGAAACCAGATTCTTTACAAGTTTTTCCGTCTCACGAACACTGAGTTTTTCATCAAAAACCTTCATGGCTGTTGTTTCCTGAAGAGCTTCATCAGAAATTCCCAGAAGTGCTCTCGCATGACCAGCTGAGATCATATCTGCAATTACCATTTCCTGAACTTTTGAAGAAAGCTTCAGAAGACGCATGGAATTAGTTACTGCAGTTCTGCTTTTGGCAACTCTGTCTGCGATTTCATCCTGTTTCAGGTGAAACTCTTCCATCAGACGTTTGTATGCCATCGCTTCCTCTATAGGATTCAGGTCTTCCCGCTGAATGTTCTCGATCAGGGAAATTTCTACGATTTCCTGGTCTGTAAACTCTTTTACAACAACAGGAACTTCCTTGAGCCCTGCCATCTTGGCAGCTCTCCAGCGGCGTTCGCCTGCAATGATCTCAAAATAATCCTTCTTATCGGATACCAACAACGGCTGAAGAACACCGTACTGTTTAATGGATTCCGAAAGTTCCAGCAGCGCATCCTCATCAAAATGTCTTCTGGGCTGATTCAGATTTGGTTCTACGCTGGAAATTTTCACAAGTCGTTCTGCGGCCGGACTATCTTTTTCAGTTGGTTTGTCTTTTTTTACAACTGCAGATCTTGTCTTTTTTGCAGGTTCCTTTGACGGACCGCCTGCTTTGTTCGGGATCAGTGCGTCAAGACCCTTTCCAAGGCCTCCTGTTCTTCTTCCAGCCATCACTCGCCCTCCCTGCCTATAACTTCTTCTGCCAGGAGGCGATAACTCTCTGCTCCTGTAGATCGTGAATCGTACAGATTGATCGGTTTTCCATAGCTTGGTGCCTCTGCAAGTCGTACATTTCTCGGTATGATCGTTTTGTATATATTCTGGTCCAGGTTTTCTTTTACATTTTCTACAACCTGAAGTGACAGATTTGTTCTGGCATCATACATAGTAAAGACCACGCCTTCGATCTTCAATCTCTTATTCAATCGGTCTCTTACCAGTTCGATGGTATGTATCAACTGTGACAAACCTTCCAATGCATAATACTCACACTGAATCGGCACCAGAACGGAGGTTGCGGCTGTCAAAGCATTAATTGTAAGCATACTCAGTGACGGCGGACAATCCATGATTATGTAATCATATTTCCGGCGAAGTTTATCCGTGATCTTTTTCAGAATAAATTCTTTATCCTCAAGATCAACCAGTTCAATTTCTGCACCGGAAAGATTCATATTCGATGGTATCAGGTCAACATTGTCTACAACGTTCTTTATAATGGTATCCTTGGTCTCTGCTTCTCCAAGCAGCAGCTCATAAAGGGTGTTTTCTACTGCATTCTTGTCTGCGCCAAGTCCACTGGTCGTATTTCCCTGCGGATCAATGTCGATGGCAAGAACCTTTTTCCCTTTTTCAGCAAGGCAGGCCGATAGATTGATGGCTGTCGTTGATTTTCCAACCCCGCCTTTCTGATTGGCAACTGCAATGATTCGTCCCATTGTACCCCTCCTTTTTATTTTTTTAAGGGATTTTTACTCATTGGATATCATTATAACACTTTTATTTTTAAACTGCCACATAATGTTTCACGTGAAACAATAGAAAATAGGTTTTGAATTATTTTATTTATTGTGTAGTATACCCAAACTCATTCCGGACTAAACAGAAGTTTGACAGTAACAGTACATCGATTATAAAGTCCATCAACTCCGCATAAACTTCCAGTTTTATTTGCTGTCAATCAGACTATATATTTTACGCCATTACGCCATAAAAACGTACCGAGAAATGAAGTTCCCATTTATAGATATTTTGCTGAAATTGTTCTGATTTATCGTAATCTCGAAAATAATTCGATTTTCTCGGTATAGATATTATCTTTTATGGAACCTTGCACACTGCTACATAGGCATCGAAATCCCTTTCTTTTACAGCATTTATAGCATTTTCAAATTTTATCTGAACACTAAAAACATTACTATTATTATCAAGCGAATAAAAGCATCTGTAAACACATTCGCTGTTCTACACTGAATAACTGCTTCGCGATTTACCAAAAGGACTACAAGCTACTCTTCCCTGATAAGAAGCAGTTCTTCAACCACTGCTTATCGTTTCTTGCAATTGAAGCCAAAAACAGGGGGGAACTCCTGATTCGAGTCATACAAACAAAAGCATCCGCAGTTGCTACGCAGCTTTACACCGAATAACTGCTTCGCATTTTATCAAAACTTGCTTGTACTCTTCCTGATACAAGCAAGTCACCAACCGCTGCTTATTGCTTCTTACACTTGAAGCAGGGGACCTCCTGACGCGATTAAAAACTATATCACGCTACCGTAAAGCGCATATGAGTTGTCGTTGTTGCGAAACATTTTTTAAGTCAAGCGGATAAAAACATCCTCTTCACTACTGCTCATAGCTTAATAAATGCTTCGCAGTTTATCAGAAGGAGACTGTACTTCTCCTGATACAAGCAAGTCCCCAACCGCTGCTTATTGTAGTTCACAATTGAAGCAGGTGAATTACTTGATTCGATTAAAATCTATATTAAACCTACCATAAAACACATAAGCACGAACTACAGCTGTTTTTTATTTCTGCAATTGTCAAAGATGGGGTTATAACTCTTTATTCTTAATCTGTCTTCGGATGTTTCACGTGAAACATCCGAAGATGGATTATCAAACCAATATTCATAATTGAATCAAGTGACTTCCTCGATCCGGTTAAAAATGCCATCAACGAAATCGATCCAGGACACGGTTTGACTTGTAACTGCAAGGGTACTGAACAGTTACGAACACATTATAAAATCAATGAGAAATATCAAAAAAATACTCCGATATATTCTCTCTGGCATTATCTGTATCACGAAAGCATATAAAAAATACAAGAAACTCCATCCACAAAATAATGTGGCTGTTATCTTTATATTCTCCAAAAGCATCTATATATAGTAAATGGAAACTTCTTTTCCCGGAGTGTTTTTATAGTGTGAAATACATGTATCTCTCGCGAAAAAAATATAATATTATGAAACTGAAATTTTCGATTTTTGTTTATTTTATTATGTTTACGAAAGATTTGCGTATTTATTTCATTTTTCTTCCAATCCTGTTATATATTCGTTATGTACATGTTAACTAAAGGCTTTTTCAAGCATAGTTTCATTTTGTAATATCCAATATAAAATGTATCTGAATAAGGTTCCGGCATAGAACTGGCATAAAATAAATTTCACTTAATAGGCTTTTTTCTTCTAAATCAAGCCGTAAAAGACTTCCCTGTCTTCCCTTTATCCCAGTCATGCGGACAAAAATTTTTGCATTCGATCACAGTTTTACACAAAATAGCTGTTTTACAGTTTATCAGGAAGAGTACAAGTATTTTCCCACCCACAGCTTATTGTTTTTTTGTAATCGAAGCAGCTGCTTTCTTTTATTCGATCAATCAAAATTTCACATGTTTAAAGTAGGAACGGATCTATATTTTATCTTTTTGCCGTATGTGTGCAGGTGCACATTTTATATTTTAAGGCTTTTTTATATGTACATGCGTGTAAAGTACGTTTTATCGTACTTTTTTATTTAAAGTACTATAATTTGTACTTTAATACTTTTTTATTCGTAAATATCCTATTATTTCTCTTTATTTGCCAGTATTTTCTTTTATAAAGTCCTTTTTATCGTACTTAACGTTTGTTTTATTATCATTATCATAGTGTTCTCTTCGCAGAAATAATCTCTCATTTCTCTTTATTTCATCCTTACTCTTATATCGTTCTTCTATAAAATCCCCCATATTTTCCGCCTTCCCCTCCATTTTTTCATATAAATACACATTTTTACTACATTCACTTAACTTGTTAATTCCCCATCCAGTTCACAAAAGCATCTGACCGAAATCATGGGGAATACTGATGACAGTATCTGGCAACTCACCTTCAAGTGTGCAAACATATCTATCCAATTTGGGATCAAACGAATAAAAATACCCGTATTCGCTACGCAGTTCTACACCCAATAGCTACTTTGCAATTTATCAGGACCTGCTTACAATGTACCCATAACAGTGGCCACATGAATTAGTGCAGTACCTTGTTTTTAGACATGCCCACTATTCTTTTCCCTGCTTCTAAACGCCGTTGCATTCTTCCTAATACACGCCACCCACTGCTTATTACTTATTACTTTTTCGTAATTGAAGCAGGGGACTTACTGTTAACTGGTAATATTATCCTCCGAGTTTTTTTGTGCGCAAAGACCACTGAAAGCCCTGGACATACCATGCAAATTTATGTGATTAGCATAATTTCTGTGCATCGCGAAGTGTATTACCAAGAACGGAGTGATCAGTAATCAGGAAACTTCTTGATTTAAAATTCAAGCAGATAAAAGCATCCGCTTCACTACTTGCTCATAACCGAATAAGTGCTTCGCAGTTTATCCGAAGGAGCCTGCACTTCTCCTGATGCAAGCAAGTTCCCCTGATTATTGCTTTTCGAAATCGAACCAGGGGACTTATTTGATTCAGTTAAAAACACTTCTTCTCTTGCCTCATTTTCCCCTGAAATGCTATAATCCATAAAGAAAGCATCCGCAAACTCCTTGCAGTTTGCGGCTAATACATTGTTTCGTAAATAACTATACTAATCGCGTGGGATGTGGATTCGAGTGTGCAGGTATAAAAATGCAGGCGTAGCTGGCTATGCTGAGACTTTTAGATCTGTGCAGTCGGATTCACCAACAAGTAATTGGTATAGTTATTTCGAAAACAATGTCCTAGTACAGCGAAAATTAAGTTTCTGCTATATTGACGTAGGATGATTTTCTCATATGCAAGGCGAAGGAATGAGGCGTAGCGGTGGCTACGGCGATTGACGACAACGCAGCATATGAAAAATCAGACAAGTCAATATGGCGGTTACTTAATATTCGCTGTACTAGTCATTTATCATCTGATTGAAAGGAATATTTTATACATGAACACCACAAATAATCGCAACGATTTCTATAAAGAACAATTAGACAAGACTTTAAATGGCAATGAAAAGATCGAAACTGCCATTGCAGCACTCCAAAAAGAAGCAACCGAAGAAATGCTTGCTCATACTCTCACCGTAATCCGTCACAGAATGCAGGAGCAGGCACAGCTGATCATTGCTGTAGAACCTCCAAAAGGTGATGGAAAAATTTCTCTTCATGCGATCAAAACCAACGATGGAAAGCAATGGTGGGCTGCATTTACCAGCTTTGACGAAGAGTTAAAAGGCAGTGATAAGATCATGTCCTCATTTACCGCAGATATTGATAAGATTTTTGCTTCTGCATTGCAAGAGCCGTCTGTTGAGGGAGTAATTCTCAATCCATGGAACCGCACACTGATGCTGAACAAAACCCTTATCAACATCATCCTCGGTAATCCTGTATAGCATCAGCTCTGTCGGATAACAAGTCCAATGTTTCACGTGAAACACTTGGTATTTTACTGAAGTATAAAAGCATTCCAGCGGATAACAGCATCCGCTTCGCTACTTGCTCATAACCAAATAACTGCTTCGCCGTTTATCAGAAGGAGTTTTTCTTTCTCCTGATACAAGTAAGTCCCCACCCTCTGCTTATTGCTCTTCGCAATTAAAGCAAGGAACTTACTTGATTCGGTTCGAAATCTGATTTCTATGTATCATGAAGCATATTGGCTATGCTACTGTTCACTGATAATATTCCGTAAGTTTTTTTATAAACGAAGGTCGCAGAAAGCCCGAAGCCATACCGCACCAATTTATGCGATCAACATAAATTCTTTGCATTGCGAAGCGCGTTACTGAAAGCAGAACGAACAGCAACTTAGCGATCATCGCCAAGAACAGAATGGACAGTAGCGTCAGCATACAATAACAAGGTTAGGGTTCCTACAAAAGCATTGTAAATTTTTCGTTCCTGTCGTATAATAAAGCAAAGAAATATTCAGAAAAAATCAGATCAGATACCTGAATTACGTTACATCTGTCCTGATTATTTTTACGAATTCCAGGAGGCTTTTTAATGAAGAAAAATGGACACAGACTACTTACTCTTGCAGCTTTAGTCGGAACTGCCGCAGGTGTTATTCATATTGCTAACCGTTTCATAGATGCCACATCTCAGCTTAAAGATATGCTGGAACAGCCACACAGTAGAACCTATGACTGGCGTTTTGGAAAGATTTTTTATACAAAACAGGGACATGGCACCCCTATTCTTCTTATTCATGATATCATGCCAGGCGCTTCCGGTTATGAATGGAATGCCATAGAGAAGCAGCTCGCAACCGAACATACAGTTTACACCATTGATCTTCTTGGATGTGGACGTTCCGAAAAACCGGATATTACTTATACCAATTTTGTATTTGCTCAGTTACTCTGTGATTTTGCCAAGAATGTGATTCGTGAGGAAACCGATGTTATTGCCAGTGGTTTCTCAGGTTCTTTTGCGATCATGGCTTACCGTAACAATTCCGACCATTTCCGCAAGATCATGCTGGTCAATCCACCAAGCTTCAGTTCCCTGAAGCAGGCACCTTGCAAAGACAACAAGCTCTTTAAGTATTTTATCGAGCTTCCGATTTTCGGAACTCTGATCTATCATATGGTAGCTTCCCGCGAATCCATCAGCAGTCTGTTTATGGAAAAGCTGTTCTACAATCCCTTCCATGTAACAGATACACTGGTAGACACCTATTATGAATCCGCTCACAAGGGTGGTTCCAACGCCAAATATCTGTATTCCAGCTACATTGGCAAATACCTGAATATCAGCATTAATAATGCCGTAGAATCTTCCGATGCATGCATCTATATTATTTCCGGAGAAAAAGAAGCTTCCGCTTCTCTTATCGCAGAGGAATACCAGAAGCTGAATTCTTCCATTGAAACCGCTGTGATCCCGGAAACCAGACATCTTCCTCATCTGGAAGATCCGGAACATTTCCTGGAACAGGTAGCTATTTTCCTGTAAAAACAGCTTATGATCCGGCACCAAAAACAAAATTTATCTATAGTAATTTTGGAAATGCTATAAACCAACAAAAAGCCAATAAAAAAAGAGTACTGTTTCACGTGAAACATAAGTTTTCCCTCAAACAAACGTGAAACAATACTCTTTATTTTTTACCAGACTCACAGCATGCATCCGGACATTTCTCTTATCTAAGTGCCTGCTCCAGATACATGTGTGTTGTATTATCGATCAGCTTATGTGTCAGCTCTGCCATATGCTGTGTACTCTCCTGATTCTCAGAAGACAGCCATGTCTTGATCATTCCCACGCATCCATTCAGACAAAACGCATACGCATACTCAATATCACGGTTGTCTTTCGGCAGACGAATTGACAAGCGATGCAGCACTGTATCTGCGATCAGTTTTTCTATACGATTCACAAAAGCCATATCTCCATTCTTTCCAAGAAGTGCGATACAAATATCCTTATTATGATCCAGGATCGTAAATATCTGCTCAATAAAAGGATACGAGCTCTCCTTATTATTAAGAGGATCCAGAGGATAGTCTGCCACCAGATGCGTGATTTCCTCCATCAATTCAGCCTCAATGGATTCCAGCATCTGATAGATATCTGTATAGTGAAGATAAAATGTGGAGCGGTTGATATCAACTTCTTCCACCAGTTCCTTTACCGTAATCTCCTTAATGCTCTTCTTCTGCATAAGACGGGCAAGCCCCGCTCGCAACTGTGCCTTGGTCTTACGTACTCTTCTGTCAACTTTTTCCGCCATCTTAATTCCCCCTGCAATTCAAAAAAGCAAGCACGTTTCCTCCGCCTCAATCACCTGTTACCTACGATACTCTGCAACTGTCATACAATGCATAATGCATCCTTCAAACGAATAAAAGCATTCGCTTTCTCTACGCCGATCTGCATGATACCAGATATCTGCTGTTGTTAAGAATTGACAAGATCAAAATTGTTAACGACGCCGACCTACACGATACCAGATATCTGCTGCATATTTGTGTTGAAACATAGGAATCCTGTCTGCATTTAATATTACCAACTGCACATAAATTCAAAGTAAATAACGTACTTTTTGTCTATTATGCAGTTTTTTATCTGTAATAGACACTTCCATCATTTCCGTCTATTAATATACATTCAGTAAAGATTTAATGGTTGTATCTGTGGTATGTGTTTAGTATAATACATCACGTAAAGAAAATCAACACTTTGTTTGATAATGGAATATAAAGCTATTAATAGATTTTAATATGATTAATAGATCTCGTCGCCATTACTGGAATAAAGTTTGATTAATCAACTATGTTTGATAATACAATTTAATAAGAAAGGGATAGGTAATATGATCAAAAACGAATGGAAAAGCTTACTTCGTAACAAGCTCATGCTTATCGTCGTAATCGCCATTATCGTAATCCCGATCATCTATGCAGGTCTGTTTCTGAAATCCATGTGGGATCCTTACGGAAACGTAGACAGCCTGCCAGTGGCCGTGGTAAACGAAGACAAACCTGTCGAGTATAATGGCAAGACCTTAAGCATAGGTAAGGACATGACGGATGAGCTGAAAGACAACGACTCAATGGCATTTAACATTGTAGACAGCAAGACAGCAGAGGACGGTCTGGCCAATGGAACCTATTACATGGTTATCAAAATTCCGGAAAATTTCTCCGCAAACGCAGCCACTGTAATGGACAACGATCCAAAGCAAATGGAGCTATCCTATGAGACAAACCCTGGAACCAACTATATCGCCTCCAAGCTCAGTGAAACAGCAATGCTGAAGCTTCGTGATAACATTGCTTCCAAGGTTACGGAAACCTATACAGAAACCGTTTTTGATTCTATCTCAGAAGCAGGTGACGGAATGCAGGAAGCTGCAGACGGATCCGGAAAGATCGAAGACGGACTGAATACAGCAGCTGATGGTAACAAAACAATTACCAAAAACCTTAAGAAGCTTTCCACCAGTACTCTTACTTTCGTAAGTGGTGCTGACAGTCTCACCGAAGGTCTTAAGACCTACACCGATGGTGTTGCAAAGGTTAACGATGGTGCAAAGAGCCTGGACGATGGTGCAGATCAGCTGAACAGCGGCGTTGCAACCCTCACAGAAAAGGTTCCGGAGCTGACAACCGGTGTGGATACTCTGGATAAAGGTGTTCAGCAATACACCGCTGGTGTGGATGAGCTTAATAAAAATTCTGATGCACTGAAATCCGGTGCAAGCAGCCTGGAATCCGGTGCAAACCAGCTGAACAGCGGCGTTGCGGCTCTGACAGAAAAGGTTCCGGAGCTGACAACCGGTGTAGATACTCTGGATGAAGGTGTTCAGCAGTACACCGCTGGTGTGGATGAGCTTAATAAAAATTCTGATACACTGAAATCTGGCGCAAGCAGCCTGGAATCCGGTGCAAATGCATTAAGTGCAGGTATTGATACTCTTTCCGACGGAGCAACACAGTATGTAGCTGGTGCTGACACTCTTGCAGATGGAACTACCACCTATGTGGCTGGTGCTGGCAAACTCGCAGCCGGTGCCAAAGAGCTTGCAAAACTTGAAGACGGACTCACAACAGTTTCCAATGGTATCTCTCAGCTGAATACCGGTGTTACCAAAGGAACCGATGACTCACAGTCACTGATATCCGGAACACAGCAGCTGGAAAACGGACTGAAAGCCCTGAACGATAAGGTTTCTGCTCTGAAAGAGGGAACAACACAGGAATCCATCAACAAGCTTGCAGCCGGCCTTACTTCCGCAAAGGATGGTATGGACACAGCCGCAGCTGGTATGAACAGTGCTGCAGCTGGTATGAACAATGCCGCAGACGGAATCAACAACGCAGCCGGATATATCACTCAGGCCGCAGGCATCACAAGTCAGACCAGCAGCAGTATCACAGACAGTCTGATCCCTGCTCTCCAGAATGCAGGCACACAGTTCTCACAGGTAGGTGATCAGGTCAGCAGCATCCTTACAGGATACGGACAGCAGACAACGGAAGCACTTACTGATGCAAATACCAAGATCGGTACTGCCGGACAGACAATGACCGATTTAGCAGCACAGCTTCAGGCGATTCAAGCAACCGCTTCTGAGGACGGAACCATTTCCGCAGCAGCTCTGAATGATGTGATCAACGCTTTAAACAGCGTAGCCGGTGGAATGACTGGCGTGGACGGTTCTTACATGAGCAGCTATTCTGATCAGGTTTCACAGCTTGCAGCTGGTGTATCCGGTCAGCTCTCTTCTACTCAGGAAAATCTGAATGCTGTTGCTTCCAAGCTTAACGAAGCAGCTTCCGGACTGACTCAGATCTCCGGAGGACTGACTCAGGGTGCCGACACACTTTCTGAGGGTGCAACAACCATGACAGATGGTGCAAACCAGATGAGTGCAGGTGCAACAACCATGAGCGCAGGTGCAGATCAGTTATCTGCAGCTACAAGTCAGCTTCCTACAGATCTGATCGCTCAGCTTTCTGCAGGTGTTACCCAGCTGTATCAGGGTGCACAGGCTGTAAACACAGGAACCAAGAACGTTTCCGCAGGACTTCAGTCTCTGGAAGACGGCACTGCCAAAGCCTTCCCGGCTGCAGCAGCAGGAATCAAAGCTCTGAACGATGGATTTGACCAACTGACATCTTATGATAAGCAGCTCAACGACGGTGCAAAGAATCTGAAAACAGCCGGCAAGCAGATCACTGACGCACTTCCGGATATCAAATCCGGTGCAGGTCAGCTGGCAGATGGTTCTAAGGCACTGACAGATGGAATCACAACTTACACCGATGGTATTGCAAAGCTTTCCGAAAACAGTGCTGCTCTTACAGACGGCACCAAGAAACTGGCAACAGGAGCCAATGCTCTTTCTAGCGGTGCTGCTACTCTTGCAGATGGAACAAAAGCATTAGCCGATGGTTCCGGAACACTGACAACCGGAATCACAACCTACACCGATGGTGTTGCTAAGCTTTCCGAAAACAGCTCCGCTCTTACCGACGGTACCAAAAAGCTCTCAACAGGAGCCAAAACCCTTTCCAGCGGTGCTACTACTCTTGCAAACGGTACTAAGACATTAGCAAACGGTACCTCAACACTTCTCAGCGGTACCGAGAAGCTTGTAAGCAACAACAGCACACTTAACAATGGTGCAAAACAGCTTGCAGATGGCGCTGCCCAGATCCAGAGCGGTTCCTCTCAGCTGTATGATGGCTCCAAGAAGCTTGGAAGCGGCATGAAAGAACTGAAAGACGGTTCCAAGACACTGACCACAAGCCTCAGCGATGGAGCTACCACTGTAAAAGACAATTCAGCAAGTGATGAAACGATCAAAATGTTCGCAACTCCTGTTGTAAACGACGAAACAAAACTTACCGATGTCCCGAATAACGGACACGCAATGGCACCTTACATGATGTCTGTAGGCCTCTGGGTCGGCGCACTGGCATTCTGCCTGATGTATCCTCTGGCTCAGTATAAGGGCAAACTGAAATCCGGTTTCGCATGGTGGGCAAGCAAAGCTTCCGTCCTTTATCCGGTAGCGATCCTTCAGGGAATCTGCCTGATCCTGCTGTTACGTGCATTTAACGGATTCACACCTGCAGAGATGGGCAAAACCGTACTCTTCGCCTGCCTGACATCAATGACCTTTACCTCTATCATGTACTTCTTCAACATTACTCTTGGTAAAGTAGGAAGCTTCCTGATGCTGGTATTCATGGTCGTTCAGCTTGCAGGATCTGCCGGAACTTATCCGGTTGAGGTTTCACCTTCATTCGTTGCAAAGATCCATGCATACGTTCCGTTTACTTACACGGTCAATGCATTCCGTGCAACGATCAGCGGTGGCCGGAGCATTACCACTTCCATTATTGTAATGGTTGCACTGTTAGTGATCTTCACGATCCTGACGATCCTTCAGTTCAATCACATGACCAAGAGAAAGAAAGCAGAAAAAGTTGTTCTCTTCGACTGGCTGGAAGAAAGAGGTCTTGCATAATACTTAGTTACTGACAGAAGCTCCCCCGAACCTTCTGTTAGATATAGAAAAATTAAAACTGTACAGTTGCTCAGATGAGCTTCTGTACAGTTTTTTTATGTTGTCCTCGTCAATTCTCCACATTATAATTATAGCAGCTACAGAAAATCAAGCGGATAAAAGCATCCGCATTTGGTTAGATCTGATCAGGTAAATCCCTGCACAGTTACGCAAAGCAAGCTACGACAATTACAGAGACTTATCTGCAACATAAAATCTACGCATACATAAGAGACTTACCTGCAACATAAAAATTCACGCATACATAAGAGACTTACCTGCAGCCAAAAATTCACGCATACATAAGGAAGAAATCTATGAAAAAGAGAACAACCCAACTGCTATCCCTCATGATCTCCGCTACCATGATCGCCAGTACACCGTGCCTGATCTATGCAGCAGATTTCAGTTCAGAAACATTCCTGTCAGATTCAGAAGAAGCGGCAATATGACTTCTCAGATCTACTCACAAACCGGAGCTCTTTCTGACTGCAAGCCTGCGGTTTTCAATGGAAAAGCAACCTGGTATGCATCTAATCCACTGACCGCAAAAACAGACGGAATCATCACCTATGCTACACCATTTACCGTCTTCAGGGTAAAACCTGGAAAGCTATCGGCAATACAAAAAATACAACCTACACCGATAAAAAACCAGGCACCGCAACCAAATACCGTATCCGTGCATACCACATCACAAACGGTAAAAAAATATACGGACCTTATTCATCTGTAAGGACCGTAAAATAATAGCAACATAAAAACACCCCGGAAAATCCTAATCTGTGCGGTGTCTCCGAATATCTGATCATCAAGCGGATATTCGGAGATCACCTTATTATTTACGGATCTCCGAGGTGTTTTTATTTATTTTCTTAATATTTTATTTTTCCGCCTCAGCTGTTGGTGTTGCTGTGGCTTCTGTCTCTGTTTCACCGTTTACCATGGTTTCATATGCATTGAACATTTCTTTTACTGTCATTTTGTTTACAAGAAATACCTTGTCTCCAACGACAGCTGCATAATAGTTTGTGTCATATGTGTAGAAGGTAACGGTTGTCTGGTTCTTGTCAGAGTCTGTGAATACAGCGGTCATCTCCGGATCTGCAGCCGGTGTATAAGCGTCTGTCAGTCTCTTCTGTCCTGCCATGTTTATCAACTTGTTGTAGAATGTAGTAAAGGTTGTACTTTCTATTTCCTTACCATTCAGCTGATAAGTTGTTGTTTCTTTCTCGTTTCCGTCATCATCTGTGGATGTTTCACGTGAAACATTTACAGTACTTGTTGTTTCACCGTAAGTAACCTGGAGCTGATCCAGATTTTTTACAGACAGATAATTGACGATCAGTGACCAGAGATCTGACGGCGTCTTGTCAATAACTGCACTCAGTGTATCCGTTGACATTGTATAGATCTGTTTGTTATCTACCGTTACATATCTGCTGCCATCTCCTGCCTCATCGCCAACGTAAATGACAAGCTGTTTATCCACTGTGGTTGTCTTACTGTCTGCATCTTCTGAGCTGCTATCCGTGTCAGCGCTGGCGCCGCTCTCAGAATCACTCTCAGAGGCCGTAGAATCGTTTTCTCCGGATTCTGTACTGTCTGTGCTGTTATTCTTCACCTTTTCCTGATAATCCACTGTAATCGTCGCATAGGGCTTATCAAGGCCATACTGGGAAAGATCCTCTGCATTGTAGTTTACAAACTGGTCAAATGCAAAGTTTCCAAGTCCGGAGGTTACATTTCCTGCTGCCGTTGTATCGGCAGACTCTTTATCGCTGTTTCCGTCACCGGAAACATCCCAGGTAGCTCCGTCGGAATTTTCTTCCAGGACATAGGAATCTTTATTCTCACTGACCTGGACCTTTTTCACTGTGGAAGAATCAATTGTCGGGAAATCTTCTCCCTGTGCATAATCGTAAAGGGAATTCATAAACGGAGACACTGTATCTGCTGCCACTACATATACCGTGCTGTCATCATCATCCTTGGAAATGTAATACTGATTCGTAGACGTATTCTCATCTCCGATGTTGAGCTTCGTTGTCCCATCAGCGGTATCAACGGTTACTGTGTTAGATGGAGAATCCAGTCCGTATTCCGTAAGATCCTCCACATCCTCCAGGACTCTGTCCGCTTCCACCTTTTTGATGGCGGAAGCTGCGGAATCCAGAGTTGTCTGATTTACAGGAAAAGCAGTCTCATCCTTTTTCACCCAGGAATCATCTTTTTTCTCAAAGGTCACTTCCTTCTTGTCTACGATAAATTCCAGGGATTTAATGTCATCCGTTTTCACGGAAAACACTTCTGTTTTGCTTTCCTCTTCGCTGCTCTCTGTCTTTTCTTCTTTGGATACGTAGGTGTTCAGTCCCACATAAACGCCGCCGAGAACTGCCAGAACAACAACTGCTGAAACAAGTTTGGTCGATTTTTTCATTATGCTTTTCTCCTCTTAAGCCAGATCAGGAATCCTGCAACAAGGAATACTCCCGGGATCAGACCAATGGTACAGATCTTCCAGAAGGCTGCATCATAATCGGTTACTGTCAGGCTTGTGGACTCAAGGCTCTTGGATGGAATAGAAACGGAATTACTGTCGTCTGTGCTGGTCATCCAGTTTAAGGACTCCAGAAGGAGCTTTTCATTTCCGCCGGATACCATCTGGTTTATCTGGCTCTCCATCAGATTTGCTGTGGAGTAGTAAACGATCTGTGTTTCCTTATCATCATCCAGTTTCTCAGTGATAGCAACACCAAGATCAAACGGTCCGTCTACATCTCCGTCTTCCTTTTCGATATTGCTGCTCTGCATATTTGTTTTGGAGTAAGCCTTGTCAGAGGTTGTCAGGATACTGTCGATGGTTACGGTATCTCTTACATCATCTGTTTTCTGAATGCCCTGTGCATACGGTGCCAGTACGTAGGAGCCTGCAGAAGCTGTCTCAGAGCTTGCATCTGTGCTGTTGACTGTTGGTACAAGATAATATGGCATCTGCATTCCATAATGCTGATTATCACCCTCAAATACAATTCCCTCGGCACACTTTACACCATAGTTTTCAAGAACCGCATCAAAGTTCGGCAGATCATCCTGTGTATAATCCGAGAAGATCATAGCTTTTCCGCCTGCCTCCAGATAATCCAGGAGCTCTGTTTTTTCTTCCTCGGAAATATCGCTGGTCGGAGATACGATCATCAGGCAGTCTGCATCATCCGGAACCTTTCCCTCTGTGAGAAGGTTCAGCTCCTTAATATCAATGTTTGCTTTCTGGATATCTTCTTTAAAGCTGGAATCCAGATCTTTTTCTCCGTGTCCGGATAAGGTGTACATGATCGGAAGATCCTCGGATGTTACATAACCGATCGCACTTGTGATCTGTCCTTCTCCATCAAATCCGGTAGTAGTCTGCTGCCAGGTATTATAGTCTACTGAAGAGGAATACATATCGTTGTAATTGATAACCTTGTTTCTGTCGCCGCAGACTACGATCAGGCTGTTTGACGCAAGATCATCGGTTGTATATTCCGATGCAAATTTCGGATTTACAACAGGGTCTTTTACCTCAACTTTAATATGCTTGGACTCATCTTTATAACGTGAAAGCAGATTGGAGATCGTGTCGTCCTCAGAACCGCTTGCCGCGATCTGATAAATGGTAACATCCTTATCCAGTGCCTTCAGTACCTTCTTTGTTTCATCACCGATGGTGTAAAGCTTGGATGAGCTTACATCCAGCTGTGAATATTTGGATGGGATCGCACCGACGATCATATTGATCACAACCACGATCACGATAAAGACTGCTGCCATAGCCATGCTGTAGGAACCATTTTTGATATGTTTTTTGCTGATGGTGCCTACCAGCTTTTTCGGATCCGGTTTATGTTTCTTTTTGCCGGAGTCCTGTGCGGTCTCCGGTACGGCTGCCTCGCCTTTATTTTTCTTAAATTTCTCACTGAATTTCATTTCCATTCACCCCCTAGTTCCAGCGTCTCTTCTGAATGGACTGCATGGTAAGGAACAGGCAGATCGCAATAACAGAAATAAAATAAACGATTCCTGTCACGTCAAACACGCCTTTTGTAAAATTATCATAATGTCCGCTCAGGTTAAATACGTTCAGTACCTTCTGGATACCACCCTGGAAAATACTGGATTTTACAACGTATACGATCACAAGGGCAATCTCTCCCACAGCTCCGATCACTACAGAGATCAGGACATTTTTGATCATAGTATAAATGATGATCGCGATCGCCACGATCAGAAGTCCGAATGCCACTGCAGTTGACATGGAGGTCTGTGAAAAGAATGAGGAAATTCCGTTCATCATATAGAAGGCGAACAGGAATACAAACGTAAGTACTGCTGCAATTACCTGGCTTTCTGTAAGCGCTGACATAAATACACCGATCGCCAGATTCGCGCATCCCAGAAGGAAAAATCCCAGGATTCCGGTGTATGCGGAAGCATAGGAAATCGTTCCGAACTTACTCATGATCAGAGGATAAACGCACATGATCACGACCGGAATGGCAAACACAGCTACCAGTGCAAGATATTTTCCAAATACGATATCCCATACGGATACCGGTGCGGTCAGAAGAAGCTGATCCGTTTTCTGCTTGCGCTCTTCTGCAAGTACGCGCATGGAAAGGATCGGCACACCGATCAGGAACACAAAGGTCAGTGCACTTAAGGTAGTTTCAAATTTTGAATAGCCGCCTGAAAGCTGATATGCGGAAAAATAAATTCCGGTCAGCACCAGGACAAAAAATATGAAGAGATATCCAACCATGGAGGTCAGATAGCTTTTCAGTTCTCTTTTAAAAATCGCTGTCATGACTGATCCCCCTCTTTCTCATCAGAAGCCTTCTCTGGTTCCCCGTTTTTTTCTTCCTGAGTTTTTTCTTCTTCCGATGATCTGTCTTCTACCGGTTTCCACTGTGAGCTTTCCGGTTTTCCGGCGGATTTTTTCTCTCCTTCGGTAAGCTCAAGGAATACATCCTCAAGGGAAACTCTCTTAACCTGCATCTCGTAGATTGGACAGTTCGCTTTTGCCATAGCGTAGAAGACTTTTTCACGGATATCCACATTTTCCTGAATGGAAAGTTTTGTTTTCCACAATTTTTCATCGCTGTCATAGGACATTTCCACTCCGGTTACGCCTTCGATCGTTTCCAGAGCTTTTCGAATCGTGTCTTTCTCGCCTTTTACCTTCATAAGGAGGCTGTTGGAGCCTGCTGCCAGACGTTCCAGATTATCCGGTGTATCGCTGGCTACCAGCTTTCCATGGGAAATGATCAGAACATAATCACACACTGCTCTTACCTCGGAAAGGATATGGGAGCTTAGGATAACCGTGTGCTTCTGCTTCAGGCCTTTGATCAGGTCACGAATCTCGATGATCTGCTTCGGGTCAAGTCCTACTGTCGGCTCATCCAGGATGATCACTTCAGGATATCCCAGGATTGCCTGTGCAAGACCCACTCTCTGGCGATAACCTTTGGAAAGGTTTTTGATCAGACGGTCTTTCATGTCTGTGATCTTTACCATATCCATGACTTCTTTTATCTGCTTGTCTTTTTGGTTTCTTGGGATTTTTTTCAGATCAGCCGCAAATTTCATGTACTCAAAAACAGTCATGTCAAAATAGAGCGGCGGCATTTCCGGCAGATAGCCGATACATTTCTTGGCTGCCTCCGGTTCCTCCAGAATATCATGACCATCGATCATCACTTTTCCTTCTGTGGAAGCAATGTATCCTGTGATCATGTTCATAGTTGTTGATTTTCCTGCACCGTTGGGGCCCAGGAATCCGTAAATTTTCCCCTTTTCGATCTGAAAGGAAAGATGGTCAACTGCAGTATGATCGCCATACTTTTTGACCAGATTACTTACTTCGATCACTTTACTCTCCTCCTTTTATTCTCAGGGAAATACTTTTTTTAATTATCGATTTCCCATTTTATAAGATGCCAGAGGCAAAAGGTCCTGAAACTGAAGCCCTTGACTCTGGCGTCTTTTCAACACCAATAGAAAATGCCCCTGGATGAAACAGAGAATGGGGGAATCCAGGGGCATCTCTATCGGATTATAGTGTAAAAGTAATTTGTGATAAAAGTAGGATAAATTTGTGATAATTTTGTGAAACTCCCGGACAAAAAAATCTCCTGTCGGACAGATTTTGCCTTTGTTCGACAGGAGGTATCTTATGCCAGTGGCTCTCTGAGCGGTGTTCCGGCTTTTCTCGGATATTTGCCCGGGGTATTTTTTACCTTCTCGATAATGACCAGGGAGCGGCCGATCTCAGATCCCGGAAGGTCAAAATACTGAATATCCCTGATCTTTCCACCAAGGATCTTTACTGCTTTCTCTGCTGCTTCTGCTTCTTCCTTTACAGAACCGGATTTATAGGAGACAAAAAGCCCTCCGACTTTTACATACGGGAGACAGTATTCAGACAGGGTTGCAAGTCCGGATACTGCTCTGGATACGCAGAGATCATATTTTTCTCTGTAGGCTTTGTTTTTTGCATATTCTTCAGCTCTTCCGTGAATGGCGGAAATCCCCTCCAAGCCCAGGAGCGCAAAGGTTTCTTCCAGGAATTTTACTCTTTTATTGAGGGAGTCCAGAAGGCAGGCTTCTACCTCCGGGAAGGCAATCTTCAGGGGAACACCCGGGAATCCGGCGCCGGTTCCGATGTCCATAACGGTTTTTATCTTACCCATATCTACAGCCTTGACGCAGCAGAGGCTGTCCAGGAAATGTTTCACGAGAACCTCGTCAAATTCTGTGATACCGGTGAGGTTCATGACTTTGTTTTTTTCTACAAGATATTCGTAGAATCGGATAAACTGGTTTTTCTGCGTGTCACTGAGTGTGATCCCAAGCTCCTCGCAGCCTTTTTCCAGGATTTCTAAATTGTACATGCAGCTTCCTCTCTTATTTTCTGTGTTTTATTGTTATTCGTTGTATTATCCGTGTTTATGTCCGGATCTGCTTTCCAGATATACAAGAAGCACGGAAATGTCAGCCGGGGATACACCGGAGATACGGGACGCCTGACCGATGGACACCGGTCTGTAGGCTTCCAGCTTCTGGCGTGCCTCAATGCGGAGGCTTCCTACATCTTCGTAATCAATGTCTTCCGGAAGCTTTTTCTGCTCCAGTTTCTTAAATTGCTCTACCTGCTTCATCTGGCGGCGGATGTAGCCATCATATTTGATGTTGATCTCTACCTGCTCACATACATCTTCCGGAAGCTCCGGTCTTTCTTTATCGATGGGTGCAAGCACCTTATAGTTAAGCTCCGGCCGACGGATCAGCTCTGCAATGGTGGTTCCGGATTTCAGAAGGGTACTGTTCAGAGATTCCAGAAGGCTCTGTACCTCTGCAGAACCACCTACGGTTGCATGTTCCACTCTCTCGATCTCTTCCTGGATCCGGCGCTCTTTTTCCTGTAATTTATCGTATGTCTCATCATCGATCAGGCCGACCTCCCAGCCTTTTTTGCGAAGACGAAGATCTGCGTTGTCCTGGCGGAGGAGCAGACGGTACTCAGCACGGCTTGTCATCATTCGGTACGGCTCATGGTTCTCCTTTGTTACCAGATCATCGATGAGAACGCCAATATATGCCTCTGAGCGGTCCAAAATCAGCTGTTCCCGGCCTTTTACCTCCATAGCTGCATTAATTCCCGCTATGAGGCCCTGCGCGGCTGCTTCCTCATATCCGGAGCTTCCGTTAAACTGTCCGCCGCTGAAAAGGCCCTTGATCTTTTTGAATTCCAGTGTGGGATAGAGTTGGCGCGGATTGATGCAGTCATACTCAATAGCGTAAGCATTTTTTACAATCCTGGCGTTCTCCAGACCCGGTACGGAATGGTACATCTCGTACTGAACATCCTCCGGCAGGGAGCTGGACATTCCGCCGATGTACATTTCATTTGTGTAAAGACCTTCCGGTTCGATAAATACCTGATGGCGTTTTTTGTCTGCAAAACGAACTACTTTATCCTCAATGGACGGACAGTAACGTGGTCCGGTTCCTTCGATCATTCCGGAATAAAGGGGGGATCTGTCCAGATTTGCACGGATGATCTCGTGTGTTTTTTCGTTTGTATAGGTCAGCCAGCAGGATTTCTGCTCGATCTGTACAGCTTCCGGGTCTGTGGAAAAAGAGAACGGTACGACTCTTTCATCTCCGAACTGCTCTTCCATCTTAGAATAATCAATGGTGTTTCCGGCGATTCTGGCCGGAGTTCCTGTTTTGAAGCGGAACATTTCGATCCCCAGCTTTTTCAGGGAATCCGTAAGGTAATTGGCTGCCTGAAGGCCGTTCGGTCCTGTATAGTTGCTGACGTCGCCGTAAATGCAGCGGGCCTTGAGGTAGGTTCCTGTACAGAGGACTACAGCTTTTGCGTGGTAGGTGGCTCCTGAGAAGGTTTTTACACCGGTGATGTGCCCGTCTTCTACCAGAAGCTCGGTCACTTCACCCTGGCGGATGGTTAAGTTCTCTGTATTTTCCAGTGTCTTTCTCATTTCTGTGCTGTAGGCCTGTTTATCGGCCTGTGCACGAAGGGAATGAACTGCAGGGCCTTTGGACTGGTTGAGCATTTTGGACTGGATGAAGGTTTTGTCTATGTTTTTACCCATTTCCCCACCGAGAGCATCCAGTTCACGGACGAGATGGCCTTTGGAGCTGCCGCCTACATTGGGGTTGCAGGGCATAAGGGCGATGCTGTCTACGCTGACTGTGAACATGACTGTGTTGAGCCCTAAGCGGGCGCATGCCAGTGATGCTTCGCAGCCTGCGTGGCCGGCGCCTACTACTATGATGTCGAAAAACTGTTCCAGATTTTTCATGCTTTTTCTCCTTTATTTTTTCTCTTATTCTTTTTCTTTATTTTTCTTTGTGATTTTCTTTTTCTTTGTTTATTGTGTGGTTGGTTTTTGGTTTTATTTTTACTTTCTTGGCAGAGGGCCTGGTTTTTTTGCTTTGGGAAGCTGTGGAAAACCGCAAAGGGGCCGTAAAGCCACGGCCCCTCTGCACACCCCTCGGGCTTTTTTTTAGGAGTTCTTGGGTTGTGGTGCGGGGTACGGTGTTGACTTTTGTCTGTATGCTTCGGTATTGGATGCGGAACGTTGTGCCGAGGTTGTGATGGAACTGTAACGAGGTTCTCGACGTGTGGTGCACGTCTGCGGGGTTATTCCTGCTTCCGTCTGCCATATTTCGGCTCAGTGTCGAATTGCCGATACAGAAGCATACAGGCACAAGTTAGTATCTTTCAGCTTTCCACAATCGCTGCACTATATAAAAAAAGGCCCAGGGGTGTGCAGAGGGGCGCGGCCTTGTGCCCCTTTGCGGTTTTCTCACATTCCAATGTGATCTACCCTCTGCGGGGGCCGCAGCCTATGTGCCATACAGCAGGGAGCCGCAATCTATGCGGTTATACGACCGGAGTTCCGCAGCCTATACGGCATATACGGCCAAGGTTCCGCAATCCATGCGACCATTCGGCCGGGGCCTCCGCAGCCCATGCGGTTATTATTTCCCCATACAAAATTTAGAAAATATCTCATTAACAAGGTCTTCCCCAAGTGATTCTCCCAGAATCCGTCCCAGACTTTCGTATGCATCTGTCAGGTCTATGGAATAAAAATCCTCCGGCATTCCGCTTTCTATGCTATTTTCTACCAAAGAAAGACTTTCCTGTGCTTTTAAAAGCTCCTGTCTGTGGCGTTCATTGGTGATGTAGACTTCATCATTGAAGTCAATCTCCCCACTGAAGAACATTTCCCGGATTTTTTCTTCCAGGTCTGTGATCCCGGTTTCTTCTTTTGCGGAGATTGGGATCACCGGCTGGTTTATTCTGCTCTTTAAATCCTCTATATCTATAGCAGATTCAAGGTCTGTCTTGCTGTAGAGGACAATTGTCTTTTTCTCTTGCAAAATTTTTATGATTTCTTCGTCGTTTTCATCTAACGGTACGGAGGAATCTACGACATAGAGGATCAGGTCTGCGTCTGCTGCCATTTCTTTGGCTTTGGATACACCGATTTTCTCTACGATGTCTTCTGTCTGGCGGATTCCGGCTGTGTCAGCGATCTTTAATGTGATCCCATGCAGGTTGATATACTCTTCCAGTACGTCTCTGGTGGTTCCTGCGATATCGGTCACGATGGCTCTGTCCTCTCCCAGAAGCAGGTTCAGCAGAGAAGATTTCCCTGCGTTCGGCTTGCCCAGGATCACGGTACGGATACCTTCCTGTATGATCTTTCCGTCTCCGGCTGTTTTTAACAGGTTCTGTATTTTTTCTTTTTCTTCTGCTACGATCTGCTCTAATTCTTCCGAATATCCTGTCAGATCATAGTGCTCCGGATCGTCTAATGCCGATTCAATGTACGCTATATGGTACAGTAGTTTTTCCCTGATCTGCTGTACAGTTTTTCGGACCGAACCTTTTAATTGTCCTACAGAATTCTTTAATGAGTACTCATTTTTGGACTGTATCACGTCCATAACGGCCTCCGCCTGGGAAAGATCGATCCTTCCATTGAGGAATGCACGCTTGGTAAATTCTCCCGGCTCGGCAATAATGGCTCCGTTTTTCAACACAGTTTCCAGTACCTTTTTCATGGCTAAAACGCCGCCGTGGCAGTCGATTTCTATGGTATCTTCTCCTGTGTATGTCCGTGGTCCGCGCATGGCCATGACCAGCACTTCGTCTACCATTTCTTCGTAATCATAAATATATCCATAATGGATGGTGTGGCTTGGGACGTTTTTCAGAGATTTTTTTCCACCCTTGGAACGGTATACTCCGGATGCGATCTCAAAAGCCTCCGGGCCACTGATCCTGACGATCCCGATTCCCGATGCGCTCATGGCTGTGGAAATCGCAGCAATCGTTGTCTCTTCCATTTTTCACTCTCCTTTGTCAAACGGATAAAAGCATCCGCTATATCACACTGCAGCTGATCGCTGCCATGCCGTTTATCCTGGTCCAGCGGATAAAAGCATCCGGTTAAACGCAAAAATGTTACTCCGGAAAAGCTTTTTACACGCAAAAAACACGTGTTATTCACGCTTTCACCTAGAATAACATCTTCTGTCAGTTTCCATATTTATAATGCTAGAGCGTGTTTGAAAAAGGCTTTCTGCAAGATGTGCGTCACAATTTGTGGGAGATTTTGTCCGGATGAAGGCGCCGTAGCGGGCTACGGCAACTGAATTCGGGCAAAATATACCGCAAAGTGGGGCGTGCAGATTGCGGGAATGATTTTTCAAATACGCTCTAATCTCTGCATTCCGGATGTCCGCTGCAGAAATATCTTTTGTTATTTGCTCTTCAATGATTATAAAGAATTGTTGCGGAGATTGCAATGATAATTTTTAATTTTCAGTTCCATACAAAAAAGCCGTACCCACGGAGCTTACGCTCCGGGATACGGCTTATGGCTTTACCGGTGGATCATCAATTATTGCGTTTCAGTTTTACTACTACATGTCTGTAAGGTTCTTCTCCCTCACTGACTGTCTCTACATAGCGGTTGCCCTGCAGAGATGCATGGATGATCCTTCTTTCGTACGGATTCATCGGTTCCAGAACTACCGGTTTTCTGGTTTTCTTTACCTTGAAGGCGATTCCCCTTGCAAGGTTCTCCAGAGTTTCCTTACGACGGCGTCTGTAGTCCTCGGTATCGAGTTTTACACGAATGTAGATAGACTCGCCTTTGTTTACCACAAGGCTTGTCAGATACTGAAGAGAATCCAGTGTCTGGCCTCTTTTTCCGATGAGGATACCCATATCCTCACCTTCAAAATCCACATCCAGAGAACCGTCTGCAGTGTTGTATTTCGATGTGATCTCCACTTCTCCAAGATCCATGGAGCCGAATACGTCACGAAGAAATACGACTGCTCTCTCCTCAACCTCTCTGATCTTCTCCGGATCGCTGAGGATCTCTATCGGTCTGCCCTGCTTCGGTGCTCTCTCACGTGTTTCCTTCGGCTGACGCTCCTTTTGAGCTCTTGGCTGTTTCTCACGTGCAGGCTTTGCTTTGCCCTGGAAATCCCTTGCAGGTCTTTCCTTTGGCGCTGCTGCCTTTGCAGGTGCTTCTTCGGATGCCTTCTCCACCTGTACAGCTTCTTTCTTCACCGGCTTCTTCTCCTCTGCAGGAGCTGCTTTCGGTGCAGATTCTTTCTTTACATCCGGAGTAAAAGGCTTTTCTAATTTCTTCTCTTCTTTGATAGCGTCCAGTTTCACGGACTCTACCAGTTCATCGATTTCCTGCATATCAGAAACTGGCTCGATTCTGCGAACTTTGATCACGGCAGGTTTGCTGCCGATTCCGAAGAATCCGGAGCTGCCTTCACTGATAACCTGAATATCAAGCTGGTCACTGGAAGTTCCAAGCTCAAGACACGCTTTTGTGATAGCTTCATTCTTTGTTTTTGCTGAAAACTGAATGTAATCCTCCATTACGAACCCCTCCGTTCCTGATTATTTCTTCTTATTTCTCTCATCAAAGTCTCTTACGAGATTTGCTTTAGCTGTGATGCTGCCCGGTTTTGCACTTCTTGCCTTCTCATAAGCAGTATCAACCTTCTGTGCTCTGTCTGAAGCACCATTGTTTCCGCTGTTGCCCTTATTGATCACAGGTTTATTGATATTCTTGGCGGACTGATGAGCCTGATTGGTGATCTTCTGCGGCGGAAGTCCTTCCTTCGCACGCTTCGCTTCGATCTTCTTCATATTCTCATTAACCAGATCATCAATGTTCATCTTATCAAGATGACGATTGATCGCAAACTGCTGGGCACTTCGAACGACAGCACTGGCGATCCAGTAGATACCAAGACCAACCGGGAATGTGAAACAGAAGAATGCAGACATCAGAGGCATGACCATGTTCATGGTTTTCATGGAGTTGGCCATTGCACTGGCCTGATCATTTCCGTCTGCCGGCTGTGTTGCAGCCTGTGGCATAAGCTTCAGGTTCAGCATCTGAGTTGCCCATGCAAGAACCGGGATCAGAAGTGCTACGATCGCAAGTAACAGAGAACCATGATTTTTGAAGAATTCCATGATATAGTACAGCGGCTGGTCTGCGATATTCAGTCCACAGAAGCCCTGCATCTTGGAAATATTGCCGGATGCTTTTGTGATCGCATCAGAAAATCCTGAAAACTGATTCATCTGTGCCAGCTCTTTCCACTGGGAAGGAGAAAGTGCATACAGAAAATCAACAATCGAGTTACTTGTAGCATTTCCGGCACTGTCCATAACGAGACGCACTCGTGTCATGGAATGGTCTGTGATAAACTGCTGCAGGATATCTGTGTATCCGTTTACAGCTAGCAGGTTGTCAACTACACCAGTAAAAATGTTCTTTACACTTCCAACGTAAGCAGGAATCCGGTAGATAACCTGATACAGAGCAAACAGAATAGGCATCTGAATGGCTAACTGTACACAGCTACCGGTTGGAGAAACACCATATTTCTGATAAACAGCCTGGGTTTCTTCGTTCATTTTCATCATGGAAGCCTGATCCTTTTTACCCTGATATTTCTTCTGGATCTTCTGGATCTCAGGCTGCATGATCGCGCTTAACTTGGAGAATTTCTGCTGCTTGATCTGCAGCGGTGTCATAAAGGCAAAGATAAGAATACTGAAGATAATGATACAAAGACCAATGTTCTGGATTCCGAACAGGCCGTCAAGCATCTTATATATGCCATCCATGATCCATCCCATCACAGACGCGATCTGTCCGATAATAGGAGTTCCGGTTTTTGTTGCTAAAAACAGTTCCAAATTCATTTCCTCCTAGACTTCTTATTCAATTGTAAAAGTCCGGTAACTATTCTTTCGTCCACTAACTGCGGAGGTACTGAACAGTTACAAATTCCGATAACTGCTCTGCCCGGGAAAAGGCTGAACAGTCACAAAATAATTCATGGCACAGGGTCATAGCCTCCGTGGGAAAAAGGATTGCATCGCAATATCCTCCATACCGCAAGAAGACTGCCCTTAAATGCGCCATATTTTTCGATTGCTTCCAAACCATATTGAGAACATGTGGGAATATAAGGACATTTCGTTCTCTTCATCGGCGATATATATTTTTGATAGAGCCTTATCATCTTAATCAGAAATTTCTTTATCATGTTCATTCCCTGTTATATGATGCTTTCTTGCAAGATGCAGAAAAGCACTCTCAATCTCGTGAAAGCTCTTGCCCTTGGCTGCGGCTCTCACTACTACTACAATATCAAGGTTACTGTCAAAATCTGTTTCGTTGAGACGATAGCTTTCTCTGATCAATCTGGTGAGTCTGTGGCGAACCACACTGTTCCCTACTTTTTTGCTTACTGATATTCCCAGACGATTCTTCATGTGCTGATTCTTCAGCACGTACATCACCAGAAGCCGATTTGCGTACGATGTTCCGTTCTGATATACAACTTTAAAATCTTGATTTTTCTTTAAGGACTCTGATCTGATCAAACGAATCCTCCTTAATTAAATTCCGCCTGCGCGGATATTTCTCCGGATAGAAGAAAAGACCACATAAATGCGGTCTTGCAGCTTATGCTGATAACTGTTTTCTTCCTTTTAATCTTCTTGCAGCTAATACTTTACGTCCGCCCTTTGTGCTCATGCGAGCTCTGAAGCCGTGAACTTTAGCTCTGGATCTCTTTTTTGGCTGAAATGTCATCTTCATAGGTAAAGCACCTCCTTTATCTATTTTTAATTGTTATGAAATAACTTATCATTCAGAACATCGTTTCAATTATATAAATAAACCTCCTTTTCGTCAAGTAAAAATTGCAAAAAACCCGATAAAATCAAGGGTTCTATAAAATACCCCACCTTACGGTATTTATTTTTTTCTCTTATGTGGAAAGCGCTTATGGTTTACGTAACATTATCCACATTTTGTGGATAACTTGTGGATAACTTGTGGATTGACCGGAAATCTATCCACTTTTTCGGAGGGTTTGTTCACATCGTTTTCAAAAAAATCCTTTATTTGCGGTATTTTTAAGGTGGATTTTTTTATACACATAATTCTTCCACATTTTCCACCAATTCTCGACTTATGGAAACCTCCAGGACTCTTATCCACAATAATCCACCCTAATCCACAGTAATTTCCCCACATTATCCACATTCTTTTCCCCAAAATCTCAAGGATTTTCCATTGCGAAAACCCCATTTTCATTGTAATATATAAAAGGATATCTATCTCCAGTCGCAGACTGGGGTTATTATAATACTCATGGGAGGAAAAAATGGACGCTGTTATTGAAAAATGGGAGGAGATCCTGCAAACTGTCAAATCTGAATATGAGGTGACTGATGTCCCTTTTAATACCTGGCTCAAGCCGCTGAAAGTTTATGAGGTTGACGGAAAGCTGATAACAGTGGTTGTTCCCTCTGAACAGGCAGCGATCGGAGTCAATTACATCAGTAAACGCTACAAAATACCCCTCCAGGTTACTATCTGTGTACTGACGGGCATGGAAGAATGCGAGGTTCGCTTCGTTCTGGAAAAAGATCTCCCCAAAAAAACAGAAAAAAACACTTCTTATGATAAACAGGTTCAGGATACACGTTACGAAGAGGCGCATTTAAATCCAAAATACACCTTCGACACCTTCGTTGTAGGAAGTAATAACAAATTCGCCCAGGCCGCAGCTCTTGCAGTTGCCGAATCACCGGGAGATACCTACAATCCACTGTTTATCTATGGCGGAGCCGGTCTTGGTAAGACGCATCTTATGCATTCCATCGCTCATTTCATTCTGGAACACGACGAAAACAGCCGTGTTTTGTATGTAACCAGTGAGGAATTTACCAACGAGCTGATCGAAACCATCCGAAACGGAAATAACACGGCAATGAGCAAATTCCGTGAAAAATACAGAAATATCGACGTTCTTCTTGTCGATGATATTCAGTTTATTATAGGAAAAGAATCCACACAGGAGGAATTTTTCCATACATTTAACAGTCTTCACAGTGCCAAAAAGCAAATCATCATATCCTCTGATAAACCACCGAAGGATATGGAGATCCTGGAAGAGCGCTTCCGTTCCCGGTTCGAGTGGGGTCTGATCGCAGATATCACGCTGCCGGATTACGAAACCCGAATGGCGATCCTTCATAAAAATGAAGAAATGAACGGCTACAACATCAGTGAAGATGTTATCAAATATATCGCTACCAATATTAAATCCAATATCCGTGAGCTGGAAGGTGCCTTTAACAAGGTCATGGCCGGAGCCAAGCTTGAGAAAAAGGAAGTAACTCTGGAGCTGGCAGAGCAGGCACTGAAGGATATTATTTCTCCGGATGAGAAAAAAGTGATCACACCAGAATACATCATCTCCGTTGTTGCAGAGCATTACGGAGTCACACCTGCGGACTTAAGCGGAAACAAACGAAACTCCAAGATCGTCATGCCCCGCCAGGTTTCCATGTATCTCTGCCGTGAGATCATATCCACACCTTTGAAAAATATCGGAAAAGCGCTCGGAAACCGTGACCATACCACCGTTATGCACGGTATTGAAAAGATCGAAAACGAATTGCAGAACGACGATAACTTAAAAAATACCATTGATATATTGAAAAAGAAGATTAATCCACAAGGTTAGGGAAGTTTTCCACATTACTGGTGTATAACGTGTTGATTGTATGTGGAGAGATGTGTACAACTTTTTTGCCAAAACGCGGCGGTAATTTTATCCCCGGGTTATTCACATGCGAAAATACCACTTTTACACAAAGTTATCCCAACGGAAAACCCCTGAAAACATCAGGCCTGCGGGAGTTTTTCACAAAATCTGGCCCCCTACGGCGGTTACTGCGGATTTTTTCTATAAATATATTTATAAAAACCACAAATTGTTCAGAAAGGGAGTTATACACACTATGAAAATCATCTGCTCCAAATCAAGTCTGTTAAAAAGTGTAAGTATCGCACTCAAAGCAGTTCCATCAAAAACCACAATGCCAATTCTGGAATGTATTCTCATGGATGCAACCACAAACCAGATCAAATTTACCACCAACGATATGGAACTGGGAATTGAAACGATAGTTGAAGGTACTATTGAAGAAAAAGGTAAAGTTGCTCTTGATGCAAAAATCTTCTATGAAATCATCAGGCGACTTCCGGATAATGATGTTACCATTAAGACCGATGATAAATATGCAGCAACCATTACCTGTGAAAAAGCAAAATTCAATATCCCTGGAAAATCAGGAGAAGATTTTGCTTATTTACCTATGATCGAGAAGGATGAACCGCTGACGATCTCTCAGTACACACTGAAAGAAATGATCCGCCAGACTATTTTTTCGATTGCTGTAAATGAGAACAATAAGCTTATGACCGGTGAGCTTTTTGAGATCAAAAATAACTGTCTGAAGGTAGTTTCTCTGGACGGACATCGTATCTCTATCCGCAAAATGTCCCTTAAGAAAGATTATTCTGACCGTAAGGTGGTAGTTCCGGGCAAAACTTTAAGCGAGGTCAGCAAGATTCTTTCTGGAGAAGTGGATGATCAGGTCAGCATTTACTTTACAAAAAACCACATTTTATTTGAATTTGATCAGACTATGGTAGTTTCCAGACTAATCGAGGGAGAATATTTCAGAATTGACCAGATGCTTTCCAGTGATTATGAGACAAAACTGAAGATCAACAAAAAAGAGTTCCTGGATTGTATCGACCGTGCCACACTTCTGGTACGTGAGGTTGATAAAAAACCGATCATCATCAACATCACAGACGATGATATGGAGCTGCGCATTGATTCTGCAATGGGTTCCATGAATGAAGAAATCGATATTGAAAAAGAGGGTAAGGATATCATGATCGGCTTCAACCCGAAATTCCTGATCGATGCGCTTCGTGTTATTGATGATGAAACCGTGACGATCTATCTTGTAAATCCGAAGGCCCCGTGCTTTATCCGTGATGATGAGGAGAACTATACTTACCTGATTCTTCCTGTAAACATCAACCAGAATCAGGCCAGATAAAACCTGGGAAATATAAGGAATAAGGGACAAGAGATGTACGCAGCAGCTTCGGGAATGTGAGTGTACGTGTGAGACGCACATGCTTGAAGCTGTGAACAGAATTGAGCTCGGCAGTCAGGCTGTACGTGCCCTACGGACACTTACATATCCTGACTGCCGATATCAGGATTGATATAAACGGATACACCAAAAATGCGTGACCGTTTTTGACCGATTGTATATGGGAATGCGATTGTGTTCTGAAAATTGTTTTATGCGTAAACTGCTGGAAGGGGGTATTTAAATTACCGCCTTCCGGTGAAATTTGTATTTTGGGGGATTTTAAATACCGCCAGGAGATCAGAAAAGATCGATCTGACGGAGAAAATACCCCGGAGATAAGAGGAGAAAAAATTGGAGATCAGAATTAAAGACGAATTTATCAAGCTTGGCCAGGCGCTGAAGCTGGCCGGTGTTGTGGAGGACGGCGTTGAGGCGAAATATGCCATCAATGATGGTCTGGTACTGGTGAACGGTGAGGTGGAGAACCGCCGTGGCCGCAAGATCCATCCTGGAGATACCATTTCCTACGATGGAAAAGATATTTATGTGATCGGGTGAAGGAATGTACATTGAATCCATCAGACTGAATAATTTCAGGAATTATGAGTCGCTGGAGATGAATTTTGATCAGGGCACCAATATTCTCTACGGCGACAATGCCCAGGGAAAGACCAATATCCTGGAGGCGGTTTATCTGGCAGGTACCAGCAAATCCCACAAGGGAAGCAAGGACCGGGAGATGATCCGCTTTGAGAATGAGGAATCCCATATCCGAATGATGGTGAAGAAGGGCGATCTTTCATACAAAATAGACATGCACCTCCGGAAAAACAAAGCAAAGGGAGTTGCCATCAACGGGCTGCCGATCCGCAAGGCAAGGGAGCTGCTGGGGGTGGTGAATCTGGTGTTTTTTTCTCCGGAGGATCTTAATATTATCAAGAATGGACCGGGAGAGAGAAGACGTTTTCTGGATTCTGAGCTTTGTCAGCTGGATGGTGTTTATATCACGGAGCTGGCCGGCTACAATCACATCGTGAACCAGAGAAACCGTCTTCTCAAAGACTGTTATATGAACCCCGGGCTGAAAAGTACCCTGGATGTCTGGGATATGCAGATGGTCGATTACGGAAAGAAGATCATCGGGAAGCGGGAAGCCTTTGTGGAGGAGCTTAACGAGATTGCAAGGGGGCTTCATAAAGGCCTTACCGGCGGGATCGAGGAGCTGGAGATCCTGTACGAGCCAAGTGTGACGGCGGCGGAGTTTGAGGATAAGCTTTCCAGGAACCGGGAGCGGGATCTTCGGATGAAGCTGACCTCCGTGGGACCGCACAGAGATGATTTCTGCGTAAAGGTCAACGGGATCGACATCCGGAGGTATGGTTCCCAGGGGCAGCAGAGGACTGCGGCCCTTTCCCTGAAGCTTTCGGAGATCTATCTGGTGAAGAAAAAAATCCGGGATACACCGGTGCTTCTGCTGGATGATGTTCTTTCGGAGCTGGATAGCAGCAGGCAGACATATCTGCTGGAAAGCATCCACGATATACAGACTCTGATCACCTGTACAGGACTGGATGATTTTGTCAGCCATCAGTTCAAGATCAACAGGGTTTTTCAGGTGGTAAAGGGGCATGTTTATATGCCTAAAGGGTTTTGACAAGCCCGTATGCATATGGTAAACTGATTCTGATTATGGAAAGTTGGTGAATATTTTGGATAAAGAGGAGTTTCGCGTTAAGCTGGGACAGATCAATAAGCTGGTCGAGACCCAGGATTACAAAGGCGCCATGCAGATTGTGGACAGCATTGACTGGCGTCGTGTGAAAAACGTCCGTACCCTTTGTGTAGTGGGCGAGATCTACGCGGCCAACAAGCGCTATGAAGAGAGCAAGGAAATTTTTCTTCTTGCCTACCACAGAGCGCCGATCGGCAAGAACATACTTTACCGTCTGATCGAGGTTTCCCTGAAAATGGGACAGATCAGTGAAGCCACAGAATTCTTTGATGAATACAGAGAAGTGGCAGGTAATGATAACAGCCAGTATATACTGAAATATAAGATCGCCAGAGCGAAGAATGCATCTCTGAATGAACAGATCCGTATTCTTGAGGAATATAAGGAGAAGGAATTTACGGAGCGCTGGTCCTATGAGCTGGCCAAGCTCTATTACAAGGCAGGAGACAAGCAGAAGTGCCTGGATCTCTGCAATGAGATGATCCTTTGGTTCAATGACGGAACTTATGTGATGAAGGCCCTTGACCTGAAACAGCGGATGGGTGTTCTCACTGGCGAAGAGAAAGAGAAATACGAACAGCGTTTTATCCCGAAGCTGATCCCGCCGGAAAAGGCGCAGGAGATCAGGGAGAGCAAGGAAGCATCCGGCGAGTATGAGGAGGCAAAACCGGTCACAGATACCATCCAGGTAGATGATGAGCGGGATCTGAACAGTGCGGAGACATTCCAGGAGAAGCTTTCCAAGGGATTCCGTGATATCTTTGGCGGACATAAGAAATCTGCGGAAGAGGATATGGAGGAAAAAGAAGCTGCGCAGGATGAAGAGCAGGATGAGGTTTCCACAGGCTCTGAGGATGTGACGGAACAGGCGGAAGCGCCGGAGGCTGAGACTGCTGCGGCAGCAGAACCGTCAGAGGAGTTTACAGATTCTGAGGAGATCGAAGCAGCAGAAGGAAGTGAGGAAGCTTCGGATGAGCCTTCTGAAGAGCAGGAAGAGTTTTCCGGACAGGAAGCGGATGAGATCCCGCTGGCATCCGGTGTTGAGAACCTGTCATCCGGAAGTATGAAGCTGCAGGCTCAGGAACAGCAGGATAAAGAGGAAGAAGAGACTTATCAGGAAGCGGAAGAAGCTGAGGCTGAGAAAGCTACAGAGATGTCTTTGTCCCAGAGTGTTGCAGAGATCATGAAGGAGAAGGCTGCCGGAAATGAGGAAAGTGAGGAGAAGCCTGCAGGGGTTCCGCTCAATGAGGAAGGCAAGCCTGATTTTTCCGCAACGATCCGTATGCCGGAGCTGAAGATCCCGAAGTCCATGATCAATGTGGACCCGGAGAATGCAAGCAGTTCCGCGGAGATCCCGGATGCGTCCGGAATTTTCGGAAGTATCGAGGATATTGCGGCATCTGTAGGTGACAGGTCCGGGAAGGATAAAGATAAGGACTTCAACCTGGAGGATACTATTCTGGCAGCAGCTACACAGCAGGGAATCGATATCCCGGAGGAAGAGAAGTCTCCGGATGTCCAGCAGTCCGACGTAACGGAAGAGCCGGCAGGTATTGAGGATCTGGATATTGCGGCTGATGAATTTGTTCCGGAGGAGCCGGATGCGGCAGATATCGAGGATATCATGGCGCAGATCTCCGCTCAGCAGGAGGAAGAGGTAACGGAGACTTCCGATACCAGACTTCCGGATATCGTATTTGATGAAGATGAGGAGCCGGTTACTGAGGAGGATCTTCAGGCTGCAGAAGCAGAGTTTCTGAATGGTCCGTCAGGAGTACAGAAGCCGGTGGAAGAAGAGGATGTGCTTCCGGAGATTCCTTCACTGGAATCTGAGGAGCAGGTGCAGAAGGCGGCAGCAGAGCCTTCAGCGAAGCTTCATCATGAGGAACCGGTGGCGGCAGCGGAAGAGGAAAATCTTCTTGATGAGGAAGAAGAATACAGTGATGACGCCTTTGAATTCCAGGAAGAGGATGACGATGACTTTATCAGCAGTCTCATCGGTGATGATTCTGATGAAGCCATGGAAGAGGACGATGAGGAAGAGGAGCTCAGCGAGGAAGAGCAGCTTGAGAAATTTATCGCTACGATCCATCCGGAAAAGGATCCTACAAAGATCGTTTCCAGAAAGAAAGAGCTCACAGATGAAGAGAAACAGCTTTTCACCTATTTTGTTACAGTTCCCGGAATGAAGGAACAGCTGCTTGATGTACTCTGCGATGTGCAGATGGGCGCAGCAGACAAGACCTCCCAGACCGGAAATGTGATCGTTATGGGCGGCAGAGAAACAGGTAAGACGAGACTGATCTCAAGTCTGATCCCGGCAATCTGTAAAGAGCTGAATATCGAGGCTTCCAAGGTTGCCTATATATTTGCGGATGATCTCAACGGAAAGGATATTCCGGAGATCGTATCCAAGCTTGCCGGCGGTTTCCTTGTTATCGAGGATGCAAACCAGCTTTCCCAGGAAACAGCAGATGAGCTTGAGGAAGCTATGACCGGAAACACAAAGGGAATGATCGTGATCCTGGAGGATGAAAAGATCGGTATGCGTAAGCTGATCGCAAGATATCCGAAGCTTGCGAAGAAGTTTACATCCATGATCAACATTCCTGTATTTACAAACGATGAACTTGTTAATTTCGCCAAGGTCTATACCATGGAGAATGGATTCCGTATCGACCAGATGGGCATGCTTGCTCTGTATAATCTGATCGGGATCAACCAGAAGGAGGATCAGCCGATGTGCATTGGTACTGTGAAGACCATGCTGGATAAGGCTATGGAGAGAGCTCAGAGCGGATTGTTCAAGCGTTCCAAGAAGCGTGTGGACCGTGATGGCTACACGGTACTTTTTGAAAAGGATTTCAGCTGAAAATAAGAAAAAGCAGAGGTAAAAAATATGGCCAGACCTTATCTTGGTAACCCGAAATATACCATTGAAGTCCTTCAAAAGTATCATTTTGTTTTCCAGAAAAGGTTTGGTCAGAATTTTCTGATCGACGAGCATGTTCTGGAAAAGATCATTGAGTCTTCGGGTATCACGAAGGATGATTTTATACTGGAGATCGGTCCGGGTATCGGAACTATGACCCAGTATCTTGCGGAGGCTGCCAGAGAGGTGGCTGCTGTGGAGATCGACAGTTCGCTGATCCCGATCCTTAAGGATACGTTGAAGGACTGGGATAATGTTTCCGTGATCAATAACGATATTCTGAAAACGGATATCAAAAAGATCGCAGATGAGAAAAACGGCGGTAAGCCTGTGAAGGTGGTTGCGAATCTGCCGTATTACATTACGACTCCGATCATCATGGGGCTTTTTGAGAAGAATGTTCCTGTGGATTCGATCACTGTCATGGTGCAGAAGGAGGTTGCAGACCGTATGCAGGTTGGTCCCGGTACCAAGGATTACGGTGCGCTTTCCCTGGCTGTGCAGTATTATGCGAAGCCGGAGATCGTTGCGAATGTACCGCCGAACTGTTTTATGCCGCGGCCGAAGGTTGGAAGTGCGGTGATCAAGCTGACGCGTTATGAGAAGCCGCCGGTGGATGTGAAGGATGAGGGGCTTATGTTCCGTCTGATCCGTGCATCTTTTAACCAGAGGAGAAAGACGCTTGTGAACGGGATCAGAAATTCCGGAGATTTTTCCCTGAGTAAGGAGGAGATCGAGGATGTGTTTAACAGGTGTGATCTTCCGCTGAATATCAGGGGTGAGGCGCTGACACTGGAGCAGTTTGCGATGCTTGCCAACTGTATTTATGATGAGAAAAATTAATATATGATAAACGCAAAAAGAGCCCGGGCAGCTGTTCCGGGTTCTTTTTGCGTTTCCGGACGGGAATGTTGGAGAGGTTTCCTGTCCGGACCTATATATTTGTTATAGAAAGGAGGTTATGTCTGAGGTGTCAGACATAAGTAAGTAATGAAAAATTTACATTTTTTATTTTACTGATGAGATGTTAGGAAAGTTTGTTTAAAATATGAAAATATTGTGAATATATTTTTGATGATATACATAAAGTCTGAATGGTGTGGGTGGGAATGGGGAAAATTGAGGTTTACAGAGGGGTGGGGGTGTGTGGTATACTGAGGGGCGTCGAAAAGGTAATGATGAGGTAATAAAAAGGCAGTAAAAGATAGTTAAAAATAGTAAAAGGCAATTTTTGATAAGGGCTGGTGCCCGTATGGAGGTTGAATATTATGAGAAGATTGAACAAGGTTACAGCTTTGGTTATTGCGGGTGTTATTTCATGTACATCTCCGATGATGGTTATGGCGTCTGATTCCGGTTCTGTTATGAGTCAGGCGGAGGAGATCCTGAAGGATAATGAGGTTGGGTCTCTTGCTTCTGATCCGGATAAGGTTGGGGATATCATTGTTTATGTGAAGGGGCTTTTTGATTCTAACCAGATTACGGATGATGAGATTTCTCAGGGAATCGATGAGGCTGCGGATCATTTTGGGGTGAGTCTTAATGAGGATGATAAGAGTTCGCTGGTTAATATTATCAGTAAGTTCCGTGGAATCGAGATGAGTGATGATCAGATCAAGGGGTATGTGAGTGATGCTTATAGTACTTTGAAGGATATGGGTGTTACGAAGTCTGATGTGAAGAATATTTTTGAGAAGGCGATTGAGTTTATTAAGGGGATGCTTTCACGGCGGTGATGGTTTGTGATGGCTGGTGTTTTTGATGATGTTTTAGATGGAGTTTGAGTTAGAGGGTGAGGGTTGTGGCTCTTTTGTTGGGGTTGTTGTTGGTTTGTTTGGTTGAGATGTACAATATGTACAATGTTTAGGGTTTTGGTTTTGTTTGTGAATGTGGTGTTTTTATAAATTGGGGGAGGGTGTTTTGAAAAAAAATTGTGCAAATGCGCTAATTGTTTACGAGATGTTCATTATTTGTTCATATTTGTCTGGTAGTATAGGGATAGTTCGAAAGAACGTTACGAAAGACGCTGTAATGGTGTGTATCTGTATCATTACACATACAATTTTTTTCATAATAATCGCCCCGGTAAGCCACTACCGGGGCACTCCTCGTTTTTGGGCCTTTTTTGGGGCTCTTTTTTTGTGGGTGGGGATGGAGGGAGGGACGGACGGACTGCCGGAGGGGCGGCTGCATGGTCGTGCCTGGTGCGGTCGTTTCGCCGGGTCATACTAAGCGTCTGAGTCTTCTGCCGTGCAGGGCGCCCCATAACTCGCCATGTACGCTGATGCGTACCTGGCTCAGACAGATGGGGCTTACTCTGCGGCTTGTGGCCGCAGAGTACCTTCCCGTCAGAAGTCTCAGGCGCTAAGTATGACCAGCGGCTTACTCCGACGCACCGGGTCCCGACCATGCAGCCGCTCCTCCGGCAGTCCGTCCTGTGCGTTGGAGAGAAACAAAGAAAGCATCTTGGAGAGAAATAAAGAAAGCATCAAGGTTGTGATAAATGGGCTGATTTGAGTCTGTCCTGTGCGTTGGAGAGAAATAAAGGGGGTAAGAAATTTCCAGTGCAAAAAATATAGCGCGGGTGGGGTGTGCATGCTATAATGATTAGGATTATAGTGCTGTCGTCTGGTTTGGGGCGGCGGTGGTTGGGTTTTTGTTTGAATGGGAGGTCTGGATATGGCGGAGTCTATGAAGGATTTTGAGAGGGAGCTGGAGGCTTCTTTTAAGAGGATCGATGAGGGGGATATTATCTCAGGGACTGTTGTGAGTGTGGATGAGTCGGGGGTTGTTCTTGACCTTAAGTTTTATGCTGAGGGTTTTATTCCGGTGGAGGAGTTTTCCCGGGTGCCGGGGTTTAATATTAAAGAGGCTGTTCAGCCGGGGGATGAGGTTCAGGCGATGGTTCTTCGCAGGGATGATGGTCAGGGGAATATTCTTCTTTCCAGAGCGGATGCTGCGGATGTGCTTGCCTGGGACAGGCTGAAGGAGCTTCAGGATTCGGGTGAGGTGCTGGATGTTGTTGTGAAGGGGATCGTTAACGGGGGTGCCATTGCTTATGTTGAGGGTGTCCGTGGTTTTATTCCGGCGTCGAGGCTTGCTTTGGAGTTTGTTGAGGACACTGAGGTGTTTCTGAATAAGCCGATCCAGGTGCGGGTGATCGAGGTTGATAAGGCGAAGAAGAGGCTGGTGCTTTCGGCGAGGGAGATTCTTCGTGAGAGGGCTGAGGTGGAGAAACGGAATAAGATTTCCAATATCCAGGTTGGCTTTGTGACGGAGGGTACGGTTGAGAGTTTGCAGCCGTATGGTGCTTTTGTGGAGCTTGGGAACGGGGTTTCCGGGCTGGTGCATATTTCTCAGATCTGTGAGAAGAGGATACGGAAGCCTTCTGAGGTTTTGAGTGTTGGGGATAAGGTTAAGGTGAAGGTTATCGCGATCAAGGATGGTAAGCTGAGCCTGAGTATTAAAGAGGCATCGGATCTGATGGCTAAGGAGGTTGAGGAGGAGTCTTTTGAGCTTCCGGAGTCGGGGGAAGAGGCTACTACTTCCCTGGGTGCTTTGTTTGCAAATATTAAATTATGATTATTTTGGATGAAAAAGGATGGATGTGTATGAAAAAACCGGAGAGAATATTTGTAATCGGACATAAGAATCCGGATACGGATTCCATCTGTTCGGCTATTGCTTATGCGGATATTAAGAACAGAACTACGCAGAATAAAAAATATATCCCGAAGAGAGCGGGGCAGATCAATGAGGAGACCAGGTATGTGCTGAACCGTTTTGGCGTACAGCCGCCGGCTTATCTGGGAAATATCGGTACGCAGGTCAAGGATATGGATATCCGGACCAGTCCGCAGGCGGATAAGAATATGTCGCTGAAGAATACCTGGGATCTGATGCAGGAGAACGGGATCGTTTCTCTTCCAATCCGGGATAAGGATGGGTGTCTGGAGGGGCTTGTGACGATTGGTGATATCGCAAAGACCTATATGGATACTACAGACAGTTATCTTCTTTCCAATGCGAGGACGCAGTATCAGAGAATTGCCGAGACTGTTGGCGGTGAAGTGGTGGAAGGTAACGGACACGGATATTTTGTGAAGGGGCGTGTGCTTGTCGGTACTGCTAACCCGAAGATGCTGGAGGGCTACGTTGAGGAGGATGATATGATCATCATGGGTGACCGTGAGGAGGATCATCTTCAGGCGATCAGCCAGAATGTCAGCTGTATCATCGTGGGGCTGAATATCGTGGTTTCCGAGAAGGTTATAAAGCTTGCTCATGAGAAGAATATCGTGATCATCCGGTCTCCGTATGATACGTTTAATATTGCGCGTCTGATCAACCAGAGTATTCCGGTCAGCTTTGTTATGAAGCGGGATAACATGGTTACGTTTAATACCGAGGATTTTACGGATGATATCCAGGATGTTATGATCAAAAACCGTCACAGGGCGTTTCCGGTGATCAATCCTCATGGTAAGTGTATCGGTACGATCTCCAGACGTAATTTTCTGGATATGCATAAAAAGAAAGTGGTTCTTGTGGATCATAATGAGGTGGATCAGGCTGTTGATAATATCGAGAAGGCGGAGATCCTTGAGATCATCGATCATCATAAGCTGGGTACCTTGCAGACCATGACGCCGGTTGCTTTTCGTAATGAGCCGGTGGGATGTACGGGTACGATCCTTTATGAGATCTACGGAGAGCAGAGACTGGAGATACCGGAAAAGATCGCGGGGCTTCTCTGTGCGGCTATTATTTCGGATACATTGATGTTCCGTTCACCGACCTGTACGCAGACGGATAAGATCGCTGCCAGTGCTCTTGCGCTGATCGCGGGGATCAAGATCGAGGAGTTTGCCCGAGAGATGTTTTCTGCGGGAAGTAATCTGAAGGATAAGTCTCCGGAGGAGATTTTTTATCAGGATTACAAGAAGTTTATCGGTGAGGGTAATGTTTCCTTTGGTGTGGGTCAGATCAGTTCCATGGACAGCGAGGAGCTTAAGGAGATCAAGGAGAAGCTGATGCCGTTTATGGTGAGTGAGTGTGGCCGTCATGATATCACGAGAGTTTATTTTATGCTGACGAATATCCTGGAGGAGTCTACAGAGCTTCTGTTTTACGGGGAGGGCAGCCAGCAGATGGCGGAGATCGCTTTTGAGCGGAAACCGGATGGAGATACCTTCAGTCTGCCGGGTGTGGTTTCCAGAAAGAAGCAGCTGATCCCGGCTATGATGGAGGCTGCTCAGCTGATGAACAGCGATTATGCGTAAGAGGTGACGGAAAATGGCGAAACAGTTATGGAAGCCGGGGAACATGATCTATCCACTGCCGGCTGTAATGGTGAGTGTTACCGATGGTGAGGGTAACGATAATATCATAACGGTTGCGTGGACGGGTACGGTGTGTACCAATCCGGCGATGGCTTATATTTCTGTCCGACCTTCCCGTTATTCCTATGATATGATCCGGAAAACGGGTGAATTTGTGATCAATCTGACAACGGAGAAGCTGGCGTATGCAACGGATTTCTGCGGGGTCCGTTCGGGACGTGATGTGGACAAGTTCCGGAAGCTGAACCTTACGAAAGAGAAAGCGCAGTTTGTTTCTGCACCGATGATCGGGGAGGCTCCGGTTTCGATCGAGTGCAGGGTGCGTGAGGTGAAGGAGCTGGGGTCTCATGATATGTTTCTTGCTGATGTGCTTGCGGTCCATGCGGATGAAGCTTATATGGATAAAAACAACAGGTTTTGTCTTAATGATGCGGGTCTTCTGGTTTATTCCCATGGGGAGTATCTGGCGGGTAGCCGGAAGGTGGGAACCTTCGGCTACAGCGTAAAGAAGAAGCAGCAGAAGAAGCAGATGCAGAAGAAGTTGGATAAGAAATCAGACAGGGAAGCAGACAGGGAATCAGAGTTGGCAGGGAAGTTGAAGACGTCGGGGAAGCCAGGGATGTCAGGGAAGTTGAAGATGTCAGGAAAGTCAGGGACGTCAGGAAAGTTGAAGATGTCAGGAAAGCCAGGGATGTCAGGGAAGTTGAAGATGTCGGGAAAGCCAGGGATGTCAGGGAAGTTGAAGATGTCAGGAAAGCCAGGGATGTCAGGGAAATTAAAGACGTCGGGGAAGGCAGGGAGAGAGAAACGGTAGGTTCTGCGGAGCCGTAACGTTTGTTGAGGTTTGGCAGCTGTTATGCTAAAATGAAAGGATACAGTATGAATAATATTACACTGATAGGAATGCCTGGTGCGGGGAAGAGCAGCATCGGTGTCGTACTTGCGAAGGTACTTGGGTACCAGTTTATTGACTCAGATCTTCTGATCCAGAAGGCGGAGAAGAGGACTTTGAGTAAGATCATTGCAGATGAGGGTACGGAGGGCTTCAAGGCGATCGAGAATCGTGTGAATGCTTCGATCCAGGTGGAGAATACGGTGATCGCTACCGGTGGAAGTGTGGTTTACTGCGATGAGGCTATGCAGCATCTGAAGTCTGAGGGTGTTGTGGTGTATCTTAAGATCTCGCTGGAGCTTCTTTCCAGGCGTCTTGGTAATCTTAAGGGGCGTGGTGTTGTGCTCAAGGAGGGGCAGACGCTGGCGAGTCTTTATGATGAGCGTGTTCCTTTGTATGAGAAATATGCGGACATTGTGGTGGATGAAGAGGATAAGGATCTGGAGGGGAGTCTCCAGGTTGTGCTTGAGGCACTGAAGAACAGGGGAGATAAGGCGTAACTGTTGGCTTGTGGAAACGGTTTGCTGGAGTGTTTCGGGTCATGGGTTGTGACAGGTTTTCGTCATAAATTGTTTACAAATCTGAAATATGTGTTATAATATACAACTGACCTAAAAAACGGTATTGCGGAACGTTTGTTCCTGCAGTAAATTCAGAGAAAGTTTCTGCTCATAGAGGAGTAAATAATAGAGGTGTGTTATGGAACAGTATGTGATTAAAGGCGGCAATCCTCTGGTTGGAGAAGTGGATATTGCGGGTGCGAAGAATGCGGCGCTTGCGATATTGTCAGCAGCCATTATGACTGATGAAACTATATTGATCGAGAATCTGCCAGATGTTAGGGACATCAATGTTCTGCTTGAGGCGATCTCCGAGATCGGGGCTCAGGTTGAGCGTATTGATAAGTCTACTGTAAAGATCAACGGTTCTACTATCGGCAATCTCAGCGTGGATTATGAGTTTATCAAGAAGATCCGTGCTTCTTATTATCTTCTGGGTGCTTTGCTTGGTAAGTATAAGCATGCGGAGGTTCCGCTTCCGGGTGGATGTAATATCGGCAGCAGGCCGATCGACCAGCATCTGAAGGGTTTCCGTGCTCTTGGTGCGGATGTTGATATCTGTCATGGTGCTATTGTTGCCAAGGCGGAGAATCTGCATGGCAGCCATATTTTCCTGGATGTGGTTTCTGTTGGTGCTACTATTAATATTATGATGGCTGCTTCTATGGCGACTGGTCGTACGATCATTGAGAATGCTGCGAGGGAGCCGCATGTTGTTGATGTGGCGAATTTCCTGAACAGTATGGGGGCGAATATCAAGGGTGCCGGTACGGATGTGATCCGTATCCGTGGTGTTGAGACGCTTCATCGTACGGAGTATTCGATCATTCCGGACCAGATCGAGGCTGGTACGTTTATGTTTGCTGCTGCGGCTACTCGTGGTGATGTTACTGTTCGTAATGTTATTCCTAAGCATCTTGAGGCTACTACGGCTAAGCTTGAGGAGATCGGGTGTGAGGTTGAGGAGTTTGATGATGCGGTTCGTGTCCGTGCGCCGCATGTGCTTCATCGTACGCATGTGAAGACGTTGCCTTATCCTGGTTATCCTACGGATATGCAGCCGCAGATTGCGGTTACTTTGGCTTTGGCTGAGGGTACGAGTATTGTTACTGAGAGTATTTTTGAGAACCGGTTTAAGTATGCGGATGAGCTTTCCCGGATGGGTGCCAATATTAAGGTGGAGGGGAACTCTGCTATTATTGATGGTGTGAGGAAGCTTACTGGGGCGCGTGTGAGTGCACCGGATCTTCGTGCGGGGGCTGCGCTTGTTATTGCGGGGCTGGCTGCTGAGGGTGTTACGGTTGTTGATGATATTGTTTATATCCAGCGTGGGTATGAGAATTTTGAGGAGAAGCTCAGGAGTCTTGGGGCTGAGATTGAGAGGGTTTCCAGTGAGAAGGAGATTCAGAAGTTTCGGCTGCGTGTTGGGTGATGGTTGGTGACAACTGGTAACGATTGATGATAATTGGATATTTGAGTTTTGGGAGAGTTCCTGGGTGTTTGGGCCTGGGGGCTCTTTTTTTGTGTGGGTGGGAGGGATGAATGGAGGGAGGGACGAACGGACAGACTGCCAGCGGGGCGGCTGCATGGTCGTGCCTGGTGCGGTCGTTTCGCCGGGTCATACTAAGCGTCTGAGTCTTCTGCCGTGCAGGGCGCCCCATAACTCGCCATGTACGCTGATGCGTACCTGGCTCAGACAGATGGGGCTTACTCTGCGGCTTGTGGCCGCAGAGTACCTTCCCGTCAGAAGCCCCAGGCGCCAAGTATGACCAGCGGCTTACTCCGACGCACCGGGTCCCGACCATGCAGCCGTCCCGCTGGCAGTCTGTCCGTTCTGGTTTTTTGGGGTGTGAGGTGTGGTGGTTTGCCGGGAGGTGGTGGGCCATCAGCGCTGCGCTGGATGGCTGCAGGGGCTGAGTTTCCTTGTGGTGTGCCGGGAGGGGAGGGGCATCGGCGCTGTGGTGGATGCAGTGGAATGAGGTTTTGGCGGTTTTTGTCGAAGGGTTTTTGTTGACTTTTGCTGGTGGGGTGGTTATACTGAAGATACATATCTGGGAACATTCTGGGCCGTTCGGCTATCTGATCCCCATATGGTTGGTTGTATAAATATGGCGGGGAGGAGCCGGTTGGTTGTGTGAGGTTTTTTCTTTTGCCATCATAGTGAAAGGAGGAAGCTTATGCAGAGGAAGCGGCTTGAGGATATGAATCTTCTGGATGATTTTTTGTTTAACGCGGTGATGACGTTTCCTGGTATTGGTGAGAGGTTTTGCAGGTTGCTGCTGCAGGTGGTGCTGGGGCGTGAGATCGGGAGGCTGCGGGTTGTTGCGCAGAGGGCTTTTGGTGGCCGGGATGAGGGTTTTCGCGGGGCGCGGCTTGATGTTCTGGCTGAGGAGGAGCTGATGGATGTTTTGGCGGATCCTTCTGTTTTTGATATTGAGCCGGATAATAATGGTGATGTTGTGAGTATGAAGGATCTGCCGAAGCGGGTGAGGTTTTATCATGCGATCATTGACAGCCGGTGTTTGAAGAAGGGTGAGGGTTTCGGGAAGCTTAAGAGGGTTTTTGTTATTTTTGTCTGTTCGTATGATCCGTTTGATCGGGGTAGGATGGTGTATACGATCCGGAATATGTGTGAGGAGATTCCGGAGATGGAGTATGATGATGGGCTGAGGACGGTTTTTCTGAATACGAAGGGAGATGGTGCGGGTGTGCCTGAGGAGCTGGTGGCGCTGCTTCGGTTTTTGGAGGATACCAGAGAGGTGAATGCGGTAAATGATGTTTTGAGGGAGTTGCTGGAGATGGTCAGGGTTGTTAAAGAGGATGGAAAGGTTACGGTGGCGTATATGAAGAGTTTTGAGATTGAGCAGATGTGGATTAATAAGGGGATTGAACAGGGGATCAGTCAAGGAATCGCCCAAGGGATTGAACAGGGAATTAGCCAAGGAATCAGCCAGGGAATCACTCAAGGGATTGAACAGGGGCGGAGTGAAGAGAGGGTGAATACGTTGAGGGAGAAGGCGCGTGCGGATCGGCTGGAGAGGGAGCTGAGGAAGCTGCGGAAGCTGCGGGGGAGATGATGTTGTTTGGTTTTGGGAGAGTTCCTGGGTGTTTGGGCCTGGGGGCTCTTTTTTTGTGGGATGAATGGAGGGAGGGACGAACGGACAGGCTGCCAGCGGGGTGGGGCATCGGCGCTGCGCTGGATGTGGGTGGGGTGAGTTTTTTGGGTGGGGTGTCGTGAGGGGATTGGGGATAGAGGCTGTTTTGGATAGGGTGTGGTGTTTTTGTGTAATATTTAAATTTATTTTTGGAGTATTTTGGATTATAATTATGGAAAAAGATGGTTGGCCTGATTGGTTGACTGATTGACTGATTGACTGGTTGATTGATATCCGGAGTTTTGGTGACTGTTTTGTGGGACTTGAGAGATGAGCTTCGGATGTGTGCTGATGAGGGTTGAGAGATGAGCTTCGGATGTATGCTGATGTGGCTTGAGAGATGAGCTTCGGATGTGTATTGATGAGGGGTGTGTGATGGGCTTCGGATGTATGTTGATGTGGCTTGTGTGAGGGCTTCGGAGGTTTGTTGGTTTGGTTTTGAGGGTGGTCTTTTGGGGGCTGCCTGGGTTTTGGAGGGGAGTGTGGTGTATGTGTGATTATATGGTTTTGCCGCTTTTGAATTCGTCTTTTGAGCCTGGGAGGGCTCGGGAGGTTGTTGAGGGGTTTGTGGATGTGGATTTGAGGAATATTGCGCGGGCTGAGCTTTTTTATTTTACGGGGCAGGCGGAGGAGTGTTGTGAGATCACCAGGGGGTATCTGTCCAGCAGGGTTATTGAGCTGAAGCTTTCGGCGTGTATTTTGTATGGGTATTCTAATCTGACGCTGGGGAATGTGGCGGCGGCTAAGCGGGGGATGGATGGGATCCAGTCCTGTGTGAAGATGGCTATGAAGAAAAAGGTCCCGGAGGATGTTTATGCGTTCTGTCTTCTGGCGGGATATGTGGGGGCGGTTTTGCTTCATCTGCCTACGGATGGGATGCCTGCTTTTGGGGAGTACAGCAGGATGCTTCCTGAGGGGCTGAGGCTTTTTGCCACGTATGTGATGGCTCACCATACTTATCTTAACGGGGAGATATGGAGTGCTTATGGGATGGGTAAGGCTGCTTTGTTTATGGCGGAGAGGCCGTATCCGATCAGTATGACGTATATCCACTGTATGATGGCGGTGTGTGCGATAAACCGAAAGCATAAGCAGGAGGCGCAGGAGGAGATGCTCCGGAGCTGGGAGCTGGCGAAGATGGATGGGTTTCTGGAGCCTTTTATTGAGCATCATGGGCTTTTGCAGGGGCTGATCGAGGCTTGTATCCGGAACCGGGATCCGGAGGCGTATCAGCGGATCACGGAGGGTGTGATTTCTTTCAGCAGGGGCTGGATGGCGCTTCATAATCCGGAAAACCGGAGAAAGGTTACGGGGGAGCTGTCGACGATGGAGTTTTCTATTGCCATGCTGGCAAGTGGGGGATGGACCAATAAGGAGATCGGAGAGCATCTGGGGATTTCCATTAATACTGTTAAGCATTACCTTACGGATATCTTTTGCAAGCTGAATGTCAAGAAGCGGGATGAGCTGAAAAAATTTATGTTAAAATAGTGACAGAGGCACTTTTTTTTGAAAAAACGGGCCTTACAAAACAACTGGTAGTGTTGTATAATAAATATCACGAATAGTCAGATTTTATCGGAGAAATCAGACGAAAAGAACCAGTAAACGAGTAAGTTAAGAAGGAGGAGTTGAAGACTGATTTTCGATAGCATCTGATAATGTCAATATCCTTACCAAAAATGCCTGGTATATTGACACTACAATCACATAAGGGTAAAATATTGAAAAGGTGTAACCTGTTTACTCACCGGCTAAAAACATGAAGCTTTTTTAAGAGAAAGGAATATAAACAGAAGTAAAGTAATAAGAAATACAGTACACGTTAATGCACACATAGGAAAGCGGGAAAGGTATGAAAAAATTAAGGAATAATAAGATCAGAAAACTCCTGGCATTTATGGTGGCTTTGGCGTTGATGGTATCCTGTATGCCGAGTGCATATACGATCTCCGCGAGTGAGGCGTTCGGAGATGGAACGGAGGATATATTTACAGATGGCGAAATTACATCTGAACCAGCGGCCGAAGAATCGACACCGGATGTAAGCAGCGCTGACCAGGAGGAAACGGAACAGGCGCAGCAATCGACGCTTACATATGAGAATGATTCTGTTAAAGTAACAGCAGAGGCACTGGAGGACGGAGCTCTTCCGCAGAATACAGCATTGAAGGCTGACGGCGTAAACGAGAATTCATCTGTATCTTATGATACAGTTTCTCAGAAGCTTTCAGCAGCAGCTACAGACAAGGGCAGCAGCCTGAGAGGTTTTTTTGCGTATGATGTGTATTTTGCTGATGGCGACGGAAACAGAGTCGAGCCGAACGGCAGAGTCAGAGTAACTTTTGAGTACAAGACACCGGCAGCACCGGAGCTTACCGATGCAGCTAGCACGAGTGTAACCGTTGAGAAGCTTCATTATAACAGCAGTACCGGTGATACTGATGTTAACACCTTACAGGCCAACGAGGATCTGAAGGTTCTGAATGTCAACGAGGGCAAACAGATCCAGACACTTCAGGTTGAGACTGGCAACGCAGCTGTTTTTGCCGTTATGTGGGATTCTCCTGAGACAGCAGATGTCGAGGCGGAAGCTGTTTCCGGTAATGAGGACGAAGTGTCTATCGCATCAGAGGAGCTTACGGACGGAATGGATATTTCGGACGAGCCTGAGCAGGATGCAGCTGAGACACCGGCAGCAGAGAATCCGGAGGTAACTCCTGATGCAGAGCCTTCTGAGGCTCCGGCGGAGAATCCGGATGCTGAACCTACCGAAGCGCCGGCAGAGGATCCGGATGTGGTGGAAGAACCGGCAGAGGATATTGAGAGCCCGGATGAGGTTCCGGCAGCAGATGAGAATGGTGAGACAAGCCTGATCGAGGTTCTGGGAGACGATACGAATCTTCGTGTCAGCCCATCTATCGAGGCAGAGGTTCTGGCAACTGTAAACGCAGGAACACAGCTCACACTTCTGGATACCGTAACAGCAGAGGACGGAGCAACCTGGTACAAGGTTTCCTGGGAAGGAACCGAGGCTTACATAAGAAGTGATATGGCACAGGTTGTTGATAGCAGTGATGAGGCAGAAGAAGTCGAGGATGTGCAGGAAGAAGAAATTCAGCCTGAGATCACCAGATATGATTACACGAGTGACGAAGTCAACGTAAAAGTTACTCTTACCGATCCGGCAGACCTTCCGGACAACGCAGAGCTTTCCGTAACACCGGTAGAGCTCAGCCAGGAAGCCGAAGACCAGATCACCGAAGAAGCAATCAAAGAAAAGAAAGCCATCGAGAAAATCCATTCCTACGATATCAAATTCCTGGTGGACGGCGAAGAAGTTCAGCCAGGTGCTACAGTGAAGGTATCTGTATCTCTGAATGATGAGAAGAAGATCAAGGATGCGGATGTATATCACGTAGACGAGAATGATAACGTTGAAAATATGGATGGCAGCGTTGCTAAGAATGGTGATGTTGAGTTCGAGACGACGCATTTTTCTACTTATGTAATCGTTGGTAATAAGCGTGACGATAAGATAAAAGTTACAATAGAGCATTATGACGAAACAACTGGAAAGAAGATTTATGCAGATGATGTTGATAAAGAACTTTCAGTTGGGCAGAAATTTGATTGTAAGAAAGCTACAAACTGGGATATCGCGAGAGTAGACGTAGTTAAAAATGAAACAACAACTACTGTAAATGAAGGTGATATTGAATTAGCACAGGATGCTACGGTAAAAGTATATTATACTCCTACCACCGGAACATTTGCCGGTGCACCTACGTTTTATGATTATACGGTAATGGCCGGACAGAGTGGAAGTACTTATTATTCCATTAATCAGAAGAGTAATTATAGTGATCCAGACAGTAATCAGAAGTTAAGTATGGGTGAAACCCATAATGGAAAATTAGCAGATCAAAACTATGAGCCATATCGATATACTTGGCAAAAGGATAACAAAACGGTTAACTTATGGACTGGAGGCAAAGATGTTATTACTGGTTTGTTGAAGGGACTAGATGAAAATGGCAATGTAGAATTTAATTATCCAGATCCAGGATTTTTTAATGAGACTGATTTACTGGCAGGAAATTCAAACGACAATTACTTAAGAAAAGTATATAAAGATTATAATTTGAATTTTGAAAGAAGTGGTGACACATATACATTAACGGGTGTAACAGATGGAAGTGGCACTAACGTAACAACACAGTATAAGTTAAATAAAAAGGAAAATTCGGGAGAAGATTTCTTTCCATTAGATACTGTGGCTTCAAAGTATGAGAAAGGATATACTAGAAAAACGCAAAGTGCACTTGGGGATGATGGTAAAGAACATAATTATTATTTTGGAATGCGTTATGACATGAAGTTCAACGTTGGTGATTATGTAGGCCCATTAAGTTATTCTTTTACAGGTGATGACGATATGTGGGTTGTCATGGATGGCGGAACAGAAAAGCAGCAGATTATCATTGATTTAGGTGGAATTCATAATGCAGCAACTAAAACTGTGGACTTGTGGGAGTATTTGGATGAAGGAGATAAATCTACACATACATTAACGGTTCTTTATATGGAACGAGGAGCAGGTGCTTCTAACTGTTACATGAATTTTACCCTTCCAAACGTAACAATTTCACAGGTAACAACGGATGCGCTTGGAACTCTGAATTTCCAAAAAGTTAATAAAAAAGGTGATGGACTTAGCGGTGCAAGATTTACTCTTTATAATGACGAAGAGTGCACAACACAGATTGCAACAGCTACATCTGATGATCGCGGAAATGTTACATTTGATAAGCTGAGAGCAGGAACATATTATCTGAAAGAGATTCAGGCGCCAGTGGGATATGTTGCTTCCAATGAAAAATGGACGGTAACGGTAACAAAAGAAAATAATAATGTTACAACCACATTAAAAAACAGTTCAGGAACAGCAGTTAAAGACAATAAAATTCTGAATGAGACTCCGGAAGAAATTATCAACTCCAGTATGACGACTAGCAAAACGGCTAAAGTGAAAGACTGGGATCAGAGAACCTACGACATTACCATTAACGCAACATCCACAAGTACAAGTTCCATAATTGAAACGAAAACGCCGGTGGCAGATATCATGTTGGTATTGGATGTGTCCGGATCGATGAGAGAGGATATTACTTCTTATTCATACACATTTGTTGCTAATAATACTTCTGAAGCAAGAGATGACAAGAAGCTTCTAAATCGTAATGTAACGTATTATATTGAGGTGGATGGTTCTTATAAGGAGATGTGGTATTATTCTTCTTATTATAACAAAGGATGGCGTGTGGGTCCGTGGGGTTCATCAGATGATGCAGCGAAAGACAAATATAATAATTGTAAAATATATACAAGAACTAGCACAACAGAAACCCGGCTTGATGCACTTAAGAATGCTGTAAATCAGTTTATAGATGATACAGCGAAGAAATCTCCGAATAGTAAAATAGGTATTACTGTATTTAGCAGTACTGACGACTACAATAGACCATATGGTAATCATGGAACATCTGTAAGTCTGGGAGAAGTAGGTACTGCAGATAGTGCAAAGGTAACGGAACTTAAGAATTTCGTTAAAGATTTGAAGGCGAATGGAGGTACGGATCCTGCGGTAGGACTTGAGGATGCAAAGAACAAGTTGGATGCTATGGTTGATACAAATCCTAAGTATGTGGTTCTGTTCACCGATGGTAAGCCGACTGGAGGCGGTGCTGAGTGGAATAGTACTGCACAAAAAAATGCTGAAACTCAGGCAAGCGAATTAAGAACAGGCCTAAGAAATAAGACAAAGGTAAAAGATCCATATACAGTATACACCATAGGCTTTGCACTTAATGATGAAGGAGATCGCGCGAAGACGTTCTTGTCTGGTGGTGATTATAAAGGCAAAACGTATCCAGGAATTGCTTCATCATCAGATTGCGCAAAAACAGCAGATGATGCAGCATCGCTTACACAAATTTTCCAGAGTATCAGTAGTACAATTAATAAGAACGTTGACATTACCGGTGCAACAATTACTGATGTGATCGACAGTAGATTTGAAATTGTAGATAGAGGTAATGTTATCACCGAAAACAATTTCGAAGGTGGGAAATATACATTAGAGAATGGTGGGATTGTAACAAAGCGTAATGACGGTACTTATCAGGTACAGTGGACTGATCAGACCATTAAACACACGACAGATGGTACAAATGGCTGGAGTAGAACCATTACTGTAAAAGCAAAAGATAGTTTCATCGGTGGTAACAATATTCCTACCAACGTCTCCCCTGATTCTAAGATTAGCGTAGGAGATTTGAAGAAAGTATTGGATCAGCCTACGGTTAATGTCAAAGTTAATCTGGTAGTTAAGGATAAAGAGATTACTATCTACAAAGGTGATTCCGTACCAATGGATGAGCAAATTCGGAATGAGTTGTTTGCCACTAGTAAACCAACATCTTACAAAGATGGTACAGTAAACGAAACAGATTCTAAAAAAGAGGATGGTACATCATTAATTAAATTACAGTGGTTTAAAAAAGACAACGGTGTTAGAACAAACATCGATGAGTCTGAAATAAAAACTGCACTTAATGATGGAACTGAGTATTATCTGGAAGTAACTTATACTGCTCCAACAGAATCAATGGATACGAGTAAAACTAATACAGACGGACATTTCGTGGGAACTGAGACAGCGAAAAATCCTGGTAATAACAATCTATATGGTATTTATAAAATCAATGTTATCAGCGGTCAGATTCAGATTATAAAGAATGTGACAGAAGCGTCTACAGAAGCCAGAACGTTTAAATTTAATGTAGAGGATTCAGATGGAAAGGCTGTTTCTGGTAGTCCGCTGAAGGTGATAGTTGAAGCTGATCAGACTAGTGGAGTTGCAAAATTAGAGAATCTTCCAAGAGGATATTACACTGTAACGGAAGTAGAAGCAGATGGATATACAATTCAAGCATTTGAGGTTGACGGGCAGACAGATTGCGAAAAATCTAAATCAGATACATCCAAATCATTGACTTTCAGACTTGGTTATGACACGAATAAAAATAATGTCATTAAGAATTATACGTATAAACAAACTGATGGTGGTGTGAAGGGTGTTGCTTCCTACACAAACGAAGCAGTAACAAAACTGGATCTGAAGAAGACAGATACAGAAAATCATCTATTAACAGGTTCTGAATTTAATTTGGAAATAAAAAATGGTGATAATTGGAAAACTATTCAGAATGGTATAAAAGTAATCAATGGGGATTCAGATATTGAACTGACCAAATTGAAATCGGGTATTTATAGGCTGACAGAGACTACCGCTCCGAAGGGATATTCAATACTGGGTAGCAGTATTTGTTTCAAAATCTCATTAGGAAAAGTAGAACTTGTTAATGAAAATGGTGAGGCAGCAAATAGTAGTGAGATGTGGACTTTGGATGAAACGAATAAAGTTTTAACAATCAAAAATGCTAAACTTTATTCCTTACCAGAATCCGGTGGTCCGGGAACTTATGGATTTACAATCAGTGGTGTAGCGATTCTTGCAACTGCACTCCTGTTGTTTATAAATAATAAACGAAGGGAGGAAGAAGCAAAGAGATCGTAACACATTAATTGTAAATGGCCGATGAAGGGCGAAAAAGAAAAATGCAGAGAAAGAAAGGAGCAAACCTTATGAAAAATTTATTAAAAAAGATTGGTGCATTATTAGTGGCAGCGGTTATGGTACTGTCTATGTGCACAGCGGTATTTGCAGATGGAAATGCTACAATTAAACTTACAGGTTTTAATACGGCAGACAGTGTTGAGTATATGCAGATCATTCAAAAGGATGAGAGCACAACTTCTGGTTGGGCATTTATGAATGGAGCAGGAGAATGCTTCATAGAAGCATTAGGAATGACAGATTCCGCTGATGCACAGCAGGAAGTTATCTGGGGATTAATTAAGTTTAAAGATCCTACAGTTGTTTTACCGACTGGCGTAACAGCAAAAACTGTAACAGCAGCAAATATTGACTTAGCATTAAGTAAAGTTGCAGCACTTAATAGATTCACAGTATTAACAGATAAGACAAAAATTGAAGTAAGTGATGCTGGTATTTATGCAATTAAAGCAGAAGAGGAAGGCTATACTTATAAAACAGCAACTGCTTATGTAGGATTTGGCGAGCCATATCCAGCGTTATCAGGTACAGAAGTAATTGCTAAAAAATCTTCAACATCTGTAGATAAAACAACAGAAGATGCCGATCATGTAGTAGCAATTGGAGATATTGTAACTTATACAATCGAAGCATATGTACCTTTTATTGATGCAGCAAATACAGAGAACAGAACATTTACAATCACTGATAAAATTACTGGTGCTGATTACTATTTAACAGGACCAAATGCTGTTAATAGTGTAACAATGGAAGGCAAAAATGGCCAGGTTGGTGAAATCGTAGTAAATGATAAAGGCAATGGATTTACTGTTAATTTAGGTGAATTAGTTGCAGATAAAGCTAATCCGAATGCTGGAAAGAAAATTACAGTTACTTATACCGTAAAAGTAAATGAAACAACAGTAGAAAATAAAGCAGGTAGCCATGCAGCAGGTGTAGATTACGGCGGAAATAATGTTCCGGTTAAGTTATTTACTGGAGAATTAGTTCTGATGAAATATGGCGATGGTGATGTGAATAAGGCATTGGAAGGTGCTGAGTTTGTATTGTATAAAGATGGAGAAGAAGTACCGTTAACGTTCGTAAAGGAAGAAAAAACTGGAAAATATAAATATGCTCCAGATGCAGAAGATGCTAAATCAATACTTGTGACAGATGCAAATGGTTATATTGACGTAGAAGGTTTAGATGTTGGTTCTTATCACTTTGAAGAAACAAAAGCACCAAAAGGATATTCTATTAATACAGATGGTAAGACACTTACACTTACTGTAGACGGAGAAGTTGCTACCGCTAAATTGTATAATGAAGGGGGCTTAAATGATACCAAACTCAACTCCCTTCCATCCACAGGTGGCATGGGAACATACCTCTTCACTATCATCGGTGTTGTAGTTATGGCTGGCGCTGCTGGTGCTTTCTTCATCAGCCGCAGAAAAGGATCTGAGGAGTAATCGTTTGATTGCCGGATTGATTCAATTCAAAAATTATTTATAAGCAACGACAAAGCAAGTATTAAGACAGAATAGTTTCTGATTATTCTGTTGAAGAAATCATTACCGCCCGGCCCCTTCGGGGGCCGGGAGTGGTAAATACAACAGTATGGAGAAACCTATGAGAAAGAATAAGAAGAAAAATTATATTGGACTTGGTTTGCTGTTTCTGATAGGGTTGTCCATACTGCTGTATCCAATGGTCAGTGATGCCTGGAACCGGTACAGGGACAGCTTGCTGATCAGTAATTATAGCAGCAGTGTTTCTTCGGATGATAATTCGGAGAAGATTGACAGCATGTGGAAGGCAGCACAGGAGTATAACGAACAGATCAAGCAGGAAAGTGTGCCGGATGCTTTTTCCGTGAGGGATGGACAGACGGACAGTACATATGAGTCTCTTCTGAACCTGAATGGTGATGGAATGATGGGGTATGTGGAGATTCCTGTGATCGATGTGAGCATTCCAATCTATCATTACACGACAGATGAGACTCTGGAGAAGGGTGCAGGTCATTTGTTCGGCAGCAGTCTTCCGGTTGGCGGCAAGAGTACCCATTGTATTTTGTCGGCACACAGAGGACTTCCAAGTGCGAAACTTTTTACAGATCTGAATCTTGTGGAAGAGGGAGATGTTTTTTACCTGCATGTGCTGGGTAAGACTCTTGCTTACGAGGTGGATCAGATTCTTACCGTTCTTCCGGAGCAGACAGAGTCTCTGGGTATCACGGATGGGGATGATTATGTAACGCTGGTTACGTGTACGCCTTATGCGGTGAATACGCACAGACTTCTGGTGAGGGGACACAGAGTTCCGATGAAGGCTGCGAAGGCGGTTCAGAAAGCAGAGAAGAAGGTTACCGGAATCACCAATCCGACGCTTCCGATGCTTGCTCTCTGTGTTGTGATCGGAATTGTGATCGCGGTGATCCTGGTTGCCGGTATCAATTCTGTTCAGAACAAAAAACGACGCAGGAAATAGTTTATGGCTAAAAAGAAAAAAAAGAAAAAGAGTAATGTTGTCCTGAACATCATTATTGCCCTGGTGTTTCTGGCAGGGGCGGGTGTGTTCCTTTATCCTACGATCAGTGATATGTGGAACCAGTATCGAAATGCCCAGCTGGTCAGTAAGTACGAGGAAGCGGTAACGGAGCTTTCGGACAATGACTATGACAGGCTGTGGAAAGAGGCGAAGGAGTATAATGCCGAGCATCCGGTGAATGCCATTGTAGATGCTTTTGAGGAAGAGGATACTTATGAGCTGAGTCATCCTTATGACAGGGTTCTGGATCCGAACGGTGATGGTCTGATGGGGAGTATCGAGATCCCGAAGATCAAAGCCAGACTGGCGATCTATCATGGACTGAGCAAAACGGTCCTGGAAAAGGGTGTCGGTCATGTGGAGGGTACCAGCCTTCCGATCGGAGGCAGGAGCACCCATGCGGTTCTGGCGGCGCATCGAGGTCTTCCTAACGCAAAGCTTTTTACAGATCTGGATCAGATGGAAAAGGGAGATATTTTTATCCTGCACATTCTTGGCAAGCATCTGGCCTACAAGGTGGATCAGATCAAGACGGTGCTTCCGGATGAGACCAGTGACCTGGATATTATCGAGGGTGAAGATCATGTGACTCTGATCACGTGTACCCCTTATGGAGTTAACACCCACAGGCTTCTTGTCCGGGGAGTGCGGACGAAATATGTGGTGGAAGATACAAAGAATGACGAAACGATACCGCAGAAGCTTGCTGTTGTGGATCCGAAGAGGGTTCTGGCCGGCGGCGCTGCAGTGCTTGTTGTTCTGATCCTGCTGATTTATCTGATCGTCCGTCATAGGGACAAAAAACGGAAAAAGAAGCAGCTTTCAGAAAGGAAAGAGGAGGCAGAGAGCGATGAAAAATAGAAGAAAGCAAGGGAAAATATTCCGGAGCCTTCTGGCTGTTCTGATGCTGACGGCTATGCTGGTCACAAGTGTTTTGCAGCCGGTTTTCGCCGGGGATTATGAAGCTGGAAAAACAGGTAATCTGACGTTGACGGTTCAGCAGGCGGATGAGGAGGGAAACCAGACTCCGCTGCCGGATGTAGGGCTGACGATCTACAAGGTTGGCAGTGTGAATTTTGATGGTAATGTGCATTTCGTGCTGGATGAGGCACTGGCTGCCGCAGCAATCGATTTTGATTCCATCACGACGGCTGACGGCTGGTATGAAGCAGCAGAGAAGCTGGCGGCTATGATCGTCAGCGGAAGCGTGGATGTGTGGGGTATGTCCAAGTCCTCTGATGCAGAGGGGAATATGACTTTCGCTAAGCTGGATGAGGGCATGTACCTGGTGGTGCAGACAGATGGAAACAGCAGTGTTATGGTTTCACCGATGCTGATCTCCGTTCCGTTTGCAGATCAGGAGCAGGGCTGGATATATGATGTACAGGCTTATCCGAAGTCTGTAAGTAATCCGCAGAAGCATACACAGATCCAGGTTACGAAGAGGATCTATAATGTTGATGAGAATGACAATGTGATTCCTCTGGAAACGAAGGAGGATGTAACTTATAATGTTGGGCTTTACCTTGATCCGGATGGAGAGGCCCGTTACGGAGAAATGCAGAAAATCCATATCCAGAATGCTTCCAGTGGTACAGCTACATGGACGGATGTTCCGGATGGCACCTATTATGTATTTGAGCTGGATGAGGATGGAAATCCTCTTCAGCAGAATACGAAGATTAAGGTGGATGATGAGAATCTTTACTACTACAATGTAACGAAGCCGAATGGTGAGAGTGAAGAGAAGTCCAATCAGGTTGTGATCGGTGGAGATAGTGGTGCTACTGAGGCAGCGGCTTATGTAAATAACTATTATACAAAGATTTCCGATATATTCAGCCGTAACGGATTTATCAACATTAAGAAGAATGTGATGATCGATGGTGTTGCTTCTACTGTGGATGATACGTTCTATGCAGGTGTGTTCTCCACTGAGAGTAACGGTGAGCTGACGCTTGAGAAGGTAGTGACTCTGAAACAGAATGATAGTGTTCAGGTAATGTTGGATCTTCCAAAGGATCAGGAGATCAACAGTGTTACGTATACTGTTCTGGAGACGGATAAGGATGGAAATCCGGTTGATGATGATACCTTTAAGTATACAGTTACCGGTCAGGGTGAGGTTACACTGAATAATGATAACCGATATACTGTAACAAAAGAGATTACCAACAGTCTTTCTTCCGAGCCGACACCGATTCCGACTGTTACACCTGGAACAAATCATGGTGGAAATGATCGGATCACTCCGATCCCGAATAATGGTACAGCGGGCGGAACTGCTCCGAACGATACCAGTGGTACAGCAAGACGTTCTGTAAAGACCGGCGATGATACACCGATCGGCGTATGGGTTGGAATCCTTGCAGCAGCGATCATTGTTGGCGGTGGTGCAGCTTATGGAGTTAAGAGAAAGAAGAAAAAATAAATAACGGATCATTCTGAAGGATGATCGATGGAAGAACCGGGCGATGTGGACGCCCGGTTCTTTTTTGAAATATTTACGTATTGGGGATGAAAAAGCAGCGGGTGATATTTTTTCTCGAAAATTGCTCTTGACATTTTGGTATGATAAGTATATTGTATGTGTTGCAGCAAATTTCATAAAAGATAGCCTTTTATTCAGAGTGGTGGAGATACAAAGGATCTATGAAGCCACGGCAACCCCGGATAACCCAGGAAGGTGCCAACCTGAGCGAGCAATCGAACAATAAGAGGATTGTTTACAGAATTTAAACAGTCCGGATTGTACGGGCTGTTTTTTATGTATATAACCATTGTTTTATTACAAAAGGAGAAGATCATGGAGAAAATTTTATTTACATCTGAATCTGTAACTGAGGGTCATCCTGACAAGGTCTGCGACTCTATTTCCGATGCGATCCTTGATGCTATGATGGCACAGGATCCGATGAGCCGTGTTGCCTGCGAGACTGCTACTACAACAGGTCTTGTACTTGTTATGGGCGAGATCACAACCAAGGCTAATGTTGATATCCAGAAGATCGTTCGCGATACTATCCGTGAGATCGGATATGACAATGCGGATTATGGCTTTGATGCAGATACCTGTGCGGTTATCACATCACTTGACAAGCAGTCCACAGATATCGCTATGGGTGTTGACAAGGCTCTTGAGCAGAAAGAGGACGATATGAATGAGGACGAGCTGGATTCCATCGGTGCCGGTGACCAGGGTCTTCAGTTTGGTTATGCTTCCAATGAGACTGAGGAGTATATGCCATATGCCATCAACATGGCTCACAAGCTTGCTCAGCAGCTGACAAAGGTTCGTAAGGACGGCACTCTGAAATATTTAAGACCAGATGGAAAGACTCAGGTTACTGTTGAGTATGATGAGGCCGGCAAGCCGAAGAGAATCGATGCTGTTGTATGCTCTACACAGCATGATCCGGATGTTACTCAGGAGCAGATCCATGAGGATATTAAGAAGTATGTTTTTGATGCGATCATTCCGGCTGATATGGTTGATGCGGATACGAAGTATTTCATCAATCCGACAGGTCGTTTTGTTATCGGCGGACCTCACGGTGACAGTGGTCTGACAGGTCGTAAGATCATCGTTGATACCTACGGCGGAACAGGACGTCACGGCGGCGGTGCTTTCTCCGGTAAGGACTGCACAAAGGTTGACCGTTCTGCTGCTTATGCTGCACGTTATGTTGCAAAGAACATTGTTGCAGCCGGTCTTGCTGACAAGTGTGAGATCCAGCTTTCCTATGCAATCGGTGTTGCGCATCCGACTTCTGTCAGTGTGAATACCTTCGGAACAGGTAAGCTTTCTGAGACTAAGCTTGTTGAGATCGTTCGTGAGAATTTTGATCTTCGTCCGGCTGGTATCATCAAGATGCTTGACCTTCGCCGTCCGATCTACAAGCAGACTGCTGCTTATGGTCATTTCGGCCGTACAGATGTTGATCTTCCATGGGAGCATCTGGACAAGGTTGAGACTCTGAAGAAGTATCTGTAAGAGAGTCAAAAAAAATATTTATATATCCTTTTGGCAGGAATATTGATTTTAAGAAATGCATATGATATAATGCCATTAGGCAAAAGAGATAGTAATAGTTCCAAAAGAACAAAGAGTGAAGCCCCCGGTAGTGCCAATACCGGGGGCTTCTTCTAATTTTTTATAGTGGACAAGAAACCACTAGGTTAGCGTTGTCCTACTTGTTGCCGTCTAGCCATTTGCAAACGTAATAGGCAGTTATGTTTGCCATGCAGGAAACAAGAAAAGAGATAATAATTTCCAAAAGAACTCACCTCCTCCCGTTGCCGGGTATCGGGTGGACAACAAAAATATGATAGCATAGTTTAGAACAAAATGGAATAATACTGATGCTGGAAGATGGGGTTTTTTATAGAAAATTTAGAGATAGGGAATATAGTTTATGTTATAATACGTGTATGTGAATGTGTGAATTTATAAAGGATGGAGATACAGATGAAGTTAAAAACACGTATTATTGTGGGCTTCGTTGCGATCATCCTGCTGCCGCTGCTTCTTTTTTCCGCAAGTCTGTACGGGTTCAGCCAGACGCAGGCGAAGCATGTGCAGGAGAGCAGCAGCCAGGATTCGGATTCCAGCCAGATGGTCTATGATATTTCGCTGCCGCAGTCTTCCAGCAGCCAGGTGAAGCTGATGGCCAAGGATATGATCCTGACCGCAACGATCATCCTTGTTTTTACCGCGTTGTCCGTAGGGCTGTGGATCTATCGGAGCATTGCGGTTCCGCTGGTGAAGCTTAAGAAGGCTACCAAGAACATCAAGGAGGGGAATCTGGATTTTGTGCTGGAGGTTGAGGGGAATGATGAATTTTCCCAGCTTTGCCAGGATTTTGAGGAGATGCGTAAGCGTCTGAAGGAGTCCACGGAAGAGAAGATCCTGATGGATAAGGAGAATAAGGAGCTGATCAGCAATATTTCCCATGATCTGAAGACGCCGATCACTGCGGTGAAGGGTTATGTGGAGGGAATCATGGATGGTGTGGCGGATACGCCGGAGAAGATGGACCGGTATGTGCGTACCATTTATAATAAGACCAATGAGATGGATCATCTGATCAATGAGCTGACCTTTTATTCCAAGATCGATACCAACCGTATTCCGTATACGTTCAGCAAGCTGAATGTGGAGGATTATTTTTCGGATTGTGCGGAGGAGCTTGGGCTTGAGATGGAGACCAGGGGGATCGAGCTTGTGTATGCCAATTATGTGGAGAAGGGTGTGCAGGTTATTGCGGATGGTGAGCAGATCCGCCGTGTGATCCATAATATCGTGAGTAATGCCATTAAGTATATGGAGAAGCCAAGGGGGATCATCCAGCTTCGTGTGAAGGATGTGGGTGATTTTATCCAGGTGGAGATCGAGGATAACGGCAAGGGGATTGCCGCCAAGGATCTGCCGTATATTTTTGACCGTTTTTACCGTACCGATGTTTCCAGAAATTCTTCCAAGGGAGGAAGCGGTATTGGACTTTCCATCGTAAAGAAGATCATGGAGGATCATGGTGGAAAGGTCTGGGCCACAAGCCGGCTGGGGATCGGAACGATCATGTATTTTGTTCTCAGAAAATATCAGGAGGTACCGCTAAATGAGTAGGATTTTGATCATAGAGGATGAGGAAGCGATCGCGGATCTGGAGAAGGATTATCTGGAGCTTTCGGGGTTTGAGGTGGAGATCGAGAACCGTGGTGATACGGGGCTTGTTCGTGCCATGAAGGAGGAGTTTGATCTGATCATCCTGGATCTGATGCTTCCGGAGGTGGACGGCTTCGATATCTGCCGGCAGGTCCGTGAGGAGAAGAATACGCCGATCATTATGGTTTCGGCCAAGAAGGATGATATCGATAAGATCCGCGGACTGGGTCTTGGTGCGGATGATTATATGACCAAGCCGTTCAGCCCAAGTGAGCTGGTTGCACGTGTGAAGGCGCATATGGAGCGTTATAACCGGCTGGTTGGTTCCAATGTGCATAAGAATGATGTGATCGAGATCCGTGGTATTAAGATCGATAAGACGGCCAGGCGTGTGTGGGTCAATGGTGAGGAGACGACGTTTACTACCAAGGAGTTTGATCTTCTGACTTTTCTGGCTGAGAATCCGAACAGGGTTTTTACAAAGGAGGAGCTTTTCCGGGAGATCTGGGATATGGAGTCTGTGGGTGATATCGCTACGGTTACGGTGCATATCAAGAAGATCCGTGAAAAGATCGAGTTTAATACGGCCAAGCCGCAGTATATTGAGACGATCTGGGGTGTGGGGTACCGGTTTAAGGTGTGAGCCTGCGGGGAAGGCTTCGGATGGAGCTGCTGCAGGTGTATGAGTGCAGATCGGAATGATGGTGTATGATCTGTCGGGTGCTTTTGAGAGGAGTGGAGATATGCCGCTGTTGAGGGAAAGAATTTATACGATAGAGGATATTTATGCTTTGCCGGAGGGTGAAAGAGCGGAACTGATCGATGGACATATTTATTATATGGCGCCGCCGAATACGATGCATCAGAGGATTTCAAGTATTTTGTCCAGAAAGATAGGTAACTATATAGATTCTAACAAGGGCAAATGTGAGGTGTTTGCCGCACCGTTTGCGGTGTATCTGGATGAGAAGACGAATACTTATGTGGAACCGGATGTTTCTGTTATCTGTGATCCGGATAAGCTGGATGACAGGGGATGTAAGGGGGCTCCGGACTGGATCATCGAGATCGTTTCTCCGGCGAGCAGGCGTATGGATTATTATACCAAGCTGTTTAAATACAGGACTGCCGGTGTGAGAGAGTACTGGATCGTGGATCCTGTGAAGAAGCTGGTAATGGTGTATGATTTTGAAAATGAGGATACGGAGCAGTATACATTTCAGGATTCGATCAAGGTGGGGATCTATGAGGAGCTGAGGATCGATTTTGCTGAGATGTGATAAAAATGGAGGGGAATATCGTCTGGTGATAGCCCCTCCTTGTTTTTAGGATGAAAAGGACGAATTATGGAAGACAGATTATACAAGAAACTGGAAGCGTACGGTAAGAGTGATTTTTATCCGTTTCATATGCCGGGGCATAAGAGGAATCCGCTGGCTGTGGAGGGGGATTTTCCGGTGGAGAGGGATATTACGGAGATTGACGGGTTTGATAACCTGCATCATGCTGAGGATATTTTGAAAAGGGCCCAGGAGGATGTCGCACGGCTTTATGGTGTGCCGGAGAGTTTTTACAGTATTAATGGAAGCTCCGGGGCGATCCTGGCGGCGGTGTCTGCGGCTGTGGATAAGGGGGGACAGATCCTGGTGGCAAGGAACTGCCATAAGGCGGTTTACCATGCGATTTATCTGCGGGAGCTGAGTGCCACGTATATTTATCCACAAGAGGATCCGAAATTGGGGATAAACGGAGGGATTTCACCCGGCCGTGTGGAAATGTATCTGGCGGAAAATCCGGAGATCCAGGCGGTGCTGATCACTTCGCCGACTTATGACGGGATCGTGTCGGATGTGGCGAGGATCGCGGAGATCGCGCATCACTATGGTGTGCCGCTGATCGTGGATGAGGCTCACGGGGCGCATTTTCGGTTTTCGGATTATTTTCCGGTGTCTGCGGCGCAGCTTGGTGCGGATGTGGTGATCAACAGTGTGCATAAGACGCTGCCCTGTCTGACCCAGACGGGGGTGATCCACCTGTGCAGTGATCGTGTGAGCCGGGAAAAACTGAAGCGTTTTCTGGGAATCTATCAGAGCAGCAGTCCTTCTTATATTCTTATGAGCAGCATTGATGCGTGCATGGATAAGCTGGAGCGTGAGGGGGATGAGATGTTCCGTGTGTTTACGGAGAATCTGGAAAAAGCACGCAGGCGTCTTTCCGAGTGTAAGTATATCCGGCTGGTAACGCCGCAGGCCTGTGAGTGCCAGAGAGTTTTTGATTTTGACAGATCCAAGATATTGCTTTCTACTGTGAACAGTTCGCTGAACGGCCGGGAGCTGCACAAGATCCTCCGGAGAGAGTTTCATCTGGAAATGGAGATGGAGGCGGAGAATTATGTGCTGGCGCTGGCGGCTGTGGGTGATACGGCGGAGGGTTTTGAGCGGCTTTGTGATGCTATTGAAGAGATCGACCGCCGTGAATCGTTAAAATACAGAGAAGAGGCTGTGGAGAAGGAGCCTTTGAAAAACGGAAAAATGAAGCAGATCATGCGGATCTCCCAGGCTATGGATGCGGAGAGTGAGCGGTGTCCGCTGGATGAGTGTATCGGACGTACGTCCGGGGAGTTTGCGTATCTTTATCCGCCGGGGATCCCGCTGATCGTTCCGGGGGAACAGATTTCTGGACATTTCGTAAAAAATGTGAGAAGATACCTGGAACAGGGCTTTGAGGTCCAGGGCCTGAGCGACCAGACCAGTGAGACGGTGTGTGTTGTGAGAAATGAGATGTGAGGTGCGTGGCAGCAGACGGATCTGTGTATTACGGATCAGAGCGTGTATAGTAACGCATATGCAGCAGAGGAGACATATGGGAAAGATTTTTTACATTATGGGAAAAAGCTCTTCCGGTAAGGACAGTATTTACAGAAAGCTGGAGGGGAATCAGGAGCTGGGGCTTAAGCGGCTTGTGATCTATACTACCCGTCCGATCCGGGATGGAGAGGAGAACGGAAGAGAATATTTTTTTGCAGATGAGAATAAACTGAAGGAGTTCCGAAGAAACGGGAAGCTGATCGAGGCGCGTACTTATCAGACGGTTTACGGGCCGTGGACATATTTTACTGCGGATGACGGGCAGGTGTCTGTGGGTAATGACAGCTATCTGGGGATCGGTACACTGGAGTCTTTTGTGAGGCTCCGGGAGTATTACGGCAATGAAGTGATGTGGCCTATTTATATAGAGGTGGAAGACGGAGAGCGTCTGGAGCGTGCGCTTGCCAGGGAGAAGACCCAGGAGGTGCCGAAGTACGAGGAGATGTGCAGGCGTTTTCTTGCAGACCAGAATGATTTTTCCGAGGAAAATATTCTTAAAGCAGGTATATGGAAGCGTTTTGAGAATCATAATCTGGATGAATGTGTGAAGGAGATCGTAAATTATATAAAATCTGTACAATAAGGAAAAATAGTTTTTTTTATACAGAAGATTATGTTATAATTAGTTGAAAGATGTCCGCCGGGTATAACGGAGGGCACAAAAGGCAGAAAGAGGTGATTCTTATGGCAGGATTTCATGACATCATCGGCCATGACGATATAATCAGGCATTTGAAGAATGCGATAGAGACAGGGAAGGTATCCCACTCTTATATTTTTACAGGGGAAGCCGGTTCCGGCAAGAAGCTTCTTGCGGGGACTTTTGCGGCAGCGCTGCAGTGTGAATCGGGAGAGTCTGAACCGTGTATGACTTGTGATTCCTGTAAGAAGGTGATCGGCAAGAATCATCCGGATATCATTACAGTAATTCATGAGAAGCCTGGAAGCATCAGCATTGACGAGGTGCGTGACCAGGTTGTGCGTGATGTGGATATCAAGCCGTACTGCAGTCCGTATAAGATCTATATCATTCCGGATGCGGAGATGATGACGGTGCAGGCGCAGAATGCCATTTTGAAAACTATCGAGGAACCGCCGGAATATGCGGTGATCATGCTGCTGACAAGCAATATCGACAGTCTTCTTCCTACGATCCGTTCCAGATGTGTGCGTCTGGATCTGAAGGTGGTGGATGACAGTCTTGTGAAGGAATATCTGATGGAGCATCTTCAGGTGCCGGATTATCAGGCTGAGATCGATGCGTCTTATGCGCAGGGCAGTATCGGCAAGGCGAAGGAGGCTGCGACTTCTCAGGAGTTTGCAGATATGACTGCCAATGCCCTGAAGATTTTGAAATATGCCAATTCCATGGAGGTTTATGAGCTGACAGAGGCGATCAAGACTTTGACTGCTGATAAGAATAATATCAATGATTATCTGGATATTTTCCAGTTCTGGTTCCGCGATGTTCTGATGTTTAAGGCAACAAGGGAAATTGACAACCTGGTTTTTAAACAGGAGATTAATTTTATCAGAGAGCAGGCCAGCGAGCGTTCTTATGAGAATATCGAAAAAATCCTTGAGGCACTGGAGAAGACGAAGGTGCGTCTCCGTGCCAATGTTAATCTCGAACTTGCCCTGGAGCTCCTGTTCCTGACAATTAGGGAGAAATAGAATGGAAAAGGTAGTTGGAGTCAGATTTCGTAACGTTGGTAAGATTTATTATTTTAATCCTAAGAATTATAAGGTGAAGGTCGGCGATCATGTGATCGTGGAGACTGCCCGTGGTGTGGAGTATGGCCGTGTTGTCCTGGAGCCGCGCAGCGTGAAGGAGGACGAGGTGGTCCATCCGCTGAAGGAGGTTCTCCGTGTTGCAACGAAGGAGGACGAGGATCATGAGGCTGAGAACCGCCAGAAGGAGAAAGAGGCTTTTAAGATCTGTAAGAAGAAGATCCGTGAGCATGAGCTTGATATGAAGCTGATCGATGCGGAGTATACCTTTGATAATAACAAGGTGCTGTTTTATTTTACAGCGGATGGCCGTATTGATTTCCGGCAGCTGGTTAAGGATCTGGCGTCTGTGTTTAAGACCAGGATCGAGCTTCGTCAGATCGGTGTCCGTGATGAGACGAAGATCCTTGGCGGTATTGGTATCTGTGGAAGGACGCTTTGCTGTCATACGTATCTTTCGGAGTTTGCGCCGGTTTCCATCAAGATGGCGAAGGAGCAGAATCTTTCTCTGAACCAGACGAAGATTTCTGGTGTCTGTGGTCGTCTGATGTGCTGTCTGAAGAATGAGCAGGAGACTTATGAGGAGCTGAACCGGAATCTTCCGGGTATCGGTGATATGGTAACGACGCCGCAGGGTGTTTCGGGTACGGTCCAGAGTGTGAATGTTCTCAGGCAGATGGTTAAGATCGTGGTTGAGGTGAATGACGAGAAGGAGATCCAGGAGTTTCCGGTCCGTGATCTGAGGTTCCGCCCTAAGAGAAAAAAGGGTAAGGGTGGTTCTGCTGACCACGAGGAGAAAGAGGTTAAAAAGGGAGATTCGAAGCCGAATGAGAAGTGATCTGGTTTATTGCGGTGAGCGTGTGGATGATCTTCAGAATGGGTTGTTTGTGATCCAGGATCCGAAGAAGTTTTGCTTTGGGATGGATGCGGTTCTGTTGTCTGGCTTTGCCCGGGTGAAGAGGGGTGAGGTTGCGCTGGATATGGGGACCGGTACGGGGATCATTCCGATCTTGCTTTCTGATCGTACGGACGGGGAGCATTTCACGGGGCTGGAGATCCAGCATGAGTGTGCGGAGATGGCTGACCGTAGTGTGAGGTATAATGGTCTTGAGGACAGGGTTCGGATCGTTGAGGGTGATATCAGGGAGGCTGCCGGGATTTTTGGGGCGGCTTCTTTTGATGTGGTGACGTGTAATCCGCCGTATATGATCGGGCAGCATGGGTTGACGAATCCGCATCTTCCGAAGGCGATCGCGAGGCATGAGATTTTGTGTTCGTTTGATGATGTGGCTTGTCAGGCTGCCCGGGTCCTGAAGGACCGGGGGCGGTTTTTTCTGGTGCACAGGCCGTTTCGACTGGTGGAGCTGATGGCGACTTTGACGAAGTATAAGCTGGAGCCTAAGAGGATGCAGCTGGTGTATCCTTTTATTGATAAGGAGCCGAATATGGTGTTGATCGAGGCTTGTAAGGGCGGGAATTCCAGAATCCGGGTTGAGCGGCCGCTGGTGGTTTATGAGCGGCCTGGGGTTTATACGGAGGATGTTTTGGAGTTGTATCGGATGGTGTGAATGTTGTGATGTTGTGGCTTAGGGTGGCTGCCTGGTTGGTTGTTTGGTTGTGAGAGATTGGGGTGGCTGCTCGGGAGGTTTTGGGCCATCGGCGCTGCGCTGGATGGCTGAGTGGTAGTGGTGGCTGTGGTACTTCGGTTGGTGAAGGGACGGCGAGGGGAGGCAGGCTGCTGGTGGTGACACGCTGCGCCCCCTGCTCGGCTGCGGCGCCGGTTTGCTGCCATTCGCGCAAACTCGCTTCGCTCAAACAGTGCGCTCGGTGGCAGCAGCTATCCTCACCTCGCTGACGGGGGCTCCGCTAACGTCACCACCAGCAGCCTGCCTCCCCTCGCCTGAGATTCAAAGCGAGAGATCGCAACGCATAGTGCGCTGAGTATCGAAGCATACAGACACCTTGCCAGAAGTGAATCACTGAGAAAGTGAAGAAATAAAACAACATCGGCACAGCGTAGTGCGCTGAGTATCGAAGAATACAGACACCTTGCCAGAAGTGAATCACTGAGAAAGTGAAGAAATAAAACAACATCGGCACAGCGTAGTGCGCTGAATACCGAAGAATACAGACACCTTGCCAGAAGTGAATCACTGAGAAAGTGAAGAAATAAAACAACATCGGCACAGCGTAGCGCGCTGAGTATTGAAGAATACAGGTACTTTGCCAGAAGCGAACCACAGAGAAACAGAAGAAATAAAACAACATCGGCACAGCGTAGTGCGCTGAGTATCGAAGAATACAGACACCTTGCCAGAAGTGAATCACTGAGAAAGTGAAGAAATAAAACAACATCGGCACAGCGTAGTGCGCTGAATACCGAAGCATACAGACACAAGTCAACAAATAAGAACAACGAATCCCTTGCACTACTTAAAAAAAGCCCAAGGGGTGTGCAGAGGGGGCGCGGCTTTGCGGCCCCTTTGCGGTTTTCAAAGTTCCCAAACTTAAACAACCCCCCGCGGTCAAGCGGAATAACCCCCACGGTCAAGCGGAATATCCCCCGCGGTCAAGCGAAACAACTCCCCCACGGCCAAGTGGAAAAAACTCCCCGCGGTCAAGCGAGAAAAGAGGAAAATATGAAACAAAACGGAAAACTATACTTATGCGCCACCCCCATAGGAAACCTCGAAGACATCACCCTTCGAGTACTAAGAACCCTTCGGGAAGTGGACTTAATCGCTGCGGAGGATACCCGCAACAGCATAAAACTTCTGAATCATTTTGATATAAAAACCCCCATGACCAGCTACCACGAATACAATAAGATCGATAAGGGCCATGTCCTCGTGGAAAAGCTGCTGGCGGGTACAAACATTGCGTTGATCACAGATGCAGGTACTCCGGGTATCTCAGACCCCGGGGAGGAGCTTGCCGCCATGTGTTATGAAGCCGGAATTGAAGTGACTTCACTTCCGGGTCCTGCTGCCTGTATCACTGCTCTGACTTTGTCAGGCCTGCATACCAGGCGTTTTGCTTTCGAGGCTTTTCTTCCGGCGGATAAGAAAGAACGAAAAACGATCCTGGAGGAGCTTTCCTGTGAAACCAGGACTATTATCCTGTATGAGGCACCTCACAGGCTTGTACGGACTCTTGGTGAGCTCAGAGAGGCGCTTGGCAACCGCCGGATGACTCTTTGCAGAGAGCTGACCAAGAAGCATGAGACGGCATTCCGGACTACGATCGATGATCTGATGGATTTTTATAAAGATGAGAAGCCGCTGGGTGAGTGTGTTCTTGTGATCGAGGGCAGGAGCCGCAGTGAGATGGAGGCGGAGAAGCGTGCTTCCTGGGAGGAGATTTCCATTGCGGAGCATGTGGCGATGTATGAGCAGCAGGGGAATTCCAGGAAGGATGCCATGAAGCTTGCTGCCAAGGATCGTGGTGTTTCCAAGCGGGATATTTATAAGGCGCTTCTGGATGGAGAAGATTCTGCTGAATGATCAGGTGTAATTGTGGTACGGATCGTAGGTAACGTGATCGTGGATGATTGAATAAGCTGCATACTGTGACCAAGGATTTTTGGGAACGTATGTGGCTTTTTTTTGTGGTAATAAAAAGTACTGTGCGGATTTTGTCGAAATGATTTGCTTGCAGTATAGACCATATTGTGCTGTATTTTGAGATTGCATTTAATAAGATACTTTTTTGCCTGTATTTCCTATGATTTTGCGTGGAAATACAGGCTTTTTTGTGCTATAATAAACTCTGTATTCGTATGTAAAAAATATTTATTTTACAGGTATAAATGACACTTCCGGAGCGGGTTTGAGAATTGCTTTCTGCAAAATGAAAATACAGTATTTCCTGAAATTAAAAGATCAGTTTATCTTGTTCAGGATTTGATGTAATGATTTCTGAAGCTGCTATGGTTCTGCAGAAATGAATTTTCAAACACGTCCGGACGACAAGAACAGGAGGAATGACATGGGCGCAGAGAATACAGAATACGGCGCGGATCAGATCCAGATCCTGGAAGGACTGGAAGCCGTACGTAAGAGGCCTGGAATGTATATCGGAAGTACCTCCAGCCGTGGACTTCATCATCTCGTATATGAGATCGTGGATAACGCAGTCGATGAAGCACTGGCTGGTTTTTGTACGGAGATCCATGTAGATATCAATCCGGATAATTCCATTACAGTTACAGATAATGGTCGTGGTATTCCGGTTGGTATCAATCATAAGGCAGGTATTCCGGCAGTTGAGGTTGTATTTACCATTCTTCACGCAGGCGGTAAGTTCGGCGGTGGAGGATATAAGGTTTCCGGTGGTCTTCACGGTGTTGGTGCATCTGTTGTAAATGCACTTTCCGAATGGCTGGAGGTTACCATCTACCGAGAGGGTAAGGAATACAAACAGAGATATGAGCGTGGCAAGACTATGTACCCGCTGAAGGTGGTAGGTGACTGTGATCCGGGGCTTTCAGGAACGAAGGTTTATTTCCTTCCAGACAAGGAGATCTTTGAGGAGACTGTTTATGATTATGATATCCTGAAACAGAGACTTCGTGAGATGGCTTTCCTGACTAAGGGTCTTCGTATCGTTCTGGAGGATAAGAGAGAGGGACAGGAGCGCGAGAAGGTATTCCACTATGAGGGTGGTATCCGTGAGTTTGTAAGCTACCTGAACAGAAGCAAGGAGGCTCTTTACCCGGAGATCATTTACTGTGAGGGTGAGAAGGACGGCGTGTCTGTAGAGGTTGCGCTGCAGCATAATGACTCCTATACAGAGAACACCTATGGCTTTGTAAACAATATCAATACACCGGAGGGCGGTACACACATTACCGGTTTCCGTAATGCGATCACCAATACATTTAATGATTATGCACGTAAGAACAAGCTTCTCAAGGACAGTGAGCCGAACTTAAGCGGTGATGATATCCGTGAGGGCTTGACTGCGATCGTCAGTGTTAAGATCGAGAATCCGCAGTTTGAGGGTCAGACCAAGCAGAAGCTTGGAAACAGTGAGGCAAGAGGTGCGGTAGACAGTGTTGTAAGTAAACAGCTGGAGATTTTCCTGGAGCAGAATCCTGCAGTTGCCAAGGCTACCGTTGAGAAATCTGTTCTTGCACAGAGAGCCAGAGAGGCAGCCAGAAAGGCCCGTGACCTTACAAGAAGAAAATCCGCACTGGACAGTATGTCACTTCCTGGAAAGCTTGCAGACTGTTCTGACAAGAATCCGGAGAACTGTGAGATCTATATCGTAGAGGGAGATTCCGCGGGCGGTTCTGCCAAGACAGCGAGAAACCGTGCCACACAGGCAATCCTTCCGCTGCGTGGTAAGATCCTGAATGTTGAGAAGGCACGTCTGGATAAGATTTACGGAAACAAAGAGATCAAGGCAATGATCACTGCCTTCGGAACTGGAATCCATGAGGATTTTGATATTTCCAAGCTTCGTTATCACAAGATCATCATTATGACCGATGCCGATGTTGACGGTGCGCATATCGCAACACTGCTTCTGACCTTCCTGTATCGTTTCATGCCGGAGCTGATCAAGCAGGGATATGTATACCTGGCACAGCCTCCTCTCTATAAAGTGGAGAAGAACAAAAAGGTATGGTATGCATATGACGATGATGAGCTGAACAATATCCTTACCGAGATCGGACGTGACGGAAACAATAAGATCCAGCGTTATAAAGGTCTGGGTGAGATGGATGCCGAGCAGCTCTGGGAGACTACTATGGACCCTGAGAAGAGAATCCTTCTCCGTGTGACCATGGACGAAGCTGCCACATCTGAGATCGATCTGACATTTACCACTCTTATGGGAGACAAGGTAGAGCCAAGACGTGAATTTATCGAAGAAAATGCAAGATTCGTTAAGAATCTTGATATCTAGGAGAATAAAGAAGAATGGAAGATAATATTTTTGACAAAGTCCACGAAGTGGATCTGGAAAAAACGATGAAGGAATCTTACATCGACTATGCCATGAGTGTTATCGCCTCACGAGCTTTGCCTGATGTAAGAGACGGTCTGAAGCCGGTACAGCGTCGAGTGCTGTACTCTATGATCGAGCTGAATAATGGTCCTGACAAGCCACACAGAAAATGTGCGCGTATTGTCGGTGATACCATGGGTAAATATCATCCGCACGGTGACAGCTCCATCTATGGTGCGCTGGTCAATATGGCTCAGGAATGGTCCACAAGATATCCGCTGGTTGACGGACATGGAAACTTTGGTTCTGTGGATGGTGACGGTGCGGCTGCCATGCGATATACAGAGGCACGTCTCAGCAAGATATCCATGGAGATGCTTGCTGACATCAATAAGGATACGGTTGATTTTCAGCCGAACTTTGATGAAACAGAGCGTGAGCCGGTTGTGCTTCCGGCACGTTTTCCGAACCTTTTGGTAAACGGTACTACAGGTATTGCGGTAGGTATGGCAACCAATATTCCGCCGCATAACCTTCGTGAAACTATCAATGCAGTTGTTAAGATCATTGACAACATTGTAGAAGAAGACAGAGAAACAGCTATGGAGGAGCTTCTTGAGATCGTAAAGGGACCGGATTTCCCTACAGGAGCGACCATCCTCGGAACGAGAGGGATCGAGGAAGCTTACCGTACCGGACGTGGCAAGATCCGTGTCCGTGCGGTGACGAATATCGAGACTTTGCCAAACGGTAAATCCCGTATCGTAGTTACCGAGCTCCCGTACCTTGTAAACAAGGCACGTCTGATCGAGAAGATCGCAGAGCTTGTCCGTGACAAAAAGATCGACGGGATTACAGACCTGAACGACCATTCCAGCCGTGAGGGTATGCGAATCTGTATTGATCTTCGTAAGGATGCCAATGCCAACGTGATCCTGAATCTGCTTTACAAGCATACACAGCTGCAGGATACTTTTGGTGTGATCATGCTTTCTCTTGTTCCAAATCATGGAAGTATGGAACCGAAGGTTCTGAACCTGAAAGAGATGCTGGAGTACTATCTGGAGCATCAGGAGAATGTAGTTCGCAGAAGAACACAGTATGATCTTAATAAGGCACAGGAGAGAGCCCATATTTTGGAGGGTCTTCTGAAGGCACTTGATAATATTGACGAAGTGATCCGCATCATCCGTGGTTCCCGCAACGTACAGATCGCCAAGCAGGAGCTGATCGAACGTTTTGAGCTGACAGATGTGCAGGCACAGGCGATCGTGGATATGCGTCTCCGTGCATTGACAGGTCTGGAAAGAGAGAAGCTGGAGGCTGAGTATGCAGAGCTTATGGAGAAGATCCGCAAGTTCCAGGCAATCCTTGCTGACCGCAAACTCCTTCTCCGGGTGATCCGTGAGGAGATCCTTGCCATTGCAGAGAAATACGGCGATGACAGAAAGACTTCCATCGGATACGATGTATATGATATCTCTACAGAGGATCTGATCCCGAGAGAAAATACAGTGATCGCAATGACAAAGCTTGGTTATATCAAGCGTATGACCGTTGACAACTTCCGCAGCCAGAACCGTGGCGGCAGAGGAATCAAGGGTATGCAGACGATTGAGGATGACTATATCGAAGAGCTTCTGATGACGACAACGCACCATTATCTCATGTTCTTTACCAATACAGGACGTGTATACAGACTGAAGGCATATGAGATCCCGGAGGCCGGTCGTACAGCCAGAGGAACTGCGATCATCAATCTTCTGCAGCTTGCACCGGGAGAAAAGATCACAGCTGTGATCCCGCTTCGTAAATATGAAGAGGGTCATTATCTGATGATGGCCACCAAGAAAGGCCTTGTGAAGAAAACTCCGATCAAGGATTACGAGAATGTCCGTAAGACAGGTCTTACAGCAATCGTTCTTCGTGATGATGACGAGCTGATCGAGGTTAAGGCTACTGATAATAACAAAGATATTATTCTTGTGACCAGGGACGGACAGTGTATCCGCTTTAAGGAAACAGATGTCCGCAGCACAGGCCGTGCGTCCATGGGAGTAAGAGGTATGAATCTTACTGACGGTGATGAAGTTGTTGCTATGCAGCTGAACACTCAGGGAGATTATCTGCTTGTAGTTTCCGAGAACGGAATGGGCAAACGTACAGCTATGAGTGAGTTCGTTGTCCAGAACCGTGGCGGTAAGGGTGTGAAGTGCTACAAGATCACCGAGAAGACCGGAAATGTTGTCGGCGCTAAGGCTGTCAACGAAGAGAACGAGATCATGATGATCACTACAGAGGGTATCATTATCCGTCTGCAGTGTGCGGATATCTCTGTTCTTGGAAGGATCACCTCCGGTGTGAAGATGATCAATCTTACAGAGGGTGTAACCGTTGCAAGTATCGCCAAGGTAAGAGATAAAGATCCGGAAGCAGATACAACTACCGAAAAAGCTGACGGAGAAACCGGCGATAACGAAGAAGGCTCTTCAGAGGAAGCTGTCACAGGCAGTGAAGAGGAATAAGGTCGAGGATAAGTCATGACGACGACAAAGAAAAAACGCAGAAAAAAATCAGTAAAGAAGCTGAAATACTCTAATAAAAAACTGAATTTTGTCCATATTGCGACACTGGCGGGGATCATTCTGATCCTGCTGGTGATCGTTCTGGCGGCCAGGGGCTGCGGAAAGATCAGCCACAGAACTCCGGAGGGGGTTGTGGAAGGCTACATCAAAGCGGCAGCAGCAGGCAAGAATAAAAAGATGCAGAGCTGTTACAGTGCGGATAAGTTATCGGATGAGGCGAAAACAGAGATTTCCTCCACGATAAAATATTTTCAGGCCCATGGAGTAAAGGATGTAAATATCGACAGCTGTGGCTCCATTTCTGAAAACAAAAATTATTCTTATGTTTATATCCGCTATAATCTTGTTCTGGAGAACGAGCAGGAATATCCATGTATCAGTACCTATCTTGTAAAGGTCCAGGACAAAAAGTATTATCTGTATGCGCCTTCTGAGATTTCAGATAAGATCAGCCAGCAGGCTGCCAAGGATTATCAGAAATTTATGACTACGAAAACCTATACAGATTATACAAAGGCTTATGAGGTTTTTCTGAAAAAGAATCCGGGATACGAGGATAAGATCGCAGGGAAACTGAACGGATAAAGCAGAGGCGGGAGGATGTAAGAATGAAGCGGATTTTGCTGATGGTGCTCAGAAATATAGTCTTTGTTCCTTACTGGTGGATCAAGCTTTGTTGGTATGCAGCGCATACAGATGATTATCCGGAAGAGAAGAAATACGCATTCCTGAGACTGGTAGATGAGCATGCCATTGAAGGCGGAAATATCCATATTGATGTGCATGGAGCTGAAAATATCCCAAAAGAAAAGGGATTTATGTTTTTTCCGAATCACCAGGGACTGTTTGATGTGCTGGCGATCATCCGGGCATGCCCGGTTCCTTTTTCGGTAGTTGCCAAGAAGGAAGTTGGAGAGATTCCTTTTCTGAAGCAAGTTTTTGCCTGTATGAAGGCCTTTATCATTGACAGGGAAGACCTGAAGCAGTCCATGCAGGTCATTGTCAATGTAATACGGGAAGTGAAGGCTGGTCGTAATTATCTGATCTTTCCGGAGGGAACCAGAAGTAAAAACGGAAATCATCCGGGGCCGTTCAAGGGCGGCAGCTTCAAGACTGCCACCAAGACGAAATGCCCGATCGTTCCGGTTGCACTGATCGATTCCTTTAAGGCTTTTGATACCGGCTCTACAGAGAGGATCACCGTACAGGTGCATATCCTTCCTCCGATGTATTATGAAGAATACAAAGATATGCATACCACAGAGCTCGCAGAAGAAGTGAAGAGACGGATCGAAAAGGTGATCGAAGAGAATATTATGTAAAAAAGAAAAGACTTTGATGAAGTTGGAACAAAAACATCATCAAGGTCTTTTTTTTATTGTATGTTTTGTATAAAAACGAAACGTTTTATTTGTGGATTGTTGGGCATATACAACCAAAAGGTTTGATGATAACATAGAGACATCCATACAATATAAATAAAAGATGTAAAGAGGACGAACAGATGAAAAAAGAAGAATACCTTTCTCTGATCGATGAGGTGATCGCACAGGGACCGTACACGGATACCTGGGATTCTCTCTGTGAACATCCTACGCCGAAGTGGTATGCAAGAGATAAATTCGGAATTTTTATCCACTGGGGTGTTTACAGTGTTCCGGCTTTCGGAAACGAATGGTATCCCAGAAATATGTATGTGAAAGGCTCTAAGGAGAACCTGCATCATACAGAGAAATACGGAACTCTGGATAAATTCGGCTACAAGGATTTTATTTCTCAGTTTAGGGCTGAGAAGTTTGATCCGAAGGAATGGGCGGCCTTATTTAAAGAGGCGGGAGCGAAATTCGTAGTTCCGGTAGCGGAGCATCACGATGGATTTCAGATGTATGCCAGTGACCTTTGTCGCTGGAACGCTGCTGAGATGGGACCGAAAAGAGATATTCTCGGAGAGCTGAAGACAGAGGTTGAGAAAGAGGGAATGGTTCTCGGTGCTTCTTCTCACAGAGCAGAGCATTACTGGTTCTTTAATGGAGGTCGTCAGATCCCGGAGGCTGATGTCAATGATCCGGAATATGCGGATCTTTATGGGCCGGCAGCAGGAATCACCAGAGATATGAGTGATATTTATGACAATCCTCCGACAGAGGAGCATATGCAGGACTGGCTTGTCCGCACCTGCGAGATCGTGGATAAATATCAGCCATCCATCGTGTATTTTGACTGGTGGATCCAGCAGTATGCATGGAAACCGTATCTTCGTAAATTTGCAGCATATTATTACAACCGTTCTGCACAGTGGGGAAAAGAAACAGCTATTGATGCCAAATTTGACGCATATGTTTACGGCAGCGCAGTCAATGATCTGGAAAGAGGTCAGTTAGACCATATCACGCCGGATCTGTGGCAGAATGATACGTCTGTAGCTAAGAACTCCTGGGGCTATACCATTGGAAATGATTATAAGAAGCCTTCCGATATAGTGCTGGATCTGATCGATGTAGTCAGCAAAAATGGTGCACTTCTTCTTAATATCGGACCGAAGCCGGATGGAACAATTCCGGAAGAGGATGCACATATCCTGAGAGAAATGGGAAAATGGCTGAAGGTAAACGGAGAGGCGATATACGGAACCAGATACTGGAAGACATTCGGAGAGGGACCGACGGTGGTTCCGGAGGGACATTTCACGGATACCTATGATAAGCACTTTACTTCTGAGGATATCCGTTTTACAAGTAAGAGCAATCATATTTATGCGACTGTTCTGCACTGGCCGGAGGATGGAGAGATCCATATCAAAGCTCTTGGCAATGATATGAAGCTTTTGAAATCCACGATCCGGGATATTGAGATCCTCGGAACAGATCTGCATCCGGCATTTGCGAGAAATAAAGAACTGGATATTTCCTGCGGAAGAGGGGTTATTGAGGCGGGAGATATGCCGGTGGTATTGAAGATCACAGTAGAATAGCTGTTGGGGGAAGCAAGTAAATTATAATGTCTTTTTGAAAGGACAGAAAGGATAAGGTATTTTAATTATGGGAGATGTAAGATTCACAGGAAACTGGAACTCTGTAAATGCACACACAGTTCCAAAATGGTATGAGGATTGTAAATTTGGAATTTTTATCCATTGGGGAATTTATTCCGTGCCGGCATTTGCACCGCATACATGGGAGCTGGGAGAGGTTGATTCCAAGGAATGGTTTGCGGATAATCCGTATGCAGAATGGTATTACAATTCTCTGAACATTGGAAAAGGTCCTACATATAAGCATCATATAGAAAAATACGGAAAAGATTTCAAATACGAAGATTTTATTCCTATGTGGAAAGCTGAAAACTGGGATCCGAAGCAGTGGGCAGAGATCTTCAAAGAAGCAGGTGCGGAGTATGTTGTTCTGACAACCAAGCATCATGACGGATTCTGCCTGTTCCCAAGTAAATATACACATTTCAATTCCGTAGAAATGGGACCGAAGAGAAATATCACCGGTGAGCTGACAGAAGCTGTCCGTGACGCAGGAATCCGCATGGGTCTGTATTATTCCGGACTGATCGACTGGCAGTATGCAAACGATCCTATTTTTGAGGATGATGATCTGTTTGGAACAGCCAGCCCGACATTTGCATATGCAGATTATTCCTATAATCAGATGAAAGAGCTTGTTGATGATTATGCACCGAGTGTGTTCTGGAATGATATCGGATGGCCGACACAGAGTGAAGAGATGATGCCGTATTTCTTAGCACATTATTACAATAAGGTTCCGGAGGGTGTGGTAAATGACCGTTTCAACGGACGTTATCACGATTTCCTTACTAAGGAATATAAATCCGGTTCTGTAAACAGAAATGAGAAATGGGAGATGTGCCGTGGAATGGGCTTATCCTTCGGTTATAATGCCAACGAAGGTGATGACAAGCTGATCTCTGTTCCGGATCTGATCTCACTTCTCGTCGGAACAGTGGCAAATAACGGAAATCTTCTCCTGAACATCGGCCCAAAGGCAGATGGAACTATCCCGGAGGAGCAGGTAAGAAGACTGAAGATCCTGGGTGCATGGCTGAAGGTAAACCATGACGGTATTTACGGAACACGCTGCAGTGACCGTGAATCTGAGCTGCTTGAGAGTGGAATCGAGCTCCATTATACACAGAAAGACGGAAATCTGAATGTGTTTGCAGATCATCTGAAGGAAGGTGCCAATGAATTCCTGATCAAGGGCTATCACGGAGCGCTGAGACCATTTGATCCGGCAGTGAAGGTAGAAACTGAAGATACTGCAGGGGGACTTCTTGTGAAGATTCCGGAATATAAAGAAGATATGTATGTGGTTGGATTAACCAACAGATTCTAAATGATGAACATGAGGACCGGATGTATGCCGGTCCTTTTGTTGCTGCATGGGAGAAGATCGTGGATATCCGATCGATTCTCAGGGAGGGAGCTTTTATGTTTGGGAAAAAAATCGCAATACTGTTATCAACGGCAATGATCCTGACAGGGTCCTGTGTATCTTCTGTGGCTGTACATGCACAGACTGGTTATGCGGCTGAATATGCACAGGAAGCATCGGCAGCAGGTGTGCAGAGCACTGCAAAGCTTGTTGCGAAGGGCTCCTGTGGAAGCAAAGCTGTTTACTGGTTGTACTCCAATGGAAACCTGCAGATACAGGGAAAAGGGGAGGTTAAGGTTACCGATGATTTTTCATACAGATCAGCAATGATAAAAACAGTAACCGTTGCATCTGGGATCACGGGAATCGGTGACAGAACCTTTTCAGGTTGCAGAAATATGAAGAGGATTTCGTTGCCGGGAACTCTGCGGAGTATTGGAGTAAGAGCATTTGGAGATACTGCGATCACCAGGATCAAGCTTCCTGATGGACTGAAAAGCATTGGTGCATATGCTTTTTACCAGAGTAAGCTTACGAGTCTGGATGTACCGAAAACTGTAACAAAAATTGATGAATATGCTTTCAGTTACTGTAACAATCTGGAATCTGTCAGCATTCCGGGAAGTGTGAAAATATTACCGGAATCGTTATTTGAGGCGGATATGAAGCTGAAAAAGGTTACGCTTGGACAGGGCGTTTCCAGGATAGAAAGAGCGGCCTTTCGGCATTGCGGTTTGACAGGAGTAAGCTTTCCGGACAGTGTTACGGTTATTGGTGAAGGTGCGTTTTCTTTTTGTCCAGATCTCAGAAAGGTGTCGTTGCCGAAGAAGCTTACAGAGATCGGGAACGGTGTATTCAGTAATTGTCGAAAACTGGGGAATATTACAGTACCTGCCAGTGTGAAAAAGATCAGAAGCCATGCTTTTTATGATTGCCTGGCAATGAAAAAGATTACGATCCTCAACAGTAAAACAGTGATAGAAAAAGAAGCGATCGGCTATAATTTCAATAGTGGAAAAAATAAAACTTTTGTCATTGTCGGAAAAAAGGGTTCTACTGCTCAGACTTACGCAAAGAAAAATGGGTTCCGTTTTTTGAACAATACTGCCGCAGTAAGGACCGCAAAGATGACCGGCGTGCCCAAAACAAAAACCATACTTCGTGGAAAAACATACACGATCCAGGCAGTAACCGTGCCGTATTACAGCGACGAAAAGATTCTTTTCCGTTCCTCGGATCGCAGGATCGCTACGGTAAATTCCAAAGGTGTTGTAAAGGGAATCCGAAAAGGGACGGCCGTGATCACTGTGCAGAGCGGAGCGAAAAAACTGAACTGTAAGATAACGGTGAAGTAACGATGAAGCAGGCGTACGTAAAATAGCCATAACAGTGAAAGAATACAAAAGAAAATAAAAACAGAAGCCCGGCAGATGAAGCATGGAGAGTTTTCACATGTGCAGCTGCCGGGTTTTTTATAAATATAGAAAACCCTTAAAATAAGGAATAAAATAGCTTGTTATACCCTTAAAATAAGGGTATATTAATAAAAAAGGGGGAATCTAAAATGACAGGATATGCTGTGAAACATTCGATACGGGCAGAAGATATACGAATTTTAAGGAAGAAATTGAAGCTTACACAAAAAGATTTTGCAAAGTTAGTAAATGTATCTCAGAAAACAATAGAAAGATGGGAAAGTGAAAATCGGGATATTACAGGACCGGTTACGACATTAGTTCATATTTTAAACGAGTATCCTCAGATAGAGGAAAACCTCCGCGTGCCGGAAAAAGAATATCCGATACGTTTATGGTACATGTTTAAGAGAGAAATATGTACGATTATTGATGTGGATGAGAGAAGCAGAAAAGTAAAAATATATAATTATACAAACAATTTTATTAAAAAAGCATTTGGCCGAAATGAAAAACCAACCTTTGAAGAATACGAGGAATTTCTGGAATCTCGTTGTTTCCCGAGACAACGAGACAAAATAAAATTGGTATTAGAAGATTTGAATCTGCCATTCTATGATCCGTTTATGATCATAGAAAAGACCGAAGGAAGAATGGCAGAGGATGATTTCTGGATCAGGATTGAGAGGTAAAGATGGTACAGCTTTTTGAACAGGATATCAAAACAAATGACAGACAATCGTCAAAAGGAAACCAATTGAAATGGTGCAGGAACAATGTATGGTATAAAGCTGATTATATGGGATATGAGGGATTGGTGGAATATGTTGTTTCACGTTTGTTGGAAAAATCTTCACTGAAACAGGAAGAGTATGTTTTATATAAAACAGAAGAGATTAGTTATAAGAGAAGAAAATATCTGGGATGTAAAAGTGAAAATTTTTTGCCTGAGGGATGGCAGCTTATTACATTAGAAAGACTTTTTTATGGATTTTATAATGAAAGTCTTTATAAAAAATTATTCACGATTCCAGAACATTCGGAAAGACTGGAATTTATAGTAGATCAGACGGAACGCATTACGGGAATTAGCGATTTTGGAAAGTATATGAGTAAGATCCTGGCAATTGATACATTTTTTATGAATGAAGATCGGCATATGCATAATATTGGAGTCTTAATGGATGCAGAAGAAAAATATCATTTATGTCCAATATTTGATAATGGTGCAGGACTGCTATCAGATATACAGATGGATTATCCGATGGAAGAAAACATAAATAATCTGATAGAGGAGGTACGATCAAAAACTCTGTGTGAAGATTTTGATGAGCAGATCGAGATTGCAGAAGAATTGTATGGTCAGCAGATAAGGCTGAAATTTAATGAAAAAGATGTAAAAGAAATATTGGATATGGAAAGTTATTATTCGCAGGAATATAAAGAAAGAGTATTTGAGATTATTATGAGCAGGAGAAGAAAGTACAGATATTTATTTTGAATAACTGCACGTCGTATTTTTGGTATTTTGGTAATAAAGCAGGTGCAAAAGGTTTCACATGTGCAGCTGTCGGTTTTTTATAGTAGAAAAAATGTTAAAAAATGTCTGTAAACAGACAAAATATGACAAAAATATTCTAAACAAAGTTTGATTAAATGTGATGGGAAATTTATAATTTTAGTATAAATGTGAATTGGAAAATGGGGGAACGGTCACATCCAAAGGTGTTGTAAAAGGCATCAAAAAAGGAACTGCAACCATTACCGTTCAGAGTGGTTCCAAAAAACTGACCTGTAAGGTAACGGTTAAATAATTCAAAGGATATTAGTAATCAGCATTTGTTATTTACTCATAGTTATATCTTATATGTTTGAGCACGCAAAACAGACTGGAGCTTGATAAGAATATATATCAGGTTCTCAGTCTGTTTTTATATATTGCAGGCAAAAAAAGAACACGTTTTCACAAAATAAGATTGACTTTTTTCAAAACCCTTATTATCATATAAAACATATTTAATTACTATGAAATAAGGAATGATAAAAAATTCTGTTACACTGATGATACTGAGTTACACAGATGACGTTGAGCAGCTTACAGGACTGGCAGCGGGCAGACTTTTTTCAGAGGGAGGGGACGGGGATATGTCCATCAAGAAGATTGCAGAAAAGGCAGGGGTTTCACCGGCGACGGTTTCCAGAGTTTTGAATAATCCCAATTATAAATGTTCTGTTTCCGGACTCAGGGACAAGATATGGAAAACAGCTATCGAGATGAATTATGTGCCCAACGAGGCGGCCCGGAATCTGAAAAAAGGCGTTTCCGCAAAGCAGGAGAAAACCTGGTACATCAATATCCTGATGACAAGAACCGATTCTTCCACAACGGATCCGTTTTTTGCGGAGCTCCTTCGGGTGATCGAAAGTGAGATCCATGATAAAAACTGCATTCTTTCCAAAGTATGGTATATGTCTGTGTTTTCCGATGACCGGAAGTGCCGAAGGGAGAATCTGGACCGGCTGATCGACGGAATGTATGATGAGGTGGAAGGGAAAAGGGACGGACTGATCATCATCGGCAGATGTAATAAAGAGGCTTTGAAGAAGCTGAATAAGAAGTATAAGAGTGTGGTATCGGTGAACCGGAATTCTACCAATTATGAAGTGGATGAGGTCCTTTGCGATGGGAAAAAGATCGCAGCAGCGGCAGTGGAATATCTGATCTCCTTGGGGCACAAAAATATCGGTTATATTGGCCAGTGTCACAGCGAGGACCGGTATAACGGGTATCTGGAAACACTGAAGAAGTATGATCTGGATGTGATACCGGAGTATGTTATCGAAACAAAGCAGACTGAGGCCGAGGGCTACGAGGCTATGGAAAAGTTCTTTCAGTCGGACGACATGCCAACCGGAATCTACTGTGCCAATGATATTTCGGCGATCGGAATGCTGAAGTGCCTGAATAAATTTCGGAACCGGTATTATATGCCTTCGATCATATCCAGCGATGATATACAGGAGGCACAGTTTACCAGACCGATGCTGACAACGGTGAGCCTGCCCAAGGAGGATATGGGAAAATTTGCATTATACCTGCTGCTGGACCGGCTGAAGGGCGGGCATTCCGGTATTGTGCGAATGGAGCTGGAAGGCAGACTGATGATACGGAACAGCTGCAGCAGTGTGGAGGACAGTATGTGGAGCGATTATTGTATCTGAGGATTGCGGATGCGCAGATATAGTGACAGACAGGATGCGGATGCGCTATGACCAGAGTATTTCGTGAAAACGTTTTCAGATATTCCTATTTAATTAATGGGAATAATATGGTTTAATGTATTTAATTCAAATAAAAAAATTACAGAACCACAGTAAACGGAAAGAACAGGTATGATTTGACAGCGAAATGAAGCAGTTACATTGGTGGGAAAAAGATTTCCAAATAAAAATGTGGTTGTAAAGGAGTACACAGATTATGAAAAGAAAACGCATCGCAGGTGTCTGTATCACACTGGCAGCAGTGGTACTGGCAGGAACTTTTGCAGTATCGGGAAACAATACAAAGGATAAAAATCATGTGGAGATCATCAATGTGTCCTATGATCCGACCAGAGAATTTTATGAAGCATATAATAAGATTTTTTCAAAATATTGGAAAGAGGAAACAGGTCAGAGTGTGGATGTGATCCAGTCTCATGGCGGTTCCGGAAAGCAAGCCCTTGAGATTTCCAACGGACTTCCTGCAGATGTGGCGACACTTGCTCTGGAATATGATATTGATGCGATCCGGAATGCCGGTCTGATCGACAAGGGCTGGATCGATGAATATCCGGATGACAGTGCTCCTTATACTTCCACCATTGTATTTCTTGTTCGGAAGGGAAATCCAAAGAATATCCAAGATTGGGATGATCTGACAAAGGATGGTGTGGGGGTGATCACTCCCAATCCGAAAACCTCCGGTGGTGCCCGCTGGAATTATATGGCAGCCTGGGCTTATGCCAATGAGAAATATAACGGCAACGAGACAGAGATGAAAGCCTTTATCAAGAAGCTTTACAAAAATGTCCTGGTTCTGGATTCCGGAGCAAGAGGTGCCACAACCTCTTTCGTGGAAAACGGGCAGGGTGATGTGCTGATCGCCTGGGAAAATGAAGCGTTTCTTTCTGTAAGGGATAATCCGGATGATTACGAGATCGTAACGCCGGGCATCAGTATCCTGGCACAGCCATCCGTTGCTGTTGTAGATGAAAATGTGAAAAAGCATGATAATGCAGAAGCTGCGAAAGCATATCTGAAATATCTGTATTCCGATGAAGCTCAGGAGCTGATCGCGGAGAATTACTATAGGCCGGTTGATCAGACGATCCTGAAAAAGCATGCAGATACTTTTGATCTGAAGGTGAAGCTGACAACAATCAAAGATTTCGGCGGCTGGGATGCAGTTCAGAAAAAGCATTTCGCAGACGGCGGAGTGTTTGATGAGATCTATGAAGAGTAGAAGAGCCTGAGATTTTGTAACAGACCAGAGAGTTGTAGAAGAGTCAGAGATTTGCAACAGACCGGGAATTTGTAACAGACCAGAAACTTAGAATAGAAAAGCGGGGAGACAGAAATGAAGAAACAACAGAGTAAACGTGTGATACCAGGCTTTGGACTGACAATGGGAGTGACTTTGGCGATGCTGAGTATCGTAGTTCTGATCCCTCTTGCGTCTCTGACAGTATACTCGGCGCGGCTGGGTTTTCGGGAATTTATTGAGGTGATCACACGGCCGAGGGTTTTGTCCGGATTCTATGTAAGCTTTATTACCGCATTTGCGGCCACAGTGATCAATGCTATTATGGGACTGGTCCTTGCGTGGGTGCTGGTAAGATATGATTTTCCGGGAAAAAGGATCATGGATGGAATGATCGAGCTGCCTTTCGCACTGCCGACTGCAGTTGCCGGTATCTCACTGACATCCCTGACATCCGATAAAGGTCTGGTGGGAAGCTTTTTTGCAAATTTCGGTATTAAGATCGCATATACCAAGATCGGTATCACGGTGGCATTGATCTTTGTGGGAATCCCTTTTGTAGTCAGGGCCATTCAGCCGGTTCTGGAGAAGCTGGACGGTTCTTATGAGGAGGCGGCTCGTGTCATGGGTGCAAAGCCATTCACCGTTTTTCGCAGAGTTATTCTTCCTGAGCTTCTGCCGGCAATGCTTTCCGGGGCGGGACTTGCCTTCGGACGTTGCCTGGGAGAATACGGAAGCGTTGTTTTTATCGCAGGAAACAAGCCTTATTATACAGAGATCACGCCGCTGATCATCATGTCAAAGCTTCAGGAGTTTGACTATGAAAGCGCAACAGCTATCGCACTGGTTACACTGGCAGTATCATTCCTGATCCTGTTTGGTGTGAATCTGGTGCAGGCAAGAAATACGAAACGTATCAGAGGGAGGGATGCATAATGGATGAAAAAAAGAAGCAGGCTTCCGGGCCGGTGAAATGGATCCTTATCGGGATTTCCGTGATCTTTCTTTTTGTGATGCTGGTACTGCCTCTGGTGGTTGTTGTAACCCAGGCGCTGAGCAAGGGCTGGCAGTGCTACGTGCAGGCGGTGACAGATGAGTACACGCTGAAAGCGCTGAAGCTGACCATTGGGGCGACGGCTGCGGCTGTTGTATGCAACACGATCTTTGGTCTGTGTGCGGCATGGGCAATGACCAGATTTCATTTTCGGGGAAAAAAGCTTCTTACCACTTTGATCGATGTTCCGGTTACAGTATCACCGGTTATCGCAGGTCTTATCTATATCCTGGTTTTTGGAAAGCAGAGTCCTCTTTATTCTGTTCTTGAAAGTGCAGGGATACAGATCGTGTTTGCAGTTCCTGGAATTGTCCTGGCAACGATCTTTGTCACATTTCCATTTGTGTCCAGAGAGATCATACCGGTTCTGGAATCCATAGGGTCCGATGAGGAAGAGGCGGCAGCATTGATGGGAGCAAAAGGCTGGACGATTTTTACCAAGGTGACATTTCCACATATCAAGTGGGCATTTCTCTATGGTGTTGTGCTGTGTACAGCCAGAGCCATGGGAGAGTTTGGAGCTGTGTCCGTACTGTCCGGACATCTCCGTGGAAAAACAAATACACTTCCGCTTCATGTGGAAATTCTTTATAACGAATTCCAGTATGTTCCGGCATTTGCGGTTTCTTCGATCCTGGTGATCCTGGCGGTGATCCTTCTGATCGCAAGAAATGTTCTGGAGCATAAAGGAAAGGGGGAAAAAGGCGATGTACGTTGAGTTAAAAAATATCAATAAAACATATGGGGATTACAAGGCATCTGATAACGTAAGCTTTGGTATCGAAAAGGGGAAGCTGATCGGTCTTCTGGGGCCCAGCGGAAGCGGAAAAACTACGATTCTCCGTATGATCGCCGGTCTGGAGCAGCCGGACAGCGGTGAGATCATCATCGACGGAAGAGTGGTCAATGATGTGCCTGCCAGCGAGCGAGGCATTGGATTTGTGTTCCAGAATTATGCTCTTTTCCGGTATATGACGGTGTATGATAATATTGCATTTGGCCTGAAGGTGCAGAAGGCGGACAAGAAGTATATTAAGCAGAGGGTTATGGAACTGGTAGAGCTAATCGGGCTGAAGGACCTGGAGAAAAGATATCCGAGTCAGCTGTCCGGTGGTCAGAGACAGCGAGTTGCTTTTGCCCGGGCTCTGGCTCCGAATCCGCAGCTTCTCCTTCTGGATGAGCCTTTTGCGGCGATCGATGCAAAGATCCGTACGGAGCTTCGAAGCTGGCTGAAGGATATGATCGAGAAGCTGGGGATCACCAGCATTTTTGTTACTCATGATCAGGATGAGGCTATTGAGGTGGCGGATGAAATTATTATTACCAACCGTGGACGGATCGAGCAGAAGGGAACTCCACTGGAGGTTTATCAGAATCCGGATACTGCGTTTACGGCGGGATTTTTCGGGCAGACTTCTGTGATCGATGATTATCAGGTGTTCAATCACTTCGAGGAAGTTCCGGGAGGCGAAAAAGCCATTGTCCGTCCGGAGTTTGTAAAAGTGACAAAGAAGAACGAGGAGCAGAAATATAAAAGCTCCGCAACAGAGGGCATCGTAGAACGAGTCGCGTTCCGCGGCAGCAGCCTGGAACTGAAAGTCCGTGTAGGAAACACCACACTCAGCGCCAGAAGAAGCCTTGACGAAGAACCCGTCCGGGAAGGCGAAGTTGTGGATGTGTTTGTGCAGAGGATTTTTGTAACAAAGGGAAATGAGGCAGTACTGCTACATAATACAGCTATGGTTGAGGATTGGTTAGTGATATAAAAAAATGCCGCGGGAGCGGCATTTTTTTATGAGCAAGTAGCGTTAGCGGATTGCGAATATCATATGATGTGGCCGCGGAGTGGCATTTTTTTATGAGCAAGTAGCGCTAGCGGATTGCGAATATCATATGATGTGGCCGCGGAGTGGCATTTTTTTATATATGTGAAATTTTTACACCGTAATATTCTGCAAGAGAATCCACCAGATCATCACGGATTTTTTTGTGGTCATTGCCATCCAGGGACATGACACAGGATACCATCTGACGTTTTTTGTCAACGACGCAGTATTGGCCGTAATTGCCGGACAGGATCAGTGTATCTTCCATAGGTCCCATATATATGAAATATCCATAACCATAGCTCTGGTAATCCGGATGCTCCGTCAGTGGATTGTAAGAATCGATATGTTTCTGACAGGCATCAATCACGAATTTTTTTGGGACGATCTGTTTTCCGTTCAGGGAACCCTCATGCAGAAGCAGATGTCCAAAACGAGCCAATTCATCAATCGTCAGATACAGTCCGTTAGCTGCCATACAATGTCCCTGAGGGCAGAGGGTCCAGTCCGGATTCGGAATGCCAACCGGTTCAAAGAAACGATATCGCAGATAATTCAGCAGACCCGTTCCGGATTTCTCTTCCAGAAGAACAGATAAAATATAGGAACAAAAATTGCTGTACACAAAATGAGTACCAGGTGTATATGGAAAAGAATCATTCTGAAAGAAATATCTCACCCAGTCCTTTTCTCTGTATCGCTCTGGTCCATCGCAGAAAAAGAGCGGATCTTTCTGACCGGATGACATGGTAAGAAGATCACGGATCTTTATCTTGTACAGATTTTCAGAAGGGTCGGAAGGGAAATATTTTTCAAACCAAGGATAAATGTATTCATCAAGAGTGATCAGTCCTTCACGTTCTGCGATACCTGCGGCCATTGCAACAAAAGGCTTGCTAATAGACCATATATTTAAACGGGTTTTGACCGGAAAAAGTCTAAATTCTTCTTTTAGAAGATCATTTTTATATATCTGTGCGTAGATGATATTGGAATGATGTTGCTTTGATTTCTCAAGAAAAATATCTAAAATTTCCTGCATGATAATCCCCCCCTGAAATTATTATTCGTAAAAAAGATCAAAGTCTGAATAAAGTTCTTCTAGGTCATGAAGTCGTGTACTGATGGATTTGCACCTGGTTTTGCGGATTTTTGCAACAATACTGTCAAACAGACAATAGAGGCATGAGAAGGAGTTAAATCCCATTTCATTGAGATTGATCTCTATAATGATAGCGTGGTCTGCCAGCGCCCATGCCGGTGATGAAATGCTGTCTGTGATGGCGAGTATCTTTGCACCATGATTTTTGGCAATCTGTGCATATTTCAGAGACCATTTGGTATAGCGGGCAAAAGAGATCAGAAGAACAACTGTATCCTCGGATGCTTCTGTGAGATATTCGAAATTGGAATCGTAAAATTCGTGAACCACCTTGGTATTTCCAAGAAGCTGATTCAACAGAGTTCCCATCCAGAGAGCGGCACTGTAGGAAGAGCGTGCACCAACAATGAGGCGTTTTTTGGCATTGCTCAGATGGGTAACAATCTGATCCATATCTTCCTGATTCAGATGAGATGCCCAGCTTTCCATGGAATGGAGTTCATTGGCAATGATGTTTTGATAAAAATTTCCGCTATCCAGCAGTGAATCGTCTTTTATAACCGTAGGAACGGAAAGAATATCATTCTGTACAGTACGCTGCATTTCAGAAAAACTTTCAAATCCCAGGGAATAGGCAAGGCGTATGATAGTGGTTTCGCTTACGGAAATTTCCTTGCTGAGTTTCGCAAGGGTGGAATAACTGAATGAATCAAGGTGTTGTAATATATATTCGGCAACTTTCTTCTGACCGGCAGAAAGGAAAGATACTTTTTCACGGATCAACTGTTCTATTTTCATGAAAACCTCCTGTACTGTACGATTAGTATAATAAATTATAACAGGTGTAAAGTTTGATTACAATATAATGGAGTAAAAAATTCTTCTTAACATAAAAAAAGATGTAAATAATGCACAAATTAAAGTGTGTATTTTTAATAATATTGTCAATAGAAATCTTGAAACCTAGATGTTAATATAGCATTAAATAATTCATATGACGTCAGAAAAAGAATTAATTGCACTATTAATATTAAAGTCAATAAAAAAGGGGGGCTTTTATGTCGTCAACAGTAAAGGAAATAAAAGAAAAAACAGGTTACCTGAAACGAAGTGATCTTTATACAATCGGTGTAGGACAGGCGATTGGATCGGGTGTTCTGACACTGATCGGACCGGCAATTCTTTTGACTGGTCAGTCAGCATGGTTGGCATATGTAGCTGCATGTATCTGGGGATTTATGATGATTGCACCAATTCCATGGATTACATCTACACTGAAACTTGGAGGAGGATTTTATTCTCTGGTAGGAGATATGGCCGGCAAACGAGTTGCCGGTATGTATGCAGTAGGATTTTTGCCACAGACGATCAATCTGGCGACTTATGGTGTGGCAATTGGTATGTATGCAAATTCCCTGTGGCCGCAGATTAATGCGAAATGGTTTGGAATTGCAGCCCTGAGTGTGTTCTTTGCCATCAATCTGTGTGGTGTGGATGTAATGGCGAAGGTACAGAAAATTCTGGTTACCCTGCTGTTTGTTGCACTTGGTCTGTTTATTGTTCTGGGATGCCTCCAGCTGAAAAATCCGGTGTTTGAGTTTACAGCACCAGACTTTTTCTCCAATGGTCCATCCGGATTCTTTTCCGCAATCATGCTGTATGTATATTCAACAAACGGATATTCCTGCATTATGAATTATGGTAAACAGGCAAAAGAGGCACATAAAGATATTCCAAAGGCACTTCTGTACTGTATTCCGACACTGATGGTTATATATGGCGGTGTTGCAATTGTAGCAAGTGGTGTGCTTCCTCTGGATCAGGTAGCCGGACAGCCGCTTACCCTGGTTGCAAAAAATATTTTAAATCCGGCACTTTTCACAGTATTTATGATTGGTGGTCCGGTACTTGCACTGTCTTCATCCATTAATTCAACAATTTCCAATAACTGTATTCCGGTTGCACAGTCCTGTAAAGATGGATGGCTTCCGAAATCATGGGCAGCTCAGAACAGAAGAGGGGCTTACTGGAAACTGATGACATTTACTTATCTTATGGGAATATTACCTGTGTTACTGGACTTTTCTATCAGTGATGTTGTAAATAATATTATGCTTCTGGCATCAGCAGTGGCATTTCTGCAGATTTATGCTTATTTCCAGCTTCCGAAAAAACATGCAGAAGCATGGGAAAAATCACCAATGCATATTTCTAACGGAAAATATTATTTTCTCTGCTGTTTGAGCCTGTTTGCATATATCTGCATTTTTATCAATTCTTGCAGAAGCCTGAAACTTCCGGTAGTAATCATCAGTCTGATAGCCATTGTAGTATGCATGGCTTACGGATGGTTTAGAAGTGTAAGTCCTGATGTAAAGATGGAAACAAGTGTGTGGGAGGATTAATGTTTATGAATAAAGACCAGAACCTGATCAATGAATTTGCTATCAAAACTTTAAAAGAAAATCTCAATGTTATGTATGCGCAGATATGGCGTGAAGGACAGTTAACGGCAGAATATAAAAGAATGCCGGTGAAAACCCGCCTGAATACCTGGTCTGCATGCAAGGGTGTTGTGTCCTGTGCGGCAGGAATCGCACTTGATGAAGGGCTGATTCGACTTGATGAGAAGATTGTGGATATTTTTCCAGAGTATGCACCGGAGAATCCGGACGGATATCTGGGGGATGTAACGCTGGAAAATATGCTGACAATGACTACAGGTTTGGAAAGCTCTCTGTTTTTCTGTGACTGGCCGGAGCGTTACACAACTCCGGACTGGATCCGATATTTCTTCGAGAATGCGAAAGTGATAAAAAAACCGGGAACAGAATGGCTGTACAGCAATTTTAATACTTATATGATCAGCTGTGCGATTGAAAAACGTGCGGGAGTTAATCTTCTGGAATATTTGAGAAATCGCTTTTTTGAGCCGCTGGGAATTGGAAATCCAGACTGGACTTTGTGTCCGAAAGGGCATGTGCATGCGGCTAATGGACTTTATGTGAATATTGATGAGTTTACCCGGTATGGACAGATGATTCTTCACAAGGGAAATTATAATGGAAAACAGCTGGTGCCAGAGTCGTACATGAAGATGGCAACGTCCAATCTGGTGGATAATTCAGTGGCAGGAAGTCCGGGAAATCTATATTCCGGTTTTGGATATGGATATCAGTTTGTAATGAATCCGGAAGCCGGTTCCTATCGATCCGATGGAAATTATGGTCAGTTCTGTCTGGCGTTTCCTGACAAGGATGCAGTAGTAACTGTAATGTCTCTGGAGGGGGATTTCCAGAAAATAGGAAATCATCTATGGACTACAGTGGTTCCGGAATTATAAGAATTCTGTCTGGCAAATCAGACAGTGTAAGAGGGCTTAAATCTTTCTGGCTTGACATTGGTCAGAAACCGTTTTATACTCCTGTCTTTGACAGTTGCTAAACAAAAAAATCGCTGTACCTTTTGATTTTACTGGGGTTCGGCGATTTTTTTGTGTCGTTTTGGAATATAGTATTTTATCCAATGCGTCGTAAAACCCCCTGCTTCAACTATGGGGATATAAGACGCGTCCATCGAATTTATGCAAGTAATTGAAGAGGGACAAAATAGTAATTGTATTAACTGATAAACCATAGTATAATACAAATATGAACACAACATATAAATCAAACAACAATGTCGTCTATTCCTGTAAATAC
>OBXC01000090.1_pt1 | contig 99238 bp, 95 predicted proteins | sample 1538111 | NCBI WGS metagenome assembly OBXC01 (sample SAMEA2580137, study PRJEB22360) | human gut metagenome | biome: human gut; feature: human-associated habitat; material: faeces | place: Denmark | collected 2008/2010
AAAATAATAATATAGGGCAGGGACTGCCCGAATTAACGCCTGTGGAGATAGTAGGTAGTAGGTTACGAGGTCTGCGAAGCAGGAAGCCCATTGGCTTTAGACAATGGGTAGTTCACAATGACCAGACATCATAATGATTATTTTTTATCAATGGAGGTTAACATGTCACAGATTTATACTTCTGCCGACCAGCTCATCGGCAAAACCCCTCTTTTAGAGCTGACACATCTGGAAAAACGATTCGGTCTCAAGGCCCGTCTCCTCGCAAAGCTGGAATATTTCAACCCCGCCGGCTCTGTAAAAGACCGCGCTGCCAAAGCAATGCTTGACGATGCGGAAGCTTCCGGCCGATTAAAACCCGGCTCGGTCATCATCGAGCCCACTTCCGGCAATACGGGCATCGGACTTGCCGCAGTCGCTGCCGCCAGAGGTTATCGCATCATCATCGTCATGCCCGACACAATGTCTGTGGAACGCCGCCAGCTCATGAAAGCCTACGGCGCTGAGCTCGTCCTGAGCGACGGCACAACGGGAATGTCCGGCGCCATTGCAAAAGCAGACGAACTTGCCGCGCAGATTCCGGACAGCTTTATTCCCGGGCAGTTTGTAAATCCCGCAAATGCAAAAGCGCATTATGAATCTACCGGTCCTGAGATTTTTGAAGATACGGACGGCGAAGTCGATATTTTTGTAGCGGGCGTCGGCACCGGCGGCACCATTACCGGCGTCGGAGAATATTTAAAATCCAAAAAGCCTGACGTCAAAATCGTCGCAGTCGAGCCCGCCTCCTCCCCTGTCCTTTCCAACGGCACGGCAGGCGCGCACAAGATTCAGGGCATCGGCGCAGGCTTTGTCCCCGAGCTTTTGAATACCGCCGTCTATGACGAGGTCATCCCCGTTCAAAACGAAGACGCTTTTGCCATCGGCAGACTCATCGGACAGCAGGAAGGCGTCCTTGTCGGCATTTCCTCCGGCGCGGCTGTCTCTGCCGCGATAGAACTGGCAAAACGCCCCGAAAATGAAGGAAAGACAATTGTTGTCCTGCTTCCTGATACCGGGGACAGATACCTGTCTACCCCGCTTTTTGCGGACTGACAACTGCATTCGACAACTGCATACACTACCAAAAACGTAAAAAGCATCCCGAAAAGGATGCTTTTTTATGGTTCTATAACCCTCTTTATTTTCCACAGCCGCTGCAGCCGTCACAGCTTCCGTGTTTTTCTGCCCAGATACGGTCTGCAGCAGGCTCCCACTGCTGCGCATAAGGCTTACATCTCACATATACGTCATCTGTAGACTCCGGCTGCTGCATATCCGTGCTGTGCGCTCCGCTGCGCTCTACCATTTCGCCCAGCTTTTCCGGATTTTCCAACATCGGACACGGACGCAGGTGATTGCCGTTAAACGGCTGTCCCTTATGATACTCCTTAAACAGAGGCTGCTGCAGACATTCCAGAAGACTCTGTTCATGGATATTGGCATTGGAATAATGGATAAATACACACGGCTCCACATCTCCCGCAGGATTGATATGAGCATACTGACGTCCCCCCGCGATACAGCCGCCTATAAATTCCCCGTCATTCTGGAAATCAATGCAAAAAATCTGCTTTCCTCCGGTCAGTCCGCGGATTTCACGCACCCGCCGTATCATGTACTCCCTCTGCTCCGCATTGAGCATCAGGTCCACATTTGCCCCGTCCCCTATCGGCATATAATGGAAATACCAGTTAAACCGCACACCATGTTCTATCAGCATATCGATAAAAGCATCGTCCGTAACAGCCTTATAGTTCTGACTTGTATAGCAGATGGATGTTCCAAACAGCAGACCATATTTTTTCATCAAATCCATCGCATGCATTACCTTATCATACACGCCCTTGCCGCGCCTGTCATCCGTCGCATCTCCAATGCCCTCTATCGAGATGAAAAACGCCATATTTCCGACTTTCTGCACTTCCCTGCAAAACTCCTCGTCTATCAGCGTTCCATTCGTAAACAAATGGAATACGGAAGTCTGATGCGCTGCCGCCAACCGGAGCAGATCGTTTTTCCGGCACATCGGCTCGCCGCCGGTGCACATATACCAATGTATTCCCAGCTCTTCTCCTTCTGTCACGAGCTTATCCATCTCTTCATAAGTAAGATTCAGCGTTTTGCCATATTCCGCCGCCCAGCAGCCCTTGCAATGCAGGTTGCAGGATGCCGTAGGATCAAACAGCAGTATCCATGGCATATTACAGTCATATTTTTTTCGCAGCTCCAATACGTAGTTATAACCGTTTAACATCCCCTCATATCCGAGATTCAGGGCATTCATTTTTAAAATATGAGGGTCCACCTCATTAATCGCCCGGTATGCAAACTGCATCCACTTTCCGTCCGGGTCCTGCACCAGCCGGCGCGCCGCTTCAAAAGCCTCCGGCTTATGGCGCTTGTTCAACAGCGGCTCTCCAAGCTTTATCAGCCTGAGCGCCTCTTCCGACATATGTTCCGTTCCTTTTCCGCGTACAGATTTTATCGCCGCGTCTATCGCCGTTCCGAATGCAGCCCTCTGCGCGGCGTGTGTCAGTTTATTCGATGTCATACCAATTTCCCCTTTCCTTTTTCCTTTGTAACGTCAGCTCCTGACCTGCTTTTATTATATGTTTCCGCAAAAAAATTGGCTTTTACCACTTTCCTTCTTTTGGGATAAATTGGAACAAAAAAGGAAAAGTGTGAGCAATCTGTCAATGCAGCGACTCATTCCTCCCACAAAAAAATTGACATTCCCCCGCCCGTGTTCCATACTGGATTTAACAAACCAACACAAAGGAGATTTCCATCATGAATGACATCACTTCCTACATGCTCGAACAGACCAAAAACATCCTTGCTATCGACAGCCCCACGGGCTTTACCTCCCGCGCTGCGGAATATGTCATGGAAGAATACCGAAAGCTCGGCTATGAGCCTCATCTGACCAACAAGGGCGGTATTTTTGTCTGCGTCAGCAAGGGCGCTGAACATACAGAAGCGGACAACAACGCCGCATACTCCGACGTTTCTCCCGAAAAAGCTCCCATTCTTCTAGAGGCGCATATGGATACGCTGGGAGCAATGGTATGCCGCATTAACGAAAAAGGACGCCTCATGCTGACTGCTCTGGGCGGCATGAACGCCAACAACGCCGAAGCAGAAAACTGCCGCGTCTACACAAGAGACGGCAGGGTTTATTCCGGCACATTCCAGATGCAGAATGCATCCATCCATGTAAACGGCAGCTATAATGATACTTCCCGTTCCTACGACGTCATGGAAGTTGTCCTCGACGAACCCGTAGAAAGCAAAGCCGATGCAGAAGCGCTCGGCATCATGACCGGGGACATCGTCTGCTTTGACCCCCGTACGACCGTAACAGAATCCGGCTATATCAAGAGCCGCTTCCTCGATGACAAATTAAGCGTCGGCATCCTGCTGGGATATGCAAAATATTTGAAAGACGACCAGGTAAAAACCGAGCGCACCATTTACCAGCACATCACTGTTTTTGAAGAAGTCGGACACGGCGGCTCCGCCTCCATCCCCACGGACGTTTCCGAAATCCTTTCCGTGGATATGGGCTGTGTAGGCGATGGTCTTTCCTGTAAGGAAACGCAGGTTTCCATCTGCGCCAAGGACTCCGGCGGCCCTTACCATTATGACGTGGTGAGCGCCCTGATAGACGCCGCAAAGAAACATGAGATCGACTTTGCCGTGGATGTTTATCCCCACTACGGTTCTGATGCCGAGGCGGGGCTGCGTTCCGGCCACGACTGCCGTCACGGGCTCATCGGCTCCGGCGTATATGCATCCCACGGTTACGAACGCAGCCATGTAAAGGGAATGGAAAATACCCTCCGTCTTTTACAGGCTTATCTGGGATAACGGCGTCCGGAAAATATAACAAAGGAGATTTTTCCGCATGAAAGAGATTACAGCGGGCGGCTCGACCGTCCGCCTTCATGAGGAGACCCTTCTGGTCTCCCTTTTCAGAAATGATGCTGAATGGAACTGGCGAGAGGATTTTGTGCCGACATTGGAATGTGACGAAGGGATTTTTTCCTTTACTGATGCGCGCTCCGTTTCCCATGAGCTTTTTCAGAACGGCATCGGGACCGGCATCCGCAGCTGCTTTGAGGGATTTGAGGCAAACGGAACTGTCCGCCCCTATTCCTTTGAAACTCTCATCTGGATAGAAGCAGTCTCCGGCGATATCCGCTTTGAATGGCTTCCGCTCTGCGAAGAAGGGCTTTCCGTCAAAAAGGTCCGCTGGCCCGGAGAAATGTCCTTTGAAAAAGCATCCCGCAGCTGGTATTCCGTATTGAACCATCAGCAGGGGCTTCTCGTTCCAAACGACTGGGAAACTGCCCTTGACCATGTTGTTTTCAATGGATTTTTTGAAACGGCAGGAGCCTATATGCCCTGGTTTGGTCAGGTAAAGGACAGAGAAGGCTACATCGCCATTTGCGAAACGCCATGGAATGCCGGATATACCGCCGAGCATCCGGCAGGCGGTCCCTACTCCCATGTAGGCATTTATTACGAGCCCAGTCTCGGCAAAATGGATTATCGCAGAGTGCTCCGTTATACGCTGCTGTCCGACTGCGACTACAACGACCTGTGCAAGGTCTACCGCGCTTATGTGCGCGAGACCGGACATCTCCGCACCCTTGCGGAAAAAGCGGCTCAGAACCCGTCCGTTGATCGTCTGATCGGATGCAGCTTTGTCCACACCGGAATCAAAACCGTCGTCCAGCCGGATTCCGATTTTTTTGACCCGGAAAATCCCGAAAAAAACAACCACTGCACGCCCTTTTCAAAACGAACGGAAGAAATAAAGCTCCTGCACAATATGGGTGTTGAAAAACTGTATCTCCACCTGGACGGCTGGGCGCAGCCCGGCTATGACAACTGCCATCCGGACTATTCCCCCGCCTGTATCGAAGCCGGAGGCTGGGAGGGCATGAAGGAGCTGGCGGATACGATGCACGAATGCGGCTACCTTTTCGGCATCCATGACCAATACCGCGATTTTTATAAATCCGCGAAAAGCTTTGACGAAAACTATGCCTGCCGCCTAACGGACGGCACCATCCCGGAGCACCACCGCTGGGCAGGCGGCCCGCAGTCCTATCTGTGCGCCACTCAGGCTCCCTATTACCTGAGGCGCAACTTTGCGGCGCTTTTTGAAAACGGTATCGAACTTGACGGCGCTTACCTGGATGTTTTTACCTGCAATGAGGGCGATGAATGTACGAATCCCGAGCACCGCATGACGCGCCGGGAATGCTATGAATATCGGGGACAGTGCTTCTCATGGCTTCTGGCTCACGGCATCCTGTCCAGCTCCGAGGAGGTAAGCGACTGGGCAATCCCCAGCCTCGTATTTTGCCACTACGCGCCCTATTCCTTTATGATGAAGCGCCCGGGGCTTCCAAAAGACGGCATCCCGGTACCTCTGTTCAATCTCGTTTACCATGACTGTGTGATCGAGCCGTGGATGATGGACAAAGCTTCCGAAAACGACGATTATATGCTTTATGCGCTGCTAAACGGCGGTGCCCCATATCTGCTGCGCGATGCCGCATATTTAAATACCGACGGCAGCTTTGAAGGCGACGAACTTCTCGCCCTTGAAGAGATGATAAGGCGCTCCAAAACCGTTTCCGCTCTGCATGAAAAGATTGCAAAATGTGAAATGGTCCGTCACCGGATGAATCCTGAAAACTGGTGGATTCAGGAAACGGAATTTTCTGACGGGACAAAAGTAAAAGTGGATTTTAAGAATCAGACTTATGAAATTTCAGAAGGGAGTCTGTGATATGATAGCTGTATGGATCATCGCCTTTTCTTTTACGATAGTCGGCGCGGCTTTCTGCTTCCCTAAGTATTACCGGATTTTCACCTGTAAAAGCGTGACCTCCGGCAAAATGCTTTCCTGGCAGAGCCAGCGCTCCAACGGAAATTCCACGCACCGCGCCTCCTATGAATATTTTGTGGACGGCGTGCGCTACACCGGAAATACCGGCTGGACATCCAACGGCATTTTCAGCGCCAGCCGGGAATACCGCGTCCGCTATAACCCGAAAAAACCGGATATCTCATACATCAGTATGACCGGAATGTACATAAACTGCGCCGCCGCGACGCTCATTTTCCTCGCGGGGCTCTTCGCATTCGGGGTCGGATTTTTACTGACGGCGGCGCTGTAACATCCTTACGCCGTCCCCAGAAACAACGCTATCAGAATCGGCACGAAAAACGAACAGATGATGCCGTTCAGCACCGAGAGCACCACCGTTTCCTCATTTGTATACTTGAGCATCATCGGAAGCGTGGTGTCCTCGCTGGTCGCCCCGGCGGGCGCGATACATGTGTAATAATTAAACCTCACTGCCAGAAACGGAATGATGAAAAACGAAAATATCTCCCGCATCAGATTGCTCAGAAATGCGATACTTCCCATCTCCGCCCCGCACAGGTTACTGATCGTCGCGCCCGCCAGACTGTACCAGCCCATCCCGCCGGCAACCGCCGCCCCCTGATTAAGCGGCAGTTTTAAAAGCATGGCGCACAGCGCGCCGCCCAGCAGGGAGCCCGCCATGATTCCTGCCGGAATGATAAAAATCCGCAGATGATATTCTTTAATCTTTGCCAAAATCCCTTCCCGCATTCCTATCATGATACCCACGCAGAACATCAGCACATATAAAATCAAATCCGTGTGCTCTCTTACCACAGAAAACACCGTATCCCCAAGACCGAAAAAGCCGCAGACAAGCCCCGCTATCAACGAAAATATCGTAAGTATGACTATCATTCTTTTTCCTCCTTCCGGTCAGCTTTCCCATCCTTCTTTTTCCCGAAATTCCGCGTCATAAAATACACAAAAACTACGGAAAGCACCGTCGGTACCAGGAAAAACAAAAAGCTCTTTCCTCCGAGGGATAAAAGCTCCGCAAAAAAATCTTCATCTCCTCCAAGATTCATCCCCATCGCAAATATCAAAAGAAATGTGCATAAAAATGCCAGCCACTCAAAGCCCTTTTTCGTTTTCTTCGGAATTAAAAATTTCCCGACGACAACGCCGAGACACATCACAATGAGTATATCCATATCTTCCTCCGTATTTTGTATTTCGCCAGTTCTCCAGCCCTACACCTGAATACAGCAATAACCATCGTCCCGTATAAGATAAATTTACACGATACGATGGTTATTGATTTTAACACATTATCCGTAAAAAAGAAACTGCCTTCCGGCCTGAATCCGCCTCATTCTCAGCTGAGCTTTACTTCCCAGCAGATATCTTCTTCATCCACACGATACTGCTCCAGCAGCTCCGGCCCGCAGGAATTGGAGCCAACGCCGCTCATGCCGTAATCCAGATGCCATATCACATGACCGGACTTTTCCAGCTCATAATTATGAGCCTTTTGAGTAAGCTCTTCCGCGGTATAATAAGACGCGTTGAAGGAAAGAGGGCTGCTTCCCTCCGCTTTCAGAGCACCCACTCTCACCTCGGCACAGTTCCAGTGACTTCCGTTTTCCTGAGGACGCACATAATCCTCATGCAGCTCGTCCACAGTCGCCGCAAAGCGGTCAACCCAGCAGGAATGGTGCTTATCGCTGTAGCTCTCCGTAGGGCCATAGCCGAAATATTCCACCTGTTTTTCCGTCTCCGGAAGCGTCAGCTTCAGACCAAAACGGGGCATGAACGGGAACGCCTTATCGCGCTTTCCATTCAGCGAAAGCTTCACTTCGCCGTCCGCATTTACTTCCCACACTGCGGCAGCGCGGATAAACGGCTGACGATATACGCTCGCAATGGAAAATTCACAGCTGACCGTTACGACCTGACCGTCATTTTCCGCCGCGCAGCGATACACCTTCGTCCACGGTCTGTCATAACCGGCCGCTTCCCACTTTATTCTGATATTACGATCATTGTCGGTCGGCGCACGCCATGTATCCCATGCCAGCGGAGCTTCTACCAGCGCCTTGCCATCCCGGTTCATCACCGTAAAGGCTGCCGCCTTTTTACCGAACTCGTAATGTATCCTGTCGGAAGAAATGACAAACGCCGTTTCCGTTTCCTCCAGTGTAAGCGCGCCGCAGCCTTCCAGCGTCAGCTCTTTTTTTGCTTCCTCAAAAAGTGCGAACTGGTCGAAGCCAAGCTCATGTCCTTTTTTTGTCAGCGCCTTATCCTCTTTCTGGATATAGGTCAGCTTCACATAAGTCCTGTCCCCGGCAGACGAAGCCAGCTTCGGAATCACAACTTCCGCTGTTTCATGAGCCGCACAGGAAATCCCCTCTATCACTCCGCCGTCCAGCAGAACACCGTCCTTTTTAATCTCATAGCGTACTTCAACCGTATCCGCCAGATCTGCAAAATCCTGCATATTGCGAAGCACCACTGTTCCGGAAGCCATATCCCTGAGCGTAGCCTTTACCGGACGTATCTCATTTTTCCATTCCAGAAGACCTGTATGAGGACGTCTGTCAGGATATACAAGGCCGTCCATACAGAAGTTCCCATCGTGTGGGAACTCTCCCGCATCGCCGCCATAATGGAACATTTCCCGTCCGTCTGCCGCCTTTCCTTCATAAGTGGCATGGTCGCACCACTCCCAGACAAAGCCGCCGCAGAACTTGTCATAATTGTCCAGCAGCTCGATATAATCATGGATATCCCCGGGGCCGTTACCCATTGCATGAACGAACTCACACTGGATAAACGGTTTTTTCATGCGGGAATCTTCACAGTAATTTTTTACCCACTCCGTAGACGCATACATCTGGCTCATCACATCCAGCATGGACGTATCGTTGTGATAGCCTCTGGACTCCCAGATGCTGCCTTCATAATGCACCAGACGGGTCGGATCGTAAGCCTTTACCCACTTGCCCGCCTCTTCAAAGTTTTCTCCATAACCGCTTTCATTTCCAAGCGACCAGAAGATTACGCTGGCATGGTTTTTGTCCCGGATCACGTTACGCTTCTGACGGTCTAATATTGCTTCTCCGAAACGTGCATCCTGCGCTATCCTGCCGTAATCATTCCCATAATCTGCACCAAACAGCTCGCATACGCCATGGCACTCCTGGTCCGCCTCCGCAATAACGTAAAATCCATATTCATCACACAGCTCCGGGAAATACGGCGCGTTCGGATAATGGCTCGTGCGGATGGCATTGACATTGCTCTCCTTCATCATACGCATATCCCGGATTACATTTTCACGGGTGACTGTTGCGCCGGTATACGGATCGCTGTCGTGACGGTTCACACCGCGGAATTTTACCTGATGCCCATTGACGAGTATCATCCCGTCTTTTACGGAAATCGTGCGGATTCCGACCTTCTGCTCTATCAGCTCATCCCCGGTGCTGATTTTTAATGTATAGAGATACGGCTGCTCCGCATTCCATAATACCGGATTCTGAACCGGGATAGAAACCGTTTCACCGGAAGAATACATGCTTCCCACAGCTGTGCCGTCCGCATCGAACAGCTCGCAGCGTATCGCCGGACTGCCTTCTACCGCATCAAAGCGCACTATTACTTCCGCACTGTTATTTTCCATATCTACCGGTGTCTGCACTGTAAAGTCACGCACGAACTCCTGCGGGCGCAGCACCAGCTCCACATCCCGGAAAATACCGGAAAAACGCAGCTTGTCCTGGTCCTCCAGATAGCTGCCGTCGCACCATTTCAATACCAGCACAGCCAGACGGTTCACGCCTTCCCGCGTCTTATCCGTAATCTCAAACTCGCTGGGGCTGTGGGAAACCTGACTATAGCCCACAAACTCACCGTTCACCCACACATAAAAGCAGGAATCTACGCCTTCAAAATATAAAAACTGACGTTTTTCCGCCGCTTCGCTGTCCAGCGTAAAATCCTTTACATAGGCGCCGGAAGGATTTTCATCCGGTACATACGGCGGATCGAAAGGGAACGGATAGCGCACATTCGTGTACTGCTTCTGATCAAAGCCCTTCATCTGCCAGCAGGAAGGCACCTCCATGTCGATCAGCGTCTCCGTGTTCTCCCAGAATCGCTCCGGCACTGCCTCCACGCTCGGAAAGTAACCGAATTTCCAGTCATCTCCGCTCAAAAGCACCTGGCTTTCCCTGCCTTCTCCACATTTCGGCACATACCAGCACCGGTTATCCACAGTGCCCACATGAAGTGTGTGGAGCTCTTCATAAAATTTTTCCACTCTCATTGTCCTGTAACTCCTCCTGTTTTAATAGCCGGATGCCCTCCGGGTTACTGTTCACACCAGCCTCAAACGCTCGCCGTTTGAGGCGTGAGAACGTGATTCCGGAGTGAGCGGGCCTCTTTTACGCAGTAAAACTTTCAATAGGCCCGCGAATATTCCTGTTCGCTGGCAAGCCAGTGAACAGGAACCCTTCCGGAAAATAATCCTCGTCCTATTATTTTTATTATAGTAGAAATCTCCCGTTCATTGTATAATAAGTATGACCGAAAAATATAACATTTTGAAACTGTGCGTCCTCTGCACGATATCAGGAGACCCTTATGCCTATTTATTTCAGAAATACTCCCGTCCGGGAACCGTTCATATTTGACTCCATCGGAGCCGACTGGGTCCAGGAAGCGACCTCCCGCCCCGATGGACACCCTCTTTATCACTACCTGCAGACTGTCAGCGGCTGCGGGCGCATCACCATTCAGGGAAAGAACTATTTTCTGAATGAAAACGAAGGCGTCCTCATTGCCCCCTCCATCCGTCATTCCTACGCGGCGCGCACCCCCGTATGGCTCACCTGCTTTGCTACCTTTACCGGAACTGTCGAAGGCAGCATCCCCCGTATCTTAAAAAACAGACCGATCATTTTCATTGAAAAAGAACAGGGCGCACGCATCGGTGAAATGCTCCGCCATACTACACATAAATATGGGGCACCGCCTTTGAATACGCAGGAGCTTTCTCTGGACTGCTATCAGCTTCTTTTGCAGTTCGTTGAAGGACTGTCAGACAAAGCTCTCCTCGAAGACCCTCTCTATCTGCGCTATGTCGCCCCTATAGTAGAACAGATTGAAACTCATTATAACAGCCCATTCACCGTCGGCGAACTCAGCCGCACCGTCTATGTGACACCCCAGTATCTTTCCCGGCTCTTCCGCCGTTTTCTGGGATGCTCCGTATACGAATACCTTACTTCCTGCCGCATCAGCCGCGCCAAGGAGCTTCTTCTGACATATCCGCACCTCGAGATTCAGGAGATTGCCGGACAGGTCGGCTTTTCAGATCCGAGCCATTTTATCGCCATGTTCAAAAAATCCACCGGAAGGACACCGCTTGATTTCAGACGCTTCCATTAGGTCTTTGCCGCCTCTGTCACACGCTTTCCGGACGCAGGCGGTTTAATTTTTCTCGGTCAAGCTGGAACGGATAATTTTTCAGCTTTGCCGGATTACACAAAAGCTCGTCCATTGCCTGCTCCCAAAGCTCCTGTGAAAGCTTCGTCTCTCCCAAAAGTGCCCTCAAATATTCCGAAAAGCTCTGGACACTGCCAAATCCCAGCATCGAAAGCACTCTCTGCGCCGCTTCCTGTTCGCCGTAATTTGCTAAAAATCCGGGCAGGAATATCGCCGCCGCTTTCCCGTGCGGCGTCCCGAGTTCACATGTTACCGTGTAGCTGAGCCCGTGCGGCAGGCTCGTACCTGTATGGGATATTGCTATCCCCCCGAGCGTACAGGCATGCATCAGCTGCTCCCTCTCCTCTTCCCCTATCTCGTAGGACAGCAGTCTGTCTTTTACCTGCCCCCAGATACGCAGTCCCAGCTCGGCAAAATCCCTGCTGTATGCCGTAGCATTTGTATTCAGATAGCTTTCGACCAGATGCGCCAGCGTATCAACGGCCGTATTTACACAGCCTGTCCGGGATGCCGTCTGTAAATATGTGGTATCCACCAACGCCAGCGCCGGAAAGATGCGGTGGCTGATGCCCTGCTTTGTCTGTTTTCCCAGATGGGACAGGGCGTCCTGCGCCCCTTCTCCCGAAGCGATGGAAAGCACCACCTCCGGCAGCACATTTCTTGTAAGTATCGCATAGGGCGTTACCTCTGACCCCGTCCCCGCTGTAGTCGGCACCGCCGCCACCGGAAGCGCCGGACAGACCGGTTCCTGTGAAGAGCTTTTCTGAGCTTCATACAAAAGGCGCGCATCCCGCTCCGGATTCGCTATCATCAGCGCGACTGCTTTTGCCGCGTCCATCGGGGAACCTCCGCCCACGCCGATAACAAAATCCGCTTTTTCAGAAATCCCGACTGTGCGGGCGCGCATTACCGTATCCACCGAAGGATTTTCCTCTATCTCATCGAATACAGCATATGGGATTTTTTCCCGCAAAAGCGCTTCTTCCACATCCTGCAGGGAGCCGTTCATCCGCGAAGAGTGCCTGCCTGTAACAATCAGCGCCCTGCTCCCCAACGCCGCCAGCTCCTGACTGTGCCGTCTCACACAGTCCTTTTCATTGTAAACCTTTGTCGGCATATAAAAATTCATCTGTCTTTCCTCCAGTCCCGTTCCATTTCATCCATATATGCTTCCGCTTCCGCAAAAATCTTTTCCATCCGGATGTGTGTCTCTCCGTCTTTAATTTTCAGCATTTCAAACGGTTTTTTGTAATAGGACGTCTCCCTCACGATACGCAGACTTTCCGGAAAATTCAGGTCATACAAAAACCCTAAAAAGCTTACCCAGATGTCCAGTCCGCTTACCCTCTCTTCCTTTTTCACGCACCTGTGCGCCATCAGGCTTTCATACACCGCATCCGAAATCTTTTCCTGCCCTGCCTCTTCTGCACAGACCCCTGTGGTATTCCGCGGATCCTCCGTCGCAAAGACTCTGAAAATATCGCACTTATCCGCATCCCGGAGCATCCGGCACAAAAGCAGCGTCTCCTCATCCAGACCGCCCTCGACCGTTAGTCGGTTGTGGTTGGCTATTGCTTTCAGCACCATCTGCCTGTCCTTTTCCGGCAGTCCGTCCAGAAATCCGCCGCTGCGCAGCACCTCGCACCCCAACTGCGCGTGGTCCACGCTCAGATGGTCCAGAAACGTATCATAGCGCCTCAGCTGTTCAAATCTGCCGATATCATGATAGACCGCGCACAGATGCGCCAGCCCGCACATCCGCCCGTCCAGTCCCAGCGCTTCAGACAGCCGCTCCATCACCGCGTCCACTGCCTGCGTATGGACGATTTTCAAATGAATCTTTGCATCGTTCGTATCATATCTGCCCGCATAGGCAAGAAAGGTTTCCATTGCATCCATTGCACTCCTCCACCGGTATCGTGCCCGTTTTATTCAGGCACAGGTTTTTCCCTCCACAGCACCATATCCATATTCGTTCAAACGGTTGCTACCGTTAAATTCATTTTATCATATTTTTTCAATATAGTACCACTTTAAAATTCCCTGCGAGCGAGACCGGAGGCCGGACGGTCGTTGCTGTTCACACCAGCCTCAAACGCCCGCCGTTTAGGGCGTGAGAACGTGATTCAGGGGTGAGCGGGCCTCTTTTACGCAATAAAACTTTCAACAGGCTCGCAAACGTTACATTTCCCTGAAAAATCCCCCCGGAAACCCATTGACACCCCTTCCCCGGTACTGCTACAATAAAATTACATATCAGGGAACCATCTTGGCTGTTCAGCTTCAAATCCCCCATATGAATACTCAATCAAATATGGCGGAAAGAAGATACAGCGCAATGTTTTCCCAAATGCCATCCTCTTCCTTCCGTCATCAGAAAGGACGATGCTATGGCAAAACGAAATTTAAAAGAACTGAATCTTCTGGACGACTTTTTGTTCGGAACACTCGTCTCCCACAAAGAATTCGGTGAGGCTTTCTGCCGGGAGCTGCTGCAGACGATTTTTCACAGGAACTTCGGAAAACTGAAAGTCATTCCGCAGAGGCAATACTACGGAGACGATACCACAAAGCACGGGACGCGTCTGGATGTATATCTGGAAGAAGATAATGCCGAGCTGGAACCGGAGGCGCTTTACGACCTCGAGCCCGAAAACGCCAGGGACAAGAACAAACGGAAATTCCTCCCCAAAAGAGCCCGATTCTACCGGGCGATTGTAGACGGTCACAGCCTTGCATCCGGCACAGATTACGGCACCTTAAAGGATGTGTATATTATTCTTATCCTTCCGTACGACCCGTTCGGGCAGGATCGGCTTATCTATACCATACGAAGCATGTGCCAGGAAGACCCTTCCATGCCTTATGACGACGGCGCCAGAACGATTTTTCTCTACACAAAGGGAACGCAGGGCGATATCCCCAGAGAGCTTCAGGAGCTGCTCCGCTACATGGAAGACACGACAGCACAGAATGCTGTCAATCCGTCCCTGCGAAAGATTCAAAGGATGGTAGAAAATGTCAAAGAAGATAAGGGGGTGCTTCTGGAATATATGAAAATCTGGGAATGGGAACAGCAGATACGCGAGGAAGCGATAGAAGAGGGCCGGGAGGCCGGCAGAAAAGCCGGTATGAAAGCTGGCATGGAGGCCGGCAGAAAGGCTGGCATGACAGCCGGTATAGAAGCCGGTAAACAAGCCGCGACAAAAACGCTAACCTTAAATATGCTCTCCAAAAAGAAATTTTCCTATGAAGAAATCGCCGATCTGGTCGGCATTACCACAGAAGAAGTGCGGAAAATCGAAAATGAGCATAATCTTCCAACTGCATAATCTCCTAAAAAAGAGATATTTTCCCTGTCTTCTGTTAAAAGCTTTGTAAACTCATTCAGATGATCTCCTGCAAAAATCTCCATTTTTAAAGCAAAAATATCAATGGTATGCAAAACCTCCCGATGGTAACATAGATGCATCAGCAAAATCATGTTTCCTACAGGAGGTTTTTCCTATGAGTTTTATTTTAAACGGTCAGTCCCTGATGCTCGGGACCTGTTACTACCCGGAGCACTGGCCCCGCGCCCTCTGGGCCAGTGACCTGCAGCGCATGCTGGAAAACGGCATCCGCGTTATCCGTATCGCAGAATTTGCATGGAATAAATTTGAACCGGAGGAAGGCAGATATACCTTTGATTTTTTTGATGATTTTATGAAAGAAGTGGAAAAGACCCCGATCAGGGTCATTTTCTGCACGCCCACCGCAACGCCGCCCGCATGGCTGACGCATAAATATCCCGAGGTTCTCAATGCCCGCATCGACGGGACGCTCCTGCGCCACGGCTCCCGGCGGCACTACAATTACAACTCTCCCGTCTATCTGGAGTTCTGCCGTAAGATAACCGAACAGCTCGGCTCCCACTACGGCAGCCATCCGTCCATTATCGGCTGGCAGCTTGATAATGAATTAAACTGCGAGGCAAATGAATTTTATTCCGAAAGCGATTCCATCGCCTTCCGTGATTTTCTGAGGGAAAAATACGGCACGCTGGACGCTTTGAACGATGCCTGGGGTACAGTCTTCTGGAACCAGACCTACACCGGCTGGGAGGAGATAGCTGTCCCGCAGCCCACTCCTACAGGCTCTGTCAACCCGCACCGCGTGCTGGATTACCGCCGCTTTATCTCCGCAAGCGCGCGCCGCTTTGCGAAAATCCAGTCCGACATTTTGCGGAAACATATAAAAAAGGATGATTTTATCACGACGAACGGTCTCTTCGGAAATCTGGACAACCACGCCATGACTGCTGAAAGCCTCGATTTTATCACTTATGATTCCTATCCGAATTTTGCCTATTGCCTAGATGATTACGATGAAAAAGATGTGCTGAAGGACTGCGCGTGGAGCAGAAATCTGTCGGAAGCCCGCTCCGCTTCGCCGGTCTTTGGCATCATGGAACAGCAGTCCGGCGCAAACGGCTGGAATACCCGCATGGAAGCCTGCACGCCCCGCCCCGGCCAGCTGACGCTCTGGACGATGCAGAGTATCGCCCACGGTGCGGACTATGTCAGCTATTTCCGCTGGCGCACCTGTACCGTCGGCACGGAAATCTACTGGCACGGCATTCTGGATTACTCAGGACGCGAAAACAGAAGGCTTAGGGAAGTACGCTCCGTTTCTGAAAAGCTGACGCATCTGCAGGAGGTCTCCGGCGCAAAATATACTGCCAAAACCGCGCTGCTCAAAGACTATGATAATATCTGGGACGCCGCTGTGGACCGCTGGCACGGCCGGGTCGAACAGGTCAGCCAGAACGGTATTTTTACCGCCGCGCAGCTGACCCATACGCCACTGGATTTCGTTTATCTTACGGAACAGACAACGGCAGAAGCTCTGGCGCAGTACGACCTTATCTTTTATCCCCATGCTTCCATCCTCACGCCTACGCGCATGGCTGTGCTGGAGCAGTATGTGGAAAACGGCGGCACTCTCGTCATGGGCTGCCGCACCGGCTACAAGGACTTAAACGGCAGATGCGTTATGGACTGCCTGCCGGGTCTTGCCGCAAAGCTGACCGGCACCGATATCCCAGAATATTCCTTTGTCGCTCCCGATGAAGGACGAATCTGCGCATCCTGGGACAAAACCGAGATGGAAGCTGCGGTATTTAACGATGTGCTGGCTCCCCTGAATGACGATTCCGAAGTCCTCGCACGCTATCTTTCCGGAGATTATGCCGGTCAGCCCGCGCTGATACGGAACCGTTTCGGAAAAGGATATGCCTTTTATTTCGGCGGGGCGTTCTCTGCGGATACCGCAAAGGTCTTCCTCGAAAAGCTCGGCGCGGCAGAACCTTTCTCTGCCTATGTGACCGCCCCGGAAGGCTGCGAAATCGCCGTGCGCCAAAAGGATGGCGTCTTCTATCTGTTTGTTTTAAATTATCAGAAAACGCCCGTCTCCATTACCCTGCACCGGAAAGGTTTTGACCTGATATCCCAGACGTCGGTCTCCGGCGACGCTGAACTGGCAGGCTATGAAGCAAAGGTTTACCGGTTCTGCTAAAAGCGTTCCCCTAAACGTCCAACAAGGCTGCAGCCTAAGCGGTCCATTTCCGCAAAGCTGCAGCCTTGTTGCTGTTTATTCTTCTATCTCTTCCCCATCGACGCCATAGCAGCGCACCGTTTCATAATCCCGGTTGCAGGAAAGCATGAGCGTCCGTTTTTCCAGATTATAAACGCCCGACCAGAGCGTACCGGAGAACACCCCGTCCTCCATTTTATCCTGTGCGACTGCCTCTAAAAGCCCCATCGCCTCATCCTCAGTCAGCACGCCGCCGCTTTCTTTTAATCCTTCCGTAAGGATTTTCCAGCGGTCCTGTCCTTTTCCGTCTCCGTAAGAAGCTCCGGGCGTCAGTACAAAATTTGTCGTCGCCAGCTTTTCCCCTTCTTCGGCTCGTATCACGCTCATCACGTTGTCCACATATTCCACCGTTGCGCTGTCCCCGGATGCGTCCGCTATCTGAAAATGATACGGCGCATTTGCCGAAGAATGCATATCGTACTGCTCCAAAAGACCAATGGCTTCCTCTACGGTCGCCGCCTTATCCAAAACCATGCGGATGGCAGACGTTGTCGTGATAGGTGTCTTTCCGGTCTCCTGGACCGTCGGCTCATTAAAAAGCTGAAGCACGCCGATAGCCAGCCCTGCCTCGTTCACGCCATCCAGCGGAATGTACGGAGCCGCCAGCGCGAGCGCCTTATCCTGCACGCTCGAACCGTCTTTAAACCCGATGTAGCTTAAATTTACCATCGAGATAGACTCATAGCCTTCCTCCGGGTCGGTATGCACGAGCGCATAAGCTGCCTGCTTATTGTCAAAGTTGCGGCCAAAAAGCTTTTCACCCTCCGATGTTTCCGCTGCGAATGTGGAGCATCCCAAATCCGGCAGGCTTATTTCGACCGGAAGCCCCTTCATCAGCTTTTTTACGACAAAGCCCGCCAGCTCGCTGTCTGTCCGCGCCCCGCTCTCCAAAAACTCATCCAGCCCATAATCGGTCTTGTAATCCATCGTATAATAAAAATCATCCTGTTTCTGCAAAGACCATACGCTTCCCAATTCCCTGCGGAATATAAAAAGAACGCATAATACAGCCGCCAGTATCACTGCCGCTATGACTGCGAACGCCGTCAGTATAACTCTCCCAATCCTTCTGCCGCGTGTCAGGGAGCTTTTTTCTTCCCCGTTTCCATGTAAAAAAGCTGATGCCATGTTCCGTTTCTCCTTTTTTATCAGGAGAACAAAGCCCTATGAATGCAGCGGTGCAAACACCGTCTCGTAATCCGTTTCCATCTCCTCAAAATTTTTCAACAGCTGTCCCAGCACTTTATAAAATATCACAAGCTCCTTCGGGTCGATACCTTCGTCCGCATGCCGGAGCAGTGTCTGTATCACTTCCACAATACGCTCTGTCTGCTCCCTGCCCTCCTCCGTCAGAAAATATCTGGCATTGTAACGTCCTTCCGCGCCTTCCTTACGTACCATCCCTGCCTTTATCAGTTCAGAAAAAGTACGCGATATCAGCGCCTGATCCAAATCACAGCGTTCCGCAACTTCTGAGAATCGCAGTCCCTCAGGATGCCTTCCCAGAATATATAAAACCGTGGTATGGGCCGCTTTTAATCCCAGCTTTCCCATTCCTGCCGTCTTGATCGCCTGTATTTTTTTGTTCATGCGAGACACAGAAAGTGTAAATTTCAGAAAACGGTCATCCATTTTTTGTTCCTCCTGTTGTCTGTACCCGGTACAGATTGTATTATATCTATTTTTGTTGATATGTCAACAATTATTTTGCTGCATATATTCCCGATATTCTCTGCTTTCCTTCACATAGTGGTCCGCATTTATCCGGTTTGCCTCTATCTCCTCTTCACGGACCTTTCTCACGACCTTTGCCGGACTCCCAAGCACAAGTGACCCGTCCGGAACGACGGTCCCCTGCGTCACAAGCGCCCCTGCTCCCACGATACAGTTTTTCCCTATCTCCGCACCGTTTAAAACAATCGCCCCCATCCCTATCAGGCTGTTGTCCCCGACTGTACAGCCATGTACGATGGCGCCGTGTCCTATCGTTACGTTACGCCCGATATTCACATCAAATCCTTTGTCCACATGTATCACACAGTTATCCTGCACATTCGTACGTGCGCCGATGGAAACGCTCCCTTCTCCCGCTCGCACTGTAGCATGAAACCATATGCTGCACTCCTCGGCAATACGTACATCTCCGTACACCGCCGCATCCGGTGCGACGAAAGCGCTCTCTGCAATTTTCGGTTTTTTCAGCATTTTTCCCCTTTCTTCCGCTCATCCTTTCCATCATTTGCCCGGATGAAGCACGTCAGCCTGCCCGGCTGTTCCATTTTGTACATTCCGCCATGTCCCGATATGGAGATATTTTATCACATTCCATACCCGTTTTCATCTCCAAAAATCCCGACTGTGTACATAAACCGCCTCCCTTTATCCCCCGTTTGATAACCGGACGATACTTTCCCTTGCAAACGCCCGCATTTCCCGATATACTGCATGATGAAATATCTATACGAACGCACAAAACAGTTATGAACGGAGAATCAACATGAGCATATTAAATGTAGAACATCTGTCCCACGGCTTCGGCGACAGAGCGATATTCCACGACGTTTCCTTCCGCCTCTTAAAAGGCGAGCACATCGGACTGATCGGTGCAAACGGCGAGGGAAAATCCACTTTCATGAACATCATCACCGGACGGTTCATGCCCGATGAGGGCAAGGTCGAGTGGTCTAAAAATGTCCGCGCAGGCTATCTTGACCAGCACACCGCCCTCGAAAAAGGCATGACAATACGTCAGGTGCTCACCTCCGCCTTCGATTTTCTTCTTGATATGGAGCAGGAATTAAACGGCATCTATGACAAAATGGGCGAAGCCGATGAAGACGGATTACAGGCTCTTATGGAAGAAGCCGGGACCTTGCAGGAGCTTTTGACCGCACATGACTTCTATATGATAGATTCTAAAGTAGAGGAAGTCGGACGTGCCCTCGGTCTTGCGGATATCGGTCTGGAAAAAGACGTTTCCGAGCTATCCGGCGGTCAGCGTACAAAAGTGCTCCTCGGAAAACTCCTTCTGGAAAAGCCTGACATCCTTCTTCTGGACGAGCCTACCAACTATCTGGACGCCGTCCATATCGAATGGCTCAAACGCTACTTAAACGAATATGAAAACGCCTTTATCCTGATTTCCCATGATATCCCGTTTTTGAACAGCGTCGTAAACCTCATCTACCATATGGATAACCAGCAGCTTACCCGCTATGTGGGTGATTACGATAAATTCCAGGAAGTTTACGCCATGAAAAAAGCGCAATTGGAGGCCGCTTACAACAAGCAGCAGAAAGAGATCGCAGACTTAAAGGATTTTGTGGCGCGCAACAAGGCGCGCGTTTCCACCCGGAATATGGCGATGTCCCGCCAGAAGAAGCTCGATAAGATGGACGTAATAGAGCTGCAGGCAGAAAAACCGAAACCGGAATTTAATTTCAAAGAGGCACGCACGCCCGGCCGCTATATCTTCCAGACCAACGAGCTTATCATCGGCTACGATGAACCCCTCTCCTCCCCGCTGACCCTTGCGATGGAACGCGGTCAGAAAATCGTGCTTACCGGCGCAAACGGAATTGGAAAGTCCACTCTGTTAAAGAGCATACTCGGCCTTATCCCGCCGATTTCAGGCACAGTCGAGCAGGGTGATTATCTGGAGATAGGATATTTCGAACAGGAAATGAGTCAGGACATCTCCACAACCTGCATCGAGGAGATATGGCAGGAATTTCCTGGCTACAGCCAGTATGAAGTGCGCTCGGCCCTTGCAAAATGCGGACTGACGACAAAGCATATTGAAAGTCTCGTCAAGGTGCTTTCCGGAGGCGAGCAGGCAAAGGTTCGCCTCTGCAAGCTCATCAACCGCCCCTCCAACGTGCTCGTGCTCGACGAGCCTACAAACCATCTGGATGTAGATGCAAAGGACGAATTAAAACGCGCCCTGCTCGCTTATAAGGGCAGCATCCTTATGGTATGCCACGAGCCCGAATTTTACGAAGGGCTCGCCGACGCTGTATGGGACGCTTCCAAATGGACGACAAGAACCGTATAACCGTCCCGATACTGACAGATACAAAAACAGGGCGTCTGGAATTCTTTTTTGTAGGATTCCAGACGTCCTGTTTTCTTAAAATTCCCGTTTTTCATAAAATTTCAGCGAAATCACAAATGATACTGCTGCGATTGCCAGCGCCGCTGCCAGCACTCCTGCCGCCGAAAAACCCGTCATACTTTCCATAATCTGTCCTGCATCGGCTCTTGCCATATCCCCTTGACCGGTCAGGCTCGCAGAAGCTCCCGCCAGTCCTCCGACAATCGCCATCACTGCGATCATCCATATCCGCCCCTTTGTAGTCCCGAAACGAAATATGACCGGAAGTTCCAGCGCCATACACAGGCAGCCGCACGCAAACACTATCAGCATACCCGGAACCCCGAAAAACCGCGCCTTCCCCGGAGCCAACAGGCCTGCCGCCAGCATGATGCCTGCCGTGAGAAATGTCACAAACAGACCGCTCAGCAGCCCGAGGACATATTTTTCAAGCACAAATTCCTTTCTCGAAACCGGAAGCGTCACCGCAACAGAATCCCACTTGCTGCGCTCGTCCAACGCCATCACAGTCTGAACAGTCAACATTCCCACAAATACATTCATCGCCGCGAACAAAAACGCCATTCCTGAAAATGCTGCCACCGCCGCATATATCATGTGAAAAATCAGCATCACCCTCCACTGTCTGCACAAAACATACCAGTCCTTCAATAAAAGTCCTTTCATGCTCTTCCCTCCTTTGCGATCGCTACGATTATCTCCTCGATGCCTGCCCGCTGAATCTGCATCCCGTCGGGCAGAAGTCCGCGCTTTACGACAGCCTCCACGTCAAACTCACTCTTTCTTGCAGAAACGACAGCTTCAGGACATATCGCTTCAAATTCCTTCTTACCGACATGTAATATTCCGTACTTCTCCAAAATCTCATCCTTTTCTTCACAGAATAAAACTCTGCCCTGATGAAGGAAGGTCACATAATCGCATATTTTCTCCAAATCTGTTACGATATGGGACGATATCAGGATGGAATGTTCCTCCTCCCGCGTAAAATCATTAAATACATCCAGAATCTCATCCCGCGCCATCGGATCGAGCCCGCCTGTCGCTTCATCCAATAATAACAGCTTCGCATTGTGTGAAAGCGCCGCCGCAAGAGACAGCTTCATTTTCATTCCCCTTGAAAATTCCTGAAATCTCTTTTTCTGCGGAAGTTGAAAACGGTCCAGCCAGCCGTAAAACGTATCCTTTTCCCAGTTTTCATAAAATCCCGCCATTACGCGGTCCACCTGCTTCGGCGTCAGCTCGTCCGGGAAACACGCTTCATCCATCACCACGCCTATCTCCTGTTTTTTTCTTTGAAAATCTGCAGCCCCCGTATCGCATCCCAACACCCGTATAATTCCCTCATCGGGACGCACAGCTCCTGTTATCGCTTTGATGGTTGTGCTTTTTCCTGCGCCGTTTTCTCCTATCAGCCCCATGATACATCCGGACGGCAGCGTAAAGCCCACATGATCAAGTGTATAATCACGATATCTTTTTGTTACATTTTCCAAATATAATGCTTCCTGCATTTCTGTTTCCTTTCTTCGCTCAATCCTCTCCCAGCAGCGCAAACATCTCCAAAAGCTCCTGCTTTGAAAGTCCGCATGCCGCTGCCAGCTCATAGGCCGCGCTCATATGCTCCTCAATCTTTTTCAGATTCTCTTCCCTTATCAACTCCAGATTCTTCTTCGCCACAAAGCTTCCCTTGCCTGTCACCGTATAAATGAAGCCTTCCCGTTCCAGCTCCTCGTACGCCCGTTTCGTCGTGATAACGCTGATGCGCAGCTCCTTTGCAAGTCCCCTGATAGACGGGAGCAGCTCGCCTTCCTTTAACGCTCCCGACAAAATGAGCTTCTTTATCTGCGAATATATCTGGTCATAGATAGGCTGGTCTCCCATGTTGCTGATGATGATGTCCAGCTTCCTCACCTCCGTTCTTGTGTATATACTCATTATATACACTATCTACATTTTGTCAACCGGTTTTCAAAAAATATGTTACACTCATCGGACGAAGAACGAAACAGACCCCCAAAGAGCCGCAGCCCTTTGGGGGTCCATATCACTTCACATCTCCCTTATAAACGTCACTCCGTCCAGCTTTCCATACTCCTCGATAATCTGCGCATGGAGTACCGGTTCTTCAAAATGCAGTGTCATATTTACTGAAACGACCCTGCTGCCGTCTACATCTTTTCCGCGCCTCACCTCCAGATTGTCCATCCGGCATCCGTGCTCCCGCCCGTATCCCAGAAACGCGCTCAGATCCTTCATCCGTATAAGCTCCACATATACCGCAAATACCTTTGATCTGCGGCTCAGGCGTTTATCGACAACATGCAGTATCCGCAGAGAACACCATATCGCCGCAAAGCCGATGATAGCGCCGGAATAAAAGCCGGCTCCCAAGGCCAGTCCAAGGCAGGCATCCGCCCATAATCCTGCTGCCGTTGTCAGCCCTTTTACCTGATTCTGACGCGTAACGAGGATAGTTCCTGCTCCCAGAAACCCTATACCGCTGATGACCTGGGCCGCGATACGTCCCGGGTCTCCGGTTCCCGTCCCCTGATTCAGATATATCCCTGTCATCATTGCGATAGCAGACCCTAAGCATACTACCATGTATGTCCTAAATCCTGCCGGACGCCCTTTCTTTTCACGCTCATAGCCCAATACCCCGCTGAAAAGCATCGCCAGCACCGTTCTTAATAAAATCGACTGCAGCGTCAGCTCCTGCAATGCCGCTATCTGCTCCAGTACCATCTTCCCCCTCCATTCTGCCACTTCATCTGATTCCTGTCATTTCCCCCGAAACAACACCTTTTATAAATACCGTTCATCATAGACCGCTCGAACCCCGCCCACAAACTTCCTCCGGGTGCGGGCGCACACCAGACGGGCATCCCCGATCTGACGGACAGAAAGCCGCACCGGAACCGCCACTTCTTTTAAATGCATCCCTATCAGCGTATCCCCGATATCCATCCCCGCATGTGCCCGAATATGCTCGACCGCACATGGCGTCTCAAAATGTTTCCATGCCGCTGTTGCAAAAGAGCCTCCTGCCTTGGGCTGGGGCACCACGTTTACAGGCTCATATCCATATCTCTCTGCCGCCTCCTCCTCGACTATCAACGCCCGGTTCAAATGTTCGCAGCACTGGGCCGCCAGGTATACCCCCGCTTCCTTTGCCGCCCGATAAATCCCGTCAAATACATGCTCCGCAAGCTCCGGACTGGAAAAAGTCCCTATTCTTTCGCCGCCCACCTCGCTCGTGGAACACCCGACCACAAGAATTTCTCCGTGCCTCAGCTGTGCGGTTTCTATAAGTTCCTTCGCTGCGCCGTATGCCTCCTGACTTATCTTATCATATGCGCTGTCTGCGCCGCTTTTATGAACGTCCTTTTTTTCCATCAAAACCGCCTTCCCTTCTGCTTTCACTATACTTCCGCATAAATCCTGCGGATATATCCGGCCGCATCCATCGCATTTTCAGGCACTGTATCCTCCAGCGTGCATGCGATCCACGGCTTTTTCTCCTTTAAAAATTTCAATATCGGTCGGTAATCCATCATCCCTGTTCCTGCCGCCGCATTCACAAACTGTCCGTTTTCAATTCTGAAATCTTTAATATGAGCAACTGCAATCTCATTCTCCAGAATCTCCATTGCCTCTCCCAGAATTTCTTCCCGGTTCTCATAATTTTGAATATAAAGTAAATTGACCGGATCAAAAATAATCTGAAGATTTGGAGATCCTATTTCATCCAGCATCCTGCGCGCCAGCTTCGGCGTATGCACAATGTGGGTCGCCACCGGTTCGATACCTATGATCACTCCCATCTGCTCCGCATACCTGACAACAGGTTTTAATCCATACAAAAAACTGCGAAACGCCTCTTCTGTATGACATTCCGGCACAAACCGATACTCCGTATTCGGCGCTCCCGTCTCCGTCCCGACCACTCCGCAGCCTGCAAGCGCTGCAAGCCTGATATGAGCCATATAACGGTTCTGGATTTCTGTCAGCTGCCGCCTGTCCGGATTTGCCAGATTCAAGTAACAGCCCAGCACCGCAAAATCAATCCTATGCTCCGCAAACATCCTGCGAAGTATGTTTGCGTATCCCGGTGTAAGCGCCATATCCGCGCTCTCATTGGCTCCGAGAACCTTGGACAGCGCCACATGCGCACAGGTGAATCCCTGTTTCTCAATATAGGAAAGCCGTTCTTCCAGCCCCATCTGCGGCGTATCATGCAGACGCATTCCCAGATTCATCCGGTCTGTTGTCCAGATTCCCTGTAAAGACTGAGTATTTCCTTCTGCTTCCTGCTTCGTACCGCTTTTTTTGTTCATATCCTCACTTTTCATTTTTGCTCCTTTTCCTCAACAGCCGCCGGGCTGCCGATGAAGATATCTCTATTTTTACACAATTTCAAAAACTGTCAACCGATTTCCACGCAGATTCCATGCTTAGCTGTCATTTTCTGAAGCCATCCGTAAAACAGATCGACCACCGGTCCAAGTCCCAGCGTGCATACGACCGTCCCCACGCCAATCTCGCCGCCCAGCAAAATCGCCAGCACAACGCATACTATATCCAGCCCGATTTTGGCAACCCCGATACGGATTCCCTTTTCTTTCATCGCAGCAACCAGGTCATCCGTCGGATTAGACGGGAAAATACACAAAATATAAGCTGCTACCGCAAAGGCAATGATCACCATCCCTGCCAGAAACAATATTGCCGAATCCACAACTCCGTTTCCTTCCACACCTGCCAGTATTCCTTTCCAGAAATCCGTAAATAACCCCAGAAAAAACGATGATATGAATGTCGTCAGCCTCAGCATTTTTCTGCGGATGACTGCCGCCAGCACTACCGCCAAAAAGGCAGTCATATAAATTGCCAGAGACGTATTAATCCCCAACTTTTCTCCGAGCGCAAAATTCAATGCGTCATATCCCCCTGCTCCCATATGTGAATTAACTGTCAGCACAACGCCCAGCGGCATCAGCCCGATTCCAATTAGATACAAGACCACATTTACCGCCCAGTCCTTTTTCTCCATCTTTTCATTCGCCTGTTTCCACCAGCTCATCTTTCCATCTCCTCCATTACGCTCATTTTATTCCAAAATCCCCATCTTCACAAGTTCTGCTCTCAGACGCTCCGGAATACTTTCACGAAGCCTTTCCCAGGACATTAAAAAATCTTCGCCAACAGAAGCCCTTACAAACTCCATAGACGGTTCAAATGCATAATGTTCCCGAATATAACCTTGCACAGTCTTCTGTATTCTTTCATCCAGAGCAGGAAGCGAGCCACGAAATGCCTCCGGAACTGCCAAGCCGTCCTCTCCTGCAAGCTCTTTGCAGCTTTCCTTCCATTTTGGCACAAGCTTTACAAGAGCCGGATCTGGTAAAACGGCGTGCTTGCCCGGCTGCATCCATACCCGTATCCGACCATTTTCTTCCATTACAGGCATTCCATCCGAAAGCCTTACCTGATTCAAATATTTCCCGTGAAAGCTTCCTTCCGCCCATACAGCCCTGCCGCCTTTGTCTACATACACCCATATATGCTCCAACTCATATAAATGCTGTATATCATAATCAAACCATATCGCATACTCGATCACACATTCTATTTTTTTCCAGTCAGCTTCTATGGTTCTTTTTGGAAAAGACCCGCTTTGTCTTGTTTCCCTGAATATGGTATATCCGACTGCTCCGACAGCAAACGGATCTTTTTTATCTACCATCAGCTCCGGCATATACCGTATCGCCAGTTCTTTGTCCGTTTCCATTACTTTCTCCTAAAATACAGAAAGCCGCCCGGATTCTTCATCCGGACGGCCCTCTGAAATCCTTTTCTAATCAGGCGTTTATTTAGTTGCCAAGGCTGTCATAATATGCAGCTCTCGCATCCAGAATCTTCTGCAGGCCTGCGTTTACAAGCTCATTGTATCCGCTCTCGTAGGTCGCTTCAAACTGGTCTGCCGGGCAGCACACTACCGTATAAACAAATTCGATCATTCTGGTCTTGATATCTGCACCGAAGGTCTGCTCGTCCTCGGAAATATAACCATAGGTCGGGAAGCGGAACAGATTTTCCATACGCATTGTATAGAAGTTCTGGTACCACTCCAGCGTTGCCCATTCAGGACTCTGATTCTCAAAATCAGTCTGTGCCAATACCTCGGGGTCATTTACCCAGTCAAAGTTCAGGTTCATGATACACAGGTCATCACATGTTCCCGGATATCCCTTTTCATCCTTCACTTCCTGAGCAGGCTCGATTGCCACACCGTTTTCATCCTCGATCAGATCGGGAGTGTAACGAACCAGTTTCGCATTTTCAGGATCTGCCAGCCAGTTCAGATACATCATGCAGGCATCCAGCTTCTCATCTTTTGTTGTAGAAGGAACCATTACGAACATTGCATATCTGTACTCGAACGGATTTCTGTAAGTGCCGTCCGGCAGATCAAAGCAATATAAAGGAACAAATGTCTCATGACCAACCTCGGTATTGAGAACCTTAAAGGAATCCCAAGACTGTGTCAGGTCGTCCAGAACAAAACCTGCACGTCCGTTTGCAACGTCCGCCTTCATCACATCCTCTGTCGTATCTGTCGGGAAATCCGTTGTGATCAGCCCGTCATTGTACCACTGGTTCAACTGCTTTAAGCCGTCTTTGGAACCCGGTGCAACCGCCATATAAGCTTCATTATAAATGTAAGCATCTCTGTCATTTTCCAGAGTTACATAAGAGCCCACAAAGTTCAGATAGTTCTTCTCTGTATCGGCACGTCCGCTCATTGCCCACGGAACAGTCTTATCTCCGCCGAGCTTCTTTTCTTTTACCGCATACAGATACTCGCCAAGCTCTTCTTTTGTTTTCGGCACTTCCATGCCAAGCTCATCCAGCCAGTCCTGACGGATATACCCCATATGCCTGGGCTGTTCTGTACCTCTCTGCTTCATAACCGCATATCTGGTGCCGTTTACTTCACCAATACCCTGAGCTTCTGCACAATACTCTGCAATATTTGCACCGTATTTACTGTAAACCTCTGTCAGATCCGCCAGCGCTCCATTTGCAGCAAAATTATAAAACAGTGCCTGGTCATATGTGAAAACAATATCCGGAGCCGTTCCGCCCGCCATCATTATATTTAAGTTATCGTCAGAGCTGGATCTGGGAACTGCAACATATTCCACGTTAATGTTGTAGTTTTCCTTCATCTGATCCTTCAGCCACTGGGTCAAGGCATTGTTCTCTGTCGTCGTTCCAGGCGCTGCATTGCCGCGATCCCACAGCATAACACGAATCGTTACCTCATCCTCAAATTTTGTTGCCTCCACAGGACCTGCAGTTTCACCCGCCGCTTCCGTTCCTGCCGCCTCTGTTCCTGCTGCTGCAGATTCTGCCGGTGCTTTTTCACTGCCTGATCCGCCGCAACCTGCTGCAAATACCATTGATGCCGCCAGACAAAGAGCTGCTGTTTTTTTCCATAAACCTTTTCTTCTCATGTTTTGCCTCCCTTAAATTTTATTGAATGTACCGTTACCCTTTTCTGCAACGTTCAATCATCCCTTTACTGCGCCAATCATAATACCCTTTGTAAAAAATTTCTGGACGAAAGGATACACGATGAGCATCGGCAGCATTGAAATCACAATACTTGCCGATTTCACATTATCCGCCACAAGATTGGAGCGAATTCCTTCCTCTGCTGCAATCTTGACAGATTCTACAAACTGCTTTAATACCATCTGGACTGTGAACAGAGACGAATCATTGATATAATACATAACATCGCTGATACCATTCCAGCGTCCCACCGCATAAAACAGTCCCAATGTTGCGATTGTGGGATATACCAACGGAAGAGATACTCGCATCAATGTCTTGAATTCACTGCATCCGTCAATTTTTGCCGCGTCATAAATAGCGGAATCAATTCCTTTAAATGCGTTACACATGATAATCATGTTATATGCACTTAATGCTCCAGGAACAATCAATGACCATACTGTATTGATCATCTTGAAATCTTTTACGTTTAAATACTCCGGAATAACACCGGGATTTAAATACATTGTAAGAACAAACAGCGTCATGATAAAGCTGCCGCCCACCAGATTTTTCTTGGAAAGCGGGTATGCCGCCAATACTGTCATTACAAGGCTTACTGCCGTCGAACCAAGCATCAGCAGGATCGAATAGCCAAACGCATGTATGAAGCTGCCGCTGTGAATAGCTTTTGCATAAGCCTCTGTATTAAACCCGATCGGGAAAATCAGAACCCTGCCCGCCGTAATTGCTTCTTTGGAACTTAAGGACACAGCGACTACGCGAAGAATCGGAATCATAGCAACACAGGTGATCAGGATAAAAAACGCGCTCCAGAAAAACTGAAATATTTTTTCCTGTTTACTGTTAATAGAGCTGTTCATCAGATAATTCCCTCCTGTCCCATTTTCTTAATTGCAGCGTTTGCAGAAAGAACAAGCACAATTCCCACTACCGTCTGGAACAGCCCCACTGCCGTTGCAAAGTCGAACCGTCCCGCCGCCAGACCGACGGAGTATACATATGTGCTGATTACATCAGAAGCACTCTTTACCAGCGTATTTCCCATCATGAACGGGCGGTCAAAACTGATTGTAACAAGCTTACCGACCTGCATGATTAAGAGCACCGTAATCGTGGACGAAATCTGCGGAAGCGTCACATGCCAAATTCTCTGAAGTCTCGTCGCACCGTCAATATATGCCGCCTCTCCTAAAGAAGCATCCGTTGCCATCAGCGCTGCCAGATAAACGATCAGGGAATACCCTGCACCCTGCCATACGCCAAAAAACCAATAAATAAACCGCCACAAAAACGGACTGCTCAGGAAGGATATGGAATCCGCTCCCACCGCATTGATCACGTTATTTACCAGACCGCTGGCAGAAAACAGCTGTGTCACAATACCAGAAATAATAACCCATGAAAGGAAGTTTGGCAGGTATAACAGCGTCTGTGTCGTTTTCCGAATCTTGCTGCTTCTCAGCTCATTTAAAAACACCGCCAGAAAAATAGGAATAGGAAATCCAATGAGCAAATCGCCAATATTCAGGATAAGCGTATTTTTTAACGCATTCCAGAAATCCACTGAAGTAAACGCCTCACGGAAATTGTTCAGTCCCACCCATGGGCTGTCCCATATCCCCTGAAATACATTAAATTTTTTGAAGGCAACAGCGACGCCAAGCATCGGCTTATACCTGAACAAGATCATGTATACCACCGGAACCAGCAGCATCGCATACAATTGCCAGTGATTTTTCATATAGTTTTTTACCTTTGTACCAGACATTTTCTTTTTCTTCATCTCACTATCTTGCCTTATCCTTTCCTGACATTCTTTTGTCATATTTCCTGAACGCACATTCATTATATGATATCTCTCATATCATAACTACTTGTTTTTTGCTTTTCAAGCACTAAAATATTGCACATTTTGCTTTCTATTTTGCTCTCACAAAATCTATCTGCACAAAAACTGCAACATTATTACTCTGTCGAAATCTTAACGCTCTTTATCTCAAACGCGTTAAAATCCAGTGTCAGGCAGTTCTTCTTCCCAATGTCCGGTTCGCACACTCTCTGGATTCTTTCCAAAATATCAACCTCTCCGGCTTTTTGAAAAGGTACATCCAAAAATAGTTTCACACGCTGCGGCACTCCCGCCGCCTCATACAATCGCAATATAATATCGCCTTTTCTGTCCTCAGAAAGCTTTACCGCTTCCACAGCCACATGACAGCCTACACCATCTGCCGCTTCCAGATAAAACAAACCGAAGCTCTCCTGTATATTCCTCTCCCTTGTCCGCAAGGCACTGTCCAGATGGGACTCCCGGTTAAACAATACTGCAGCCTGCGCAATTCCGGCATTTCCAAAGCTCCCTTTGTAAGGACGGCAGGCATATGAAAATTCCTGTATTCCCTGATCCGCATTCTGGTCCGGCATTACCGGAGCTCTCATAAGAGTCAGACTGATACAGTTTTCCTGTGAACTCCATCCATATTTGCAGTCATTTATCACTGCAATTCCCTCGCGTCCATTTTCCATCGCACTGTAACGCTGACTGCACACCTCATATCGGTCTTTTTCCCACTGCAATCCTCTGCGCGTTGGTCTTTTCTGAACGCCAAAGGCAGTTTCTCCAATTACTTCTCCAGAATACACCTCTGACGGGAAATCGACCTTCAACATTCTGTGCCTTTCCATCCAGTCTATCCGGGTGTGAAACTCCAACATTTTCCCGTCTCTACCCATACATATCCACTGCGAAAAAGCTGAATCGGCAATCTGTCCGTCCAACCGCCACGCCGGACGGTCTTCATAAACCTCTGGGCTGATACACCATCCGCTTCGGTCAATCGGTTCCTCTTCCTCTTCATACATCCTGCCGATTTCCCATGCATCATAATAGGAATTTACATTCCGGTAAAGACGGAATTCATTCATAGGCTTTTCTTTTTTTCCTAAGCTTTTTTCCGTCTTCCTGTCTTTTTTAAGTTCCAGCTTCACTACGCGCCCAGCTTCATCAATCTCCGCATATAAAAAGCTGCTTTCCAAAAAAACATTTCCGGTTTCAGAACAGCTTCCTGCCCGCATGTTCTGATCCAAAGCGCTTTCTGTTTGTGCCTGCCCTGCATTTCTTTCCCTGCACTCTTGCCGCTCTCCGGTCTGATTTTTTTCAAGCTCTTCCAGACAGCCCAGGCACTCATTCAGTACCGCTCCACCCTGTTCTGCGATTTCTGCCATCTCCTTTTGAGCCTCTTCATGTACCCGGGCAATTCCCGTTCCGGGCAGAATATCATGAAATTCCTGAAACAAAAGGCGCTTCCAAAGCTTTTTCAGCAGCTCTGCCCGCTCCAGCGCAGCTTTCTTTTCCGCGCTTTTATCATCCGTCCGCACCGCTGTCACGCAGTTCCAGTATTCCGCTTCCTTCAGCACACATTCCGCGCGGCGCACTCCGAGCTTTGTTTTTGCCTGAGCGGTATAGGTTCCCCTGTGCCACGCCAGATACAGCTCTCCTGCAAAAATATTTTCAGTCCCTTCTGCTTTCAGCTTTTCAAAATACTGCTCCGGACTTTCATAGCGCGTCCTTGGCATGCCTTCCAAATCTTCGCATCTGCGGACATATTCCAGCGCCTCCCTGGTTGCCCCGCCTCCTCCATCACCGTAACCGAACGGATACATCATGGAATCAATTCCTTCCTCCTGTATCCTGTCATTTTCCCAGCGTTCCATCAATTTTTCCGGAAAAGTTTCCGCATTATTTTCCTTATAAGTATGCGCCAGCACCCGGCTCCCGTCTATTCCCTGCCACCAGAACACATTATACGGAAAAGGTTCACATTCGGGGTCCTGACGGATCAGCTTCTGCGTTGCAAAATACTCTACGCCGCACTGCTGCATAATCTGCGGAAGCGCCCCCGAAAATCCAAATGTATCCGGCATCCACGCCACCTTTGAATCAATACCGAATTCCTCCTGAAACCATTGTTTCCCATACAAAAACTGCCGCGCAAGACTCTCTCCACAGGGCATATTCATATCACCTTCCACATACACTGCCCCATCTGCGAAAATCTGTCCCGCCTTTACCTTTTGTTTTACCCGGTCCCAAAGCGCAGGATATGACTCCTTTAAATATTCTAAAATCGGAGGCTCACATAATAGGAAGCGATACTCCGGATATTCCTCCATCAGCGCCAGCTGATTTCCATATGTCCGCGCCGCCTTTCTGCGCGTTTCCTCCCAGGTCCATAGCCACGCCAAATCCAGATGGGACTGACCGAATACAGAAAACTCCGGAGCAGTTGATCCGTTCACACACTTAAGAAGCGGCTTCAGTTCCTGATCTGCCTCCAAAACCGATTTTACAAGCATTTCTCCAGAAGCTTCCAAATCCGATTTCAATGTAAACCGTTTCAATGCTTCCAGTACTTTCATAGCGCGCAATGAGCGCTCTGGCAACCGCTTCAGCAAAGAATACAGCGTCAGAAAATCCATTTCGGTCTGAAAAATCTCTTCTCTCCAAACTGCTACAAACGACGGAATAATCCTCTGCTGACAAGTATCTTCTCTCGAAAAAGCCTCCTCGCCTTTCCTGACAAAACAACCGCCCTCCATTCTCGGTCCATGCCCCGCATAGCATTCCATCACAATCTGGAAATGCTCTCCCGCCTTTACCGACTCTGACAGCGTCACAAAACTATGCTTTTTATCTACTGCACCACTTTCTCTGCCATTAACCCAGATAAGCATCTCTTCTCCGACACCCGGCACAAAAACGATTCTCTGTCCCTCCAGCTCTTCCGGCACTGTCCACTCGGCTATAAACCACCCATATTCCCAGAAATGTCCCCATCTGTCTCCCGGCTTTATCCTGCTTACTTTTTCCTGAAAATTCAGGAGCGCCTTGCAAAAAGGCAAGCGCTCCCTCGTCACAAATCCTTTTATCGGGATTTCTTTTATTTGCTCATATCGATGTGCCGGAAACCACTTTGACCACATTTCCAGCCGTTCTCTCCACTGTCTTCCTGTATATCTTTTATCGTTTTCCACCGTTTCTCTCCTCCACAAGAAGTAGGATTGCAAGCGCCTGTCCATAAGGCATCGGCCGGATTGGTATTTCCTTATAAAAATCCCTGCTCTTTCTGCCCATTGGTGTTCCATAGGAAACCTGTCCCAAAACGCCCTCTTCCGAAATCAGATTCAATATCGGTTCCATTGCCTTTTCCGCAACCGGAAGCCATTTTTCATCCAGCACACCCGTATGGATACCCCTAAGGATTCCATATGCAAATCCGCAGGTTCCGCTTGCCTCCTCATAAGATTGCGGATCATCCAAAAGTGTATGCCACATACCGCTGTCCGCCTGAACCTCTGCCAGCGCCTTTACCTGATTTTCCAGCGCCCCCTGTAAAATCCGCTTTACCGGTTCACTACATTCAATCATTGCCAAAAGCTCCGGAATCGCCACTGTCAGCCAGCAGTTCCCTCTTGCCCAAAATGCCCCCGCAAAATGATTTCTCTCCAAAAATGTCCAGCCATGATACCAGAATCCCGTCTCGCTATCCTGCAAATACTTCATATGCAGCAAAAACTGGTATTCTGCCTCTTCGCAATAATCCTTTCTATTTAGAATCCGTCCCATATTTGCCAAAAAAAGGACTGTCATAAACAGGGTGTCATCCCATAACTCCTGATCATTTTCATCATCCGATGTCTGATGTTGGATACCGCCTTCCTGCGTTCTCGGCATCTCCTCCATGATCCATCTTGCCGCCTCCCTGCACGGCTCCATATAATCCTCCCGGTGCAAATATTCCGCTACATTCGACATCACAAGATACGGCGCCATCGTATTTACATTCAGCGGCGGAAATCCAACCTTCATCTGATTATCGTAAAAACGGATAAGAAGCTCCAGATATTCTTCCTTTTTCGTGGCGTCAAACAGCTTCCATAAACCGTACAGTCCAACTCCCTGCGTCCACTCCCAGTGCGCGTATTTTTTCAGCTCTTCCTCTGAAACATGCTTCTTTTTTCTCATATTTTCCATAAAAATATCATCGTCTTCATATAAAATCGGTGTAAAAGCCCGAATAAGAAGCTCCAGCTTGCGCTCTGCTTCCTGCCCCTGATTTTTCATAATCTCTTCTTCCTTTCCACATTTCTTATCCAACTGCTCCAAAAGCGCAGGAAGCTCTGACGGATGATGTACAATATAGTCCGGTTTCCAGTCTGCCTCCCTGTATTCATGAAAATACCGGGGCGACCAGTCCAGCCAGACAGAAGTAATCCCGAACCTGTTCGCGCCGGCAACATCCTTTGCCAGATTGTTGCCGATCATGACGATCCGCGATTTGTCCGCATCTGAAAGTCCCATCTGCTCCATGGCATCCTCGAACATTGCCCTCTCCGGCTTCTGAACGCCTACTGTCTCCGATACTGTCCATCCCTCAAAACATCCCTTCAGTCCGTTTTTCATATATACATTCTGAAAAGAAGACTCCTCGCCGTCCGCCACCAGTGCGATACGATATCCCTCTTCATACAGCTGCTTCAAAACTTCTCCCGCATCCTCAATAAAATCCGCATCCGTTACGATTCCGTCGCCATCGAACCTCTGCGTCGCCTCATCAATGATCGTATCTCCGCTGTCTGTAAAAATAATCAGATTTTTTTTCTGTTTCATTCCGCTCTTTCCCCCTCGCATCTTGTTTTTTTTCTGTTTTCCGCTATACTTTTTACATTAAAACTTTTTAAAGGCAGGCACCGCATATGACACAGCCCATTCATTACGAAGAAAAACACTTTATTATTGTGAATGATATTTCCAATTACATATTTTATTTCTTTGACTATGACAGCCGTTCCTATCAAAAAAACATGGAATTCGAGCATTTTCATTCCTACTACGAAATCCATGTTCTTCTCAGCCCGGATGCAATCCATTTTATCAAAGGTATTCCCTATCATATTCAGGCAGGGGATTTTGTTTTGCTGCCGCCGTCTTTGCTCCACAAGACCTGTTATCCCGAAGGCGAGCCGTCCAAACGGCTTATCATCACGTTCATGTATCGCGATGACGGTTATGGTTTTCCGGACGCATTCCATGAAATGCTCTCGCCGTTTCAGACCCAGCTTCCGATCTACCGCTTTCCGCAGCAGCAGCAAAACCGTTTAAACAGTCTTATCAACCGAATCATGGAGATTTCACAGGACGCGGGAACACAGGAGCTTACAGGAACCCATGAGCTCATCCTGCACAGTATTTTCACAGAATTTTTGTATACCTTGAGCCGCTTCCAAAATGACAATCTGTATGAACGTGAACATACCGAAGACCCCGTGGCGGAACGTATCTATGCGGTTTCCAACTTCATCCACCTGCACTATGCAGAAGATTTGTCGCTGGAAGACCTTGCCCGTGAAAATTTTATGAGTCCCTACTATCTGTCCCATCAGTTTAAACGGATTACCGGTTACACAATCACGCACTATATCCATCTGGTACGTATCCGTAACTGCCAGTATCTGCTTACCAATACACGTCGGAAAATCACAGAAATCGCCGCAGACTGCGGTTTTTCCAGTTTTTCACAGTTCAACCGGATATTCCGGCGTCTATGCGGCGAATCTCCCTCTGAATACCGCAAAAATCATCAATTTATGCTGTGATGTTCCGAATCGTAAAGGTATGATCCCATTCCGTATAATCCGTATAATACAGCGTAAAGCAGTTCGGGTCGGCAGCCTCGCTGCCGAACAGCCCGTCTATGTAAGAATGTGCGCCAAATCCCGGTCCAACCTCTACTGCGTTGTCCTTGTCTGTAAACAGCGTCATACCATCCTTTGATAAAATTCGTCTTCCTTTCATATCCTGCACACAGAAATGCTCATTATCCGCTTTCTGTGCGCCCAAAACAGATACCTCCACTCTAAACGGCGCATATTCTACTCCTCTGATCCTTGAAGATATCTCTATACCGTCCGCTATTTCTTTCACGCGTACCTCAATTGTCAGATCCGGTCCCATCTTCTTTTCCCGCTTGGTATGATCCATTTTCCACCAGTCACTTGTCTCCGGCTTTTCTTTAAACGGCAGATAATACCAGCCGCGCATCGTCTGGGTCAGAACGAAACCATCCTCTGTTTCTTCCAGCGTTTCCGGCTTAAACGCCCGATGTTCGCAAAATGCACCCGCAATTTTTACTCCCACATCAATGGATGGATTGCTGAAATACAGGAAATTGCTTTTTCCCTTCATTAACGTATATGTCGTATCGCCTTTTCCAATCCTCGCAATTCCTGAATCCCTGTAAAGCTTCTTATAATCTTTTTTAACGAAAACCTCGTCGTACTCTTCTTCAATAAACTCTGTCCGGTTCATAAAGTGCCATAAAATATCCGGATAGGAAAGACCATTTTCCTCTGTCAGGTCAAACAGGTAATTTGCAAATCCCAGAAATTCCGGAATGTTTTTATCCCGCCCCAGCAGCAGATAATCCCAGTAATAATTTTTGGGGATAATACGCTTCCCGTTATCCTGTCTTGTGGAGTTTGAGGTAAATACCGTGCCGTCCGGCTCCATATAAGTGAGCATCATATAAAGATTACGCACCGCGCAATCCTCGTAAGAAGAGTCGCCCGTATATTTCGCAATCGTAAGCATTGCCTCATTGTTGATCCGGTTATAGCCGCCCGCAGAACGCTCTGCATACTCACCATCCTCATTGCAATCGCTGCCTTCCCTCAAATACACTTTTGCAGCCTCTGCCAACTCAGAACTCCCAAAAAAATCCGCACATTCTAACAGATTCGATGCAATCGCCCAACGATGATTCGGCGTATGAAATCCTCCTTGTAAAAGTCCCTCCGCCGCCCTTCTTACAATATTATACAGCTTTTGATAAATCCTCTCCTGATTTTCATCTCTTTCATGGTCATGTAGCCAATGGAGACAGGGCAGCGTCCTCTTGACAATAAACGCCGTATCCGGCGCGGAATGAAAATTACATACCGTGAAATCAAATAATCCATCTGCATTCTGAACCCGTTCCACAAAGTTAAGGCCCAGAAGAATACGCTCCGCTACTTTTCGGTCTTTGTAATAATTGCAGTCAGCATTGCTATATGATGCAATCATTGTTGTCAACCGATAAACCGTATATTTTGCCTGCAAAAGATCCGTTTCATCCGGAAAGCCCCCGTAAAACGGACTTTTTTCATCCATAATCTGCGTCCGCAGACATTTTTTCACTCGTCTGTCCGTTCCCTGTACAATCTTTTCATAATGCTTTCTCATAATGATTCTCCTCTCCAGTGCATTTGTCCAAAAGAAAAAATCTAATTTTCTACAACTCTATTTCCGCTGTAATATATATTTGCCTTCATCAACAGCCTTTGACTGCAGTATATCGAATTCTATCCGCTCCGGCTATGTATTAATTGTCCTATCAACTTCCGGAAGCTTGCATTTTTTGCTTTTCTTTATATGTTCTCCCCATCTTCTGCAAAACTCCTTGCTGTCTTTCATCTTTTGGTTTAAAATAAATACAAATTCTAAAAATTGTTTTTATTTTTTAAGGAGGCATCATGCCGAAAGCAGCTTATTCCGAAGAAGACCGCATCAGAATCCGGTCCGCCCTGATATGTACCGCTCTGGAGCTGATGGCAAAGCAGGGTATCCAGCACACTACCGTAGAACAGATATATAAGACCGTAGGGATTTCCAGAACGTTCTTTTATTCCTTTTTCCCGGCAAAAGAAGACATCATCGTGGAAGCCCTCTACCTTCAGCAGCCCAGGCTCATCGAATACGCCCGCCGCCTGATATCCCAGCCCGGACTTGACTGGCGCGATGCCGTCCGGCAGTTCCTTCATTCCTGCTGCTACGGTGAAAAGCACGGCATCGCTGTTTTGACTATCGAAGAACAGCAGCATCTCTTCCGTCGGCTTTCGCCTGAAAATTACAATATATTCCGTCAGAGACAGCTCCGGCTCTTCGGACAGATATTAGAATGCTTCGGTGTCCGGGCGGATGAGGACACAGTCGGCATCTTTACCAATCTGTGCCTCACTGTAATGATAGTCCGCAGAGCCATTCCCGACGCGCTCCCGCTGTTTGTTCCGAAAGCGGCAGACGAAACGATCGCCTTCCATATCAACTCCATCGTTGACTGGCTGGACAGCATAAGAACTCCGGGTATTTTGCCCGAGTAATATAAAAAGAGGAGGAAACTATCATGGGATTTCTCAGTAAACTTTTCAAAGGGCCGGAAGTCGATACGGCAAAGAGCAATGCGAACGCAAAAAAGATGCGTGAGCTTTTTAACCAGTCTGTCGAAAACGGTGACCGCTATCGCCTTATCTTCGGTTATACCGAAGATGTGAGCCGCTTCAACTATGGCTTTGTCCACGGAAGCAAAACAAAAATAGGCAACCTTATCGTCGGATGGGATGCTTCTGCAGACACGATTGTCGTACTGCCTACAGTTCCCGATCTTTCCGGCTGCGGTGAGCCTGTCTGCTACCGCCGTTCTGAAATCCTGAAAGCATACCGGAACAAATATCCGACGGATGCCTTTATCATTTATCCCGACAAAAAGGGCTATATCGGTATCAATGCCTATGACTGGCTGGACGATGAAAAGCTTTATGTCTATGTATCGCAGGAAGAAGAGCTTGCTGCTTTTACCGATTACTTTATGAATCATTTTGCGACAAAATAAATGTTTTCCCGCAAACCGCCACACCCTTCTGCAGAGTCCGGCACAGCCCCTATCCGGCAAAATACACTTCCTGACTGTGCAGAGGGGGGCTAGACGGTTATGACTTTCAAAGTTTTTTGATAAAACCATTGACTTTTCCTATAAAATCCGGTATTATAATAAAGCTGACAAGCAATCGAAGCGTGGCTCAGTTTGGTAGAGCGCTGCGTTCGGGACGCAGAGGTCGCGTGTTCGAATCACGTCGCTTCGACTAAAAGAAAAGGTTGTAACCATAAGGGTTACAGCCTTTTTTTATATTCCTATCTACTGCCAAAAAATGGAACTTTAATACAATGTTAATACGATGCCTTGAAAAAGGTTGAATTTTAAGGCTTTCTAGTAATCTAACCACCATTTATTGACTATGAGCTATCGTTAAAAAGATAACTCAGTGTCATTTCACAAATGTTTTATTATTTTTATAAAAAATTTATATTTTATTAGGAGCATCTAATCCAGTGCAGTATCTGTCATAAGATACTGCTTTTTTTATTTGCCAGCTTTGGAAACATCTTCATTACTTCTCATGGAATCAGCAAGCGTCCTGATTTCAGCCAATACGTTCCTAAAATATATATGTTACGTCCATAAGTGCTCAATAAAGAAAAAGGATGTAATTTGAACATGGCAAATAAAGTGTCAAATGTTCAGTCATCCTATTCTATTTCGACAGATTTCATTATGAGAAGGAATGTCAAATATAGGTATGACTTAAATCGGCACAGTACTTTATTTGCTTTCACTTAACGGAGGTATCTGTTATGAATGTAGCATACATCAGAGTAAGTACCGCAGAACAAAATCTGGAGCGGCAACGTGAAAACCTTGCTCCCTATAACATCGAGCGTTGGTTTGAGGAAAAGGTATCCGGAAAGGATACACACAGAGAACAGTTAAAACTTATGCTCGGATTTGTGCGTGAAGGCGATACAGTCTATGTAAATGACTTTTCTCGTCTGAGCAGGAGTGTCAGCGACCTTTTGAATCTCGTTTCTGCCCTATCTGCTAAGGGAGTCCGGCTCGTCAGCATCAAAGAGACTTTTGATACAAGCACACCGACAGGAAAACTCATGATTACGCTCATAGGGGCAATCAATGAATTTGAACGCCAGAATATGCTGGAGCGTCAACGGGAAGGCATTGCGATTGCAAAGCGTGAGGGCAAATACAAGGGCAGAAAACCGCTTGAATTGGAAGGCTTTGAGGAATTATACCTTTTGTGGAAAAACGGCTCTATTTCGGCTGTTAAAGCGGCTGAGGCACTATCTATCTCACGGGGGACATGGTACAACAAGGTCATAGCTTATGAGCGAAAACAAGAAACTGGCAAAGGAGGTTCAAAAGCCTAAATGAGAGCTTACCCAAATTGTCAGTATCTTTAGGTACTCTACTTTATCACTTATGATTATTTTATTTACATTATAATATTATCGTTTTATCGCTTTTTCCATATTGACGAATCTATGGTTTATGAAGTATTATATTTAATGTAGTAATGAACAACTGAAGTACAGGAAAATAACCTACTTTACTAAAAAAAGAAAAATAAAAATCCTATCTGCTTCACTTCTGTAATTTCTGCTATAGCACATACGGAATTGTTCAATTATTATATATCCAAGCTTTCTAAAAAGCAGGGTATGCACCTTGACAAATCAATATTGTAGCCATGGTGTCAAATTTGTTCTATGCGGCATGCTATTATGTTTTTCCTGTCTCATAAACAAATTTCCAGATTTCCAGATTTTGAGCCCATGTTTTTTAACAATTGGCGTTGAGACTCTCTCTCCACCCCTCTATGTTATGGCTCAGCATAGTTTATTTTAAATTTTTACATACATATATATACTACATCTCTCCTTGGACGGGAGAGATGTAGGGGAAGTAATTCTAATAAATGTATATGCACTACTACAGTACAATGTATTTCTGATATGATGCATATGGGTTGTTTGGTTATTACATATCAAAAAATATGCAGACTGGTCAAAATGGAAAATAAACGTATCTGGGTTTATCTGGACATTCTAATCATTTCGGATACTTTGCAACCATTGCAGGTATACATAAAAAAAGAAAGGAGTTTCAAGTATGAAACGAAAAGACACGGGAGGATTTTCAAAACCTACCTATTTAAAAATTTTAATCTGTGTGATTGGGATAGGGGGTGTAGTAGCGGTAGGAAGTTACCTAGTTTACAGGTCAAATACCATTGAGAACGCAACAGCTACTATCCCGATTGAAACAACAGCAGTAGAAACAGAGACACCCATAGACAATGAGGTCTTACGGATTGAATATGAGAATGAGGCTCGAGCAAAATGGGAGGAAAACATTGAGAACCTAGAGGGCGACAAAGAGGCGTTTGTTTTAGAATGGGTTGACCTTCGTATCAGTGGATTAGATGTAGATAGTACGTATGGGCGTTTATATGAGAAATACCAGAAAAAAATTAACTTAGGGATTACGTCTGATGAAGCTTTAGCTGGTTTAGAGAACAATGGAAGTGACCTTGATGATGGTTCAGAACCAGTTGTAACGGAACAGCCTGAGACAGCAAATGCGGTATACACAGTAATCGCGATTGACCCTGTGAAGTTATATGCGACAGCGAATGTAAACATGAGGGACTTACCGGATGTAAGTGGAAACAAAATAGGTTCATTAAGTTACGGTGAGGAAGTAACAGCAACAGGGACAGTAAAAAAGTTTAATGGGATAGCGTGTTATTGGTTAGAGGTAAGGACATCGAAAGGTTTAACAGGTTTTGTAAATGGTGGCTATCTTGTAGAGGAACGTCCCAACACCAACACCAGTCAGTCAGGTCAGTCAGGTAACAGTCAAACCAGTCAGACAGGTCAGACAGGTAACGGTCAGACAGACAACAGTAACAGTAGTTTAACAGACCAGACGAACACAGGAACAGCAACACAGACACCTCCAGTAAACACAACACCTCCAGTAAATAACAACACAGGAGCAACAGACGGGGAAATGACACAGCAGGAAATTGATAATTTCTTCTCTGGAGCAACCGGTGGTTACAAAGAAGAAGTTGATACAACTGGAATTACTCCTATCGGAGGGACTTGGCATTGAGCCTTTTTTATTTACCCATAGTTAACGTAATATCGACATTTTTCAGTCTTAATAGCACACCATCAAGAAATCCCAAGCTCTAGTTAGTTTAAAAGAGCTTGGGACCTTACTTTAAAGATATAGGGTATATAAAATAAATAAAAAGAGTAACATAGAACAGTTTAGACGTGATATAATAAGCTTGGAAAGGAGGTTGACAATATAATGGAGCATCGAATTAAAATAGTTAGCAAAGTGATTGACAAAAACAACAACGTTGTTTGGTACAATGACAGTAATGGAATACGATTCACACCGGATGAAATACAAAAAATTTCCAGTAATCAATATAGAAAAGGTAACAAATATACTGTAAACGCGTTGAGAGAAGTATATAACTATAAAAATACTGTTCATATAATTGAAAACAAATCAAAGAATTTGGAAAGTGACCCAAGTATAAAAACATTAAAACTAATTGATAGTAGAATATACATAATAACTGAGGATGCTAAGTCAGGTCGTGTATTTTACACAAGAATGATAGAGGCTCTTTTTCCGGATGTACAATTTGAGTTTAGAACTGCTGATGGTTTTGGGGGTATCAAGAATATTGTAAATGACATTCTAGCAAATGTAAATACCGAAGATATAGAACTGGTCGTTATAATGTATGACAACAAACAAGAAACCGCTAATGTAGCAGCTATGGCACACTTTGTTGTTAACGAACTGGAAACTGCGAATATAAAGGTAGCCACATTTAAGCCAGTTTCTGTGGAAGAAGTCATTTTATCTAGTTGCGCACTTCCCTTTAATGGCTTTTATTATTCACATATAAGCAAGTATTTAACATCTGGGGTGCCTTATTACACCTACGATCCTAAACATAAGAGTTATAATGTAGGAAACAATACAGTAAAAAACCTGGAAGAGGCAATATTCAATGAGTTGAAAGGCGTAGGAAAAAATGGTGGATTATATGGTAGCGGATTTAAGTACGATAAGGGAAAAATTGGTTCTTGTTACTTTTGTCATTGTTGCAATCGCTATATCGGTTCAGAACCATATACAACACGCTGTGACTACCAGAAAAATAAATCAAATACAGTAACCATAAAACAGGCTCTTGATATGGCAGGAGTAGACGCTTACGCTATGCAAAAGAGTTTACTCGGGTTGGTTCAAATATTATTAAGGTACTACCTTGGGATTGAAAAAAACAAAACAGTGTTTAACAGTTGGGACTTATCTAAAATTAGAGAAATATTAACTGTGAATATCCCTGATGAGCACACAAATTACGAAAATATAATTTAAGGTTAAGGAGGTAACAGACATGTTGTACGTATATACTCAGGAACCAAAAGAATCAAATACAAAGTATATAGATGACGTAGAAAATGATTTTGAAATCATGCTACTACCTGATGGACTGCATAATGATGGCATAACGCGAGACATTTTAAACAGTATTGATAAAGTAGACTTTGTAGATGCTTTTACAGTTAGAAACAGCAATGGTGAGTCATTTAGTCTCAGTGAGCTATCTTCTGGATGTAAGTCTTTAATACTGGCGGTATATTTTCCTGACTACATCATAAATTATGACGAGGCTTCAAATGGTGTAATAAATAAAACGATAGTATTAGCCAGAGAAGCCAACATTCAAATTTATATAGGGTACACTAATGTAGCATTAAGACTCACAAGTGATACAGTAGTTTTAGATGGGGCAAAACTAACAATTGCAGAATTAAGCCAACAGCTAAACAAAGACTGAAATACTCGGAGGAAAATCATGCTGAATATAGATAAGATATTTTTAGACTCAAAATATAATCTTACAGTTAAGGGCAAATTTAAAATTACAATAACCATTAGAGATAAGGTAACCATATTAACTGGAGAAAGCGGAACTGGAAAAACACAGTTGGTGAAATTGATAGACAAAGTCAAGTCTTCACGCAGCCTAGCATCATTGGCTGAATCCAACTTCCCATTGAACAGTGTTAAAGTGATAAGAAACCCAGACGAGTTTTATAGATTTGGCGAAGAAAGTTTATCAGTCAAAGATTGCTTGATTATTATTGACAGAATGGATAAATGCAAAGTTACACCAGAGTGGTTAGACTTTATAAACAACAGCGACAATGTGTTCATATTGATAACTAGATTCAGAAACGCAAAAGACCTTAGTAGTGATATACTTGTTAGACTTAATTCTGTGAGATGTACAGAGAGAAGATACATTGCAATTAAGAAAGAGGCAGGAGTAGAAAAGAAAATTCTATCCATAGAGGATGCACCTGCTTTTTAGGAAAGGGGTGACACGTTCACTCCTTTCTTTACACCTCAGTCAAACGATAAACCAGCAAAAACAAGTCGTATCAATGTAGAGAAACAATATATGACAAACAATATATGACAAACAATATATGACAAACAATATATGACAAACACGTTTATTACTGGAGAACAGTTATCAAAAATGAGTTTAACAGATTAACATACAGCAAACACTCTAATTAAAAAAATGGAGGAAAAGGAACGTGGACAAGCCAAGAGCAAAAAAGAGCATAAACATTTTCAAGCGCTTACTCAGTTTTACGTTAGCAACAGTATTAAGCGTAAGTAGTTTAACAGCATTAAGCAATCCCATCCAAGTCCAAGCAGGCATAATAAGTGAGGACAATGCAACAGGCGGAGGTTCAAGTAGTTCTGGTTCAAACAATCGCGGTGGAGCAACGAGTGCTAATTGGGGCTATCGAGTTTATGTGATAGACGAGAACAGACAGATTCTCTCTCCCATCATTGACGTAGTGAGTCAAACACCAAACGCAAACAAGCTTTATAGGTCAACAAGATTTGGCGGACAGGCAAGTGGAGTAGCAGACCCAATGAAAGGTATGCCAGCCCCATTCAAAGGAAGCTTTACAGGTAATGGATTAGCATTAAAGAACTGGCTGATTAACACACCTGGCAGTCAAGAGGGATTTTTAAAAATTGACAATTTAATTATCAACTATTTTGGGAGAGGTGTTTATGAGGTATTTAGAGACCAATCCACCAAAAAATGGTTAGCCTTTGAGCCAATCACATGGCACAACCTTTACAGAAATGACAATTCCACATCTCAAATGTCTCAACGAATCTACGGAACAGCGAACAACTGGTTAGAAGCCTACAGTGCATATGGCATAGGTGGTGGAACCTATACATCAAAATTAGACCACAAGGTTTTACAACAATGTCTAATGTTAGAGCGAGACCAACCAGAGTTAGGATTAGTAAAACCACATAGTGGGATTCCGGTATATAGTAATGGGAATGAGGGCTGGGGTTTACAATTATATAGCAATGATGGTTTAGGTGGATACCATACATGGGATTCAAAGCATTATACAGGTGCTACCTACAAACCAGCCAAATCCCCTGACCCTAATGAAGCCAAGGAATACATGGGAACGTATACAGTCATTAAGAACTACAGGTCAATTGGTGAAGATGGTGTCACATTAAAAGATGATGATACAGAGTTTTACATCCGGAAGTTAGTAAATAGTAAAATCAAAGTAGAGGATGAAGAGTTATACAGAGTAATAGGTTGGAAAACGTCGAACATAACAGCTCAGTCAAAATTGGACTCTACGAAATGGGAAACAACAGTACCTGGTTTAATAGTACAGCAGGGAGTAAAACGAGGGGATATTGAGTTAGACAAGAACAAAGGAGAGACAACGTTGTATGTGTTATTACAACGAGAGGATGTAGGGACACATACATGGGATGAAGAACATCATCCAGATGAACCAGAGAAAGCGCCATAGGCGTTATTTTTTTTACTCTATTCTGGCATGACAATTTCCAGATTTCCAGATTTTTGAGCAGGGTTTCATGTAAGGCGACCATCGGTTTTCCTATTCTTCTCTCTCTCTTTTCAGGAGCTTTCAGTTATTTATACAAATGCACTATTCTTTACATTATTCTGTCACTAATACAACTAAGGTCAATTCTACAACCAGCTGAGTGTGTATTGTTTATTGACAGATTACAATGCTAAAAATAAATGTTACATAAGGATGCAGAGGAATCTGTTTTCTTTACAGTACAAACTGCTCTCTTCACTGTTTACAGGTACTTCCGACAACATCTCTATAACAGCTGGAAAATCTTCTTGCACTTACACCATTGTAACCATCAGAACCCAGCGTTACAGTTGTTTTATCAAAAAGAGGTGTAGCTTAAGTGCTACGGAAAGTGAGGACGATATGTGTAACAGACGTTTTGCAATCAATCAGTTAGTACTCGGGAGCCGTGTGCTCGGATATGAGCTTTGGGACGGCAGGCAGATCTGCGAGCTGACAGCAACTCAGGTTTTAAAGGACTTAAAGGATGGAAAGGAAATCATCGGTCTATGTCCAGATGCGTCTGGGGAAACTCTGGTGCTGGATTCTGAAAAGGCATTTTATACAAATATGATGGTTCACCGTCATATCGGGCAGTATACTCCTTTAAAAGACAACGATACAGTTGTTTCAGTATTTTTCATCGTGACAGGGCTGTGTGAGAAAGACGGCAGACAGGTTTATCAGACAATCTCAAGCAGGTTTGAGCGCAAGGATATGACCTCAGAACAGCTCTCCGCCTATTATGACATGGGAGCAATCTGCGGTGGGTGCAGGGTTACCGATGGAAAAATCGTGCTGGCTGAGTTTATCGGAAACAATACCTCTGAGGTTGTAGGTTCGGAAAGCAAAAAAACTGACAAGCCTGTAAAAACCAATCAAGCAACTACTGCTCTGCCTAAGAAAAAAGAAGATGCACTTTTACAGCACACAGAGGGGCAGACAGATACTATCGGACAGACAAAACAGGAAAATACTGCTGTCACACCTATCAAAAGTGACAGGAAAAACAAATAAGGAGGCTTTGTTGAGATGTACGGCATAGAAGTGTTGCAGGTCATAACAATGTTCTCAGTCACACTCTCTTGTTTCTGTTATATCTGTTTCTGTATCATACGGGCATTTGAAAAAATACTGCGTTTGTGTTTATCGGATATCGGGGACACGGAGCTGTCAGACAGCAAGGAATCCGAACAACAACATTTATAAAAAATCAGACAGGTCTGGAGCGTTTCTTCAAATATTCCAGACCTGTTTAGTGGTTTTATCCCCATTTATAGTCTGGTGTTGCTCTTCTATGCTGTTTAAAAATATAAACAGGCTTTATGTTTAACCGGATACCGATATATCACACAGAAGCTCCAATATAAAATTCAAGCCTATCACAGAAAAAGGGAACATAAAATCCTGAGCCTATTGAAAAAAATCTATCTGCATATAGGAAAAAGTAGGTCTGCCTGTTTTCCAAAAAGTGGGGTTACATTCGGAAAAAATCAAGGTACTTTCGGCTTTTTCACAACTCTTCCAAGGGAAAATTTTTTGAATAGGTATTTTATCATCAAACAAATTTATTCCTATGACTATCAAAAACAAGCAATTTTGCATTGAAAAAATTAGTCTGCGTATATTCAGTCGGATAAGGATACATTGGGTAAAAATAGGGTATACGTTGTACCTTTCTGCCTAAAAGTTTTTTGGGATGGAAAAATAGAAAGATTTTTAGGGGGATGGTGGAGGAAGGTAGGATGTGGAGGGGGAAGGTTTGAATTGGAATTTATGTAAAATTTTTCATGATATTAGTTTAAATCGTTAAAGTGTATGATTGATTCTTTCTCAGCCATATTTTCAAGGCACACCCTTAGCAAGTTAATAAAATTCAGCTACCTATATAAAACAACATAGCTTTGAAAATATTTTCAATACAAAAAATAATTTCAAAAGATGCCTATTTATTTGCTCGGGATATAGAAAGGGTAAATTTTAATGAAAGGAGGATTTAACATGGCAGAACAAAAGAAAAACGGGGCATGGAAGATGCTGTCTGAGATTCATCGGAACACGTTTATCCTGATTCGTTACATGGTACAGTTGACAGACCTTCTAAAGGACTTAAAACCGAGTCCAAAAACAGCTGTACAAAACCAAACTAGCACACCACAATCTGCAAGTGTTCAGCCACCCCAATACACAAACGGCAACTATGCAGTGTTTTCGGTAGGCATCATTGCACCGATTCCATCATTTTCTGACATGCAGCTTGCAAAGTGTGCAAAGGCTGGATATTCTATCAACGACCTTGCAATCCTGAGCGGATATAATACTGCATATATTTACGACCATGTAAAGGCGTATTATGAAAAGTATCCAAACAAACGGTAACATTCCGCCAGCGTCACACAGGCTAGTTATAAAACTATAACTGCCTGACCTATCTTTAACAAAAACTCGACAAATCAAAAAACGTTTGGTTTGTCGGGTTTTTTGATTGACAAAAAGAAACAGCCTGTATGGTACTAGTTGGAAAGCTTTTCCTACTCTGCATCAATAACCGGAGCACTTCTATGAAAACCAGAACGTTCCATCAATCTTTTTATTAGAAATCGGATGATACAATTATCACTTTTCCGATAATCAGAAAATTAGGATTAAATATGGATTTTTTAATTTGGTAAAAATGGATTAAAACGTCAAAACAGCCGATGCGGAGGGCTTTGTTTTTTTTGAAAAAGGTTGATTTCATGGGAAAATCGGGAATAGAATCAAAAGTTCGGAAAAAAAAGAAGGACAGGGCGGATTCTGGAAAATGGCTTGTTTAGGGATACCCTATCGTATCAAGTTAGAAAAGCTGACAGCATCCATTTTCCAGTCGGATGCTTTCCATTAAAGTCGGCTTTTATTGTTTATCTGCTATCCTGTTTTTCTGTATCGGGGAGCGTAAAAAACAGGACAAAAGAGCTTCAGGGAAAATTTTACAAAACCTCTTTTCCAAAGTTCCTTGACTGATATATAATATAATCAAAAAAATGATATACACAAAGGAACTGAGCTGATGATAGAAAATGCAAACATAAATACGGAAGATATATCTTTTATAAAACGTGTACGTGATATTGCTAATATTTATATCTTGAAAGAGGTATATAAAGTCTATGCAAAGCATTCTAAATCTAATGATCCAATAATTGTATGCAATGTAAATTACTTTTTTAAAAAACTCCTTGGTATCTCAAATACCACATTCTCCAACTATGCTTCTGGAAAGAGCATAATCGGTTCGACACAGCGAACTAAAATGCTGGATTTTGCAAAAAAAGTCAGAATAGACTCAGAGGTTTGCAATGGCAATAAACTTATCTTATTAAAGAGCAGATGCGCACTGGAATGGTGGAATAAGAACGGGCATTCCACAATAGAGACTCCGACAGAAAGTGAATGGCTGGAAATTGAGGAGGCTTACTGGGAGCAGCTAATAAACTGCACTGAAAACCGAAAAGCAGCCTGTGCTCCTATTTTGCAGGAGGTCAAGGAACAGGTTAATGAGCTGTATTTTCATGACATCAATCTATATCGCTTCTACATCTGGTTACGCAGACAAGATTTTCTTAGTGCAGAACTATTTTACGATTATAACACCTAACCATAACCAAGAGCTGTGACATCTGTGTCACAGCTTTTTTTATTTATCTTCAGAAAAAAATGCAACTTTTTGGAGAATAAAATTTTGAACAAATCAACAAGCGTGCCCTTTTTTCACACAAGCGTCTAAAAAAGTAGAGCTAACGTCTCTCATAGTAACCTAAATGACATCTTTTTTTTGCCATGGTAGAATGACCCCATCAGAACTGACCACATAAAACTATTTAGATAATGGAGAAAATCAGACTATGGAAGATAAAAAAATAATCGAAACAGTTAGGCGCGCCCCTGATAAGTACATCCACTCCTTCTTAAATGAAGGTAACTGGACGGAAGAAAAAATTGCAAATCATACTGTTTATTTGTGCCAAGACCGTGCAATTCTCTTTTTCAATGACGATACTGCTCTGCCAATCGAACTTGTGCTTGATACCGATTTTGACCCAAACACTGGAAAACTTATCTTTATCTTGTACGAACACAATTGGAAATACGGATGCAGTTATGGCTATTATTGTAAAGAGCATCGGTTTGTTAGAAAATCGCCAAGCACCGCCACACAGATTAACACTATTTTAGATGTGGCACAGTGCCAGTATTCAAAATACAAGACCGGTATCGCCTCTGCTATACGCAATATCATGAACAACCGAAAGATTAAAAACGACCTGAACAACCCTGCATTCTTTGGTACTCCCGATATCGACCTTATTATGAAATGGGTACGGGAAAAAATGATTGCCAATCCAAAAGATAAACGCATTGCAAAAATTACCCGAAAATCAGACGAAGAACATTTCTGCATTATTAAATCGGGGGAGACAAGTGCAGACGCAAATTTTCAGTCTTTTCTAGATGACTTAAACTGTGGAATGTCAGCTACAGAAATAAAAAAGCAAGCGTGCAAAAAGAAGTTGATTATAACGGATTCTGGAAGCGGATGTTATCAGCATAACCTTGGAAATTTAGAAGTGCTTAAAAACCACTCAACAAACACTTTGATTTCATCTTCCAAAGTGTATGATATTGTATTTTCAAAAGAAGAAGCTATCAGATTTACAGAAAACTTTAAACGTTCCTGAGGTGCTTGAAATGAAATATTTTGGCAGAAAAAATCAACAGTACCTTGACAGCCTCATAGACCTGATTCCAGCTGATAACTGTGCTCTTGTTGTTGATGCCTGTATGGGCTCTGGTGCATTTACAAAGGGAATCTCTGTCGGTATGACAGGCAATGGTACAAAGGCGATGGCTTTTGAACTTGACCGCAGTATGTATACTCTGCACATAATGGCAGTCCAGCATCCTTATGAACTGATTGATGCAATCAAGCAAAAATCTTATTCAAAAGCAACTTATATCGCATCAAAAAACAGGATTGACAACGTACTAAGCCATAGGAGTACAGACATTACACTAAAAGAACAGCTTCAAACAGCAGTGGCTGCCTACTGTTCTCTTTATTTAAGCTTTAACGCAATGAGGGCATCATATAGGTCTCTAACTACATATAAAAAAGAAACTGACCCTATAAAGAAAGAAGCCAAAAAGCAAGCACAGCTGAAAACAAGTTTCAATTTTCATGAGGGTATTGCAGAAGAAATTTTAAATGAGGCAGAATCTCTTGCAAACGTTGACATACGGAATGAAAGCTTTATGGATGCACCTGAACTGTTTGAATGCCCTGACAACCTGATTTATCTGGATGTTCCCTACCCACTCGACCAAAGGGACAGCTCCGAATCGAATGAGAATACAGATGCCAGAAAAACGACAAAGAAAAACAGACAGGATAAGCTGGCTGCGGACGGCAAGGCTGGATATCTCAAGGATTGGACGAATAAAGACCACGACAAGTTCCTGAACCTTGTACACAAAGCAGTAGCTACGGGGCATCCTGCCAAAATGATTATCTGTGCAAACTTTACTGTTGACGAGGACGGAAATCTCAAGAACCTTGCTGGAAATACATATAACAAATATTTGTTGCCACTCGGCTTCCGTCTTGTCGTAGTTACAAACACAACAGCTTCGGTAAGCTCTAAAAATAACTCAAAAGTTCCAAAGGTCGAAGTTGTATGGATTAACTATAAAAATATCGTTGGCAGTTGGGATGACCTGACCTACTTTGACTATAAGGATGTATATGGATAAAAGAAGCATAAATGCTTTGTAAGATACAGGCTGTTCTGTCGGCATCCTCCCTGAAAAACAGGGAAAATGTCCTTACAGTTCGCATAGTGCATTTTCGGCAGGACAGCGTTACAGTATCTCAACCAAAAAATATGGAGGTGCTGCGTTATGAAACGGGCAGAAAGTTATAAAGTGCGTGCTTCTTTGACAAGTCGCACGGATAAAAAACAGGATACAGTATTTCTCGGTCTTCTCTACTACAATGACTGCAATGGGAAAAGAATCAGCAAAACAGTTACCTTAAAGTCAAAAACAGAAGATTCAATCAAAAATGAACTGGAACAGCATCAGAATGCATTGCAGAATCGTTTAAACATTATACTTGCCGAAAAGGAAAAACATAGTATCTTGGAGGAATATTCTGAATTTACGGAATGGACAAAAAACCGGGTAAAAATTACTACTTACGATGGATATGTAGCACGTAAAACTTATGTTGACCGTTATTTTTCCCGCCCGGATACGCCAAAATATATTGAAGACCTTACAAAGAAAGATATTGCAAACTATTATATCTGGCTGACATTCCATGGCAGAAAAAATGGAAAACCATTAAGCACGCATACAGTAAATGATGCAAAGGCGCTGTTTAACTTCTTTATAGAATATGAAAATGAACTTAAAGATGCAAAATTAGTAGCTCCTCGGAAAGATAGTTCTGTTCTTAACACAAGACAACACGCCAAAAAAGAAGTCGCTTTCTTAACAAGTGAACAGTGCAGGGAATTTTTAAATTTTCTGAAATATGGGGAATACAGTGACTTATACAGTATCGTATTGGTTGGGCTCTATACAGGGATGCGGCGTTCAGAATTGATTGGCCTGCAATGGAAGAGTGTAAACCTGAAAAAGAATCTCCTGATTGTAGAAAGGACAGTCGTAAAGCGCAACAGCGGGAAACCTCATATCTCTAATCAGACGAAAACAGAAGCCGGACACCGGGTAGTTGCTATGTGCATCGCTGTTTCAGAAGAACTTGCTAAGCTTCGGACCCAACGACCTGTATCCCATAAGCCGGAAGAAGTATTTCTTAATAAAAAAGGGAAAATGTGGAATCCTGACAATCTTTCAAAACGCTTCAAAAAAGCCTTGATTGCATGCTTTGGGGAATATGAAGCACTTCCGCTCCATTTCCATAGCATGAGGGCAACTACGGCTACTCTATTAAGGGATTCTGGCATGTCACTTGAGGATATTCAAAAGTTTATCGGACATAAGCCCGGAAATAGGGTCACTATCGATCACTACTACGGAACAAGCCAACATCAGATTCAGAACTTGAAGGAACATCTCGACGCTATGATATAATAATCTTCTTAATATTTGAGAAATATGAGAGGTCGGATTCTGATACAGTTTTAATACGATACGCTTCAAGTTTTAATACGATACGTTACTATTACCAGGATACGGCTTCTTTTTAAACGTCATGTTAAAAAAGTTAGACGCTCCTCGTTATAAAACTGATAGGTAAAGGAATAGCACCATTTTCGGGACGCAGAGGTCGCGTGTTCGAATCACGTCGCTTCGACTAAAAGCACCGTATTAACGGTGCTTTTTTTGTTTCGTAAAATAGTATCCTACGCCAGATGCTTCCCGCTTACACCCCCGGCATCTCCTCCAGCGCCTTAAACCGATACCCCATTTCCTCCCACCTCGTCAAAAGCTCATCCAGTATCTCCCCGTTTGTTCTGGAAGTGTTGTGGAGCAGCACGACCGCCCCCGGATGTACCCTTTTCAGTAGCTTGGAAAATGCTTCCTCATGCGTAGGCTGCGCGTCCTGATTCCAATCCACATAGGCAAGGCTCCAGAAAAAAGTCTTATACCCCAGCTCCTGCGCTATTTTCAGATTGTTTTCGCTGTATTTCCCCTGCGGCGGACGGTAGAATTTCACCATTTTTTGCCCGATTGTCCGCTCATAGAGCGTTTCCAGCTCCCCGAGCTCTTTTTGAAACTCTTCTTTTCCCATCGAGGACATATTCGGATGATGATAACTGTGATTTCCGACCGTATGTCCTTCCGCAACCATCCGTTTTACAAGCTCCGGACTCGTTTCCACATAATTTCCTACAACAAAAAAAGCCGCCGGTGCGCTGTGTTTTTTGAGAGCGTCCAGAATCGCGGGCGTATTGCCGTTTTCAAACCCGCAGTCGAACGTCAGATAAAGCACCTTTTCCTGCGTGTCCTCCGCATAAAAAGCGTCATATCTTCCCAATTCCTCAAAATCCGCATTCGCGACCGGTGGCTTCCCTTCCTCCTGAAAGCTCAACCCCCAGTTTTGCTCTGCCGGAAGTGCCGAAACCGCCATGTCACGCATGCTCACGATACGTCCCGCAAAGCTTCCAAAACAAAATGCCAGCGTAAAGATCAGGCACAATCCCACCAGCGCCCTGACTTTTTCCCGTCTGTCCATAGAAATCACCGCCTACCCGTTTTTACACTATATCCCCAAACGGCTTTTCCTATGTCTGAAAAATATAATCCAGACGCCTCTGCAGCGCCGTATACACGTCGACATCCAGATACTTCTTTTTCATTCGTTCCCTCTTTAAAACAGCCGGGCAGCCCTGCCGCCGACTTTATCTGCTGATGATATATTTGCAGATGGGATTTCCCTGCGATGAAAAACGCTCCTCATACTCTGTCATCACATTTCCGGCGCACAGCCTCTCGTCATGATGCAGGTCATATGTCATCTCGTCCAGCCGCCATCCGGCTTCCTTTACTTCTTCCAGCGCAAAATCGAACAGCGGGCGGTTATCCGTCTTAAACTCAATGGTCCCGTCCTTTTTCAGTATCTTGTCATACCGCGCCAGAAACTGTCTGGATTCCAGACGTCTTTTTGCATGCCTGTCCTTCGGCCACGGGTCAGAAAAATTAAGATATATCCGGTCCAATTCCCCGTCTGCAAACACATTTTTCAAATCCTCCGCGTCCATGCGCAGCAGCCGCACGTTCGGCAGCTCCTCCTCTTCCAGCTTCTGAACCGCCCGCAAAAGGACCGTCGAATATTTCTCGATACCGATAAAATTTATCTCCGGATTCAGACGCGCCATATCCATCAGGAAACGTCCTTTTCCCATGCCTATCTCTACATATACCGGACGGTCGTTTCCAAACGCGCTGCGCCACATGCCCTTCTGCTGCTCCGGCTCATGAACTACAAACCGGCTTTCCCCGATCATCTCCCGGGACCCTGTCACATTTCTCAGTCTCATATAAATTTTCCTTTTTTTTCATATTTTACCAGTTATTTTACTATAGTATCCCCTAAAAAGGAAGCGATTCCCGCAACTCTTTAAGAAATTGTAAATTTTTCTGCTGAACACTTAATTTTTATGCAATAATAGTGTATGATGGAAACGATATTTCAAAAAAAACGATATTGAGACAAAAAATAAGCCTGACGGCTCATTTTTCACACAGAATGGAGAACGACATGAGATCTATCTGGAAAAAACGTATTTTTTCTTTTATCATAGCGGCCGGCTGCAGCGCTGCTCTTATGAACAGCGCTTTTTTGACGGCTCACGCAGAAGTCATCGATTATCGGGCACAGCTGGAAATCTACAAACAGCTTCCTGTCGACACCAACGGCGTTGATAACTGGCCTCAGGGTCCGGTCGTGTCGGCAAAATCCGCCATTTTGATGGATGCCGATACGGGAGCCGTCCTGTATTCCAAAAACATCCACGAGAAGCTATATCCCGCCAGTACCACAAAGATACTGACCGCCTATATCGCCCGGCAGAAAAGCGGGCTTGACGATATGGTGGAATATTCCTCCGAAGCAGTCAACAGCATCGACTGGCGCAGCGATTCCAATATCGGTATCAAGGCCGGGGAAGCCATAACAATGGAACAGTCCCTTTACGGCCTTCTCGTCGGCTCTGCCAGCGAATGCGGCAACGCCATCGGCGAGCATATCAGCGGCAATGTGGATGACTTTATACAGCTGATGAACGAAACAGCCAAAAACCTCGGCTGTACCGAAACCCACTTCGTGAATACAAACGGCAAACACGATGAAGAGCATTATACCTCAACCCATGACCTTGCACTCATCGCACAGCAGTTTTTTGCAGACGAAGTGCTTTGCAAAATGTCCAGCACCCGCAGCTACACGATTCCTGCGTCACCCACGCTTTCGAAGGAGCTTATCCCCAACAGTAAAAACAACCTCCTGCCGGGCAAAGCATACGCCTATGAATATCTGGTCGGCAGCAAGACCGGTTACACACCTCATGCGCGCTCCAACCTTGTTTCCTGCGCGGAAAAAGACGGATTAAAACTCATCTGCGTCGTGATGGCGGATGAATCCCCTGAACAGTTTAAGGATACCGTCAGCCTTTTTGATTACGGCTTCAGCAATTTTTCATCCGTGCACGCAGTCCAGGAGGATACCACCTATAACGTGGGACGCGGCGGGCTTTTTTCTGCCGGAGGACAGCAGGCCGCCCAGATACTTTCCATTGACCCGGACGCGAAGGTGACTCTTCCTGCCACTGTTGAATTTGCAGACCTGACTTCCGAGCTCACCTATGACGGCAACGGTGCCGGACAGGCTGCTGTTATTCACTATTCCTACAACGGTCAGACGCTCGGGACTGCACCTATTCTGTTTCAGGATGTGGCTGCCTTCGATTTAACCACCCAGCCCCTGACGGAAGAGGAAGCTGCCGCTCTTGCCTCCCAAACGACTCAGGATACCGCTGGTGCAGCTGTATTCTCAGCTTTGGGGACAGACTCCGGCGAAAACAGTACACAGGACGGCAGTGAAACCGTCGCCCCCGGCGAGACAGCCTCCGAAGAAGAGAGTGCTCTTCCTGAAAGCAGCGCTCCCGCCCCCTCCGAAGCGGTCCGTCCCTCCGTTGCAATACCCGGCGGAAATGTAATTTTTTTAAATATCAAAAATATCCTCATCGTTATAGGCGCAATTTCCGCCATTGCCATCGCTGCACTCGTTATCCGCTCCGTCGTTGTCTCCCGCAGACGCAACCGCAGAAGACAGGCTATCATGAAACGGCGCAGGGAAAACCGCGGAAAGGAAATTATCAATTTCGATAAATATATCGATCCGAATCTGTAAACTATCCAAAAAACTTCCATAAAAAAGGGAGATGGCGTAAAAACTGCGCCTCTCCCTTTTTTAACAAATTCTTTTCTTTTTTTGCAACATATCTCTCCCGCCGTTCGTTATCTATGCAGAAAGGGGGCGAAACCTTTGTGGGAAGAGCTTTATGAAGACTATTTCAAAGAACTGGTAAGTTACGGCACGCGTATGTGCGGCAGCAGGGAGCTGTCTGAAGACCTTGCCCAGGAAACCTTTATAAAGGCAATGATGCACGCTGCCGCCATAGAGGACCTGTCCCCCGCCAAGCGGAGGGCATGGTTGTACCGTACTTTCAAAAACCTCTTCTTCGACCGCTATCGGCGGACCATTCTGGAAAACAACTACATAAACAATCTTTCGTCTGAATTTTCTGAAGACGAACGGATACAGGAGGTTGAAAATGCGATGCTCTTACAGACTGTCAGCCCTACGGACCGCGCGATGTTCCAGCTCCGCTATTTTGACGGCTATACCGCGGAGGAGATTGCCCGGATGATGAATCTTCCATCCGGAACGGTTCGCTCACGACTGTCCCGCTGCCGCAAATTTTTAAAAGAACAGCTCAATTTTAAAGGAGGAAAATGATATGGCTAAAAAATTGACCATCAACTGTGCAAACTGCGACGCCAGAAAAGTACAGGAGGAAAACTATTCTCACTACGAACAGATAACTATCAACTGCGCCACCATCCTGACCAGCCCTGCCGGAAAGGCAGTGCTGAGCAGACTTCCCTTTACCCTCAACTGCGCCAATGTAATGGAGCTTGAAGATGATGTGGATTTCCGCACGGTCAACGGCAGCAGCGAGATCAAAAGCGGAGATGCCGTCCCTCAGCAAAAATTCTATCTGGCTGTCAACGGCCAGCTCACGCTCGGTCCCGATACTCAAAAACAGCTTGAAAAATGCGTTGGCATGACGATAAACGGATCGCTGGTCTGCCCCGAAAGCGTCTACACCGCTCTCCCTGCGGTAAAAGTCAACGGTTCAACTACCTGCTATCCTGATAACGCCATTGTACTCAAGCGCAGCGCAGTCATCGACAGATTGTTTACACTTCGCGCCAAAAACAGCCTGTACTGGTCCGGCAGGCGCATGATCATGGTAGATCCGGAATTAAATGCGGAAGCTCTGAGAAATAAAGGCGCCTCCTTCAGCGCCGGAGAAATCATCATTGCCCGGTCCAAAGTTGAATCCCTTATCGACCTCATCGACGAAAAGGCTGAAATCATCATCGTTCCCGATGATACCGCCGTCATAATGGATGATATCACGCTGGACGATACAGCCCTTCGGCGCTTCGGCAGCAGCCTGTATGTCATCGGAGACGTGACCGTTCCCGAAAATGCAGACATGCTGGACCGGCTGACCTATCTGAACATCCGCGGAGACGCACTGGTCGCACCGGAGCACAAAGAAAAATTCCTTGAAACAGTAACTGAAATCTCCGGCGAAGTAAAATCCATAAGGCCCAGAGGCGCTGTACTGGAGGACAAACCTTTTGTCAAAATCACCCGCTGGATACTGGAGCAGCAGCCTCTGGGCATCGACGTCAGGGACTGCGGCATCGTAAAAATCTCCGATGATATTCCCAGAGAGCTCATCGTGGAACGGCTCCATCTGGAAGACTGCGGCATCATTAAATGCAGCAAAGAACTGGAGGACGCCGTCAGTATGGTCTGTGAAGATACCGCGCATATATGCACAACAGACGGCGATGACGACATGGGAATCGGTAATATGATAAAAAATGCCCTGGGTGGTATCAATAATGCTCTGGACACAAAAATCATCAACGCCGCCGATTATATCCTGTAATATCATCAAATCTATCCTTATCTGACAACGCTATAAGCTGCAGGAGCCGCAGACTTCTCTTTTTTAAGTCTGCGGCTCCTGTATCATTTTTTATCCTATCCCCTGTGCCGGTGCTCTCTCCGGAGCTCCCGGACATGCTCTTTTCTCCCCAGTATCTGTTCCCGTTCCTCTTCGCTGATGAACTTTGTTGTCTTGACAGCGTAGACCATATCGTTCTCCGCCTTTTTGATGCGTATTTTCCCTTTCATCCATCCATGCTTGTCACAATAGGAAAGACTGTAATAGTGCCTGCCGTTCGGCGTAAACCAGCGCACCTTCCGGCGCAGGTTTTTGTGGCACAGATAGCAGCGGGTCGAAATAACCTCCCTGTCCGCCATCAGCTCTTCCTTATCCGCAAACGGTCGGGAAATATATTTTGCATAATCATCAAATACGACATGCACCTCATCGCGGTGGCTTTTCGGGAGCACGAACGTGTCATATGAAAATCTCTGCAGGGCGACCGGATCTTTTATCATCTGGAGCACCCTCGCCGTATACCATGCGTCGCTGAGCGCCCGATGGAACGCCCCGTCCTTTTCGATATTTAAAAAATCCACCGCATATTCCAGACTGCGCCTGCTCTTCTGGTCCTCATACGCTATCGAAAAAAGCTTCTGGATATCATAAAAACGCACTGGTCCGGTTCCCAGCGGCTCCATACCAAAGAAACGCATATTGCGCTGCAGCTCCGTTAAATCCTGCGGTCCCCATGTGCCAAACATAAAATCCGTCCCGCACCATTTCAAAAAGTCGCCCGCGACCTCCGTAAATTTTCTTTTTCCCTGCAGCTCCTCCATATGTATCCCTATCAGCCGCTCCGTCACAGAATGCATTTCCTCATATACCTGCGGACAGATCAGTTCCTGAAACGTATCTATGATCTCCATGCGGCTGTTCAGTTTTACTGCCCCTATCTCGATGATTTCAAAGGTCAGCAGCCTGCTGCGGGCGTCCCGGTTATCAGACGCCTGATTCCATTCCAGATCCAGAACTACATAATCCATTGATAGTACCTCCGCCTACAACGATATCTCCATCATACAGAACGACCGACTGTCCCTTTGTGATAGCCCGCTGAGGTTCGTCAAATACCAGATGTATCCCATCCTTTCCAACCGGCTCTGCATTCGCCCACTGTTCCTTATGACGATAGCGCACCTTCGCCTTTACCCTGAGCGTCCCTGCCGGAACATCGCCGCCTATCCAGCAGAAATCGTTTGCCGTCAGCTCCTTTGACCAAAGCTCTGCATCCCTGCCGAGTATGACTCTGTTATTTGCCACATCTATGCGCTGCACATACATCGGCTCTTTTAATGCCAGTCCGAGGCCTTTGCGCTGCCCTACCGTATAATGGATGATTCCCTTATGCTGGCCGAGCACATGTCCCTCCCGGTCCACGAAATCGCCCGGCAAAAAGGTCTTGCCCGTATAACGCTGTATGAATCCGGCATAATCCCCGTCCGGAACAAAACAGATATCCTGACTGTCATGCTTGCGGGCATTCACAAACCCTTCCGCCTCCGCGATTTCCCGTATCTCAGGCTTTCTCATGCCGCCCAGCGGAAACTTCAGATGTGCCAGCTGCTCCTGACTCAGATTGTAGAGAACATAGCTCTGGTCCTTATTTTCGTCAATCCCTTTTTTCAGGAAAAAACGTCCGTCACACTCCTCTATCCGCGCATAATGTCCCGTCACGACATAGTCGCATTCCAGCTCCCTTGCCCGACGCAACAGCTTGTCAAATTTCATATAACGATTACAGTCGATACACGGGTTCGGCGTGCAGCCGTTTTCGTAGGCGCATACGAACCGGTCCATGACCTGTGTTCCGAAATCCTCCGTAAAATTGAATACAAAATAAGGCATCCCGAGTGCTCTCGCCACACTGCGCGCATCTTCCACATCTTCCAGGGAACAGCATGTTCCGCCCTTTCGTTCGCAGGTATCCTCTCCCGCAAAAAGGCGCATCGTCACGCCCATACAATCATATCCGTCACGCTTCATCAGCCATGCCGCAACGCTGGAATCCACGCCGCCGCTCATGGCTATCATCGCTTTTTTCATGTAAGCTATCCTCCGTTTTTCCGCCCTGTCTGTTTTACATTATGAGCGATTGCCGCCGCCCTGTCAATTCCTGCAAAACAACCGTTTTCCCGCAAAGATCACGATCAGACATAACACGCCGACCAGCACGATCGTGCCTCCGGGCTTTAAGCCAAGATAAAATGCCGCAAACAATCCTATCGTCATAAACAGGATATCCAGGATCACCGCTATCAAAACCGTCTGTCTGTAATTTTTTCCAAACTGCATCGCGCACGCGACCGGCACTACCATCATGGACGATACCATCAGTGCACCGACCGTCCGCGCAGCGACAGATACCGTCACCGCTATCATGACCGTAAATACAAAATTCACCGCGCTCACCGGCACACCAGCCAGACGCGCGCTCCTTTCGTCCAGCGAGATATAGAAAAATTCCTTGTAGAGCAAAATAAAAACCCCGAGGACCACGGCTGCCACACCGACCACCGTATACATTTCCACATCGCTTATCGCCACAATGCTTCCGAATAAAAAACTGTTAAAATTCGCAGAATTCCCGACAAATCCCGACAGCACGCCGGCCAGTCCGATACCTGCCGACATGATGATGGAAATCGACATTTCCGAGTAGCGCGGAAGCCTGCGGCGCACCGCCTCTATCCCAAGGGATGCCGCCACACATGCCGCAGCAGCTCCGGCCACCGGATTCACACCAAGGATCAGCCCTGCCGCAACGCCGGCCAGGGACGTATGGGAAAGGGCATCCCCTATCATCGAAAGGCGTTTGCACACCACTACCATCCCTACACAGGGAATGACCGCCGCCAGTAAAATGCCGACGACAAACGCCCTCTGCATAAACATATATTCAAAAATCCGCATTTTTGCTCCCTTCCCTTTCTTCCTGCGCCGTCCCGTTTTTCCGGTACATTTTTCCGTCCTCCAAAATCCACACATCCTGCGCGTAACGCGCTGCCCGCTTTGCGTCGTGCGTTACCATTAAAATGGATATTTTCTGCTTTTCATGGATTTTTTTCAGGAGCTGATAAAAACTCTCCGCATTTTTTTCATCGAGGGCTGATGTTGGTTCATCCAGCACCAGAAGCTTCGGCTCGTTCACAAGCGCCCGCGCCAGCAGGATGCGCTGCTGCTGCCCGCCGGAAAGATTTCCTATCAACCGTTTTTCAAACTCCTCCATCCCGACGAGCTCCAGCGCCCGCCTCACCTGCGCCTTCTCCTTTTTGCCCGCAAATCTGAAAAGTCCGATGCGGCGGTACAGATTTGCCTGCACTATCTCCTCCACAGACGCCGGGAAATCCTCCCAGCCCGTCATCCCGTTCTGAGCCGCATAGCTTATCTGCTGCCAGTCCTTAAATCCGCGGACATCCTGCCCGAATATCTCTATCTTCCCGTTTTCCGCCGTCAGCTCTCCTAACAGCAGCCTTAAAAACGTGCTCTTTCCCGCGCCGTTTTCTCCCAGAAGCAGTCCAAAATGCCCTTCCGGCAGAGAAAACCCTATCTTTTCCAGCACCTGTTCCTTTCCATAGGAAAAGTCCAGATTTTCGATTCTGATGGCTTCCATGCTGTCCTCCCGTCTTTTATTTGATGTCGTTTCAGCCGTGATATCCGGTTTTCAGCCGTTCTCGCCTTCCAAGGAAAGGAGCAGCTGTTCCAGATTTTTTTCCATCACGCTGAAATAGTCCTCTCCTGCCTCCAGCTCCTCGCCGCTCAAACCTTCCAGCGGACTCAGCGCCAGCAATCGGATTCCCGTCTCCGCCGCTACGGTCTCGGCTGTTTTAGAACCTGACAGTTCCTCAAAAAATACCGCCCGTATCTGATTTTCCCGGACGAAATCGATGATATCCGCCATTCTTTTAGGATTCGGTTCCTGATCCGGTGAAAGCCCGTCTATCCCCACCTGCTCCAGACCGTATGCGCTGCACAGATAGCCGTATGCTTCATGGGCAGTCACAATCTGCCGCCCGGCAAAATCCGCCAACGCCTCCCGGTACTTCCTGTCCAGTTCCTCCGCCGCCTTCGCCCATTTGTCATAATTGGCTTCATAATAGGCGCCGTTATCCGGGTCTGCCTGTACGAAAGCATTTTTGATATTTTCCATTTCAAGCTTCGCATTGTGCGGGGCGAGCCACACATGCGGATCGTACCCTCCGTGGCTGTGGCTGTGCCCTTCATGGTCATGCTCTTCTTCTGCATGAAGCTTTACTCCCTGCGACGCCTCTACGACCAGAAGCTCTTTATTTTCCAGGCTTTCCGTCACATCCTCCGCCCAGTGCTCCATTCCCGCTCCGTTATAAATAAAGACGTCCGCACGCTCCAGCCCGGTGATATCCGTCGTTGACGGCTCCCAGTCGTGAGGCTCCGTCCCGGTCGGGACCATACAGGTGATATCTGCCCTGTCGCCGCCTATCTTTTCCGCAAAATCCGCCATCGTATAAAAGCTCGCCATCACCCGGAGTTTTCCTTCGGCGCTGTCCGCGTTCTCCTCCTGCCGAGCCTGCCCGTTCAGTCCTGTGTTAAAAATTTGTGTATCAAAATCCTGGCTGCTTCCGCACCCGGCTGCAGAAAATATCAGCGCCGCCGAAAAGAGCATTGCCGCCGCTCTTTTTTCACAGTTTTTCATAAAATCCCTTCCGTTCTGCTTTTCCGGCATCCGCTGCAATAGCCATACAGTATCATGTGCCTGCCGTCCAGCTCAAAATCATGCTCTGCCCGGATATGCTCCGAAAACCCGTCCAGCTGCCTGCATTCCAGCGGGATCATCTTTCCGCACATGAGGCATACCAGCCGCCCGAGGCTTCCCGGCTTTAATTCCCCCACATACCGAAACTGCGCGCTCGCCCCGTCTACCGCAGGTATCTTGATGACCTCCCGCTGCTCCGTCAGCCTGTCCAGCGCCCGGTACACCGTCGTCTGCCCCACATGCAGCCCGTCCGCCTTCAGACAATCCATACACTGTTCTGCCGTTAAAAATCTTCCGCTGTGTTTTTTTAAGCATTCCCGAATCAGCTCCTGCTGTTTCGTCCTGTATCTTACACGTTCCGCCATGACTTTCTCCCAATACCCGATTACGATTAAAATTGAAAACGATTTTCATTTTATTTATTATAAATATCTGTGCTGAAATGTCAAGTCCGCATTTTTTGCAGCGGAAATTTGCCGCATATACAGTCGTCTTCCCCGGCAGCGAAAGCAAAAAACAAACAGGGACATCTGTAATCTGCAGATGCCCCTGTTCAAAACTTGTCGGCTCTTCGACCTTTTCAGTTTATTCCTTTATATTCCTCTTCAATATCACAAACAGCATCACAAGCGCCGCTGTCGCCAAAATATGGGCGATGCCGGCAAAGCCGGAAATCATCCCGTTCATGCCGGAGGAAAGCTCTGTCCCCAGCACTTCAAGGACGCCTCTTACAACGAGCATGACCGCCATAAACGGAACTGCGATATTGTACAGCACAAAAAATCTGCCGAACAGCTTATCCTTCAAAATCCCCTGCCAGCGTCCTGCAAGCAGCGTGACGATTAGCCAGAAAAACATGCCGAGCATAAACAGGTGCGCGTGTACCTTTCCGAGCGCCGTCTCTCCCACATAGCCGTTAAATTTTGTGAATTCCCTGTAAAAAACGCCTCCTGCCAGCGCGGCAGCCATATAGACCATAGAAGTATTTATCAGTTTTTTCATCTTTTCAGTCCCTTTCCTTTTTCATCGCATTATATCCGATGAGGACAGTCCATACATATGCGCATGTCTTCGGTATCATCAGCATCCCGAGCATCGGAACCTTATCCGCAAACAGAACGACCGGCAGATAAAAGCCAAAGCTTATCACGATCGTCAGCCACATATTGCGAAACGCCCTGTCATTTTTCTCTCTCGCACTCTTATAAAAAAGCACGATTATCAAAAGTCCGAGCACCGTAAACGGGATGTTCCTGTAAATTCCCCAGGAAAGCGGTGCGTCTGCGCTCGTCCACATATTTTGCGGGAAAAAGCACAGCACGATACGCGCGGCAGCCAGCCCGTAAACCGCTGCTGTCAGCCCCTTCTGCCCGGAAACCTGATAACGCAGCCTCCACACATAATACAGCAGCACATAAAATGCCGTCATCGTAATGGATGTGATGAATTTTCCTATGCCCAGCGCCACCGTATAGTTCTCCAGCCCGGTCGTACACAGCGCGAACGCCCTCGGAACGAGGTGGAACGCGTCTCCCGCTCCCAGCACGACCGCCATGATCCCGAACAGCTTGAACTGCCTGTTCCCGCCGCATTTTAAAATCATGGTAATCCCCAATGCGATCACCCCGACAAGGTAGATCGCGTCAAATAATGTTTCTCCTATTGCCTGCATCGCAAGTTCCTCCTTTGTAAATAGTCTGACGTATCATCTCCAGCAGCGCTTCACAGCTTTGTCCTTTCCTCAGAAAAATCGAAAGCATCAGCTCAAACACATATCCGGCAAATACCTCTTCGGAAAAAATCTCCCCGAACACGCCCTCGCGTATGTTTTCATCCTGCCTTAGCGCATCGACAAGTCTTCCTTCCAGCGCTGACAGGTACCTGGTCATCGCCTCTTTCCCTTTTTTTCTGTCCGATGAAGCAAAACTCAGGGCATGTACCGTAAAAAATCCGGGATATCTTTCATTTCCATCCCGTATCGTCCCAAAAAGCACCGAGACACATTCCGTAAAGCTCCCAAACGCTTCCCTTTCATAAAAAGGTCTGAATATCTCTTCCCAGACACTTCCGATCGCTGCCGAGAGCAGCTCCGCCTTTGACGGGAAATAATTATAGATAGAACCGACCGCAACGCCGCACGCCTCCGCAATAGCCCGCATGCTCAATGATGCAATGCCTTTTTCCAACACCAGCCTCCGGCTGACATCCATTATCTCTTCTTTTGATGTAACTACCTTATTCATGATCCCTCCTCCAAATTGAACGCTGTTCACTTTAAATATAAACGCTGTTTTTCAATCTGTCAATGTTCTTTCTTCCGTACATGCCTGTTTCTCCTTGCCCCTTTCCATTTACCCGTGATACAATACCGAAAAATGTCTTTCAGGAGGTCTTATGATTTCATCACCCAATATCGCATCCAACTATTCCGAAGCCGGCGTCCGCAAGGCTTCCCTCTCTGCTTTAAACCTGCTGCTCCTCGGCTTTTTTGCGGGAATGTTCATCGCCCTCGCAGGGGCTGCTTCCTCTATCGGCAGCGCCATGTTTGAAAATCCGTCGGCAGCAAAGCTTGTTTCTTCCATTATCTTCCCCGCGGGGCTTGCCATGGTAGTCCTCACAGGAAGCGAGCTTTTTACGGGCAACAGCCTTATGATCATCTCTCTTCTTGATAAGAAGATAGGGTTTCCGGGTCTTCTGAAAAATTTCATACTGGTATATCTCGGAAACTTCCTTGGTTCGCTCCTCGTATCGTCCATTTTTGTATACAGCCACACCACGGACATGTTCAATGCCGGACTCGCCCAGAACCTTCTTTCCACCGCGGCGGCTAAAACATCCCTGACCTTTTCCGACGCATTTCTGCGCGCCATCCTGTGCAACGTCCTCGTCTGTATCGCCGTGTGGATGACAATGAGCGCCGAGCGTGTTTCCGGCAAGATCGCCGCGCTCTACCCGCCTATCATGGTTTTTGTACTCTGCGGCTTCGAGCACTGCGTCGCCAACATGTTCTATATCCCGACCGGTCTTTTCATTCAGGCGGAATACGGTCTTGCCGCAGAAGGGCTTACATGGGTAAACTTCATTTTCAAAAACCTCGTTCCCGTCACCCTCGGAAACCTTGTGGGCGGCATGGCTATCGTCGGCGCAGGCTACTGGTTCCTCTACCGGAATCCTAAAAACTGACCAAAAGTGCATATCATAAAAAAATCGCTGAAGCCCGAAAAGGCCTCAGCGATTTTTTCATTTATACTGCGGCATCCGTACTCCCCTGCCGCTTATTTACTTTTCACATACGTGTTCAGCTCATGAACGCAGTATTCATTATAAGGATAACGATCTGTCGTCACATAACCTGCCGGTGCATCGATAAGCTGCGGAATCCGGTTTACGATAGTTGCGCAGGTCATCTCTACCGTTGCAGGACGGTTCACGGAAATCGTCGTTTCCGGCTCTCCGATAAACGTCCAGTCATTTCTGTCAAATTCATCCGGTGCAAATACCTTTCCTACGCACTCGGTCACAAGCGTGATGCCTTCTTCCGTCTTCGTCGTAACGACCGCGCGCATACCAGTCGGGTCTCCCGCCTTGATAGTCGCATTCAGCGTCGTGGAGAAAAGGTCCTCGGAATGAGATGTCGGATAGCATTTCTGTGTCTGCGAGGTGATATGCAGATTCATCTTGCTGCACAGCCAGCCGTTCTGATTCCACATATAAGACGGAACGTACTGCCCGCTTTCTATCAGCTCTTTCAGCTCCGCTTCCGGCATGTTGTTGATATTCGCAACCTCCTGCTCAAACCGCTCCTTCGTAAAGCCCGCTCCGTGTCCCTCTGCCAGAGCGATACCGTAATCTTCTACATTATACCAACTGCTTCCGTGTATTTCCGTAATCTTAAAGGAAGAGCCCGCAAGATTTGTTACCATCGTTCCCCATACCAAGTCGCAGTAGCCAACGCCCGTCAGCGTACAATTCCCCTGTTTTGCCAGCTCATCCAGCTTCCTTGTCAGCGCCGGAGAAGAATTCCACGGATACAGAGCCTCCTCACATGTCGTGATCGCATTGATTCCATACTTTGCACAAATAGTAAAGATGTCCTCCAGCTCCGCCACCGTACTTCTCGTTGCGATGATACATACATCCGGCTTTAATGCGCCAAGCGCTTCCTCCGCCTCACCGGCAGGCAATATCTTCACTCCGGTTTCCGGATATCCTTCTCCGACGATTTCCGCAGCATCTCTGCCATACAGCGCCGGATTCATATCAAAGGCTGCGACAAGCGACGCCCCCTTCTCTATCGCATAGCGAATCAGATATTTCCCCATCTTACCGCATCCATACTGTGCAAACGTAATCTTTCTGTCCATACAGATACCTCCTTCTGAAAAGTCCCCCTGTCCCCCGACAGGGCCCCGTTTTTTTTGATGATTTCATTTTACACCTTATACCATGTATAAAGTCAACATCCTTTTCCGGCGGGCGTTTCCCTGTTATAATATAAACGATATCCGAATATTGGGATGGATTGTGGGAGCGTAAAACGCGAAACAATCCATAGATATCGCAGTTGGGGGCTTTTGCCCCCAACATCATATAAATAAAAAACCGTCACTCATCATTATGCCCATGGAGAAAAGAAATATGAAAGATTCGCTTTTCAGGATAGGAGAAATGGCTGCGATGAACCACGTCAGCACTCAGACGCTCAGACTTTATGCAAAAATCAAGCTTTTGGAACCGGAATATCTGGATCCGGAAACCGGGTATCGATATTATACGCTGGAACAGTGCGCCAAGCTGGATCTCATCCGCGCGCTTAAAAGCTGCTGCCTCCCGTTGGAACGCATCCGTGAAATACTGGAGCTTTCCTCCGAACAGCTTCTCCTGCAGGCTCTGGAAGAACAGACCGCAGCCCTCGGTGATGAGATATACCGCCTGTCCGTCAGCCGCAGCGGCCTTCTCCGCATCCAGCGAAACCTGCAGATTTTAAGCTCCCTTCCGCCTTTAGGTCAGGTATTTTTTGAATATATCCCGGAACGGAAGATAGATGTTCAGCAGACCGGCTTTGACTTTTTCGCATTGGGATATGAAGGATATGAAAATATGCTCCGCCACATGCAGAATTATCTGTATGAAAATCAGCTCCCGCCCTCTTATTTTATCAACGTGGGGACGCTTATGAAAAAGGAGCATTTTATAAATGGAAACTATATCTCTCATTCTGCTTTTATTTTTGTGGACGAGTTATATCCCGAAACAGACAGCAGCCAAACGCTCCCGCAAGGCACTTATATGTCCATTGTCTCTGACGATACTTCCCTTGAACCGGAGTATGCCAGAAAGCTGTATCAGGAAATCGTCCGTCAGGATATGGTCCCTTGCGGCGATTATGTCTGCGAAGTCCTTTCCAAATTCCCAATGGACCATTCCGGACAGATGACCTATAAGATTCAGGTTCCGGTTCAGCGCGCCCGCCAAACATCCCGGCGCTGAACTCATCCCTCCGCTGTTATGTACAAATAAGCGTTTCCTTTTTTGCCCGTTCTTTCGAGTACGGAAAGCTCATTTAAGATATGACATACCACTCCAGCCGTTTCCTTGCGGATATGGGCTGCCTTTCCGAACTGCGCCGATGTAAACGGCTCCTCCAGCCCGTACGGGACGAGCTGCATGTAATCCTGAGGGCAGGTCAGCTCCACTTCTTCTTCGATGGAAAGGGGTATCCGGTCGAAACGGCTGGCTCCCCTCTTCCGGTCGTGGCTCCAGCCGTTTAACAGTTTATATTCTTCCATATTCAAAAGCACGAGACGGATACTGAGCTTTGGGTCCTTCAGATAGCTTTTGATTTTATAAAGCTCCCGAAATGCGAGATACGGGCTGCCTGTCAGGGGGGATTTTCTTCCGCCAGAAATCTCCCCCGTTTCTTCATCCACCCAGTAAACCAGCTTTTTATAGGGTATCGGATAGACTATCGTAACCGGATAAAGCGGCAAGAAACGCGCCAGCTTTGTCCGCATTTTATCAAAGCTCCTCGTCTGTATCTCCACGATCCGCTCCCCGTCAAAAATATCCGCCACGCAGCCTGCCACCGCGCGTTCGTGAAGGCTCTCATCCGGGGCATAGTAATGCTTTAAAACCGCATGAACCGTTTTTTCTGACAGCGTGCCTATCCCTGCCCGCTCCCTGTCTTTTCCAATTATTTTTTCCCGCGCTGCCTCAAAGCGGTCCGCTTCTTCTTCAGTCAACACCTTTCCTCCCGGACAGGGTCCGCTTTCCCCTGTTTCCAGACGTCCTTCGCACAGTTCCGTATTTCGTCAATGGAATATAAAGAGCCTGTCGCACAGATTACATCATCCGCTCCTGCGGCAGACAGAATATATTCCACCCCTTCCCTGATCGTGGAAAAAGCCCGTACCGTAACATTGCTCTCTTTCTGAATCCTTTCCGACATCTCCCTGCTGTCCACCGCCTTGTCCGACGGAGGCATTACCACAGCGATCTCCTGTGCCGCCGTCTCTATCATACGAAGCATTTCTGTCACATCCTTTGTAGAAAGCATTCCTATCAGAAACCGCACCTTTTTCTCCGGAAAATAGCAGCAAAGACTTTCCTTCATCGCACGGATTCCGTCAGGATTGTGAGAGCCATCCAATATGAAGACAGGGTCCTTATGGATGATTTCAAACCTGCCCGGCCAATATACCTGCTCCATTCCCTTTCTGGCATCCTTCGATGAAATATTCCAGCCCTTTTCCTGTAAGATCCGCACTGTTTCCACCACAACCGCCGCATTTTTCACCTGATATATGCCCGGAAGAGACAACGCCACATCCTCAAAGCCTCCGTAGCTGAACAGCTCGCGGCCAAAGCCGAGCGTGCGATATACGATTTTTTCCGGCCTGCTCACCGTCAGCGGCGCGTTTTTTTCGCAGCAGAGCTTTTTCAGGACAGGCATAACGGCTTTGTTTGAGCCGTCCACTACCACCGGGCACCCGTCCTTGATGATTCCGCCTTTTTCAAATGCTATCTTCTCCAGCGTATCACCCAGCTCCTTTGTGTGGTCCAGCCCTATCGAGGTAATTACGGATACCTCCGGCGACTCTATCACGTTGGTCGAATCGAGCCGTCCGCCCATGCCGACCTCCAGAACCACGATATCGCATGCTTTTTCCCGGAAATAGAGCATTCCCATCGCCGTCATTATCTCAAAGACTGTCGGCGCATCCTCCATCGCCTCTGCCGCCTCCCGCACCCTGTCTGCGAGCCGGGCAAAATCTTCGTCGCCTATCTCCGCCCCGTTCAGCATAATCCTGTCGTTAAAGCGCACCAGATGCGGAGACACATACAGACCCGTCCGGTATCCGGACAGCGTCAGTATTTTGGACAGGCAGGCGCTGACCGATCCCTTGCCGTTCGTGCCCGCCACATGGATAAATTTCAGCCCTCTGTGGGGATTTCCCAAAAGCTCCAGCAGCCTGGTGCTCCTGACGATTCCTTTTCCCGTGCCGCTCCATTGGCGGGAATCTATCCAAGATATAGCTTGTTCATATGTCATATGTTCTGCTCCTGTTCTGCGACCATATTATAAAACTGATACACGCTCATGCGGCATCCGTATTCCATCCGGATTTCTGTAAATGATGTCCCAGCCATCCTGAGATACTTCACAGCCTTTGACATTCGTAAACTTCCAATCCACTTATTTCTCCCTCTATTGCCTGAGCCTGTCGTATATACAAACTTATACTACTCTCACATTCTATCATAGCGCCTGATTCCCAACAAGCACGGATGTGAGGAATAAATGAATTTCATTATCCGGTTATCCGATACCTGAAACAGCTCCTTTACTTTGATATCGATATCAATCAAGGTAAAAAATAAATAGCTTCCCCAAACTGCATATGATAAAATATAACGATAAATCGAAGCTTAACGGGAAACCGCACATCAGAAATGGTCTGCTCCGCTAAAACAATACGGGCGCAGATAAAATGACGGAAGCATGGAGGTCACAATGAACATTAGAAAAGCAGAAGAAAAAGACATCCCAAGAATTATTGAACTATTAGGACAGGTATTGCAGATTCATGCAGATATAAGACCTGATATTTTTATTCCCGGTACGACAAAATATACCGTATGCGAATTGAGGGAGCTTTTGAAAAATGAAGCAAAGCCGGTTTACGTTGCGATAAACGAAGCAGACGTATGCCTGGGATATGCCTTCTGTCAGTTGAAGGAACAGCCGTTTTCAAACAATATGATACAATTCAGGTCATTGTTTATAGATGATTTATGTATTGATAAACACGCGCGCGGGCAGCATATCGGGGAATGTCTGTTTGAATATGTAAAACAGGAAGCAAAGAAACTGGGATGCTATGAAGTGACATTAAACGTATGGACCGGAAATACCTCGGCAGAGAAATTTTATGAAAAAATGGGGATGAAAACAAAGGAACGACAGATGGAATATATTTTGTAATCGTACGGATAACCGTTATCCACATATTCTTTGATGCTCTCCGTCAGATTCCTGTGCAGGCTCTCCATCGGGCCGTTTTCCACAGCCTTTCCAAAATAGCTTTCCGTCATGAAATTCACATTTTTGTTGAATACGATGCCGAGCGCATTTCCCAGATTGTAATGCTCTCCATTCCACACAAGAAGCCGTTTTCCCTGTTCATTTTCCCAGAAATAAGGCTTCTGATTCTGATACAGCGGATACATACCGTGATGCGTGTGGATATTTGTATACAAAAACTCGATTCCGTTATCTATCAGAACATCCCTTTCTCCCAGAGAGATACCGTTGATATCCGCATTCATCGCCGTCTTTAAGTCCACGCCGTTCGCCTTACAGATATCCACCATTTCCGCCGTCTTCCGATTCAGATATCCACAGTCCGCAAGGTCATTAAAATTCAGATACGTGGCGGAAAGCCCGATATTCCCGCGTTTTACAAGATTAAAGAAATCCACCTTTTCCACAGGGGACGCTATCTTTAAAAACTGCTCTACACAATACCATGTCTCGCAGTTCCACTTTAAATCCCTGCGGCAGTCTCCCTTTTCAATGCCTTCTTTCATCAGGGCAACCGCTGTGCGAATGTTGTGCGCCTGATTATAGATGACCTGCTCCTGCAAGTCCGTATATCCTACATCTGTGTGGGAATGATGTATGATATAAACTTCTTTGATAGCCATTCTTTTTTTCTCCTTCTTATGATAAAATATTTTTCAGTTACAGACCAGGTTCCGACATTGGAGATTTTTATGAACGAAACTGCCTTTATCATACAAAACCGGCTGCGGGAGGCCACTGTCAGTCTGGAACGCGCCGTCTATATGCGCGAACATCTATGAACATTTCCTTTTTCACGCTCAGTGTAGCACCGAATATTTCGCTTGAACATACGATTTTTTTCGGAAAATATATAAAATCATACGTCTAAAGCAAGGAGGAAACATCATGTGTACAGCAGCGACTTATCAGACAAAAGACCTTTATTTCGGCAGAACCTTAGACTATCTGTTTTCCTACGGGGAGGAGGTCGTCATCACCCCCCGCAGCTATCCCTTTTCCTTCCGGCATATGCCCGCCATGGATAGTCATTTTGCCCTCATCGGAATGGCGTGCGTAATGAACGATTACCCGCTCTATTATGATGCCGTCAATGAAAAAGGGCTCTGCATCGCAGGGCTGAATTTCCCCAAAAATGCCGTTTATCAGACTCCTGTTCCAGGCAAGACAAATCTCGCCCAGTTTGAGCTCATTCCGTGGCTTCTGGGACAGTTTTCCACCGTTTCTGAAGTACGTAAGGCTCTTTCCTCTCTCGTTCTGACTAACGATGCTTTTTGCGGACAGCTTCCTCCGACACCCCTGCACTGGATAATTGCGGACGCTTCCGAAGCGATCACTGTGGAATCCGTTGCAGACGGGCTCAAGGTTTACGATAATCCGGTCGGCATTCTTACCAATAACCCGCCCTTTGACCGGCAGCTGTTCAATCTGAACAATTATATGAACCTGTCTCCGAAGCAGCCCTGCAACCGCTTTTCCGAACAGCTTCCTCTTTCCACCTACTGCCTCGGTATGGGCGGACTCGGGCTTCCCGGCGACCTTTCCTCCATGTCCCGTTTTGTTCGCGCAGCCTTTACCAAAATGAACTCCGTTTCCGGTGATTCCGAGGAAGAAAGCGTAAGCCAGTTCTTCCATATTTTAGGGTCTGTAGACCAGCAAAGAGGATGCTCGGAGGATGAAAACGGCAAATATGAGATAACGCTCTACACCTCCTGCTGCAATGCGGCGACCGGAACTTACTACTATACTACCTACAATAATCATCAGATTACGGCAGTGGACATGCACCGGGTGGATTTGGATTCAGCAGACTTAAAACGGTATCCGCTTGAAGATAAGGAACAGATTCTTTTCCGGAATTGAACGAAATCTTTCACGAAAGAGAGGACACTCTATGCTTCAGGAACTTCTTCATTTTCATGGCACCTGGCGTACCTACCAGCAGCGCGTTCTGGACCGTTTTGATAAATACGGTAGCGATAAAAAAATCCATGTAGTCGCCGCCCCCGGCTCCGGAAAAACAACGCTTGGTATCGAGCTCGTGCGACGTCTCGACGCTGCCGCTCTCATCCTTGCGCCGACTATCACAATACGGGAACAATGGGCCGACAGGATACGGGAATCTTTTTTGCCGCAGGACGACAGCCGGGAGGATGCAGCTGTTCCGGTTTCATCTTCCGACACAGCCATTCCGCTCCTTTCGCAGGATTTAAAAAATCCCGGTCTCATCACCATCGCTACCTATCAGGCGCTCCACAGCGCCATGAACCGTATCAGCGGCGTGCTGGAGGAGGACGACGAGCTGCACACCTCCGAAACGGTAGACTATTCGGATTTTGACCTCGTGAAAAAATTTCAGGAACAGAAGCTTTCCACCCTCTGTCTCGATGAATGCCATCATCTGCGCAGCGAATGGTGGAAGGCGCTGGAACAGTTTAAGTCCTCCTTTCCGCAGATTTTTACGGTTGCTCTGACCGCGACTCCCCCTTATGATTCCACGCCCGCCATGTGGACGCGCTACATGGACATGTGCGGCGGTATCGACGAAGAGATAACCGTTCCCGAGCTTGTAAAGGACGGAACGCTCTGTCCCCATCAGGATTACGTCTATTTCAACTACCCGACAAAGGCGGAGCTGGAACGTCTCGATGTTTTTAACGCCGACGTCAGGGATGTCATGGACACGCTCTTAACCGATGAAACCTTTTTGCAGGCAGTACAGGGACACGCCCTCCTCGCTCCCGAAAGCAGCGATGAAAAAATCCTCGATTCCCCGGCGTACTTTTCCTCCCTGCTCATTTTTCTGGCGGCAAAGGGCGTTCCCTGCCCGAAACGCTTCCAGACACTGCTGGGCTTTCGCCGTCTGGAAGAGCTTTCCCCCAAATGGCTCGAGCTTTTGATGCAGGGCTTTTTCTTCGACGATGCAGATTCTTTCCCGGTGGATACCGTTTACCGTGAACAGCTCCTTCATCTGTTCAAATCGAAGGGACTTATTGAAAAGCGCAAAGTCCTGCTTCAGCAAAATCCCGCCCTGGAAAAAATGATGGTTAATTCCATGGGAAAATGCGACAGCATCCGCGAAATCACCTTTGCGGAATATGAATCCATGCACAGCAGTCTGCGCCTGCTCATTCTGACCGACTATATTCGAAAAGAGTATGAAAGCGCTCTCGGGGACGAATCCAAAAATGTCGACCAGCTCGGCGTACTGCCGTTTTTTGAACAGCTTCGGCGTCATGCCGCCCGTACGGACTGTGGCATCCGTTTTGCCGTGCTGTGCGGTTCTGTCGTCATCATCCCTGCAGAAGCCAAAAATGCCCTCCTCTCCATCGCCGACGAACCGGAGCGCATCAGCTTTTCTTCCGCCGGGCTTCTGACAGATTATGTAAAGGTAAATATTTCCGGCGACCGGCATTTTATGACGGGACTTGTCAGCCGGCTTTTTGCGCAAGGATATTTTCAGGCTCTCATCGGCACCAAATCCCTGCTCGGAGAAGGCTGGGATTCGCCATGCATCAACGCCCTCATCCTTGCAAGCTTCGTAGGCTCTTACATGCTGAGCAACCAGATGCGGGGCCGCGCCATCCGCATTTTTAAAGACGACCCGGAGAAAACGAGCAATATCTGGCATTTGGTCTGCGTCCGTCCGCGCAAAAATATGCTCGACCCGTACGACATGGGCGACAGCGAAGATTTTGTCATGCTCAGCCGCCGCATGGAGCACTTCCTCGGACTTCATTACGAAAAGGATTCCATTGAAAACGGAATGGACAGGCTTTCCTTTGTCAAGTCTCCCTTTTCTCCGGACAATGTCAGGAAAATAAACTCCCGTATGCTCGATCTGTCCCGGCAGCGCAGCCTTTTAAAAGAACGCTGGGACCGCTCCCTCGCCGCATTCGACCGTATCGAAACGGTAGACGAAACCGGAGTACAGGACAAATTCATCCCGAACGTGCTCCTCTTCGACGCCATCCGAAACCTCATTATTTCGACCGTTGTGATGTCCATCGCCGCTATCCTTGCGGTCAGCCTCTGTATCCGTACCGGGAGCGGCTCTGTCATTGGACTCACATTCGGGCTTTTCTCCATCCTGTTCTTTTTCATCGAACGCCCGCTTTTCAAAAAGGTGTTCTCTCTCGGAACGCCGCTGGGACGACTCGAGCTGTTCGGTCAGGGCATCCGCAGCGCCCTGTCAAAAACCGGCCAGCTGGAAATGGAGGAAAGCCGCGTGGAAACCGAATCTGTCGGCACAATATACCAGATTTATCTGCTCGGCGGAACAGGACGCGACAAGTCGCTCTTTGCCAAATGCGTATTTGAATTTTTCGAGGTCATTGACAACCAGCGTTATCTGCTCTACAAGCCCTCCCGGAAAAATAAGCTGGACGGCTGTTTTGTCATACCGGAGTGCTTTTCCAAACGCCGCGAGGATGCGGATATTTTTGCCAGAGAAATGGAACGCTTTATCGGAAAGTATGATGTTGTCTATACCCGAAATGCCGAAGGCCGCAAAATCCTTTTGAACGCGCGCGTGACGGCGCTCGCCAACAAGGAACAGCGGTGTATTTCCCGCCGGAAGGTGAAGGGAGCGCTGGAATAAAGCTGAAATAAAATATGCCGCAGGACCATTTTTCACGATGATCCTGCGGCACTTCTTTACCCGTTTTTTTCTTTTTTCTTCTTTTTCCCCTTTGGCTGCGGCGCAAAAAACGCCGCATAATCCTGCTTTATCTGCTCTGCATCATGCGACAGCAGCGCATACACTCTTTCCCGCTCCGAATCGCATCCGGGAAAAAGCTCCTGAAATCTCTGTCCGACCTGTTCCATCCTGTTTTTGAGTATCAGCGGCGTCGAAATCCCCGTAAGCTCCTGTTCCACCGTTTCAAACTCAGGATGAAAATAAACGTCGAGCGGAATCTTTGTCTTGGCAATCTGACCGTTCAGATACAAAACCTTCACCGTGCTGTCGCCGTTTCCTCTCTCGACCCCTGTCTTCAGCGCCAGCTTTCTGGAAAAGAGCCGTCCGTTTATCACCATCCAGTTACGACTTCGATAGATACGCACATACCTGTCCATATCCTTATCCTGAAAAACCATCCGTTCAAACCGCTCCCCCTCCATCAGCTCTTCCAGCTGCCTTTTCGTCAGGATACCGTTCAAAACCGGCGCGCAGTGATATGGATTTCCCACGTACTTTTTTATTCTCTTAAAAAATACGGTTACCAGCACCGCGATGAAGCACAGGAAAAATACCATTTGCCCATCCATCGCGAGCGCTCCCGCCGCCATCAGCCAGACGGCTCTCAAAAGCAGGAACACGCCAAAGCCCCACAGCCCGAGGAGCAGAAGCTTTTTAAGCGGATAAAAATGAATCCATTCTATAAGATGCATCAGCTGCTTTCCGCTCCGTTCCCCTTTCTGTTCAAGCCCCCGCGCAAGCAGTATATTCAAAAGAGGCGGAATCCATGCAATCCCGAACAGCACTCCAAAGCTTACGAACACACTGACGATTCCCGCAATCCCCAAATCCCGATAGGCGTCCAGAAAGAACACCGCCAGAAACGGCGCAAATGCCAGCAATATCAGCGGGAACGTCATCTTTTTGCGCCACATCCAGATTTTCATATCGTTCAAAGCGGAATTGAAGCAGAGCGCAAAAATGAGCGATGAGCTGAGGCAGCCGGACAGCCAGACCTTCATGTCTCCCCTCTGCATGACGCGCACTTTTTTCTGCATGCCCTCTGCCCCGCTCAGTCCCGCATATACATACAGCGCGAAAATCAACGCGGAAACGACCGCACCGATGATTTTTAAAACTGTTTTTCCCGACAGTTTTCGCTTTTCCTCCATACGCCCCTAGTCCTCCTCCGGAAGATGGATGTCCGCCATCCTGATTCCGAACACACTGTTTCTGAGACAAAGTATCAGCGGTTCGTTTTCCACATGCTTTCCGAGGGAAAGCGTCTGCTGCCCGTCCATCATATACATCCGGTACATATCCTCGCTGACGTACAGCTCGGTTTCCCTCCCGTCATCCAGCCGTACCGTCAGATAATATTCCTCATCGCCATCTTCTTCCCTTATGTCAGAGCCCGTTATCTGCGCTTCCGAATGCTCCGCCTTTCCGCAGAGCGCCAGATTCATCCCATAGGATACTCCCCAGCCGATGCACAGCGCAAACAGCATCAGCATGACAAGCCCGCCCTTCCGCAGCCATTTCGGCGTCCGCAAAAATAAAATCCCCATCAGCAATGCCATGACCGTCAGGTCCAGGCACAGCATTTTCCCGCTGTCCACCACCTGCAGTACGATTCTTTCATATGTGGAAAACACCTCAAGACTCCACAGACCAAGCAGGCACGGAATCACCGGCGTGATGTAGATATATCTCTCCTTCCGCTTCTTTCCCTCCGTTTCCGGCTTCTCTGCCACCACGATGCCCGGAAAGAGCACATAACACAAATACAAAAGAAGCGGCGAAAACGCCATGACGAAGATACTCTTTTTCATCCCGAACTCTGCCGAAAAAAACAACGGCAGGATACCTCCCGCGACCGCCAGAAGTCCGGCTGCCGTCACCCCCGCCCGGATAACCCTGATATGTTTGGGCGCGGGCTGTTGTTCCTGTTTTTTCCATTCCTGCGTTTCGACTGTATCGGTTGTTTTTTTCCGCCTTCCCTTCGTTTCAGGTAGGGCAATTTCTGTCCCCCGCCGGATGAGCCATCCGGTCAGCAGCTCCGAATCATCCATATTATCTTCAAACCGGAAAAGCACCTTTTTATCGGCATTTTTCGCGCAAAGAGAACCAGACAGACCGACAGACACCTTCCGTATCTCCTGCGCCGAAAAGGTGCGGCGTCTGCCAAAGCTCGTCACCGCCGTCACATTCCCGTTCCGATACGCCGCTATACTGCGGTTCCTGTAGGCCAGCTCCATCCAGATGCCTGCGACGACGCATAATATCCCCATCGCTGCACACACAGCCCTGCCCTCCGCATCATCTGTCAGAAATAGCCCTGCACCGATACAGAACGGCAGTCCGACTGCAAAAAAGATTCCTCCCAGCCACGATATGACCCGGCTTTCCCGTACCCATACCTCCGGCGTATCCTCCTCTGCCAGCCGTGCGGTCGGACAGAGCATTGTCATAATCCCCAACGCCGACAGCAGCCCGTTAAATCCGGTCTCCCATAAGCTGAGCCTTCCTCCTCCCAGCGCTGACAGCGCGAGCATCATCAAAGCTCCCGCTGCCGCCAATATTCCTCCGTAAATGACTGCCCGTTTCCGGCTTCTTTCTTTTCCCTGTTCCATCTCCCTGTTTCCCGCCCTTCCTTTTTGCAAGTATTCAAAAGTTTTTCTGATTATGCCTTTAAACCGAGGATATCACATATTTCTTCCGCCCTCAATCAGTTTATAACTAAAAAAACTGCCGTCAGATCTCGTCTGACGGCAGTAATAAAGTTCTGTTTTTACATAAACATTACGGTATGGCAGGTAAATACAGATGCCACCTGGAAGAATGCCATAAGGCATCCTGCCGTAATACCCGGGATATACGGGTTATTGCAGTACTTGTTCATTCTTCTCATAAACAATACTGCAACCGGGAATACCGGAATCGCATTGATCATATAGGTGAAGGTAAAGGTTGAACCGAAGATATTCGGCTGAACACCGCTGTTCATAAACAGATAATAACCAATCACCGTAATCGCAAATGCCGGAATAAAGTTCATAAAGGCGAAGAACAGATCATTTGCCCATGTAGGCTCTTTCCCGATTTTTGAATAGTATGCCGAATTAATTGCAATACTTACCGCAATACCAAACAGCAGGTAGAACGGCAGATAAATGAAGAACAGATACATATGATCAAGAGGGATATCTCTGATTCCCCAAAGATATACTCTTAAATCCATCTGGAACACATAGGATGCCAGATAAACAACCACTAAAACACTCGCTACAGCGATCAGCGCCAGTAAGATTGATTTTAAAAGCTTCTTAAAGCTGATTGCAACGCCCCAATCCTTTAAGGTTGCTCCCTGTTTCTTTCCATACAGGAAATAAGAAACAAAAGAGGTAATGAGCATAAACAGGCCGTTTGCCAGAGCCCATAATGCAAAAATATTGGAAACCTGCTGCGGGAGCTGCGGGATAACAAAATATCCAAGCCCGTTTGCAAAAATCAGAGAAATGCTGACGAAAGCAAATACGCAGTTCAGGATTGTAAGTCCCCAGAACCAGATTTTTCCGGTCTTATCCGGAGCCGGTCTTAATGCTTTTCCTTCTTCTGCCGCAAGTTCACTGAAGAATTTTGCCTTCACCAAAACTGCAACAACAAAGATTCCGATTGCCAGTGCGCCAAACAGTCCCAGAATGGAGAAAATCTGATATGCATTTGCAATCTGAGCGGAGCCAATGATATAATTGGGAGCTTCCAGCGTATCCTGGAAAAAGTCTGTAACAGCACAGATTGCTTTGTCACCACCCTGTGCATAAGGATGAATTACTTTCGCTTCATAGATACGACGGATGGAATCCTCAGATGTATAAGTATGTCCCGGAAGAACCTTCTCTCCCTCAAACTCTGTAGGATCTGCTCCAAAGCTTACAAACGATTTTGCTTCATTGCTGCTCAAAAAGCCCTGCGCGGAAACAGGCGCTCCGTTTTCATCAAAGCTGCTGAAGTAAACGTGGTCATAATCAGAATAGAATACACCTACGCTTCTGTCGCCATAAACATTTGTCCAGTTTCCTTCACGATCCTTAAAGGTAGGGTTGCTGGATGCCAGAAATACAGAATCGATCAGCGGATTCTCACTCATGTTATCAAGCTCAATACTGATGTTGGTAGCATTTCCGCCCATGGAATGTCCTGCAAGACCAATGCGGTCCGTATCAACATAATCAAGACCTGCCATGTATTTTACTGCCGCATAAACGCCATATCCATCTGCGCCCGGGTCCATAAAAAATGTTTCAAAAGGTGTAATGTCAGACCCGCCGTGATTCAGCATATCAGGCGTTACAACAACATAACCGCGTCTGGACAATTCTATTGCATACTGTGTATAGCACTCTTTTGTTGTGGAAAGTCCATGTGCGAAAACAACGGCAGGTGCCTTTGTTTCTGCTGTTGCACTGTCCGGCTTGTAAATTCTCAGACTTACCGTATCGCCCGATGTGGTTGTCGTTGTGGTTGTGGTTACTTTAACCGAGAAAAAATTCGTCATGACCGTATATGCGCCGATAAGGCTCACAAACGTCATCACAAGGGCTATGATCAGCCCTAGTTTTGCACTGAGTTTCTTTTTCATTTTCCCTTCCTTTTCTTTGTGCTTTTTTTTATTTACATCGTATTGATGATACCCTTTTCACAGCGTTTTTGATATACCTTTTTTGCTTTACTTATGTCACTTTTTTGCTTTTTCTTTAAATATGTTGTATAATAAAGCAAAACATAAACTATCCTCATACAATTTTACTAATCGTCATCTTCAAAAGGAGGTCCGTTTTGCATTTAGAAATAGAAACGATCCATCATCCGCAGATCAGCAACATGAATCTTTCCATAACGGATATCAGCTATAAGGCTCCCCACCTTCATCCCGAGATCGAATTGGTCCTGGTTTTGAAAGGCAGTCCTTTTTTTAACATTGACGGCAATCTCATGCAATTTCCAGAAAAAAGTATTATCCTGCTCAACAGCAACGAACTTCATGAGATCACTTCAGAAGAACAGCCCTCTACGCTTCTTCATCTGCATATCCTTTCCGACTATTTCGAAGGATATTTTCCGCAGATGAAATTTATCCATTTTGATGAAAACAAAATCGTAAGCCAGAATCAGCAGCTGTTCATTTATACTTTCTGTAAACTGTTAAAAACCTATGTCCTTCAGGAACCTTATTATCAGATTCAATGCAGCAGCCTGATCAACATCATGCTGTATGATATCCTCAAGCACTGCGCTTATTATGAAATGTATGGCATCAAATTAAAAACCACCGCGAAACGAAGCCAGCAGATTTCTGAAATCATCCGTTATATCGAAGAACATTTTGCAGAAAAGATCACGCTCACAGATTTGTCCGAGTATCTGAATCTGTCAGTCTCGTATCTTTCCCATTTTATCCAGGATAATCTGCATCGTTCTTTCAGCGAATATCTGACCTATACAAGATACCTCAATGCCAAGTCGCTGATGATGAAAGGAGAAACATCCCTCACCGACATATGTTATAACTGCGGTTTTTCCAGCTATCGCTATATGAGCAATGCCTTTAAAAAATATTCCAACGATACCCCCAGAGAATTTAAGCAGAAAATGTCTGCCAACCAGCTTTCCTGCAGCCGAAAGGGGGCCGCGATCAGTTATCCTCCCGAGCAGATGCTCGAGATAATCACCCGATTTATGACCGACAATGCCCTCAACGAATTTCAAATCTGATTTTTTTATGAAAAGGAGATACCTATGACAAAGCTTCCCTACAACCGCGGACTTTCCTGGATACTTCTGAGAAATATCCGCAAACGCAAATATACGGTCGAACAGATCGCGCAGATGCACGCCGTCCTGAAAAAACAACAGGCCGACAAAAATACCGGATTTATCCGCGCTGCCATCACCCTCGCAGTCTGCGTCCTTATCGTAATGATTTTTTCCATCATATCCGACTCCGGACAGGGGCTTCCGGTCATACCGCTCCTGGGCGCGCTCGCCGCGTCTGCCTGTATCGTCCTTCTGTATCTGCGCGTAAACTTTGCAGACAAGGAAAAACGACAGTTTTCCCGCGCCCTTGAAAAAGGTTATCCGGAACTTGTCGAAAAATACGGCCGTGATTCCTTTCAATCCTGATTCCAAAACCGGCCTCTTTTCAGATTGATTTACACTGGCAAAAAGGAGATTTTGATTATGAACCACTGGCAACTTACGGGCATTACCGCCTCAGTCCTGCTGCTTCTTTCCGGCTGCGCTGCGCCGTCCCCTTCCACGGAAACCGAAGCTTTGGCAGAGTCTGTCATTGCTTCCGAACAATCCGAAAGCGCTTTGGAAGATCCGTCTTCGAATTTTACGGAATCTGCTCTGCCGGCTGTCCCCAAAATCACTTCTCAGCCTGACACAGTGCCCTCCGGCATGGTTCTGTATTCCTCCCTGCCCCTTTTTCTGGAGGAAAACGAATGGGAGCTTCAGATGTTTGTCCCCGAAGGCTCTTTGGACGGTCAGACACTGATGCTTGACGACAACTGTCATTTTTATATCCGGGCTGTATCCGGAGATGATTCCTACGTCTTTCTGGATGAACATATCCAATTGGGCGTCCCGGAAGCCGATATCTGGACTGATACCGGGAACAATCTGCACATCGTCCTCCGGGATATCCGTACTGCCGGCTGCCGAATCACCGATTATGTATACAATCCTGCCGAAAACAGCTTTTCAGGAACTGTCCTCCTCGCAGAGGATGGTATCAATTTCCTGGGAACGCTGCGCTAAGTGACCCGGTCACAGATATTTTTTCACAAAACGCCTAAAATAAATACAAACAATATCAAATAAAATAAAAGGAGGTTTCCTATGAGATTAAAAAATAAAGTTGCTGTCATCACAGGTGGAAGCAGAGGAATCGGCTTTGCTACCGCAGACAGATTTTTAACAGAAGGCGCTGTGGTTATCATCACTGCCAGCCGTCCCGATTCTGCACAAAAAGGCGCCGACCGTCTCAAGGAGCTCCATCCGGGCGCATCTGTGGAAGGAATCAGTCCGGATCTGAGCAGCCTTGAAAATGTACGCGCCGCATTTGGCGATATTGTATCCAGATACGGTCGTATCGACATTCTCGTCAATAACGCGGGCGTTTCGGAAAGTACCCCGTTTACAGAATATACAGAAGAAGCTTTTGATAAGGTCATGGACCTCAATGTAAAAGGCGTTTTCAACGCAACCAAAGCCGCAAGTGAATTTATGATCGATCAGGGCAGCGGCGTAGTGCTTTCCACTTCTTCAATGGTCAGCATCTACGGACAGCCCAGCGGCATCGCTTATCCGGCTTCCAAATTTGCTGTAAACGGGCTGACCGTTTCCCTTGCGCGGGAATTGGGACCGAAAGGTATCCGTGTCAATGCGGTCGCTCCCGGCATCACAGAAACTGACATGATGAAAGCTGTTCCGAAAGAAATCATCGATCCCATGATCCGGCAGATTCCCCTGCGCCGTCTCGGACAGCCCGAGGACATCGCAAATGCCTTTGTTTTTCTGGCGTCCGATGAAGCATCCTATATCACAGGCGTTGTCCTCAGCGTAGACGGAATGGCAAGGACCTGACGCATTGATCCGAGCAAAAAAAGAGAAGCCTGCGACGCGCTCCCTTCCGCCGCAGGCTTCTCTTTTCACGATATCCTGTCTTTTATTTGCATTCTTCCTGCTTTTTCCTGCAATATGCCCGAATGGCTCTGTCAGCAAACTCTGCCGTCCCTTTTCCTCCCGCGCGGTCAATATTTTCCGTAAATTCCCCGCCTGCGGCATACATTGTCCCGAGAGAAAGCAGAATGTCATCATAACCGTTCCCTCCCTTGTCCTCTGAGGATAAACTGAGTATAAACTATGACGCGGCGTCAGGGTCAACCCCTTTTTTAACTTTTCCCCCGACTGAGGGTATCTGTTACCAACTGAGGGTATACTTTTTTGCGGCGCTGAAATATAATGATATCAGAGTCAAAAAAGGAGGAAGCCCTATGGACGAGAGACTTCGCAGACAGCTTGAATTTATCGTCGAGATAGACAAAGAAAAAAATATATTCCGCCAGACGCATCTGAGCGGGCACGGACGCAATGAAAATGACGCGGAGCACGCGTGGCATATGGCAATCATGGCATACCTTCTGCAGGAATATTCCAATGAAAAAATAGATGTGGCAAAGGTCATGCTCATGTGCCTCATCCACGACGTCGTGGAGATAGAAGCGGGCGATACCTATGCCTATGACGAGGAAGCCAAAAAGACTCAGAAGGCGCGCGAAGACGCCGCAAAAGAAAAGATATATTCCATGCTCCCTGACGACCAGAAGCTTTCCCTGACTGCGCTTTTTGATGAATTTGAAGCCGGTGAAACGCCGGAGGCGCGCTTTGCCCGTGCGATGGACAATCTGCAGCCTCTCCTGCTCAATCACAGCAACGGCGGCTCTGACTGGCTGGAGCACCATGTAAGTGCGAAACAGGTTTATGAGCGCCAGCAGCGCACCCGATACGGCTCCGAAAAGCTCTTTGAGGTCACTGACCGTATCCTGCAGGAAAATATCCAAAAGGGAGCACTCAAAAAATAGAACAAAAAAACTCAAAAAAACAGAACAAAAAAAACAGGTTGCAAAATCTTTTTCCCTGTGTTATGCTTTGCCTGCAAAGCGAAGAAATCTTTTGAAAGCGAGGTGAGATCATGGACGGCAGTAGTTGTAGTCGAAGTACGGGCACTGGTTTCATATATTGTCAGAAAGCAAACGGCTACATACCGTTCATGTTCTGACCGCTTTTTCATACCAATATATGACACCATTGTCTGTTCTCCAAACTGCGCTGCACCATCACAGGACGGGTGAAGCGCGAATGCGGTTATCATGACAATGGTTTTTTTCTGTCTTTTTTCAGCCGCATTCTGCCCTTTTCCCGCCTTTACATCACAACCAGTAGAGGAGGAACAAACATGAATGCAAAAATCTTAATCCGTAACAAATCCATTTTTTCCACACATGATACCGAATACAGAAAGAAACTTGATCTCGGACACGAGCCCGCTGTTCTGACCGCTGCGGAAGATCTCTATGAGCCCGTTGAAAAAAGTGTTGCAAAGCGTCTTCCCTGGCTGATCATTCTTCTTGGTCTCGGCCTTGTCGTTTCCAGCGTTGTCGGCATTTTTGAAAACGTAGTAGCGAGCCTTCCTATCATCATTGTTTTCCAGTCGCTCGTACTGGATATGGCAGGAAATGTCGGGACTCAGTCTCTCGCTGTGACCATCCGCGTCCTTATGGACGAAACTGTCAGCCGCCGCCAGAAGCTGCAGCTGATCATAAAGGAAACCCGGGTTGGCTTTTTAAACGGACTGATCCTTGGCAGCCTCTCCTTTCTCTTTATCGGGCTGTACCTTATGCTTTTAAAAGGACAGACGCCGCTTTTCTCCTTCGCGGTATCCTTCTGTACAGGTGTTGCCCTGCTCACGGCGATGTTCCTTTCAAGCCTGTCCGGAACTATCATTCCGCTCCTTTTTAAAAAATGCCATATCGACCCGGCTGTCGCATCCGGCCCTCTCATCACGACCGTCAACGACCTGTTCGCAGTCGTGACCTACTATGGGATGGCATGGCTTTTGCTCATCGGAGTCCTCGGGCTTGCATGATTGCCGGCAGTTATCGTCATTTTTACCATAAAAATGATGTTTTTCAAAAAATAATTGACAAAATGCCTCGGAAATGATATTTTTAATCAAAATCATGCGGGAGGTATCGCTATGCAGTATTATGTAAATGCCTTTAAGAACTATGTAAATTTTCAGGGAAGAGCAAGACGTAAAGAATACTGGATGTTCGCTTTATTCAGCTTTATCGTCAGCACAGTCATCGCAATCGTTGCGATGCTTATCCGTTTCCCCTTGCTGTCGGACATCTATGCTCTCGCCGTGCTGTGTCCGACCGTAGCGCTGATCGTACGCCGGCTGCATGATATCGGCAAAGGCTGGATATGGATTCTGATAGGTCTTATCCCCATTATCGGTCAGATATGGCTCATCGTCCTGATGTGCATGGACAGCCAGCCCGGCTCCAACGAGTTTGGCCCCAATCCCAAGGGATTATAAAAACTGAATACTTTGAGCTTTGGCAGAGTCGTAAGCATCGCCTTATGGCTCTGTTTTTTTATACGCACTTGCGCGCAGCGAAATTGTGGCTGATGCGACCGCGCTCAACGCGGAGTGTGCGCCCTGTCGCACTCTTTTATCTATGTCCGGAAGCGGAAGTTCACAGATTTTTCACAAAAAAATTAGCACTCACCTCTTTTTTTTAATGTGCAGATTTTGTCTATCTTCATCAACCTTCATAGATGGCTTAAATAAAGCATTCTTTGTAAATTAAGTCTTTCATCTGATTTCATCAAAAATCGTCTTTTTTTTTAAATTGGTGTCAAAATTGGCGTCATTTTTCTATTTTATTGAACCCTTTTATTCTGAATATCATTTGTAATTTGAATAGAATTTCCACATACATTTCAACTTAATTTAAAACATAAACTCTTGATAGATGTTGACACCCAAAATAAAGCAGTATTAATATAAAAGATGTAATGATGTATATCTATGAGGAGGAAAAAACAACATGAGTAACAACAAAAAAGGCATCTTTGTTGCCTTGGGGATTGTTTTGGTTGTTGGAATTGGACTAAGCACCTTTTTGGTTCTGAATCAAAAAAAGACTGTTCCGGTATCTGTACAGCCAGAATCTACTTCTATTGCAGAAACAGAAAGCAGTCTGGAGACAGAAACAAAGTCAGTCACCATCGAGCCGGAAACAATTCTGGAATCAGCTTCGGAAAGTGAAACAGTAACGGAACAGGAAACAGTTGTAGAAAGTGAAGAAACCTCTGCTCCAGAAGTAATTTCTACCCCTGCTTCCGCCCCTATGCCTATCCCTGAACCAAACACAACGCCAGCTGATAATACAACATCCCAGAGTCAGGATGGAACAGATAACACGGCGATACCACCACAACCTCCTGCAAATACAGGCAGTTCAACAGACCAGACGAACACAGGAACAGCAACACAGACACCTCCAGTAAACACAACACCTCCAGCAAATAACAACACAGGTACAGATGGGGAAATGACACAGCAGGAAATTGATGATTTCTTCTCTGGAGCCACAGGCGGTTACAAAGAAACACCACTCCATACTGATGGGTCATCTCTCGGATTGCATTAAGTATACAGATGTATTTATGACTGAACTTTTTATAGATGAAAGTCTTTTTTATTTATCCAAAGTTAACGTAATAACATCCTTATTTAGAAAGGAACTTCAAAAATAATATGAACATGAAAAACAAATACACAAAAATAGGCTGTATTATCCTGTTTATCATCTGCGTTATAGGAGTCATCCTTACAGCAAAATACAACAAAGCTGAGCCAGTCATGGCTACGCCGGAGACAACCGAAACGCAAGAGTCCATTGCAGAAAGCACCTCTGTGCCTAAAACGGAATCTGAAATAGAATCTACAGAAGAATCCATTACAGAGACAGAAACTGATTTAGAAACGGCTGTCACAGAAACAGAGGAAGCCTTGTATACAGTAATCCCGATTGACCCTGTGAAGTTATATGCGACAGCGAATGTAAACATGAGGGACTTACCGGATGTAAGTGGAAACAAAATAGGTTCATTAAGTTACGGTGAGGAAGTAACAGCAACAGGGACAGTAAAAAAGTTTAATGGGATAGCGTGTTATTGGTTAGAGGTAAGGACATCGAAAGGTTTAACAGGTTTTGTAAATGGTGGCTATCTTGTAGAGGAACGTCCCAACACCAACACCAGTCAGTCAGGTCAGACCAGTCAGACAGGTAACAGTCAGACAGGTAACGGTCAAACAGGTCAGACAGGTAACAGTCAGACAGGTAACAGTCAGACAGACAACAGCAACAGTGGTTTAACAGACCAGACGAACACAGGAACAGCAACACAGACACCTCCAGTAAACACAACACCTCCAGTAAATAACAACACAGGAGCAGATGGGGAAATGACACAGCAGGAAATTGATGATTTCTTCTCTGGTTTCGATAAACCATTAGAAGAAAAACGACCTACAGGTCCTTCGTTAGGACTTCATTAAAATGGTAAGAAAGATGTACCAGAAGAAAAATCAAAGTTTATATGGGTGTGGCGTAAAGCCTTTTTTATTTAACTTGAATAAACGAACAAAGCACACTATAAAAAAATGCTTGACCACTACAACCATCTGATCGAAAATAATAATGGAGAAAAAACTTTAACAGAGACTGATGTAAAATATAAAATCTGTTGCCTTGGAAGTAAGTTCCAGCTTGGTTATGGACAGAAAATAACGGTTGAATTTAACGGCAAGACTTATGGAGGAAAAATGCACAAGATTTCAACCGGAAGGATTGACGGTCTTTCAGGACTTTACAATGAAGCTAAATTTGAAGCCGGAGACCGTTTTAAAGTCGAATACAAATATGATGACCGGAAAGTAATCCTAACAAAACTCTCATAAAGTTAAAAATCAAATTACATACCTGTTTTTTAATGCCGGGGATGCTGCTTGTGCATCTCCGGTATTTTTTGTCTGTCCGTGCTGGAAAGTATCCCCTCCTGCCACGTCGTAAACGCCCCATTCCCGCCTCAAAAACCGGAGGGGCGCAGTCGTGCCGGAGGACGAAGCCGCGGCGCAAGCGGAGCGGCAGAGCGGCTAGGAGGGAGGCGCGCGTCGCGCACCGATCCGACAGGATGGGAGTCCGCGAGTATACTATTACCTCGCGGACATCATTTGCCCAACCGCCCACAAACCGCGTATTTATCAGCAATTTTTGGGACTTCCGATTTTCCCATTTCCCATTTTCGGAAAACTACTTTTTTGTATCTGAATTATCTTTTGTCATCCATTCCATAGTTTCTCGGTCGACAGTCATTATTACTTTTCCAGACCGAATCAAATTCTTTAATAAAGTCATCGTTTTTAAATGTGGCAATCCTAACGCCAAAATATTTATGTTCATATCAGTATCAGTACTTATCATATTAAAGTCCATATTCATACATTCTTCAACTATACCGCGGATTAAGTAGTACTTGTACAGTTGGCTTTCCTTTAAACCCGTCCGGTTTTGGATATGCTTTATTTTATCAAGAAGGACTTGCGGAATTTCAAAATCCACATGCCTTTTTTCAGATTCCTCCAGTAACCGTTCATCATCGTAAAAGTGTTCCTGAACCTCCATCCCTTTTTCATCATTAGCTATTTCTGTTTGAATAAGTATACCGTCTGAATCAAATCGATATGGCTTATCAGATATAAGTGCAGATGTCAGTATAGAATACTTCTTTAGTTCAACCCTTAAAAAACATTCAACCAGTTCTCCATAGCTGAGATAGGACGTACTCTTATATGCAACCATCTCACCTAAAAATTTATCGACTTCTGACAAGTTCTCTTCTGTATTCGATTCCTTTAACACCTTCTGTATTCTACGTATGTCATCATCTAACTTCTCCTTAACTTCTACAAACTTTTCATATAAATCAAAAGAAAGTGTCACAGATATTTTTTTCTTTTTTTGTTTTGGAATCCTTTTTGTTGGTTTATATCCATTTCCTAATAACTTTATTCCGTGATAGATTGCCATCCTTATAAAAGTTGCTTTATTGATCCCGTAGTATGTATGGATTTGATCCAGCCTGTCGATAACTCTTTCTGAAATAGAAAACGTCTGTTTGATAGCTTCCTTGCTATTGGTTTTTTGCCTTTGTCCCTCTCCACCTGCCATCCAAATTCACTCCTTTTTCCTAGAATAAATATCTACTTTTTCTTCTGTATTTTACCATGCCCCTCTAGACCACGTCCAGCCCCTTCTAAATCAGGTAAAATTTATTATATCAAGAACGCGGAATTGATAAAAAAAAGAAAGGAAAGGACAGATCATATGATAAAGAATTTTGAAAATAAAATCCATTTGGTTCTCATTCTTTGGAAGCTTCTCATGTCTCAGAAAATTTATAATGAAATTTTCATATTTTATGACATTGGTAAGCAAGGAGCAGAATTCTACAGAAAGAGCACCAAAGAAAACGGACTTACTGGAAAAACTGAAAAAGGAATCCCCTGTATTTATACATACAACGGATACCTGTGACATCATCGCATTCCAGACAGGAGAAATTCTGTTCCAGAAAATTGAAAAAATTGATTGGAATAAATATAGGAAGAGATATACAGCATTTTATGCAAACTGGATTATCCCGATCTTAATAAAAGAACTGGAGGATAACCAAAATGAAGCCATCTGCGGTTTTAACAACATGGATGCACAGGATGTGATTCTCCTTGCAGGGGAATCCCGGATTTCCCATAACGTAGATTCTAATATGGAAGATCATATCGAAATACATGTTGCCAGTGATGATGAAGATTTCTATGGAATCTTTTCAGTATCGGACAATACACAGGAAGCCGTTCACAAGGTTTTCTGCCAGCAACGGCACAAAATTATTCAAGGAGCATTGGATCAGCTGACCCCAGCCCAACGGGAAATGATCCAGAAATATTATTATGAAAAAAAATCCCTGACAAAGACTGCTGAGGAACTGGGAATTGCCCATTCCTCCGTTACAAGCCGCCATGATGGGGCATTAAAAAAACTGAAGATACTCCTGCAAAATCAACGCCATCAGCTGTTGATCTAAGAAAAAGCCAGCAACAGACAGAAAAAAATTAACTTTTTTTAGAAAGATACCGTGAAAATCCCCTCCTATAAATGGCTATATGAAGGGAACAGACAGTAGTTCTTCCAGCGGATTGAAAAAAATAAAAATTTTTTCAAAAGATACCGTGAAAATCCCCTCCTATAAATGGCTATATGAAGGGAACACAAGGGAGTTCAAACGGATTGAAAAAAAAATAAATTTTTTTCAAAAAGATACCGTGACCCCCCCCTCCTATAAATGGCTTTATGAAGGGAATAAAAAAGCCCATCCATAAAGCCCACCTAGGCGGGGCAAAAGGACGCTTCTTCATCCCTATCATCCGGGACAAGGATCATAGTTATCCTCGTCTTCCGGGGAAAGGAGGATTTTCACATGCCATCTATAGGATTTAAGGATTTTACCCTTTCCCAAACGCAAATTGTGGGAAAGAAAAAACCGGAAGTGACGGTTGAGCAAATCCGCATCAGGAACAAGGTTGACCCTGTCACAAGACGGCTGACAGAAGAGCAGGACGGTTATTCCGTTGACATTCTGACTGCCCGTGGCAAGCTCCAGACAGTAAAGCTCCCTGAGAGTGCTGTGGCAAAAGCTACATATCTTGAAATCCGGGAAGCCTTGGATCGCCATGACATCGTGACCGTTAATTTTGGGGCACAGGCTTCCACAATGCGCGGGACATGTTATGCGCTGAACACCAACGACGGTTCACTGCTGAAAGGCGTGTCCGTAACGGCAACGGAACTGAACATCGTTTCAATCACCCCGCCGGAAGTTGACCTTGATGACCTTATCATCATGGAGTAACCCGTAAACCCGGGGCAGGAAAACACTCCTGCCCCCTTTCAAAGAAGGAGGACAATGTTATGTCTAAATTCATTGAAAAATTAAAAGAAGGGACAAAAAAGACATTGTCCACGATTACAGGAAAGGCAAAAGACTACATGCGGGAACAGCAACAAGAAAGCATCCGTATGCAGAGGATACAGCAAAATGAAGCTGTGTACAACTTCATGTGCCGGATTCAATACGCATTGTTCACGGCATTCCATGGAAAAAATTATGGTCTTGCCCCCCTGCACACATGCGGAGGGATCAGGATTGTAAGGTACGCCATCATCAACCAGCGGTATATTTATTATTTTTCGATGGCAAAATCTTCCCCTGATGTCCTCCCGCCATATATATTGGCAAGCATCCGCAATAACATGAATACCGACCTGCATCAGGCAACCGTGATGCAACGGCAGGGATATTCCGTCATTCTCCCTCTCCTCGCAAACGGTATAGTCGTTGTGGACGTACAGGACAAGGGCGGACAGGATATTCTGATCGGCGTTATCTTGAAGTAAAAAACGGTCTGGGCTGGCAAAACATACGCCAGCCCTCCCTAGAAGGACAGACAATGGAACAAGAAAATAAACAGCCGAAAGCCGGGTATGACAGGCAACAGAAAGCCTATTTCCTGACACTTAACAACCCGGCAAAGAACGGCTATACCCATGAAAGGATCATAGAAATCATACACAGCCGCTTCCCAAACCGGATTTATTGGTGTATGTGTGATGAACAGGGGACGACTTATCACACGCATATCTATATCCTGCTCTCGAAAAAGAAACGCTGGTCTTCCGTCCAGAATGCTTTTGAGCATGGACATATTGAACCGGAAACAAAAGGAAACCCGCAGGAGTGCCGTGCATATATCCGCAAAGAAGGGGATAAGCACAAGGACAAGGCAGAAACCAACTTCCCTGATACATTTTATGAAGAAGGCACAATCCCGGAAATCTATATCTCTTCGGACAGGACGGAAATGCTGTTGCAGGCAGAGGAGCTTTTGGGGCGCGGTATGACCCCGGACGGAATCATGGAAAAGTCGATGGTCTTCCGGCAATATGAAAACCTGATCCGCCGCCAGTTCTATGCAAACCGCTTCCGGGAAACCCCGCCTATCCGGGAAGTCACGGTTATCTGGCATCTGGGGGCGAGCGGCTCGGGCAAGACCTATTCCTATGTAAAGCTCTGTGAGGAGCACGGGGATGAGAACGTATACTATGCAAGTGATTATTCCAACTCCTGCACAGCCCTGTTTGACGGCTATCAGGCACAGCCCTACCTTTTCCTGGACGAAGTGAAACCGGACAGCTTCCGGTATGGCTTCCTGCTCCAGCTCCTGCATGGATACCGCACACCGATCCATGCCAGATACAGTAATGTATACAGCTTATGGAAGCAGGTGGATATATCCAGCATCTACACGCCGGAAGAACTGTATAAAGGCATGGTTGATATCAGCGACCGATCCACGGACAGCCTCTATCAGCTTACAAGGCGTATTACAAGATACGTTTACCATTGGAAAACACTGGATCAGCAATTCCATTTTTTTGAAATCCCTGCGGAAGAATTTACAACCTATGGGGAACTTCAAAACCGTGCGGAAACCGGGCGGGAAGACGGCTTCCTTCCTGTAACCGGGGAAACCCCATTCCCATAATAAAAGGGGAGACAATACGATTTAACAGGAGATTTTAAACATGAGATTTAATTATATTTTACCGACTAATGCACAGAAAGGGGAAAAGGCAATCGTAACCAAAAATAGTGATGGAACTTATCGCGTCATAGCCTTTGACGGTGAAAAGACCGTTACCCATGAATCTCTCACGAGACAACAAGCTCAGCAAATCCCCGGCGTCAGCCCTGTTTATCTGGACAGTTTAGGCTGACTTACATCTCAGGCAAGGTCATCCTCTCCACATCCTTGTTTGCCCACGCTTAGCGTCTAAGCTGCCACGAAGCACTTGGAGGGTGTCTTTTAGCCTCCTAGTGCGACTGGCTGATACGTCATATATATCACATATTACCCCTCATATAAAAACTAATTCTAAAAGCAGAGTAATTAAAGTATGAATAAAACAATCAAACGCGTCACTTCCATCCCGCTGACTGTCGATACAGAAACCCTTTCCGGCATGCTTTCCTGCGGACTTTCTACCGCCCGCAAAATAGGAGAACAGGCTGGTGCAAAAATTGTGATCGGGCGCAGAGTCTTATATTCAGTAGAAAAAGTAAAGAACTATCTGGACTGTCTCTCCTCATAATTTTTATATGTCTCCCCTGTCCCTATATTCTGTGCTATAATCAGCTTAGACAAAATCTGCGCCATGAGAACAGAAAAAGGAGGGCTACAAAAGAAAGGATGATTTCTTATGGCAGTAAGCAGAAAAGACCCAAAAGGCAGAAAACTAAACGATGGCGAAAGCTGGCGTTCTGACGGACGGTATTGTTACAGATATACAGACCCGGCAACAGGCAAGCGTAACGCACTTTATGCCTCAGACCTTCCTCAGCTCCGCATCAAAGAAAAAAAACTTGAAAAAGATTTAGAAGACGGTCTTCTGACAGGTACAGCATCCCAGAAAATGACGCTCAACGCCCTGTTTGAATATTATCTGGAAACCCGTGTCCTGTCTGATACCACAAGAGTTAATTATACCCACTTGTGGAACAGGCGCGTGCGGGATGAAATTGGGATGATGAAAGTAGTCCTAATCCGTCCATCCCACATCAAAAGGTATTATGCCAAGCTTTCACAGGAAGGGTATGCACATGCCACAATTAAAAATCTCCATGGACTCATCCATCCTTCTCTGAAACTGGCGGTTGAGGATGACCTGATCCGTAAAAACCCGGCAGACTGCGCACTGGGAGACTATGGAAGGAAAACAGAAGAACGCAAGCCGCTGACTGTATCCCAGCAGGAAAGTCTTTTGGAGTTTGTAAAAAACAGTAATATATATAATGTTTATCATCCGATGCTGGTTATCATGTTAGAGACAGCGGTAAGATGCGGTGAACTGATCGGACTTACAAAACATGATATCGACTTCAAAGAAAAGACAGTTAGCATCGACCACCAGCTTATCTATAGAAACTGGGGAGATGGCTGTAATTTCCACATCACCCTGCCGAAAACAGATGCCGGAATCCGGATGATCCCGATGACAAATGCGGTTGCAAAGGCTTTTAAACAGCAACGTAAAATTAACCTCATGACCGCAAAGGATAAGAGCATAACCATTGACGGCTATTCCGGTTTCCTGTTTACAGCAAAATCCGGCAAGCCGCTAATGCCGGGAGCAGTAAATAACATTTTATATAATATCGTGGACGCATACAACAAAGCAGAACTGGAAAAAGCCAAAAAAGAACGCAGGAAAGCAAAACTGATGCCAAAATTTTCCGCACATGTCCTGCGCCATACCGCATGCACCAGAATGGCAGAAAAACGGATAGATATAAAAGTTCTTCAATATATCATGGGACATGCCAGTGCCGATGTGACAATGAATGTATATAACCACGTTGCTGACAGGGATAGAATTATCAGTGAAATCGCGCGTCTGGACTCCATAACTGGCTGAACAAGAAATAAAAAATTGGTGTCAAATTGGTGTCAAAACCGGAAAAATGGCAATTTTGAAAATTGTATGTATCCGAAAACCCAGTAAAATCAAGGCTTCACAGATTTTTCACAAAAAAATTAGCACTCACCTCTTTACATTGCTAATAATAGATGTTATATTATTTATAGAACAAAGGAACAAAAGAATTTCCGTATAGAACTTCCTCCTTTGTCCAATAACAATACAAACGCAGTTTCCCGCAAGGGACTTTTTAAAAGAATGGAGGAATGACTTATGTTACTGCCTAGACTTTGGGATGAGAATATTTTTGAAGATATGGACAATCTGATGAGATGGCCTGATGAGAGCGCTTTCTTTGGGAAAACCAATCCGCTCTATGGCAAGCATGGCAAAAACCTCATGAAAACAGATGTGAAAGAAAGCGATGATTCCTATGAGGTCGATATCGACCTGCCAGGCTTTAAGAAGGACGAGGTCAACGTTTCCCTTGAAAACGGATATTTGAGCATCAGCGCCGCCAAGGGGCTTGATAAGGATGAGACCGACAAAGAGACCGGAAAATATATCCGCCGGGAGCGTTATGCGGGCAGCCTTTCCAGAACATTTTATGTCGGCGAAGAGGTGGAGCCGGAAGATATCTCCGCCCGTTTTGAGGATGGTATCCTGCATCTGAATATCCTGAAAAAGGAAGCGAAAAAAGTAGAAAAGAAAGACACCAGAATCGCCATTGAGGGCTGATTGCTGATGTCTTGCCAAAACGGAGCAGCCGCTTTGACGATTGAGAAATCAATCCCGGAGCGGCCGCTCCTTTTTTATATACACTTTCCTTTTTCTGTCTCACATTGCTGCGTTTATCGCCGCGACCGCGCCGTCGGAAACTGCCGTCGCAGCCTGACGCACCTGTTTTACCCGGATATCTCCCGCCGCATAAACGCCCGGAATCGCAGTTTCCATTTTTTCATTTACCGGAATATAGCCACCTTCCAGCGTAAGCTCCGCATACAGCTCCGTATTCGGTATCACGCCTGCATAGACGAAGATGCCGCAGCCGGGGTCCTCTATCCTCTCAATCTTTCCATCCGACTCCCGCGCTATCTCCAGTGCCTCCACGCGCTCCGTTCCGTATACCGCATGCAGCCGGCTTCCAAGCCTCAGTTCGATATTGCCGCTCTTTTCTACCTTTTTCTGAAATTCTGCGATACAGCCAAGCCGCTCTTCAAAATGGACTATCGTCACCTTTTTTGCCAGCTGAGACAGATACAGCGCTTCTTTTACCGCGCCGTCTGCGCCGCCGATAACATAGACGTTTTTACCGGCATAAGCTTCTCCGTCCTTTGCCGCATTCATTCCCATGCCCTTTCCGGCAAGCTCTTCCTCCCCGGGAATGCCGAGCTTTCTTCCTCTGCTGCCATTCGCAAGAATGATTTTTTTCGCCTCATAGCTGCCCTGCGCTGTAACAGCTCTTTTCGTTTCGACCGAAAGGGAAACCTCTGTCACAGTTTCAAAACGTATCTCCACTCCCGCGTCCAGCGCCTGCTTTTCCAAACGCGCCGCAAAAGATGCTCCGGTTTCCTTCTCTACGATCCCCGAATAATGCGTTACCGTAGAAACCTTCCCGAGCAGTCCGCCTACCTTTGCCTGCTCTAAAATCAACGTTTTTTTACCGCGGCTTACCGCATAAATTCCTGCGCTGATCCCTGCCGGGCCCGCCCCGATGATGATAATATCGTACATACCTGTCCCCTTTCTGCTCAAAAGAGCGCTGCATTACCAGATTCCAAGAACTGACTGAAGCACAAGACTCACTGATGTAATACCTATCCAGCAGCACAGTCCCATCAAAAGCGGCTTGCCGCCGGTCTTTACCAGCTTCACGATATTCGTATTCAATCCGATGGCGCTCATTGCCAGCACGATGAAAAATTTGCTCAGCGTCTTTAACGGTGTAAATACATCAGCGGAAATCCCCACGCTGACCGCCACTGTCGTAATTACGGAAGCCAGGATAAAATAAATGATGAAGAACGGGAAAATCTTTTTAAAATCTACCTTCTGCTGACCTTCCTCCGCCTTTCTCGTCCTCATAAACGCCAGCACCAGCGTAATAGGAATGATAGCGAGTGTTCTTGTCAGCTTAACCGTTACCGCCTTGTCCAGAGTTGCGGAACCGAGATTATACATGGAATCCCATGTGGACGCCGCCGCCGTGACCGAAGAAGTATCGTTGACCGCCGTTCCTGCAAAAACACCGAAGGCTTCACCGCTCGTCGTGGAAAATCCGAGTAGCGTACCGAGCGCCGGGAATATCAGCGCCGCTACCATGTTAAAGAAGAATATAACGGAAATAGCCTGCGCCACTTCCTCGTCATCCGCATCGATGACAGGAGCCGTTGCAGCGATAGCAGAACCGCCGCATATGGAAGAACCTACACCAACCAGCGTTGAAATTTTTGCCGGAATCTTCATCGCTTTATGCAGCACCCATGAAATGATGAGAGATGTACTTATTGTCGCGATAATGATCGGAAGCGATTGCTTTCCGGTTTCCAGCACTACCGACAGATTCAGTCCGAAGCCCAGCAGAATGACCGCATACTGCAGGATTTTTTTTGAAGCATAAGTAATACCTCCCTGAAACTCCGACTTATCCTTCAAAAACAGGGTGATGACCATACC